>Ga0208112_101025_pt1 | contig 12664 bp, 11 predicted proteins | sample HotLakConsoUCCLE_FD_184736 | JGI IMG/M metagenome (GOLD analysis project Ga0208112, IMG submission 184736) | Hypersaline microbial mat communities from Hot Lake, Washington, USA - Hot Lake Consortium UCC-LE (SPAdes) (version 2) ... | reverse complement strand
CGGAGGAATGGCGGGTCATGCTGGAGGTGAATATCCTCGGGATGCTGTGGACGGCCAAGGCGGCGCTGCCGCATCTGAAGCGCTGCAAGGGCCATTTCCTCGCGACCGGCTCGGCCGCCGGGCGGCGCCATGTGCGCGGCTCGGTCTACGGCGCGTCGAAATGGTTCGTCCACGGATATGCCGGGAACCTCGCCGAGGAGATGGCCGAATGGGGCGGGCGCTGCACGCTGATCGCGCCCGGCATGGTGAATACCGGCTTCTTCGACGCGCCCAAGCCCGACAAGCTGCAACCGGAGGACGTGGCGCGCGCGGTGATGCACGCGCTGTCCGCGCCGGCCCATGTGAACACGCGCGAGGTCTACCTGATGCCCAGGGACTGAACCAGGTCCGTCCCGCCCCGACGTCAAGAGCCGAGAGGAGTTGCCCGTTGCGCCAGTTCCGTTATCCTCGCGCAATGTCGCTCTGCCCGGGTCGTCGGTGCGGGGCCATGCACTACAGGGAGACAGACTCATGAAAAAGACGACTGCGCTGCTAGCCTCGGCGCTCCTCGCCTCCACGGCGATCGGAGCCTCGGCCGAGACCCTGCGCTGGGCGCGCGCGGGCGATTCGCTCACGCTCGACCCGCATGCCCAGAACGAGGGGCCGACCCACACGCTGGCCCACCAGATCTACGAGCCGCTCATCATCCGCGACATGGCCGGCGCCTTCGAGGCCGCGCTGGCCACCGACTGGGCGCCCAAGGAAGGCGATGCGAACGTGTGGGTGTTCAACCTGCGCCAGGGCGTCAAATTCCACGACGGCGCGGATTTCACCGCCGAGGACGTGGTGTTCTCGATCAACCGCGCCAAGTCGGACGATTCCGACATGAAGGAGCTGCTCACCTCGGTCACCGAGGTGCGTGCGGTGGATGACCACACGGTCGAATTCGTCACCGACGGGCCCAACCCGATCCTGCCCTCGAACCTGACCAACCTGTTCATGATGGACAAGGGCTGGGCCGAGGCCAACAACGCGGTCAAGGTGCAGGACGTCGAAGGCGGCGAGCAGACCTTCGCGACCACCAACGCCAACGGCACCGGCCCTTACGCGCTGGTCAGCCGCGAACCCGACGTGCGCACCGTGCTGACCCGGAACGAGAATTACTGGGGCAATATCCTGCACCGGCACGTCCTGGATGAGATCGTCTACACCCCGATCCAGAACGCCGCCACCCGGGTGGCCGCGCTGCTGTCGGGCGAGGTCGATTTCATCCAGGACGTGCCGGTGCAGGATCTGGGCCGCGTCGATCAGACCGAGGGGCTGGTGGTCAAGACCACGCCGCAGAACCGCACGATCTTCTTCGGGCTCAACATGGGCGCCGACGATATCGAGCGCGACAATGTCGAGGGCAAGAACCCGCTGGCGGATGTGCGCGTGCGCGAGGCGATGAACATGGCGATCAACCGCGAGGCGATCCAGCAGGTCGTGATGCGCGGCCAGTCGGCCCCGGCCGGAATGATCGCACCGCCCTTCGTCAACGGCTGGACCGAGGAGATGGACGCGATCTCCAGCGATCTCGACGCGGCCAAGACGCTGATGGAGGAGGCGGGCTATGCCGACGGCTTCTCGATCCAGCTCGACTGCCCGAATGACCGCTATGTCAACGACGAGGCGATCTGCCAGGCCGTCGTGGGCATGATGGCGCAGATCGGCGTCACCGTGAACCTGGACGCCAAGCCCAAGGCGCAGCACTTCCCGCTCATCACCAATGATCAGACGGATTTCTACATGCTGGGCTGGGGCGTTCCGACCTACGATTCGGAATACGTGTTCAACTTCCTCGTCCACACGCGTGGCTCCGAGCGCGGCAGCTGGAACGGCACCGGCTTCTCCAATGCCGAGGTGGACGAAATGATCGTCAGCCTCGCCTCGGAGACCGACCTGGAGAAGCGCAACGAGACCATAGCCTCGATCTGGAACGTGGTGCAGGAGGAGGTGATCTACCTGCCGATCCACCACCAGGTGCTCAACTGGGGCATGGCGGAGAAGATCGACATCGAGGTGTCCCCGGAGGACGACCCGAAGATGAAGTACTTCGTGATCAACTGACACTGCGCCGGGCGGCTTTCGAGCCGCCCGCGTGACGGCGCGCCTCCGCGAGGGGGCGCGCCCTTTGCACAAGGCCCGCGCCATGCTCGCCTACATCCTGCGCCGCGTTTTCCAGTCCGCCCTTGTCCTGCTCGTCGTGGGGCTGGTGGCCTTTTCCATGTTCCGTTTCGTGGGCGACCCGGTCGACAACATGCTCGGCCAGGAGCGCACGATGGCGGATATCGAACGCCTCAGGGACCAGCTCGGCCTCGATCAGCCCTTCCCGGTGCAATACTGGAAGTTCCTGACCCAGGCCGCGCAGGGCAATTTCGGCCTCAGCTACCGGCAGGGCCGGCCCGTGTCGGACATCCTGGTGGAACGCCTGCCCGCAACGCTGGAACTGGCCTTCGTCTCGGGGCTGCTCGCGCTTCTTGGCGGCATCGCGCTGGGCGTGTTCACCGCGATCCGAAGGCGGGGCACCGCGGCCAACATCATCATGACGGTCAGCCTGATCGGCGTGTCGCTGCCCACATTCCTGATCGGCATCCTGCTGATCTATGTCTTTTCGGTCGAGTTGGGCTGGCTGCCCAGTTTCGGGCGCGGCGAGGTCACCCGGATCGGAGGCTGGACCACGGGGTTCCTGACCGAAAGCGGGATCAAGGCGCTGATCCTGCCCGCGATCACGCTGGGCCTCTACCAGATGACGCTGATCATGCGGCTGGTGCGCACCGAGATGCTGGAGGTGCTGCGGCAGGACTACATCCGCTTCGCCCGCGCGAGGGGCCTGCGCGAACGCGCGATCAATTTCCGCCACGCCCTCAAGAACACCATGGTGCCCGTCATCACGATCACGGGCCTGCAACTGGGTTCGATCATCGCCTTCGCCATCATCACCGAGACGGTGTTCCAGTGGCCGGGCGTGGGGCTCTTGTTCATCAACGCGATCCAGTTCGTCGACATCCCCGTGATGGCGGCCTACCTGATGATGATCTCGGTGATGTTCGTGGGCATCAACCTGATCGTGGACCTTCTGTATTTCGCCGTCGACCCGCGCCTGCGGGTGGATCGCACCGCGGGGAAGACCACATGACCGACGCGCCTCTCAGCCCCGTCCGCGACGCGCGTGCCCGCAGCACCCTGCGCCGCGCCTGGGAAAGCGATTTCACCTATTCCTTCCGCCGCTCGCCGGTGGCCCTGGTCAGCTTCCTCGTGGTCGTGGTGCTGATCCTCGCGGCGGTGCTGGCGCCCCTGATTGCGCCGCATGATCCCTTCAACCCGGCGACGCTGAACCTGATGAACGGCTTCACCCCGCCGTCGACCCCGAACCAGTTCACCGGCGACTGGTTCCTGATGGGCACCGACGACCAGGGCCGTGACGTGACCTCCACCATCCTCTACGGGATGCGGATCTCGCTGTTCGTGGGCTTCGCGGCGGTGCTGCTGGCATTGGTCCTGGGCGTCACGCTCGGCCTGCTGGCGGGCTATGTCGGCGGCTGGACCGAAACCATCATCATGCGCGTGGCCGACGTGCAGCTGACCTTTCCCGCGATCCTGGTGGCGATGCTGATCTTCGGCATCGCCAAGGGCATCACGCCGCCCGAATACCGTGACCAGATGGCGATCTGGGTGCTGATCCTGGCCATCGGCCTGTCCGACTGGGTGCAGTTCGCCCGTGTCGTGCGCGGCGCCACGCTGGTGGAGAAGAACAAGGAATACGTGCAGGCCGCGCGGCTGATCGGCCGGACGCCCTTCGCCATCATGCTGCGCCACATCCTGCCCAACGTGCTGAACCCGGTGCTGGTGATCGCCACGATCAGCCTTGCGCTGGCGATCATCGCCGAGGCGACGCTCTCCTTCCTCGGTGTGGGCGCGCCCCCTACCAAGCCCTCGCTCGGCACGCTGATCCGCATCGGGCAGGAGTTCATGTTCTCCGGCGAGTGGTGGATCCTGTTCTTCCCCGCCGTCACGCTGCTGGCGCTGGCGCTGTCGATCAACCTGCTGGGCGACTGGCTGCGCGACGCGCTGAACCCGAGACTGCGTTGACCCGTTGGAAGGTGTGTCGATGATTGCAAGAGCCCGTCTCGCCGTGTTTGCCCCGTGCCTCGTGCTGTGGCTCGCGCTTCCCGCCGCCGCGCAGGAGGCTGACCTGGAAGCACGGCGCGCCGCGGCCGAGCGCTACCTCGCCACCGAGGGCGCGCAACTCATGCTGGCCGGGATGACCTCGCCGGAGGCGGTCGTTGCGCAGTTGCGCAGCCAGTTCCCGGCGATTCCCGAGGACGTGGTCGCGGGAATCGCGGAGATCGCGGCCGAGGAGCTCTCGGCAATGCTCCCAAGCCTGGAGCGCGCCCTGGTCGAGGCCACCGTCACTTCCTTCACGCTGGAGGAGATCGACGCCATGGCCGATTTCTACGGCTCCGAGACGGGCGCCGCGATCATGGGCAAGATGCAGCCCTACATGGCCGCCGTCTGGGCCGGCATCGGCCCCGAAATGCAATCCGCCCAGATGGCGATCGCCCGCCGTGTCGACGAGATGATGGCGACCCGATGAACCGCGAGGACCACTCTTGACCGATTCCCCCACCCCGACCCGCCCCGATATCGGGGACAACGCGCCGGCCGTGCTTTCGGTGCGCGATCTCGTGGTCGAGATCCCCACCCGCGCGGGCGTGCTGCGCCCCACCGACGGCGTCAGCTACGACATCCGCGCCGGCGAGATTCTGGGCGTGGTGGGCGAGAGCGGTGCCGGCAAGTCGATGACCGGCAACGCGGTGATCGGCCTGCTGGACCCGCCGGCCCGCATCGCCGCCGGCGAGATCCGGCTCGAAGGCGAGCGGATCGACAACCTTTCCCACGACAGGTTGCGCCGCCTGCGCGGCAACCGGATCGGCATGATCTTCTAGGATCCGCTGACCTCGCTCAATCCGCTGCTGACCATCGGCGACCAGCTGACCGAGACGATCCTCGAACATCTCGACGTCAGCCAGGCGCAGGCGCGCCAACGCGCCATCGCCGCGCTGGAGGAGGTGGGCATTCCGGCCGCCCGCTCGCGGATCGACAGCTACCCGCACGAATTCTCGGGCGGCATGCGGCAGCGCGTGGTCATCGCGCTCGCGCTCTGCGCCGAACCGGTGCTTGTGATCGCCGACGAGCCCACGACCGCGCTGGATGTCTCCGTGCAGGCGCAGATCGTGGCGCTGCTCAAGCGGCTGTGCCGGGAAAGGGGCGTGGCGGTGATGCTCGTCACCCACGACATGGGCGTGATCGCAGAGGCCGCCGACCGGGTCGCGGTGATGTATGCCGGCCGGCTCGCCGAGCTCGGCCCGGTGCGCGAGGTGCTGACCAGGGCGCGCCACCCCTACACGGCGGGCCTCATGGCCTCGACGCCGCTGGCCAGTGCCGGCAGCAAGCGGCTGCGCCAGATTCCCGGCTCGATGCCGCGGCTGAACGCGCTGCCCGCGGGCTGCGCCTTCCATCCGCGCTGTGAGCGCGCCCGGGAGAAATGCCGCCAGGAGCCGGGGCCGACGCTTGCCGCCTGCGACGGGCGCGCGGCCTGCTGGTTCCCGCTGGACGTCACCGAAACGGAGGGCGCGGCATGAGCACGCTGATCTCCGTCCGCAACCTCACCCGGGTCTTCGACGTCTCCAGGCCCTGGCTCAACCGGGTGATCGAGCGGCTTCCAAAAGCCTACCTGACCGCGGTGTCCGACGTGTCCTTCGACATCGAGGAGAAATCGGTCTACGCGCTTGTGGGCGAGAGCGGTTCGGGCAAATCCACCATCGGCAAGATCGTGGTCGGGCTGGTGCCGCCCAGCGAAGGCAGCGTCGAGATCGACGGCGTGGATCTCTCGCGCGAGACCGACGCCGCCAAGGTCGATCGCATCCGATCTGACGTGCAGATGATCTTCCAGGATCCCTTCGCCTCGCTCAATCCGCGCTGGCGCGTGCGTGACATCATCGCCGAGCCCGTCAAGTCGCGCGGCGGCGATACGGCCGGGCTGGCCGAGCGCCTGCTGGAGCAGGTTGGCCTGTCGGCGGCCGATGCAGGCAAGTTCCCGCATGAATTCTCGGGCGGCCAGCGCCAGCGGATCTGCATCGCCCGGGCGCTCGCCTCCAATCCGAAGGTGATCGTCTGCGACGAGCCCACCTCGGCGCTCGACGTCTCGGTGCAGGCCCAGGTGCTGAACCTGATGAGCGACCTGCGCGAGGAGCTGGGCCTGACCTATCTCTTCATCAGCCACGACCTCACGGTGGTCCAGCACATGGCCGACGTGATCGGCGTGCTCTATCTCGGCCGGCTGGTGGAGGAGGCCCCGCGCGACCTGCTCTTCGCCGCACCCAAGCATCCCTACACCCGGATGTTGTTCGACGCGGCGCCGCGTATGGATGCGTTCGGCCGTGAAGTCGAACCGCCCAAGGGCGAGATTCCAGACGCGATCAACCCGCCCTCGGGCTGCGCCTTCCACCCGCGCTGCCCGCTGGCGGTGGAGCGTTGCTCCCGCGAGCGCCCCGAGATCCGCCGGATCGGAGAGACGCGCGTGGCCTGCCACTTGGCGGAATGAGCGGCGCGCGGACCCCCGGAGCGCGCCTGTTTCCGCCTGTTTGCACCCCGCGGCCCGGATTCTTCCGGCCTCGACCAACCCTTGGGGCTCCTGCGCAGCCGGATGCTGGCTGTTCCGCATCCGGGGTAGCGCCGCCGTGCAGTTCCACCCGGGAAGAGCGGACGAGACATGCGCCCATCCGGGTCGCGTGACGCGATACCGGTCGTGCCTTGCGGTCCTGCCGGCGAGGAGGCAGGCGCGCGGCTCCGCATCCGTTTCGATGCGGCGCGGAAAGCCGGGCGGCGGGTCTTGCGGCGATCCAGCGCCGCGCGCCCGGTCCGCCTGCGCCATGCACCGCTCGAAGTTCCGCCGGGCCGAGACCGGCAGTTCCGCCCCGCCCGGTTCTGGCAGGAGAAGCATGGCCGGCCGGATGCCCAGCGCCTCGACACGGGGCGCGATGTTCGCGGGCGGGCGAGGATAGCGGGCTGGGGGCTGGGGCATCGTCATTGTCGGGGCGGTGATTGACTGGCGAAAGAGAGGGGAATAGCCTTACGGTGCAGGCGTGACACGGTGACATTCTCGCGGCCGTAGCACGGTCTCCGGACCGGAGCGCCATGCGGGGTTCCCGGGGCAACCCGGATGCGAGGCCCCGCCGCCTGCACCCCAATTTCTCGCGTGCCCAATCGTGATGCGCCCCGGCCCGCCCCCTCCGGCGCACGGGCCGGGACTGTCCCGGCCCCGGCGCGGGCCGCTCTTCCCACGCCAGGGCAGCGCCGGGGCTGAGCACCCCCGGCACGGGATGACCGGGCCAGCGCGCCCGGCGGCAGCCCGAGCTGCGCGCAGATCGCCGCCGCCGCGCGCTCAACGCCTTCCAGCGCCGGCAGGACGTCGCAGACGAGGGCATCCTTTGCGCGACGATCCACGACAGGCCTGCATCTCGGTCAGGATGAGGAACCCTGGCCGCGACATGTCGAAGGTGGCCGGAGTGTCCTGTAGCGGTCCGACGGTGGACGCGTCATGGCCGGGTCCGCGAAGATGCCGATCCATGTGCGCAATGGCTGGTTGGCCGTGATCGGCATAGCGCGGCGTTCGTGGCGCGGGCCGATGAGTTGGAACAGAACGCCGGTCCCGCCCTGCTCCTTCGAGACGCATGGGAGGCCGTCAACGGCTTGCAGGTGGGCCTTGTCGAGCGTGGCGATTGCGTTCTCGTCGACGGTCTCGAGCCGTGGGGCGGCGCTGCAGGCGGCCATGACGCCCGCGCGCTGCATGCGCAGCGGATCGTGGCTGTTGCGGTGGGCGTGCGTCAGCGTCGCGCCCTCGATCACCCGGTTCATGCGCCCGACCCGAGCGTTGGTTGGCGGGTGGTTCGGCTTGCTCGGCCCGTGCCGATCCCGTGCGCCTCGCGGATCATCTCGAGAAAGCCCCTCGGGCGGGGGAGGATCGCGTTCCGGTTCCTCGGCTGCCCGGCGAACGAGATGCCCGGCGTCGTTGAACCTGCCCCGGCCGGTCTGCGCCGCGGCGATGTCTCCGGGACGCGCAGGTCGCTCGGCCCGTCCGCCGGACCCTCGACCCTCGCCCGCGTCCGCCACCGGGCCGCTGTCTTGGGGGCGATGCCCGGCTACCGGCTCGGCAGCGCGCGCGAGGCCTGCGATCGCCGTATCGCAGCGCTGACGGCGTGCGCGATCCCGGCGCAGCCGTGACGCAGCCGCCCCATGGCGCTGCCGTCATTCCCGCGACAGGATCACACCGGCGCACCATGGGAGCGAACGGCCAGCGGCAAGCGGTCGGTGGTCGGTAACAACCGACGAGCTTCCTGCAAGCTTTTCGTTGAAATCAAGGGGGTTTCTGCGGTCCGGGAGCCCGCAGGTCGGGTCTCGGCCGGTTTCGGCCCAAAGGTATCGAACCGAGTGAAAGCAGACCGAGGGCGGAGCGCCCCTTCACCGCACGAAATGCCGGTGGATGTCGCGCCGAAGGCGCGCGCGCGTGCATTCTTTACCAAAGGCGCGCGCATGCATTCTGGGCCAAAGGCCCGCGCATGATTTCGTTGCAAGAGCGCCCGGGCCTATCCGGCTGCGGCCGTCTCCGGGTAGGCGCGGCGGGCCGTGGCCATCTCGCCGGCCCACCAGGCGGCTTCGTCCTCGTCCGGCGCGGGGCCGCGCCCCAGCGCCGCCGCCTTGTCGAAAAAGCCGCGCCCCGGCCGGTGCCCGCGCATCCGGCTGACCACCAGCGCCGCCAGGAAGGGACGCCCGGCCCGGGCGTCCTCCTCCATCATGGTCTCCAGCGCATGGGTCACCCGGCGCACCGCGCCGGGCATGTAGAGACCCAGCCCACGGGCCAGCGCGCCGTAGGTCACCGGCAGGTCCGCAGCGGAGAGCCCCGCCAGATGCGCCCGGATCCGCTGGCGCAGCGTGGCCTCGTCATCCGCGTCCTCGCGGCGGGGCGGGGGCACTTCGCGGGCAGTGCCGTCGGGGGCGATCTCGGCGGCCCAGGCGCGGGTGCCGTGGCGCACGGTGAGCCGGGTCATGCCCGCATCCGCGCCGATCCCCTCCTCCACCCGCGCCACCGCCTCGCCCGCGCGCAGCGCGGCGCGCAACGTCTCTGGGGTCAGGCCCAGTCTTGGCCCGAGATATTCGGGCGAGACCATGAACTGCCCGTTCTCCTGCCCGATCGCGCCGGGGGGAACGGGGCGGTTGAGCAGCGGGGTCGCGCCCTCCGGTGCGGCGGGCCCGTCGGAATAGAAGGGATTGGTACCGGCGGAGTGGTCGGTCACGTCGACGATCTCGCGGATCTCGGGGATGGCCGCGCGCAGCATCTGCTCGACCCCGTGGCGCAGCGTGGCGGCCGAGGCGGCGCAGCCCTGGCAGCCGCCCGACATCTTCAGCGACACCACGCCATCGGTCACGTCGGTCACCGAGACATGTCCGCCATGGGCCGCGATGGCGGGGTTGGCCTGCGCGTCCAGCACTTGCTGCACGGCGCGGCGCACCGCCTCGTCGGGCCGCGCGCCCGCAGGCGACGGCTCTGTCGTGCCCAGTGGCTGTGCCTCGGCGGCCAGCACCTCGCGGATCGTGGCGGCCACGGCGGGTTTGAGCCGCTCCCAATCGTCCGGCGCCTCCGCCTGCACGCTGACGGTGGGCCCGTCCACATGCACCGCATCCACCCCGCCCAGAGCGAAGAGCGCGCGGGGCAGGGGGGCGCTTTCAGCTTCCCCGGCCGAGGCGAAGCCGCGCGCAGCCCCGCTCTGCACCGGGCGTTCCAGCACGAAGCGCAGGGTCCGCGGATCGCCGGCCGCGCGTTCGGCACGGATGCGCAGGGGGGGCCCGTCAGACATCCTCGGACTCCGCCGCCTGCATCCCGCGCAGGTGGCCGAAGGTGAAGATGCCGGATTGGTGCCCGTCGCTGAAGGCCAAACCCAACGCGTAGTTGCCAAGGCTCCATACCCGGCGCGGGAGCACGTCCAGCGGCACGCTTGCCGGATCGAGCAGGGGCTTGCCGCTCATCTCGTCGACGCAGGCGGCGCAGCGGCAGGAAAGCCTCAGGTCGCGCGGGTGGATCTCCTGGCGCTGCCCGTCCTGCCAGGTGATGACCAGCCGGTTGCCCGAGCGCTCCAGCGCGAGCGGGAGTTCCGGGTTGCCATCCGCGCGCGCGGCCTCCGGGGTGCCCGCCGGGGCGCCGGCGCCCGACGTCCAGTCCCAGTCGAAGGGTGTGGCAAGCCCCGGCGCCCCCCCCGTGGCCTTGGCCACCTTGCTGGCGATGCTGCGGTAGGCGGCGGCGGCGGGGCTGTCGGGATAGGCGGCGACCAGCGGCTTGCCGGCGTCGCCGCAATCCACCACCGCCGGGTCAAGCGGCACGGCGCCCAGGAAGGGCACCCGCAGCTCGACGGCGATGCGTTCGGCCCCGCCGTGGTGGAAGATATGGGTGACCTCGCCGCAGGACGGGCAGGTGAAGCCGCTCATGTTCTCGACGATGCCGAGGATCGGCACCTTCACCTGTTCCAGCATCCGCAGCCCGCGCCGGGCGATCTTGAGGCTCACGTCCTGCGGGGTGGAGACGACCACCGCGCCCGAGAGGGGGAAGGCCTGTGCCAGCGTCAGCTGGATGTCCCCGGTGCCCGGGGGCAGGTCCAGCAGCAGCACGTCGAGCTGGCCCCAATCCACATCCGTGATGAACATGCGCAGGTATTTCGTCACCATCGGGCCGCGCAGGATGGCGGGCTTGTCGTCGCCCGTCAGCATCCCCATCGAGATCACCTTGATCCCGTGGGCCAGCGCGGGCACCACCTTGCGCTCGGGTGTCATCGCCGGCGGGCTGTCGGTGGGCACGCCCAGCATCCCGGGAATCGAGGGCCCGTAGAGATCGGCATCCACGAGCCCCACGCGCAGTCCCTGCGCGGCGAGTGCCAGCGCGAGGTTGGTCGAGACGGTCGACTTGCCCACGCCTCCCTTGCCGCTGGCCACGGCGATGATGCGGCCGAGATGGGAAAGACCGGCGGGCGCTTCGCCCCCGGATTGCGGGTTCAGACGCGGTGGCTGGGTCACGGCGTGTCCTTCATGTCCTTGTCGTCGGGGCGCCCGGTCGATTTGCCAAGCGCGAAATTGGCGCAGAGCTGGCCCATCTCCTCGGGGGCCAGTTCGGCGGCCACGCAGGCGCAATATCCCGCACCGGGCCCGGCGGCGAAATGGCGGCAATCGCCGCAGGTGCCGAAGGCCGGCGCCCCGCGCGCCGCCGCCACGTCCACCGCAAGGGCGGGCAGGGCACGGGCGAGCGCCGCCTGCAGGTCCGGATCAAGCCGGGCGATCGAGGCGCTGAGATGGCGCAGCGGGTCGCGGCCCAGTGCCTTGCGGCCGGGCTCGGTCAGCTCGAACCGCACGCTCCGCCGGTCTTCCTCGGATCTGGTCCGGCTGAGCAACCCCTTCTGCTCGAGCGATTTCACGGTCTGCGAGGCGGTGCCCCGCGTGGTGGCGTGAAAACTCGCGAAGGCCGAAGGGGTGCGCGAGGCCCGGTTGGCTCGCGCGAAGAATCGCAGCCCGGTCCATTGCGCCGGGGTCAGCGCGGCATCCGAATCCTCGCCGCGCGCGGCTCGGCCCAGATGCACCAGGATCTCGGCGATTTCGTCGGCATGGGGCTCGTTGGTGCTCATGGCAGGGAAAGTAGCGTTTCGATACCATGTTGACAAGGGGCGAGCCCGGCAGGTAGTTTCGAAACGATACTTCTTTCAGGAACGAGCTGCCATGAACAAGCCCTTCCCCCCGCCGCGCGGATCCGCCCGACGCCTTGCGCGCCCGGCAGAGTTCCTTGATGCCGAGACGGAACTGGAACTGGCGAGAGCCTGGGCGGAGCGGGGGGATACCGACGCGCGCAACCGCCTCGTGACCGCGCATCGCGCACTCGCGGTCGCGGCGGCACGGCGGGCTTCGGGCAAGGGCAATGCTCTGGACGACGACATTCTCCAGCAGGCCAATATCGGCCTGCTGAAGGCCGTCGACCGATTCGACCCGGAGCGCGGGTTCAGGTTCTCGACCTATGCGGCATGGTGGATTCGGGCCGAGATCCAGGATTTCCGGCTTCGCAACTGGTCGTTGGTTCGGCTGGGCAATTCACCGGCGCTGCGGCGGCTGTTCTTCAACCTGCGTCGGGTGGAGGCGCGGCTGGCCTTCTCGGGCGAGGTGCCGCCCGACCAGATGGACCAGGCCATCGCGCGGGAACTGGACGTGGACGAGTCCCAGGTGGTCGCGATGCGCGAGCGGCTGGCGGGGCGCGACAGTTCGCTGAATCGTCCGGCGGTGGGCGATGACGGGGGCGAGATACTCGATCTTCTGGAAGACCCGGGGTCCGATACCGAGGCGCGTGTGGGCGCGCGCATGGATCGCCGCGCGTTCTGGAAGGTTCTCGCGGGGCACATGCGCGACCTGCCCGAGCGGGAGCGGGAGATCGTGATCGCCACGATCGTGCACGAACCGCCCAAGACCTTGGCGGAACTCGGGGAGACCTACGGCATTTCCCGCGAACGGGTGCGGCAGCTGCGGGAGCGGGGGCTGGAGCGGCTGCGCGGCGCGTTCT
>Ga0208112_101023_pt1 | contig 12736 bp, 10 predicted proteins | sample HotLakConsoUCCLE_FD_184736 | JGI IMG/M metagenome (GOLD analysis project Ga0208112, IMG submission 184736) | Hypersaline microbial mat communities from Hot Lake, Washington, USA - Hot Lake Consortium UCC-LE (SPAdes) (version 2) ... | reverse complement strand
CCGATCCTGCGCCGCCTCGCGGCGGAAGCCGGCGTGCCCGATCTCGAGCGCCTCGAAAAAGAACTCGCCGACACCCGCAAGATGGTGCGCAAGCTGTTCCAGCATTATCTGGAAGGCGGATCGTCGAACTGACCGAACAGCGCCGGCATGACCGCCTCGATCGGCAAAGCGGGGCCGTTTTCATCGGCGCAGAGGAGACCGGTAAGGGCGAGCTGGCTGTAACCGTGGACGATGGCCCAGAGCAGGATTTCCGCGCGCCGCCGCGCATCGGCTGGCGTGAATCGCACAGACGGCAGAGCGCGACCGCGAAGCATTCGAGGCGTTTGAAGCGTTCATCCAATCGCGCGATCACGTAACGCCTCCCCGCAAGCGGGCCGCCGCGCTGAATCTCATTTCGAAGCATTACTCCGCCGCGTCGCGACCGCTGCCGTAGCGCTTCTCGATATAGTCGACCACGAGCTCTTTGAATTCGTTGGCGATCTGCGGCCCGCGCAGGGTCACCGCCTTCTTGCCGTCAATGAAGACCGGGGCGGCGGGTTGCTCGCCGGTGCCGGGGAGCGAGATGCCGATATCGGCGTGTTTGGATTCGCCGGGCCCGTTCACGATGCAGCCCATCACCGCCACGTTGAGCTCCTCGACACCCGGATGCGTCTCGCGCCAGCCGGGCATGGAGGTGTTGATCCAGTTCTGGATATCGCGGGCGAGTTCCTGGAAGACCGTCGAGGTGGTGCGCCCGCAACCGGGACAAGCGGCGACGAGCGGGACGAAGGTGCGAAAGCCCATGGTCTGCAAGAGCTCTTGCGCGGCCTTCACCTCCAGCGTGCGGTCGCCGCCGGGCTCGGGCGTCAGCGAGAAGCGGATCGTATCGCCGATCCCGTCCTGCAGGAGGATGCCGAGGGCGGCGGAAGAGGCGACGATGCCCTTCGAGCCCATACCGGCCTCGGTCAGGCCCAGATGGATGGCATAATCCGAGCGCCGTGCCACCTCACGATAGATCGCGATCAGATCCTGCACGCCCGAGACCTTGGCCGAGAGGATGATGCGGTTGCGCGGCAGGCCGATCTCCTCGGCGCGCTCCGCCGAGAGCAGCGCCGATTGCACCATCGCCTCGCGGGTGATGGCGCGCGCATCGAGCGGGTGCGCGCTCCGGGCGTTCTCGTCCATCAGATGCGTGAGCAATTCCTGATCGAGCGAACCCCAATTGGCGCCGATGCGCACCGCCTTGTCGTTTCGAATCGCCTGCTCGACGATCATCCCGAACTGCTTGTCCTTCTTGTCCTTGAAACCGACATTGCCCGGATTGATCCGGTACTTCGCCAAGGCCTCGGCACAAGCCGGGTGATCCTTCAGGAGCTGGTGGCCGATATAATGGAAATCGCCGACGAGCGGCACATTGATGCCCAGGCGCTCCAGCCGCTCGCGGACCTTCGGCACGGCAGCAGCCGATTCATCCCGGTCGACGGTGATACGCACGATTTCCGAGCCGGCATTGGCAAGCGCCGCTACCTGCGCCACGGTGGCATCGACATCCGCCGTATCGGTATTGGTCATGGATTGGACGACGATTGGCGCCCCGCCACCGACCATGACATGGCCGACGGGTACGCCGACACTGCGTTGGCGTGGCGCCGGACCGGCGGTGGAGGCTTCGATATCGGACATGTTGCTTCCGGAAATACGCTGAGCAATGAACCCAGTGAGTAAGTGATGCGATCAGACCCGCGCGTCAAGCATCGCCGTGCTTTTCGCTGCAATGTCCGCACAGGCCGGAAATCTCGAGCACCGGATGACGCGGCTTGAACTGCTCGGCTTGGAGCATCTGCACCAGCGCCCGCGACAGGGGCGGTGCGCAGCGCTCGTCGACGCCACCGCATGCGTCGCAGATCAGGAAAGCGACGAGATCCTCCGGGCCGTGGCCGTGCGGGCAGGCGATGAAGGCGTTGCGGCTGGCAAGGCGATGCACGAACCCCTGCGCGATCAGAAAGTCGAGGGCGCGATAGATCGTGATCGGCGCGAGCGTCTTGCCCTCCTGCGGGCCGAGAATGTCGATGATTTCATAAGCGCCGACAGGCTTGTGCGTGTCGTAGAGCGCCCCGAGCACGGCACGCCGCATCGGGGTGAGGCGCTGCCGGCGCTCCCGGCAGATCGCTTCCGCGCGCGCCAGCGCCTCGCCGGCTTCCGCAGCCCGCTCGCGCGCATGGCGGCAGAGTGCGCCGTCATGACCGTGTTCATGGTCATGACGGTCATGGCTGTGGCCATGATCCGACAGGCTCTCGACCATTTTGCCTCCAAGGCTGAGATCGCGTGTGATCGTGAATGTAACAATATACCAGATTCCGCGCGAGCACCAGAACAGGCGCGCCGTTTCAGTACCCGTGCAGCCGGTCGATCAGGCGCTGCAGCCGGGTCATGTCTGCGAAAATGTCGTGGATCGCCGCTTCGAGATCGATCTCGCTGCGCAGGATCGAGGGCATGGCCAGCAGATCCTGGCGGCGCGGAATCGCCATATAAAACCAGTCCCCGTCGAACACGGCGGTGAGCGGCGCATCGCGGCCCTGGCCGCCGATCTCGTCATCGATGGCGATCAGCGCGCGGGCGAGCCCAGGCGTGATGGTGGCGCGGGCCAGATCGGCATCGGCGCTATAGACCGCGAATCGCTCCTCGAATGCCGCATCGTCGAACACCACGCGTTCCCGGTGGCGCCGATGGCCGAGCGTCAGCGCCTCGGCGACGCGGTTGAGCATCCCGCCGTAATCACGCGCGACATGGATCATGGGCGAGACGGGATAGGGCGCGCGCACCTTCACGAGGAGCCCCTTGAAGACGGTGCGCCGGCTGCTGTTCCGCCCGCGCGTCACCTGCTCGAGATGGGCCTGCGCGACCTCGAAGGGCGTGCCGCGGCGACTGCCGCTCACATGATGTTCGATATCGGCGCGGTTGTGTCCGCCGACGAGATTGCGTGTGCGAAACGCCTCGGCGAATTGCGGATCGCGGGCGCTTGCGCTGTAATCGAGATTGCCGATGAAGCCGGTGATCTCGGGCATCACGATGGCGAACATCCGGTCGCGCCAGCCGCGCGCACGACGCCGCACCAGCATGTAGCCGGCAAGGCCGACCATCGCTTCGCCGAAGGCAAGGGGGCCGAGGTAATCTTCGCCGAAATAGTCCCAGGTCAGGAAACCGGCGAAGAGTGCCAGCGCGATCAGGGCCGCCAGTTCGAGCAGCGTTCGCCGCACGACCGCTTTGCGCTGCCGCTGCAACGTGTCGAGACGCGGGCGCAGCCGCGTCCGGTAGACTTCCGCGAAGCCACGCTCCAGCTCGTGGATCTCCATGAAATCGCGCTTTGACAAACTTGGATCTCCGCTATCAACGGAAATGATCGTGACACGGATATCTTGCACTTCCGTTTCCCGGGTCATTGCACGCATACTGGGACCATGACCGAATCCGATCGCAAGACACCAATCGATGCCCTGTTCGACGCCGCCGGCTCCGTGCGCGAGCGCGCGCATGCGCCCTATTCGCGCTTCCGCGTCGGCGCCGCCGTGATCGACGAGACGGGCGCGCTCCATACCGGCTGCAATGTCGAGAATGCTGCTTATCCCGAAGGTATCTGCGCCGAAGCGGCGGCGATCGCGGCGATGGTGGCCGGCGGCGGCAGACGGATTCGCGCCATCGCCGTGATCGGCTCCGGCGCGGCCATGACGACGCCCTGTGGCGGTTGCCGACAGCGCATCCGCGAATTCGCCGATGCCGATACCCGCATCCATTTGCACGATCCGGCGACGGATTCACGCCACAGCCTCTCACTGGAAGAATTGCTGCCGCTCGCCTTCGGCCCTGCCAATCTCAAGGACGAGATCCGATGAGCGAGGACTACGACGCCGCCATCGCCGCAGCGCGCGCGGCGCTCATGCGGGCGGATTTTCCGCGCGATCATGCCTGCGCCATCGTGCTCGGGACCGGGCTCGGTGACCTCGTCGATGATCTGGAAGACCCGATCGGCCTCGATTACACCGCGATCCCGCATTTTCCGCAAAGCGCGGTGAGCGGCCATGCCGGACGGCTCGTCTCGGGAATGCTCGCCGGGCGGCGGGTGCTGCTGATGCAGGGGCGCAAGCATTATTACGAAACCGGCGATGCCAGGGCGATGCGGGTGCCGATCGGCCTCCTCGCAGCGCTCGGGGCCCCGCCGCTCGTCCTGACCAACGCCGCCGGTTCCACCCGCGCGGAAATCCCGCCCGGAACGCTGGCCGTGATCACCGATCACATCGCCTTTTCCGGGCTCAACCCGCTGATCGGCGAGACGGATGAGCGGCGCTTCGTGCCGATGTCGCAGGCCTACGATTCCGGTCTCGCGGCCTCGCTCGAAGACGCGGCGCGCGCGACCGGGGTGACGCTGGCGCGCGGGGTTTACATGTGGTTTTCCGGGCCGAGCTTCGAGACGCCGGCGGAGATCCGCATGGCGCAGGTGATGGGCGCCGATTTCGTCGGCATGTCCACCGTACCGGAGGTGATCCTCGCCCGTTACTACGGGCTGCGCGTGGCTGGCATTTCGACCATTACCAACATGGCGGCGGGGCTTTCGCCGATCGCGCCGGCGCATGATGAGACCAAACGCGTTGCGGCGCAGGCGAGCGGGGATCTGCGGGCGCTGCTGGCCAGCTTCGTCGCATCGCTCCCCGCACGATCGGGGGAAGGTCGATGAGCGAAGCGGATTTTCTCCCGCAGGAAACCATCCGGGCGCTGCGTGACGGGCGCGAGCCGCAGCCCGAGGATATCGCGCGCTTCATCGCGGGGCTGACGGATGGGCGTGTTGGCGAGGGCCAGGCGGCGGCTTTCGCCATGGCGGTCTTCTTCCGGGGTCTGTCGCGGGAAGGCCGCGTGGCGCTCACGCGCGCCATGACCGAATCGGGCCGGGTGCTGGCCTGGGATCTGCCCGGGCCCGTCCTCGACAAGCATTCCACCGGCGGCGTGGGCGATTGCATCAGCCTCGCACTCGCGCCGGCGGTGGCGGCCTGCGGCGGATACGTGCCGATGATCTCCGGGCGCGGCCTTGGCCATACCGGCGGCACCCTCGACAAGCTCGATTCGATCCCCGGCTATGTCTCCCAGCCTGGGCTCGACGCCTTCCGCAAGACGGTGCGCGAGGCCGGCTGCGCCATTATCGGCCAGACGGCGGATCTGGCCCCGGCGGACCGGCGCCTCTATGCCATCCGCGACGTCACCGCCACGGTCGAATCGATCGATCTGATCACCGCTTCGATCCTCTCCAAGAAGCTCGCAGCGGGGCTCGACGGGCTGGTCATGGACGTCAAGACCGGCTCCGGCGCCTTCATGCCCGATCTCGCCGGAGCGCGGGCGCTCGCACAAAGCATCGTCAATGTGGCCGAGGGTGCCGGGCTTCCGACGCGGGCGCTGATCACCGACATGAACGAACCGCTTGCCCCCGTCGCCGGCAATGCGCGCGAAGTGGCCTTCATCATCGCCTATCTGAAGGGCGCGCATGCTGATTCGCGTTTTCATACGGTGAATTGCGCGCTCGGCGGCGCCATGCTCGCGCTCGGCGGCCTCGCCAGCGACACATCCGAGGGCGAGGCGATGATCGCGCGGGCGATCGCCTCGGGCGCAGCAGCCGAGCGTTTCGCGCGCATGGTCGCAGCACTCGGCGGCCCCGCCGATCTGGTCGAGCATCCCGAAACGCACCTCACGGCTGCACCCGTGATGCGCGACGTCACGGCGCCGCGCGCGGGCTACATCGCGCGCATCGCCACCCGCGAGATCGGCCTCGCCGTGGTCGCGCTCGGCGGCGGGCGGGCGCAGCCGGGGGATGAAATCGATCACCGGGTTGGCGTCGATGCGCTTGCGGGATGCGGCGCGAAGGTCGATGCTGGCACCATACTGGCGCGCGTGCATGCGCGCGACGAGGAAACGGCGCGTGCCGCCTGCGCGCGTATCCTCGCCGCCTTCACGATCGCCGATACGCAACCCGGCCCCGCAGCACTCGTCGCCGATCGTATCGGCGGCTGAGCGGCGTGAGGCCCCGTCGAAGAGGATGAACGCCCGTGACCTTGCTCGTCGCACTTTCGGGATGGGATGCCCAGACCTGGGTCGATCGTTTCGCCGCGCTTCTGCCCGACCGTAATGTCGTCGCCCTCGGCGAGCCCTTCGACCGGCGCGAGGTGCATTACGCGGTGACCTGGAAGCACCCGCCCGGCTCGCTGGCCGGCCTGCCCAATCTTGCCGCGATCTTCTCCCTCGGCGCCGGCGTTGATCACCTGATGGGCGATGACCGCCTGCCGGACGTGCCGATCGTGCGTGTGGTGGATGAGGATCTCACCGGGCGGATGAGCGAATATGTTGTGATGCATGCCCTGATGCATCTGCGCCAGCAGCCGCGCTACATGGCGCAGCAGCGCCGCGGCGTCTGGGAAGATGACCGCTCCCAGCCCGCCGCCCACGAGGTCCGCGTCGGCGTGATGGGTCTCGGCGTGCTCGGCATCGATGCCGCACGCAAGCTCAGGATGATGGGTTTCGACGTGGCTGGCTGGTCGCGCTCGCCCAAGGATATCGACGATTTCCCGACATTTGCCGGCGAAGCCGGGCTCGATGCCTTTCTGGGGCGCACCGACATTCTCGTGGTGCTGTTACCGCTGACCGATGCGACGCAGGGCATTCTCGATTACGAACTCCTCTCGAAGCTTCCCCGCGACGGGCGGCTCGGCGGCCCGGTCGTGATCAATGCCGGACGCGGCGGGCTGCAGAACGAGCCCGATATCCTGCGCGCCCTTGATGACGGCAAGCTCAAAGCCGCGAGCCTTGATGTCTTCGTCGAGGAGCCGCTGCCGCCGGATTCGCCCTTGTGGGAGCGCGAGGAAATCCTCATCACCCCCCACAACGCGGCGCTGAGCGCCCCCGACGCCATCGCCGCCCAGATCGCCGACCAGATCAGGAAGGTGGAATCAGGCGGCACCCTGCGCAACCTGGTCGATCGCGCCCGGGGGTATTGAGCGGGGCGGGGCACGGCCTTCATGCAGGCAATCTCCCCTCTCCCGCCAAGGAGGAGGGGAGTCAGGGCGCGGCTTTCATCACGGGCGAGCCAAGTTGCATGCCGATACAACCAAAACCCCTCTTTCCAACGCATGATACGTGTTTTACTGTCGCCACAGGGTCGGTGAAATCCGGCCCCGGGGCCTAGAATCCCCTTCCTGTAGCGGTCGGTGCGACCGAAAAGGCACCTCCTCGACCTTCATGGCCGGGGAGGCGCTGGCGTATGTCCAAGGCTTCGGCCCAAAGGCCAGTGCGGTCGTCTACAGGCGGCTTTCTAGCTCCCCGGTCACCAGAGCGATCCTCTGGTGACCACACAAACCTGGTTTCAGGATGGTTTTGGGGGAGTTCGATGATGGAAGATATTTCGGCTTTTCAAGCCTTTCTCGGCACGTATCAATCACTGGCGGACTGGATCAAGGCGCTCTGGCTGATCGTCCCGCCGGCCTTCATACTGCTTCTGACGGCGCTGTTGATGCGCGCGAAACGCCCGGTGCCGGAGGTCGATGGCGAGTTGGTCTATACCGTGCACCGCGACGCCGCCGGGCAATACCGCATCCTGCGCCACACGCCCCCCGACGATACCCCGGCCTTGCTCCCGCTGGAGGCGGACACGCCCGCCCTGATCCCGCCGGAACGGCGCAGCTGAGCGCGTCATGCAGCGCGCTCTCCCCTCTCCCTCCGTGGAGAGGGGCCGGGGGTGAGGGGCGGTGATGATTATTCTCCGGCGTCGATGACGTCTGCGGGCTTCATCACGCGCCGCGCTCTATCCTGATGCGCCCCTCACCCCCACCCCCTCTCCACGGCGGGAGAGGGGAGTTCTGGTGCGGCCTTCATGGAGGGTGCGGCTTCCCTCCCCTCAGGAGCGGGAGAAAGGGTGGGGTGAAACCGGTTTGTGCGATGCGCGCGCAGATGGATCCTGACCATCGGGGTCCTGGCCCGTCATTGGGCGTGGTGCGGAGCCCGGTTGGCTCATAACCAACAGGTCGCGGGTGGTGCAGTCGCCCGTCATTGGGCGTGGTTCCGAACCAGGCGAAGGCACTGGGATGCACCCACTACGGGTGCAGTCGCCCGTGATTGGGCGTGGTGCCGAACCCGAGAGGACAGAGAGATGAGCGAGACGAAGGTGCAGTCGCCCGTGATTGGGCGTGGTTCCGAACCTCGTGTGGGGTCGCGACTTCGGCGGGGGCGGGTGCAGTCGCCCGTGATTGGGCGTGGTTCCGAACCACACTGCTTCTCCGTTTGGGTTGCGCCCCGGGTGCAGTCGCCCGTGATTGGGCGTGGTTCCGAACCGGAATGGGCGACATACGAAACCGATCCGGTGGTGCAGTCGCCCGTGATTGGGCGTGGTTCCGAACCTGCCCAAGCCCGTGCAGGACGTGATCGCTGGGTGCAGTCGCCCGTGATTGGGCGTGGTTCCGAACCTTGCGCTTGTCGGGCTTGTCCTTCGAGTAAGGTGCAGTCGCCCGTGATTGGGCGTGGTTCCGAACCCCACCGCCTCACCCATCGCGGGCGCGCTGGGGTGCAGTCGCCCGTGATTGGGCGTGGTTCCGAACCTGACACGGGTGCATTGGGCGTTCCTCGCGGGGTGCAGTCGCCCGTGATTGGGCGTGGTTCCGAACCGGATATGCTGATAACGGCTTCCCTTGCAAACGGAATTTGCTACCCGCGTCGGCTTTTTTCATGCCGGCGCCCTCCGTCACGTCCGGGTTTCATGCGTTTTTTCGCGCTCTCCTTTCTGTTTGTGTTCCGGGCCGGGGCCCGCTCGATTGTCGTGGGGTCGTCTTGGCTGACGCAGCGTGAGGGGCGGTCTTGCCCGGCGAACAATTGCGCCACCATGCGCGCGAATCCGGTGCCATGCAGGGCTTCGGTGAGGGGAAAGGGTCGGCTCCCGGTGGAGCCGCCACGCTGCGTGAGCCTGATCCCGCCGAGATGTGTCGCCGTGCGCGCGGTGATGCGGGCCTCGGTCAGATCATGTTGCGGCCCGCGCGCATCCATGCGCCAGCTGAGTGTCAGGCCTTCGCGCGCAAGGAGTTCGATCACCGCCTTGGAAACGGCGTTCTTGAGCTTGCGATCATAGGCCATCAGCCTCCGCGCCCTGTTCACACAGGCGGTCAGATCGGGCATGTGGCCCTGCCGCAGCATGTTGAAATGCGCGAAATTGTTGCGCAACTGCACAGGGTCGTCATTCCGGCGAGTATCAAAACCCGGAAAATGCCCGGTGATCGCGGCATAGAGCGCGCCTCCGTCGACAGGCTTCAGAGCCCGGATCACCTCGACGATCCGCCCTTGCGAGAGTTTCCTGCGGGCTTCGCAATTCAGAACCGCGGCGGGGCTGGTGCCTTGTTCGTACAGGGTTGCCAGCATGACGAAATAGACGTCGCGCTCCCACAGCCCCGCGAAATCGGCCAGCCGCCCGAGCACATTCATCATCAACCGGTGCAGGCGAACGTGATCGACCAGACGCGCTCGGGCGGCGAGATGCCTGTGGCGCACCACCTGACCCAGCGCCACAAAGTAATCGCGTACGGCATCGTCGTCGAAACTCTGTTTCGCCTCGACCCATTGCGCATGCAGCTTTTCGCGCCGGGCATGGTGCCCCGCGATCCGGCTCATGCCATCGGCATCGGGCGCTTCCAGATCAAGGACTTCCGCGACTTCCGCAGGCCTGATCCGGTTTTGCGCATAGATTGCCTCAAGCGTCGCACGGTCTCCGAAGCGCAGGATCTCGCGCAGGCCGCGCAGGGGAATGCGCTTGTCCTCTTCGCCCGCATCGGCGACGGGGAAGAGCCGGTCGAAATCGGCCTCGTCTTCGAACAGGTTACGGAAATGCCTGGCCCCGTAAAGCGCCGCACCGCCGGAAAACTTGGCGTCATGCATATCGAGATAGAGGTCGAGCACCTGATAAAGGCCGGAAAGCGTGCTGTTTGCGGCATCCGCGCCCGTCCTCGCCCCGGCCTCCTCCGGTCCGGCGAGGATTTCCCATTTGCGCAGCTGGTGCAACAGGCGACCGGCTTCATCCACGGGGACCAGATGCAGCAGGAAGTACAGAACCAGCATCCAGTCTTGCGGTTCCTCGGCGCGCGCGGCAGCGTCCAGCATAGCGAGATCGAACCGCGCGCTTTCGGGGCGCGCCGCACGCGCATCGAGCGTCAGCAGGAAATCGAACCCGGCCTCATCAAGGAACCGCATGAACGCCTGCGCGATCACGTCGCATTTGAGATTCTCGATGAATTCCGCCTGCTCGCGGGCCGCATCCGGATCGCTTTCATAGCCCGCCTGGACACGCATTTCCGTCGCCGTTTCGGCGGACATCCGGAAGAAGAGGGTCTGGATATTCTCGCCCGGCGCCAGCCTTCCGATCATCGCCATGCGGGGCTGAATCAGCGCCTTCGCCTCTTCATCGACGCCGTGATGACCGGTGCGCGCCGCCCAGATCTTCTGCGCTTCGCGTCTCGCCCGCGTCACCGCCGCTTCGATGAACGGGTTGATCACGGCGCTGTCGGCTTCGGCCAGCCAGGTTCGAAACGGTTTGGCATAGAGCAGCTTCAGCGCGGTGTACTGGCAAAGCCTCGCCGGATCCTCCAGCGTGCGCATATTGCCCGGATCCGGCAGATGCGGGCGAAGATCGGATTGCGCGTCCCGGGTGTTCTTCGCCCGCTGCAAGACGCGACCGAAACGCGGCAAGGGCGGCTCGGCCTCCTGGCCCGTGCTGACCTGATCGAAGAACCTGCGGATCTGCGCCTCGTCGAGAAACGTCTCGAAATGCGCGCCCGTCATCGTCGCCTTCAGGCGCCCGCCCCGCCCTTCATCATCGTCACGCCACAGCGCCCGCAAAGAGGCCATGGTTCGATCATGGGCGCTTTGGCATGGTGCCTTTTCCGCAGGCTGTCCGAGCTGCTGCAACACTTCGAGGAAACCGCCGCGCCCGGTGAAGTGAAAGCTGCGATTGCGCAGCTGCCCAAGGCGCTCCAGTGCGAGCTCGAGCACCGCCTTCTGAAGCGCGGCATCGTCCTGTCCGATGAAATGCCCGGCGCGCTCACCGAACAGGACATTGCATTTGTGCATGAAGCGGCTGCTTTCGAACTGCTCGCACGCAGCCTTCGCGCCTCCTGAAGACAGAATGTCCCTGTTGATACGGTTTTCCGGGTCCGCCCAGTTCTCGAGCGTCCGCGCCGCCAGCACCAGAACATGGCGCCAGACGCGCACGAAGGCTTCGTTTCGCTTGATTTCCGCCTGTCCTGCACTGGTGCGGTAACGGCTGTCTGCGACATCGCCGGGCCAGCGTTCGGCCACCGCTCCGGCTCGGTCATGGGCGGGATCGGATGCGGTGTAGTGGATCAGTTTGCCGAGGCGCACTTTGGCGGCGAGGTCGCGATTTCTCCGCCCGGAATCAATCCTGGTCAGAAGCGCATCCATGTCGCGGGGCAAGGCGCGCAATATTGCGCTGGATTCCGGGCCCGCGTCGCGCCCCGGCGGCTTTTTCTTGTGTCGCTTCAGGATGCGCGCATAACATTCCCGAACGGCATTGTGGAGCGCTGCCAGCCCGGGGTCATGACCTTCGACATCCCGGAAACTGCGCACGGTGCCACCTTCATCACTGAACAGGGCGCGCCAGTGATCGAACAGCACCTTCCCCGCGACACTGTTGGTTACCCGGCGGGTGCCAGCACCGTCGCGTCCCTGCTCGCGCTCCCTCGCGGCCCGGCGTATCTTGCAGGCGACATCGCCGGCAGATCGATAGCGGGCCAGGTCAGCCTCGCTCCATGTTGCAACTGACGGTTTAGCTGCGTCAGGGGCGACGCTTGTCGTGATCGCGCCTGCGCGCCGTGCGATCAATCCGGCGGATCGAAGAGGCGTTTCCTCGCCGAGGCGATACTGGCTCTCGTAGAGATGTTCATGAATTCTGGCGACGATCGCACCGCAATCGGCCTCTTGCACCGAGACATCGCCCGCAAATACACCGAACCAGCGCCCTTTCGCCGGCGCGTCGACTCCTTGCGGGCCCCGTGACCTTCGAGTTCTCGCGGAAAAGTCATAGGGGGCAATCTTCATCTGCCATAGTTTGGCGAGGCGCGCCCTCTTCTGCGGGTCGCGTAAGCCACTCAGAAGCCCGTGCGTTTCCAGATGCCCCCAAGCGGCATTCCCGAGGTGGTGGCGGAATTCGCGCTGGTCGCCGCTCGGCTCCCGACCCTCGCGGGGCTTCGTCGCGATCTTGTCGATACAGGAGACCCATTGGGCGATCACCAGTTCGTCATGCGTCAGCGCGAAATGTCCGAGATCAAGTTGTCGCGGACCGCCTTCCGCCGATACAGGTGCACGCAGCTCGACCTTGCGCTGCAAGGCCCCGCCCGGGTCGTGATCAACGAAACTGCGCCCATAAGGTCTGACGATGCGCATCAGCCGCGCCTTACCGATCCAGAGACAATTATTCAGTATGTCGTGTACATTTCACTTATTCAAGGTTTCAGCAATCAAGAAGAGCAAAGCACGTGTGGATAGAATCATGACGGGTTAAAACCAGACCCGCACCGGCGAGTTGCGCGAGATCACGCCGCATGGCGGGTGAGTGCTTCGCCGCGCGGCCATCATCGCCAACCCGAACGCTTACCGCCCTTCCTTGATGATGCGCGAGAGGACGCGGGCGGTGTAGTCGACCATGGGGACAATCCGGGCGTAGTTCAGGCGC
>Ga0208112_101017_pt1 | contig 12803 bp, 13 predicted proteins | sample HotLakConsoUCCLE_FD_184736 | JGI IMG/M metagenome (GOLD analysis project Ga0208112, IMG submission 184736) | Hypersaline microbial mat communities from Hot Lake, Washington, USA - Hot Lake Consortium UCC-LE (SPAdes) (version 2) ... | reverse complement strand
CGTGGTCTACTTCAACCAAATCGGAACCGATCAGCAGGTGCAGGCCGTAGCTTAACTCAGACGGAAATCTGTCCAAGAGTCGGGGAGTAGCTCAGCGCGGGCCAGCGTCATTGACCCGTGTCGAAAAGGTGAGACTGCGCTCTTTCGCGCCATGAGCCGCCTGACCCACCAGGATGGCGCACCGGAAGACAGGCGCCTCGCCTTCGCGTATTCCAGATGGCTTTTGCGCAGGTCGCGGATCGCGCCGTTTGGCGCAGGCTCAGTGCATCATTCGCAAGGCGGAGGGGCGCAATGATCGTATACGGTGATTTCGCGGCGGAGGGGGTAGCCGACACGCCTGTCGGCCCGGATCCGCAGATGGAATTCCTGGTGCCCTACAGCGAGTCGGCGCGCGTGCGCGCCGGGCATCTGTCCGCCTGCCTGAAAGACACCTGCGGCGCCATGATCCAGGCAATGGCGCTGGCCGATGTCACCATCCGGGTGGCTCGCGCCGAGCAGGATGGCGGATTGCACAGGCTGTGCCTGCTGGTCGATCCCGACCTGCTTGGCGGCACCGGGCGGACCGTGGATTTCCTGCTGGACCTGCGCCAGGCCCACCCGGCCTGCCGCGTGGTGCTCGCCTCGCATGGCTTCCGGGGGCACGATTTCGGAACCCATCGCCTGCCCCTGTGCGACGCCTCCCTCGCGCTGCCCGCGCAGGAGGGTGAGCTTGCGATTGCGCTCTGGGCCGCGGATCGCAACAATGCGCACTGGGTCGAACGCCGCATGGCGCAGATGGGCTGAGCCCGGGCCTGGATGCGGCGGCTCAGGCGGCCGCCGGGCCCAGGCGCCGCAGCACCTCGTCGGCGATCCGCTCCACCGGGGCGGTTCCCTCCACGACCAGATCGCACAGCGGCCGGACCCGACGCGCCTGCAGTTCCAGCACCGGGCGCACGAAATCGCCGTAGTGCTCCAGGAAGGCGCGCGCCCAGTCGGCAAAGCCCGCATCGCCCCGCGCGCGCGCCGCGATCGCGCCCAGCTTGCGTGCAAGCGCAAGGTCGGCGGGGCAGTCGATCCAGACCGCCCGGTCGATCAGGGGCGCGGCCGGCGGCCAGGCCCGGCCCAGCGGCGCCTCCACCAGCACCGGCCCCTGCGCCCGCGCCGCCCGGATCGCCGCGGTGAAGCCCGGGGCCTCCACCTCCGCCACGGGCGCGCCGCGCTCCAGCCAGTCGCGGATCGCCTCGGGGCCGCGATGCGTCATCCGTTCATGCGCGTCGAACTCCACCCGCCGCGCGCCCAGCCGGGCCGCCAATGCCGCGCAGAGCGTCGATTTGCCCGCGCCGGGCGCGCCGCAGATGGCAAGAACGCGCCAACTCATCCCGCCGCCCCGGCCCGCGCGTCGAGCACATGAAACACCATGTCCAGCTCCAGGCTTTGCCGCGTCACGCCAAAGCCCAGATCCGCCAGCCAGCCTTCGTAGATCCGGGGCGCCCGGTAGAACGGCGCGAAGACCAGGTTGGCGATATTGGCCGTGCCGGTGCGGCGCCCGACCTCGTCCTGCCAGGCCCCGCGCTCGCAGATGATGATACGCCCGCCGGCGGGCAGGGACCGCACCGCCGTCTCCAGCATCCCGCGCGCTGCCTCGTCGGGCCAGTCATGCAGCACCGACTTGAACAGCACCGCGTCGAACGCCCCGGCGAGCGCGCGCCAGTCGTCCTTTCGGGCATCGCCCGGCGCAAGGCGCAGCCGCGTGCTGCGCCCCGTGCGCCGCTCTCCAAGGGCGCAGACCGCCGGCAGGTCGAGCACCGTCGCGTTGAGCGAAGGGTGCCGCGCCAGCAGCGCCTCGGCGAAAAGCCCGGTATTTCCACCCACCTCCAGCACATGCGAGACCCCTTCAAGCGGGACCAGCGGTGCCAGGGCCGGTGCCTCCTCGCGGGTCAGCGCCTCGACATAGGACACCCAGGCCCCGGTATCGCGCAGCGCCACCGGCGAGGTGTCCAGCGCGCGGTCGTAGCGGAACAGGCGAAAGGTCTCCGACCGCGACATGAAACCGGGCAGATCGTGGCACAGGTCGTCCAGCCCGAGCACGATGTCCGCGGCGGCCTTCCGCAGGAAAGAGGCCCGGGCGGCCAGGTCGTCCAGCCGGCCGGCCCAGTCCCGCGCGGGGCCTTCGGCAAGCGACACACTGCCCGCCTGCCGTGCCACCACGCCCGCGTCTTCCAGCAGTCCGCACAGGATCGGCTCGATCGCCGTCTCGGGCAGGGGCGCGGCAAGAAGCCGGGCGATCAGGCCCCGCCGCAGCGCGATATCCAGCGCGACAAGGCCGGTCAGGCTGTCGGGCAACTGCATCCCGAGGCGCTCCCTTCATGGCGTCGCCCCGGGGTCGTCCAGCGGGGCGCCCAGGTCAAGCCCTGGCGGGGCGCGCTTCGGTGCGGCGGCCGCCGCAAACGTTGCCCGATACGATTAAGAGCGTCGCGCCGCGCCCCCGGTTCCTTGAGACGCCGGACGCGGGGCGGTAGCGTCGCTGGGATGGTCAAGCTCTGCGCGCGCGGCGATGCCCCTGCCGGAACGGCACCCCACCGGCCCGACATGTCGGAGGTTCCCCGGATGCGCGCGCTGTTGCGCGACGCCATCACCGCCGGCTGGATGGAGGAGCCTTCGGTCAAGCTGCGGGCCGGTCGGATCGAGGCGGACCGCCGCCTGTTCTCCTTCGCGCGCGAAGACCTGCTGCCCGCCTCGCGGCGGCGGCTCGCCGCCCTTCTGGAGCGGTTGAACATGCCGCAGCCCGAAACGCTGCTGGCGCAGGTCTCCGGCAGCGTGGCGGTGCATCTGGGCGTGGAGGGCGCAACCCGCAAATGCTACCTGGAATTTCCCGCACATGCGCGGCCGGAACCCGCGCTTGTCTACCTTGCGGCGAAGTGGCGGGGCGGGGTGTTGCGGCACGATCTCTACCTGGAGCGCGCGCTTCTGCCCGCTCCCGAGAGACGCGCGCTGATCGCGGCCGTGGCCCCGGACGACATCGCGCGCACGGCCGCCGAGGCGCTGCTCGGGATCGCCGAGCGCGCGGATCCGGCCGGCCGCCCGCCGCTGCTTGAGGTGCTGGGCGCCGAAGATCCGCGCCGCTCGGTCGATCTGAACCTCGCCGATGCCGGGCGCAGCCTGGGCAGCCTCGCACCGGTGCTGGCCCCGGTGCTGGACAGAACCGGCGCGGCGGGCCACGCGTTCCTGCGGGCCAATGCCGAGGCGCATCTGGGCCATTTCGCGCTGGGCCGGGACGAGCGGGGGGAGGGCTTCGTGACGCTCTATTTCGGAGCGCACCGGGCATGACCGACTGGCTGGCCAAGGCGCTTGCGGCGAGGGCGCGCCCCTCCGATCCGGCGCGCGATTTTTGCCAATGGCCCTATACGGCGCCGCACCGGCCCGCGCCGGATGCCCTGCGCAGCGAGGCGTTGCTTTACGCGGCCTGCGCGGCGGCGGGCTTCGACGGGCGGATGGAGGTCCTTCTGGCGCGGCTGCGCGATGCCTGGGGCCGGTTCGAAACAGTCTGGGGCGTGAAATGGGCGGGCGGCGCGCTGTCGGTCGAGCTTTATTTCTACGATTACGACCGCACCGGGCGGCGGCGCGGCCTTGCGCAGTTCCGCCGGGCCGTGGCCCCGGTCATCGATTGCACGGTGCCGGCGCGGGACGATCTGCCGTATTTCATGTTCTCCGCCGAGTTGGACGCGGCGACGCTGGCGCGCGGGCAGCTGGACCAGGTCGATCTCTATCTCGGCAATCCCGGCTCCAGCGTGTCCTCGGGGCTGTGCTACGGGCTGGGGCGGGACGGTGCGTGCGAATTCCGCAACGCCTATTTCTTCTTCGATGCGCGCACGGAACGCGACCGCGCCTGGGACAAGCTGACGGAATCCGTCTTCGTGCCGCCGCAAGCGCCGGATCGGACGGGCTTCTTCTGGCCCGAGATGGCGGGGATGGAAATCGTGGTGGTGGCCAACAAGCGCCACTCGGACGCGCTCTATTTCTCGCGCATCGACGTGGACAGCCTGGGCGCCTTCCTTGCAAGGCTCGGCTTTCCCGAACCGCTGCAAGCCTTCCTGGCAGAGCATCGCGGCCGCCTGCGCCACCATCTTTTCGACGCGGGGTGGGATTTCCGCTGCGCGCCCGACGGCCATGTCATTCCCATGAAAGGCGGCTTCTATGGACTCCTCTGAGGCAAGGATCCGGGCCGGGATCGAGGCAATCGGCGCCGAGGGCGTGCGCGGGGGGCTGACCGGCGGGCCGGGGCAGGGCGGGCGCCTGGCCGGGCTGAGCCTGCGCGACCACGAGCGCTACATCTCGCTCACGATGGAATTCCGCTGCAACCTCAAATGCGTGCATTGCATGATCGAGGGCACGATGGATCGCCTGCAACCCACCTCCGAGCAGGTGTTCGAGCGGGTCTGCGCCGACCAGGCCGAGACCGGCCGCTGGGAGGGGCTTGTTCTGACCGGCTCCGAGATCACCTTGCGCCGCGATCTGGACCGGATCGCGCGCCGCGCGCGCGAGGCCGGGTTCCGCCATGTGCGCATCCAGACCCACGGGATGCACCTGGCTCGGGCGGAGTACGCAGACCGGCTGATCGAGGCGGGCGTGGACGAATTCTTCGTCTCGGTGGCGGGCGCCGACCGCGAGAGCCACGACCGCATCACAGGGGTGCCGGGGGCCTGGGACAAGATGATGGCGGGTCTAGAGGCGCTGGACCGGCACGAGCATGTCCGGATCCTCACCAATACCGTCGTGACCTCGCTCAGCTACCGCATGCTGCCCGACATGGTGACGGCGCTCGCCCACCTGCGGCGGCTGGTGCAGATGGAATTCTGGGTCTACTTCCCGATGGCCGAGACCGACGCCAAGGGCCTTCTCGCGCGGCACGGCGAAATCCTGCCCTACCTGCGCGAGGCCATCCTGCGCTGTCGCGCGGCGGGGCGCTTCGTCGAGGTCAAGAACTTCCCCGAATGCCTGCTGGGCGAACTGGGCGACGCGCTGGTGAATGGCCAGCCCACGCTGGTGATCGACCCCGAATTCTGGCGGGAATTCGACCGGAACGGATTTCACATATGCCCGCATCGGGAAAGCTGCGGGTCCAGCGAATGCCTCGGATTGACACAGGCCTATACCGCGGCATTCGGAGATGAGAGGAATGCCCTGTCACCGATACACGGGGCCAAGGATGAAAAGGCTGATCCCGGGAATTGAAGCCCCCTTCGCCGGAATTCCTGTCGTCAAATACGGGACGGCGCGAAAGCTTCCGATCCGACTCTCATCTGGCAATTCATCTTCCCGATGCGCATCAGGGAAAACTTTTGATGAATGCCGTCGCCATTCGAAAGCGCCGCTCCGCAAAGGTGCTCTTAAAATGATATCAGGCAACGCTGCCCTGCCGGCAGGCGGTGGTCCGGGTTGGGCAGTTCGGCCTCGACGGTCAAGGTGCGCGACGCCGGATCGACCTGCGGCGACACATGGGTCACGCGCGCCTCGAATTCTCCCTCGAAGGGCGGCAGCGGCCGGATCAGGACGGGATCGCCCGGCGCCACGGACCCGAACAGCGCCACGTCGGGAAAGGCGCGGATCCGCAGCGGGTCCAGCACCCCAAGCTTGACCACCGGGTCGCTGCGCTCGGCGTATTCGCCGGGCTTGCGGAACAGCTCGAGCACGATCCCGTCCACCGGCGCGCTGAGCTGCTTGCGCTCCAGCTGCGCCTCGGCCAGGGCCAGTTCCTTCTCGCTGACCTGACGGTCCGCCAGGGCCTGCTCCAGCCCGATCTCGGCCAGACGGTGCTCGTATTCCAGCTCTTCCAGCTGGGCGCCGCTGCCGACATTGCGGGCGGCCAGCGTGCGCGCGCGCTCCAGCTTGCTCAGCATCAGCGCGATCCGCGCCTCCTGCGCGACGACGCTCGCCTCCGATGCCAGCCGCGTGACCAGGAGGTCGCGCCGGATCCGTTCCAGCTCGTCGCGCTGGCGTGCCAGGGGCGTCCCGGCCGCCACGGAATCCCCGGTCTGCACCATCAGTTCGGCGATCAGGCCGCCATCCCCGAAGCCGAGCATCAGCTCGGCCTCGGGGTCCATCCGACAGTCGATCCAGTCCGCCCCGAGCGCCGGCGCCCCGACGCCCCCGAGCAGGACAGCTCCGGCAAAAATCGCTGCATGACAATGTCTTGCCGGTGGCATTCCGTCTCAATCCCCGGTGGCTTCTTCGACCGTGTCGATGGCCGGGGCCTCCGCCGTGGCGGCCGGAGAGGCCAGCTGCCCCAGGCGCTGGATGTTGGCCAGCGACTGAAGATGCACAAAGCTCATTTCCAGCTCGTCGGTATCGAACATCTCGCGCAGCTCCGCGTCGCCGATCTCCTTGAGCTTGGCGCGGTCGATGATCGAGAAGCCGCCCAGCGTCACCGACTGCCCGTCGGCGGTGCCGCGCCGGGCCTGCGCCGGCTTGAGCGCGCCCAGCCGGACCAGCCGGGCGCAGAACTGCCGCGTGCGGTTGAACTGGGCCTGGTATTGCGAGACGAAGCCCAGCGTGTTCTCCAGGAATTGCGTCCGGTTGCCGGCCGAGTCGAACAGCCGCTCGCCGAGGCCGTCGGTGTTCAGCCCCTCGAACTCCTCGTCGATGCACAGCGTGAAGGTGGCACCGTCCTCGCTTTCGGAGAACACGAAGGGATAGCGGCGCAGGAAGGCGGGCACATAGCCCTGGCGCCAGCGACCCTCGGCATCCACCATCAGGTTTTCCTCGGGGCCGAAGCCCAGCAGCGCGGCGGGGAACACGTTCTCGCCCTCGCCGGCGAAGATGATGGGCAGATCGGCGGCCGCGGCGGTGAACTCGGCAGCCAGCAGCGGCACCGAATTGATGCCCTTGGCGAAGCCGTAGGTGCCATCCATCCTGACCGACCAGTTCCCGTGCTGTTCGGCCGAAAGCGGTGCGACCCGCTCGTAGATCAATAGTTGTTTCGACATTTTCGTGCAATCTCCGGATGTGCAAAGGCGGCGAAGAAACGCCGTGATTGACCATGCCCTGCACCCAGACGTTGCTGAATGTCAATTGCATCGCGATTCGCAGTCGGAGAAAAATTTAGTAATCAACGATAGAGTTCCGAATAAAACTAAAGAGGCTCTAAGAAAACCTACCTACGCAAGAATTACCCCTCAAGATTTGTGGGAGCGGGGATGTTCAAATGCTACACGTCACTTGATGTCGACAAAGCGTAACGCGTTTGCAAGTGCGCTTGGATATCACAGTTCGCCTGCGGTAGGTGATCGAAACAAAACAAGGTGAGAAATATGAACCATAAACTTTTGACATCGGCTCTGGCTCTGAGCTTCGTCGCGACGGGTGCCGTGGCGCAAGATGCGGCGACGCAATCGGCAAGCGCGGGTGTCGCGCTGATGGCCCCGCAGGATACCGGCTTCATGTTCGGTGGCAGCGTTGGCGTGAATGGCGTCGGGTCCGCAGCCTCGAGCGTGGCGGAAAGCGCCTCCGTGCATGGCTTCACCGGGTATGCAAGCTCGGGCCGCGACGGAACGGCCTCCGTGAGCAATGCCGGCGTGCTCGGTACCTTCACGTTCGACCGGGACGTCGAGGTGAATGGCTCGCTCGTCGGCACCGGCGCCACGGTCGCCGAGGGTATGGCCACCGGCGCGTCCGGCTTTGTCGGCTCGGCATTCGGCGCCGGCGAGTTCGGTGGAACCGATAGTGACACCGGCGATGCGTTTACTTCGTCCTCCAACGTCGAGAACGAAGCGGCCATGACCGGCAGCGTCTCGACCCGTGCCAACCTGCAGCTCAGCGGCGCGGAAAACCGTTTCGCCGCATCGAACGGCACCACCCTGTCGGAAAGCAACGAAGGCTTCGCCTTCAGCGCGCTGTCGTCGGATCCGAGTGATGGCGGCATCACCATCAACCCGCTGGTGCTCTCCGGTCAGACTGATGCGACGATCGAGGCGTACGAGGCGTTCAACGACGGAGACGAGGGTGTCGCGTTCGCCGTGGATTCGGAGCTGGGCAACCCGATCGACCTGTCGATCTCCAACGCCGGTGGCGGTTCGGTGGCTCTGAATGCGCAGACCGGTGGCTTCTTCAACGGCGGCGCCTCGGCCTTCGGCGACTTCGAGTTCGGTGAGACGGGCGACTTCGATTAATCTCGTTCCAAACCAGCCTTGCCCGGCCGGGCTGTCCCCCCAAGTGCCCGGCCGGGTTACGGAAGGCTGCCTCCCAAGGTGGCCTTCCAAACATTTTGTCCGCCACCTGACCGAAAGGATAGTCATGGCTGCGAGATCTTTCCCCGGGGCCTTTCGTATCGCCCTTGTGGCGGCCCTGTGCGTGGTCGCGCCCGCCGTGCAGACGCAGAACAGTCAGCCGCAGCAGGTCGGTGCCCCGGATGTCGATGCCAATGTGGATATCGACAGCCAGAGCCAAGTGAACAACGACGCGGAGGCGCAATCGGGCGGCAATGTCTTCGACTTCTCCAACAGTTCGCGCAATACCCCGCCGGGGCCCTCCATCGGCGCCTTCGGAGGAGGCTCCTGCGTGGGCCCGGGAGAGGGTGTCTCCGGCTCGGCGCCCGGGTTCTCGCTGGGCTACGGCAAGTCCCACGAAGACGAATCCTGTCAGCGCCGCAACTGGGTCCAGACCTTGATCGGTGCCGCGCAGCACATGCCCGAACAGGAGGCCAACGCCCTGAAGAAGGCCGCCGTCGAGATCATGATGCAGGACAAGTATGCCGGCGCGGCGTTCAGCGCCTTGGGTTACGAAAGCGCGAAGGACCGTCGCGAGGCGGCGCAGCAGCAGGCCGCGCCCGCGGCCACGCGCGACCAGCAGCAGCCTGCCGCCGCGCCCAAGCCTGCCCCGGCGAAGACCGTCGGCCAAATGGCCAGTTCATGCACGGTTTTCGTGCCGCGCGGCACACCCGCTGCCATGGCACGCCTGCTCAAGTCGCAAGGTTGCAGTCTGGAGGTGCAGTGATGCGCAAGCTCGTGGTCATTCTTACAGCGACGGTCGCGCTTGCAGGCGCGGCCGCCGCTGACCCGTTCCCAGTCGCCGCCGGCGAGCCGCCCGCAATCGCAGCGGGCTTCGAGGGTGCGATGGCGCGGATCGAGGCGCGGGTTCTTCAGTTCGCTGGGTCCGGCGGCGTGGTGGAGCAGTTCATCTCCCCCTACGAGCCGATGGCCATGCCGGACCCGACATACCTGATCGAGTTCAATCGCGCACTCGCCGCCTACTGGACGGACAGCGTGGACGCCGCGGTGGAGGATTTCTTGATCTCCCAGGTCGCCCTCCGCGACCGCATGCATATCAACCCCGCCTTTCCCGTCTGGCAGCCGGTCGTCGCCGTTCCGGACCTGATCGCAAACGATACGATCCAGGCTGCAGGCGTAACAGGTGGGGCGGGAAACTTCTCGCCCGACGTTCTGAGCGAACAAGACGCTTCCGGCCCCCTTTTCGGCAACGAGGCCGCGTCCTCGGTTGTCTCGGAAGAGGCCGGTTTCTTCGGCGACAACTGATCGCCCGGGCGGCGAGACGACAATGAGATGGAGCAGACCTTGAACAAGATCCTATTCGGCGCGGCCGCCCTGGCCGCGATGTCCCTTTCGGCCTGCGTGGACGGGGGGTATTCCAAGTCGCAGCCGCGTCCCGGCTACGACCTCGCCTTCGCGCCCGACGCGATCACCTCCGACGCGGTGGAATGCGCGATGCTGGACGCACAGCTGGCCACGGCGGTTCCCGGATGCCGGGATTCCAGCCCGATCACCGACCAGCAGACCTACGACACCGCCAAGCTGGACGAGACCGAGACGTGGATGTCCCGGGTGCCGGTCTCCTGCGGTTGGTTGCGTCCCGAAAGCGCCACCGTCGCCGCCTTCCCGGCCTGCTATGTCTGGGTGAAACGCATCGATCCGGGCCGCAAGGACGGCCTTCCCGCTGCACCGACCCCTGCCCCTGCCCCGTCCTCGGAGCAATCCACGTCGAATTCGACAGATAATACAAGTACTAGCGCTTCCATCACATCAGGCCCGGAGGGCGACCAAAATTCCGCCGAGAGCGAGACGGAAGGCGTCAGCACCTCTGCCTCCACCTCGACCACACCGGAAGGCACCGGGACGTTCTCGGTGGATAACGGTCATACCTCGATGTCCGGCACCTTCGCCGCGGACGGGTCGGTGTCCAGCGTGTCTTTCGGCGAGAGCGGCGGTGGTGTGAGTGCGAACAACGGGGGAGCGAACTCGAAATGATGCGTGGGTCCGGACAGAAAACCGCGCTTTGTCTCGTGCTTGCCGCGATGCTCGGGGCCTGCGCGCCGGCGATGAGCGAGCTGGAGCGCGAGGTTGCCTCCCGGGATGTGCCCACCGCCATGTTCGTCTTCTTCGAAAAGGACAGCGTTGCCCTGGTGGAAGGGACGGAGGCGGTTCTCGACAGAACCGCCGCCGTGCTCGGGGTGTTCGACAATATCGGCGTGAAGGTGGTGGGTCACAAGGCCTCCGACGAACGCGCCGAGATCGACGGGATCGCGCTGGACGAGGCGAGAACCCGCACCCTTGTCAGCGCGCTGTCGAAACGCGGGGAGGCTGACAAGGTCGTCTCGGCCATCGCGCAGGGCAACAAGGAAAGCATGGCCGCCGCGGCGGGTGGCGACACCGCGGTGGACCGCCGGGGAGAGCTGATCTTCGGTCCCCTGCCGGGGGGGTGACGGGACGCACCGCCCCGCACGTCCGAGCACCGAGCACCGAGTACCGAGGAGAATGCCCATGTCGTTTCCGTTCATCGCCAGAACTTCGAGGGCAAAGCGCCCCGATGGGGGAAACCGGCGTCTGCGGCGCCTTCTGGCGTCTCGACGGGTGCCTGGAGCGGCGCCCGTGCTCGGGGAATTCGCGCCGGTCTACGCGCTGGAGCCACTGGAACCGCGCATTCTTCTCAGTGGCGACCCGCTCACCGCGGTCGCCTTGAGCGGGGTCGGCAACAGCTTCGAGATCCGGCTGTCGGAAGCCGAGGACACCACGCAGACCCGAATAGAGATCCTTTCGGGCGACGTGGTGGTGATCGACCGGGTCACGGGAGACAAGGCCGGTTTCGCGCTCGAGGGCTCGGATGGCGACGACGCCTACCAGGTCACCCTCGTCGCGGAAGAAGACGCGGCGATCGACCCCGATTTCACGATCAGCCTCGCCGGGGGGCAGGGCACGGACAGCATCACGCTCCTGTCGGCCGCGGGCTTCGACGCGAGTCTGTCGCTTTCCGCCGAGGCGATCACGATCGCGGGCGCGCTGGGCAGCCCGGAGGCAAGGCTGTCCTCGGTCACCCTCATGGCCGAGGCATCCGATCTCGTCGCCCGCACCTCCAGCCCGATGGAACGGGCCGCAACGGTGGCGCTCAAGGACGACATCTTCACCTCCGGGGCGCTCGAGGTCACCGGACGGGCCGCGGGGCTTGCCCGTTTTGACATCTCCGGCAGCTATGCCAGCGGGCCGGAGGGCAGCACCGCCGCGATCACCGTGGACCCGGGCGTCAAGATCGCGGCGGGGTCCGTGGACATGTCCGCCACGGCCACGGTCGATGCCGAATGGGGCTTCGGCACCCGCACGGCGTTGCAGGTCGCCCAGGGGCTGCGGGCCACCGCCGCGGTGCAGATCGGCGCCGGGGCCGAGATCACCGCCGCCGGTGACGTGGAAATCAGCGCCTCCGAACAGGTCGACGCCAGCCTGGGCATGCGCAGTGGCCTGCTGGCCGATTTGCTCAACGGGGCGGGCGTTTCGCAATCCGCCTCCTCTCTGGCATTCGATATCGACGTGATCCGGGATGCCACGGTCAGCGTCGGAGCCGCGACCGACGCCGCTGCGAAGATCTCCGGCGCATCGGTCGCGATCGAGGCCAGCTCGGCAGGTGATCTGTCCGCGGAAATCGGCGGCGAGCTTTTCGGCGTCGTCGACGTCACCGCGCAGGGCCAGACCGGCGCGGCCCGCACCGCCGTGAGCCTTCTGGGCGCGCAGATCGCGGCAACCGCGTCCGACGGGGTGGTGTCGATCACGGCGCAGCGGCTGGGCACCATGACGGCCAAGGGCGTGCGCGCCACGATCGACGTGGCCCATGACGTGGCGGTGGATGTCACTGGCGGGGAGCTGACGGGGTCGTCCATCGCGCTTTCCGCCGAGGACAAGGCCGCGCATCTCGCCGATGTGCGTTTCGCGGATGTCTCGCTCGTCTCGCTCGACCCGGCCCGCGGCGCCTTCGTCCATGCGGTGAACGCGGTGGACGGGCAGGTAGGTGTCACGGTCACGAATGCCACCATCGGGGCCGCGCAGACGCTCGACGCAAGCGCGCTGGATGCGCGCCGGCTGCAAGCCTATGTCAAGGTCCGCCAGGATTACGATGCCACACTGCTGGCGGGCCTGGGAGCCTACTTCCAGTTCGGCACGGGGCAGGGGGCGGCGCGCTCCAGCATCGCGGTCAACCAGCTGGAGGGCGGGGCCGGCGCCACGCTCACGGGCGTCGATCTGGGCTCCAGCGGCGCGGTCCGGGTCGATGCCGCCTCCGAGGTGCTGATGGATGCGCGCTCGCGCGGGGCGACGCTGGCCACCGGCGAGAACGCGGCGGCCGCCGCGCTCTCGGTCGCGCAGAACTTTCTCGGCATCGGGGCGGGCTCGATCCTGACGCAGGGGCTGGGGGCCCTGATCGGCCTCGATTGGGGCCTTTCGCGCAGCGGCTACGACGTGGGCGCGGCGATGACGCAATGGCAGGGCGCCACGCTGGGCGGGCTCGCCGTGACGGCGCGCAATTCGCATGACCTGAACGCGACCGTCACCAAC
>Ga0208112_101002_pt1 | contig 12966 bp, 10 predicted proteins | sample HotLakConsoUCCLE_FD_184736 | JGI IMG/M metagenome (GOLD analysis project Ga0208112, IMG submission 184736) | Hypersaline microbial mat communities from Hot Lake, Washington, USA - Hot Lake Consortium UCC-LE (SPAdes) (version 2) ... | reverse complement strand
ATAAATCCACGACTAAAATCTCCCGCCCTCCCTGCATCCAGAAAGGGCCAAAGTGGCAACATTTTACGTTGCCCGCAGCGAGATTATCACGCCACTTCCGTGGCCAACTTTTGCACTGCCGTTCTCACTGCGCGACAAACAAGGTGAGAACGCACCTCTTCATCTGACGGGCTGGTGTCCGAGCGCGCAAGAGCTGGACGTGTCGAAAATTTGTGATCAGGAGAACTCCGGGGTCTGGTCCGGGAAGTCCGGGAACGGCCCCCCCCCGTCTCTGACCGGGCGAATCTCGTGAAGGTTGACCGGGTCTGTAACGGGTTTTCCGAACTGATCGACCGGGAGCCCTTCGGTCCACTCAGGTGGGGCCGTGAGCAGGAACTCCTCTGCGAGATCGATCGCCGCCAGGCCGCGGCGCTTGAGCTCCGGACCGGAAAGCCCGTCCGGGATCCCCCTTGTCGTCCCGATCTCGTCAACCGGCGTTGACGTCAGATTCTGTCGGCTGCGCTCCAGAAGCGCAACCGGCGAAAAGCTTCCGATCTTCGCAGAGGCCGCCAGGTAGAGCGGCCCGAGGGGGCAATAGCCCTCGGAGATCAGCACAAGATCCACCAGGTCTCGGGACTTGCGCCGGGTGGAGGCGGCCAGGACCTTGTTCACTGCGAGATCCGCCATGTGGAGCCGAAGCCCCCACTCCTCATCCCGCTCAAGAGGGAAAAATCGGTCCTTCGTCTCGCTCATCCACTGAATGATCGTTTCCCTGCCGCCCTTTCGGATGGTGACCTCCGTACAACCGTAGATCTCCAGGTCAATCACCACCTCAAAACCGGCCGCCTTCAAGGTTCTTATATCGCGCTCCACCGAGTCAGGGATCTCCTCATCCGTGTCGGTGAAGATGTCCAGATCATCGGAAAGTCGCCAGCTGCCCATGTTAAGGACGGCACCGCCGGCAAAGTAGTTGCTCCGGCTGCGGTTTGAGGCCAGGAGTCGCGCCGCCTCAGACTGGAGATCCGTCAGCATCAGGTCGCTCTGGCGAGGTCGATGATCCGCCTTCCGAGCTTGTATCCGGACCGCCCCCCGCGAACCAGAAGGACCCGACCTATCAGGTCGCCGCGAAACGCCAAGGGGAGCCGGAGAAGCTTCTCCCGGTCAATGTTATCAAACAGGCGCAGGCCGTGAAGCCGCTCTGCTTCCTCGATAAGCCCCACGAGCTCAACCTCTTTTTCCATGGATCGCCGATTCCGCTCTCTGGTGAGGCACGCCTTTGCTGGTGAAGATAGGGTTTCAGGCGGATTTTTTCAACATTTTTGATGGTGCCCCTCAGCCTCTGAGCAGGGAGGATCCGCAACGATGCGTCCAGGCAGGAGCTTCTCGCGAGGATAGCGATCATGGGCTGAAATCATCACTCCAGTCATCACGTCTCTCTTCGGCCCCCGGGGTAGTGTGGAGATGCGCGCTCCATACCACCGCCGTCGTATTTCACGGGTGTCAGTTGAAATCGGGAGAAGCGGAGCAGGTGGCCTCCGGTCCGAACTACCTCGCCGCTGCGCGCGCCCTCACTTCTGCGAGGTCGATCGCCCCCGCGACGTACTCTTCGAGGTCGGCTAGGCTTTCAGGGTCCGGTTCCAACCCCTCAGCTTGGTTGCTTGCTCGAGATCGCGCCTGCAACGGCCCGTCGAAGATCATCCTGGTTTTCGTGATCATAAGGTTTGTACGTACAGATAAAAGAATTCAGAGAGATGGCGAGCCGCTACGAAAAAACAACGTTCAGCTACGCTGCCAATTGGCATCTCGCAGCAACCATCATCGCATCACCATGAATGTCCACGGGCCCTGATTTATCGCGCACCAAATAAATCAGGAGCTTCCCGGCATTGAACTGACCTTCACGTTGCGAGCGGCGCGAATAAGTCTTGCAATGTCGCCTCATCGAGCAACGCTTCTGACGCCCCGCCTTCCTTGTCGAAGAGTGCGTCCGCCAGCGCCTGTTTCCGCGCCTGCATATCGAGGATCTTCTCCTCAACCGTCCCGGCCGCAACTAGACGATGGACGAAGACCGGCTTTTCCTGACCAATGCGATGTGCACGGTCCATGGCTTGGCGTTCAACCGCAGGGTTCCACCAGGGATCATATATGATCACTGTGTCAGCCTCGGTGAGCGTAAGGCCTACTCCCCCAGCTTTCAGGCTAAGCAAGAAGACCGAGGCATCGCCTTGGGAAAACGCTTCCAGCACCTCCGAGCGGTTTGTCGTCGAACCGGTCAATGTCAGGGTCTTGACCCCGTCTTGGAGCAGATCGGCCTCGATCAGGCGCAGCATCTCTACAAATTGCGAAAATACCAACACACGCCGCCCTTCGGCTACCAATTCCGACAGCAAGGCCTTCAGCCTCTCGCGCTTCGCGCTATCAGACACATCTTTGGCCGCCTTCGTTTTCACAAGGCTTGGATCGCAGCAAACCTGTCGCAGTTTCAGAAGAGCGTCGAGCACCGTGATCCGCGCCCTGGCCAAGCCCCGCTCAGCGATCGCCTTACGGACCCTTTCATCCATTGCGCTGCGCACGGCCTCATAGAGCGCCTGTTGTGATTTCGGCAGATCCACGCGCTCGAGGATTTCCGTTTTCGGGGGCAGCTCTGCTGCAACCTCCTCCTTTGTCCGCCGCAGCAGGAATGGCCGCAGGCGGCGGTTCAAACGCGCCTGTGAGGCTATATCCCCGTGCTTCTCGATCGGTGTGCGGAACAGCGACGTGAACTTTTTGCGATCGCCAAGCAGGCCGGGATTAACCCAGTCAATCAGGGTCCAGAGATCCTGCAGGGAGTTTTCCAACGGCGTTCCGGTCAGCGCAACACGGCCAGTGGCCGGGATTTCTCGCAGACTTTTTGACATTTGCGACGCGGGGTTCTTTAGCGTTTGTGCCTCGTCGAGAATAACAAGAGGCCACTGCTGGTCCGACAGCCAAGCCACGTCACGGGCTAGAAGCGGGTAGGTCGTTATCACAAGATCGGCTTCCAGAGCCTGCTCGCGGCGCTTGACGCGGTCCGTTCCGTGCAGAACGACCAATCCCAAGTCTGGCGTGAACTGAGCTGCCTGGCTTTGCCACCCATGCAAAAGGCTCGTAGGCACAATCAACAAGGCGGGCCCAGTCGCCCCAGCTTCGCGGCGGGCCTGTAGCAGCGACAGCATCTGGATCGTTTTGCCGAGCCCCATATCATCCGCAAGGACGGCGCCAAATCCGGCTTGCAGTAAGGTGCCCATCCATGCGGCCCCAAAAGCTTGATAGTCGCGCAGTTCTGCCTTCAAGCCAGAGGGGGGATCAAAGGCCTCGGCCTTTGACAGGGCGTCCAGGCTGCGCGCGAGGGGCACGATACCTGCCTTGTCAGAGAACGTGACGTTGCTCCCTGCCAGTGCTTCCTCTGCCAAGCGCGCGACCGTGGCATCCGATGGGTGCAGAGCGCCGAGTTCGGCGTGGTAGCTGAGCACCAGATGTAGCAGAGGCGCCAAGGGGCCCAGATCGACACCAGCGTACCGTCCTTTTCCAAATTCGAGGTAGGACGGTGTCGTCTCCAGGTATTTCTGCAACTCTTCTACGCTTGGGACGTCGTCCCAGTCTTCCCTGAACTGCCGCAGGAACGTCGTGACGAGCGGAGCAATGTCATAGGCCTTACCGCCAATCTCGGCTTGAAAGCCCAAAGAGAACCAGTCGTTGCCCTGAAAGGCCTCGCCGGCCGCACGTTCGGTTTGCACCGCCAGCTCAGCCGGGTTCTCATCAACCTTGAACGGCCAGCGGCTCGTGACCTCAACCTCCCAGCCTTCTGCCCTTAGCTGCGGCACAACTTGGAACGCGAAATCAAGCGCGTCCCGCTCGCAGCAGACCTCAAGCGTGTGCATGCTGAGTTCACCGTCGGCGAAGGCGTAGTCGCGCTCACTGAGACGATCAGTTCTCCAGTGCACCTCCAACTCGTCGACCGGGATAGCGCCGGCATCCAACACGCGGCGATCGCAGGCACGTTCCCACTCATGGTCACGCGGCAGCGTGATCAACTCGTCATCTTGGAACACGACTGGATCGGGATCTTCACCACGGACTTCCTGTCCGTCATACACGAACGACAGATCTACTGTGGGCAGCTGGATGGTCTCTGCCCAACGGTCTGGTCCATCGAGCGCAGCCTCACGCCCAAGCACCAGCTTTGCCACGCGCCTCTCTGCCTCTCTCCGGATTGTTTTGATTACGCGCGGCTTTGGCAGGGGCAGACCCGCCAGGTCTGCGGGAAGCGCCGCGCTCAAAGCTTTTGCCTGATGCGGCGGGACGTCCGGGCCGGCCTCGACGATCGCAATGGCGTCGGAGGTCAGCGACGTGGCAATCTCTCCAATCAGGCTAGAGGTTTCATCCACCCAGATGGACGCGCCTTGGGCGCTGTAAAGCTGAAGCGGTGCTCCGCTTGGATTTGAAAAGGCCAGCTTCTGGGTCCCATCCGGTAACACCGCCCAGACCAACCCCAACTCAGGGCGATCATCTGACCAAGTCAACACCGTATCGGGATCATTGGTCGATAGGAGGCGACCCGTCTCCGCAATCTTGCGCAGCAGATCGACGATCTCAGGCCCCGTGGGCTTTAACACATCGGGATAGCTCGTCCCATAGCCGTAGCCGTGGCGCTGTTGCCATATCCCTGCTTTGCCCAACGCTACCAAAATGTTCTTGTCGATTGGGCGGATAAATTTCGCAGGCGTGATGCTGCGCAACGCGTTGTACGCATCGTATCGCGGCATAGACTTGTTGAAACCAGTTCCCGCAGCGTTGATGCGCCCCTTGAATGTGTCGATGGCCAGCCGCTCTCGCCACGGCGTAAGGACATACAACAAGCGATCTTTGACCGTCGCGGGGTATGCATCGGGGTCGAGATCAGCATCTTCCGGCACCACAGTTGCCTTCGTAACGCGCTGCAGCCACTCGACAACGGAGCGGCCTAGATTCGGGGTTGGGTGTGCGGTGAACTTCGTACTTTGGAACTGATCCGAGGCGATAAGAACTGCTGCCACGTGCTTGCAGTTCAGGTCCATCGGGCAAGAGCACATGCCGGTAATGCCACCGTGCCTAAAGCTGATGAATTGCTTGTAGCGCTTGCCACGGCCATTCGAGACCTGCGCCAGGATAGACCCGTCCTCCACGACCTCGAATTCCACCACCAGCCCTCTGGCCGCGTAGTCGCGGCCACGTTCGAGGGTGGCATCGTCAAAGTCGTCTTCAAGTCGTATATTCATGTGCCATGAATATACGCTCAGTGAAGATATGCAAATAAGTTGGCGTCGCAGGATAGAGGTGAGGCTAAGGGACGTGGAGAGATGGCAACCCGCGTATTCAAGGCCACGACGAGCCGCGCCAGGACGAATGACTGACCGCTTATTACGCTCTGGGGTGAAACTTCTGCACTCGCCGTCGAGCGTCGGGCGGATATGGGCCGAAGCCTGTCTCAAGCCGCACCCTCACAAAGGGGTTTAAGGTCTCGAATGATACGATGTTTGAAGAGAAGGTCACAGATATCGTCGGACTTTACCTCGACCCGCCAGACCGGGCTGTGGCCCTCTGTGTCGACGAAAAGTCGCAGATCCAGGCACTCGACCGCACCCAGCTGGGGTTGCCGCTTCCGTAACAGGGCGGTCGTCGTCAAGAGGAATTTCGCGTAGGAGGCCATGATCAGCGTTATGCGCATGGATGGAGGCGCGCACCATCTCCTCCGGGTCCAGGCCGCCCCAATCTATGGTGTGACCGACGCGATATGCGAGGTAGCGGAAGTACTCACGTAACGTGCGACCGTTCCCTTCCCGGAAAGGATGAAGTGTGTTGAGTTCCCCAAAATAGTATGCGGCCTGCTCCGCAAATTCCTCGTGAGACAGACCCGAAAACCAGTTTTTGTCCGCCATTTCGGCCGTCAACCGCTCCCCTTCCGCTTCGATAAAGCGGAAGTTTGCGAACCTCGTTGCCCCCTTGGAGATGTCGACGTCCCGAACCTCGCCGGCCCAGTCGTACATCTCCCCGAACAGCCGCTTATGGAGTCGTTTCAGGTATGCGAAGTCCGGGCCAGAGTCCGGCTCTTCCAGCGGGGCCGCCGTGTTCTCGGCAATGGCTGAGATGACAAACAGGACCTCAGCCCGGTCAAGGGCCTCCTGCGTCCGGATGCCGTGCCGATTTCGCAGAACGCCCGTTTCTGGATCAACGTACTTGTCACCGCCGTCGTATTTCACGGGTGTCAGTTGAAATCGGGAGAAGCGGAGCAGGTTGCCTCCTGTCCGAAGTACCTGGCCGCAGCGCGCGCTCTGACCTCCGCGAGGTCGATCGCCCCCACGACGTACTCTTCGAGGTCCGCGAGGCTTTCGGCGTCTGGCTCCAACCCCTCGGCCCGGTTGCTCGCGATCGCGCCTGCGACCGCCCGCCGACGATCATCCTGGTTGTCGTGATCATAAGGTTTGTGCGTACAGGGCATCCGGCTCACCTGCTCCATATTCTCCGTAAGGATACAGCCCTCCGCGGAAAAGGGCAATCGTCGACGGGCCGGTTGACGGATTCGAGGTTGGTCCTTCTGGAGCGGTCCGGACGCGGTTTGTAAACCAGCTGTAAACCGCCGAGGCCTACGCTGAGACCTGACCGGTCCGGCGCGCGTCAACATGTTGAACATGTTGAGGAAAAATTGGCTGGGGTGGTGGGATTCGAACCCACGGTACACGGTACCAAAAGCCGCCCGCCGGGCGGGGTAGGGGGGCACGTCCTCCGGACTGTGCCGGTCCGGGTCATCGCGCGAACCTATGTCGTCGGGGCGCGGGAAATCCGGGAAGCTTTGCACCATAACGGCCATGATACCTGGGTGTTTGGACCGGACGCCGCGCTTGGCGATGTGTGGGTCGATGGAAAAGGGGGCGATGCCGCCGCGCGGGGCGGATGGGCCGCGGCGTGACGGTCGGAATGGGGGCGGTCTCGGGCATGGAGGCACTCCTTGTGTCGTGTCGAATGGATGAGGGCCGCTGGCTCTGATCGGCGCGCCCGGGCTTGTGGGGGCCTCGCGCGCCTTGGGGTGCAGGTCCGGACAGCGCGCTGGCTGGCCCGTTCAGGCCGCGAAGGGCCGGATGATGTCCGGGTCGGGCGGGGTGTTGGTGTTGTCGGCCCGGTCCGGCCCGGGCCGCAGCTTAAGCGTGGCCGGTGCGTGCCCCTGTTCCGGAGCGATCGTCAGCAGGCGGGCTTCAGGGTGTTCGACCGGACCATCGGAGGGCCGGGCGACATCGTCTGTCGCGCGGGTTCTCTGCACCTCGGGGACCGGGACGACCGGCGCCGCAGTGGTCTGACCGGGAAGGATCGGTCCGGGAGGGGTTTGTCCCGGCACCAGTCCGGCCACTGCATCCGGCACGACCTTCGCGACCAGCGCCTCCAGCTCCGGCCCGGTCAGCACGCCGGTCCGGAGCAATGCCGTGGCCATCTCCTCCAGCAAGGCGCGGTTGGCGTCCACGATCCGCAGGGCACGGGCCTGCGCCTCCTGCAGCCGAACCTCAACCCGCGCGCGCAGGACCGGCTCGAGGCGCAGGCGCGCCAGCACCATCTCGGGATCGCCCAACCAGAGCAGCTCATCGCCCAAACCCCATGACAGCTCCATCGCCGCCGCGCTCTGCGTGGCGCGTGCGAGATCGCTGTTGGCGTCCCCACCTGCGCCGCCGGAAGGTTCCCCGAACATGACGATCTCCGCCGCGCGTCCGCCAAGATCATTGGCCAGCGTGTCGGCGATCTCATTGCGGCGCTGGCTGCGGCGCAGAAGGGATTGCTGCGTCACCCCGCCGCCGCCTTGAAGCGCCAGCATCTGCGGGCGCGCGATCCCGGTCGCAGCCCCGGTGAGCGCATGACCCGCCTCGTGCACCGCGATCTGCCAGCGGATTGCTTCGGGAACCGGCGGGCGCAGGTCGCTCAAGGTTGCGCTCAGATCGTCGCAGGTGAGCGGGCGCTTCTCCTGACGGGCCCGCGCGCGGGCGGACCGGACAAGGCCTGCAATATCTGCCCCCGACATGCCGGATGCCCGCGCGGCAAGGCCGGTCAGGTCCGCATCCGCCAGATCCGGCCAGGCCTGCCAGCGGATCGCCGCAGGGAGCAGATCATGTGTCGGGTAGCCCAGATGCAGCACCCGGTCGAACCGGCCGGGTCGGCGGATGGCTTTGTCGATCCGGTCCACATGATTTGTCGCGCCCATGATGACCACGCCCTCATGCCCCTCATAACCGTCCATGGCAGCCAAAAGACCCGTCACCACATACTCGGTCCAGGTGCGGTTGTTGTCCCCCACACGCTCGCGGTCGCCGACGGCATCCAGCTCGTCGATGAACAAGACCGCGGGCGCGCGCGCGGCGGCGCGGGCGAAACACTCCCGCATCGCCTTGATAACCTCACTCCCGCGGGCACCCTCCGAGGACCAGTCGGCGATCGAGCCGGAGATGACGTTGATCCCCGCTGATCTGGCGATCAGGCGCGGAACCTCGGTTTTGCCGCTCCCCGGCGGGCCGGAGAGGAGAAGGCCGCGCGTGACGTCTTTCCACGCGATCTCACCCGCCTGCCACGCAAGCAGGTCAGTGACCATCTGCTCCAGCGGATCGCGCACCTCCTGCGGCAGCGGGAAATCCGCCAGCCCCGGCCCATCGGCCGTGTCCGGGGCCGCAGCCAGCACGAGGGCCGCGACGGCACCCTCCAGCGTCGGGCTGCGCAGGGCCAGCACAAGATCGTCCGGCCCCAGCCCCTTGCAGTGGGCGTCGTCCGGGAGCCGGCCGAGGGCGGCCGTGTCGGTCCGGTCACCGTCTCCCCGGCTCCCCGTGTCGGAGTAAGCATCGGCGAGAATCCCGGCCAGCATGGCCCGGTCGAGGGCGGCGAGCCGGATCAGCTTTGGCGTCAGAGCACGCAGGGCTGCGGGCAGGGTCCCTGCCGCCACTGCTACCGCGACAATCGCGCGCCGCGTCTCCAGCGCCGTGCGCACCGCGGGCACAAGCTGGCCGATCGGGCTTTCGTCGGATTTGCGGCTGTCCTTCGAGACCACGGCGTCTTCTGCGCGAACCGTCTTGGGCAGCGGCGCGTCTTCCGGCCAGAAGCGCGCGCGGCTCAGGGTATGGTCAAGGACCTTGTAGAGGGTCTCGTCCAGGCCGGGCGTGTCCGCCGAAAGCACCGTCAGCGACCCGGGCGCGCTCAGGGCAGTATACAGCGCGGCAGGGCTGCCGAAGGTGGCGGCCAGCCGGGTTACGGCAAGCGCCACGGCAGGCCGCAGGGTATAGACCGTAGCCTCCTTGCCCGTCCCGTCGGGGACAGGCGGCAGGGCGTCCGCCATGAGGGCCGCGGCTGCTTCCGCCTCCGCCTCAACAAAATCAAGAATATCATCCAGATCGGTCCGGGGCGCCGCATTGGCGGTGTCCGCCGGGCGGGTCGGGGTCGAGGCCCCCATGGTGGGGGTCGACGACTTGGGAGCGGTAGAAGCGGGGGGAACTGCGGCAAGCGGCGTATCGGTCGGCGCAGTGTAAGGCGGGTGGGTCGTGATCACACCGGAGATCGTCGCCCAGGCGGGCTTCTCAGCAAGCAGGCTCTCGCGGATCGCGGCGGCGAAACCGCGCCAGTCAGCAGAAGCGGCGGCGGTCGTGGATGTGAGCGGATGGGTCGGGGTCATGGGCTGCGTCATGGGAAACCTCCGTGAGGAATAAGGAAAGAGGAAGCGGTCCGGCCCAATGGTGGGCCGGGAACGCGATCTGGTTGCAGGGGGCGGGTGTTGCGGGTCTGCCCAGTCAGGCGGCACCGGTCAGCCAGCCCCGATGATTTAGGCGGCGAGGTCGAGGTCCGCGTCCCACCCGCCGGGGATGGCATCGGTGTGGCCGAGCCGGGCGAGCGCCGCATCAAGCGATGCCCGCGGGTTGCGGCGCAGCTCCGCGATCTCGGAGGCGTGGATCACCTGACGATGCTGCCAGTCGGCGGTGAAACGCACCACATTCTCGCTCAGGATGACCTTCGCAAGCATATCGAAGTCGGTGGCCTCATAGGGGCCGCGTCCGGTCGCACCGCGTTCGCTGCGCTGGCGCAAGTTGAACACATAGTCGCCGTTGATGGTGACCGCGTGGCGCGTCTTGACCTGAATACGGATGGGGGTGCCATTCGGGAGGATCAGAGCCCGATCACAGCGTTCATGTTCGGGCATGGGAAAAGCCCGTTCCCCAAGACGCATGAACAGTGAGTCCACGAAAAGTTCAGCCGAGGCGCCAAGGTGCTTTGCGTAGCGGCACAGGTCCTCGGTCGTCATGTTCGGGTAATGGGCCAGCGCCGTCCGCGCATCGCGGATCTCAGGCGGGCGGGACGGCATGGTCAGGCCGGGAAGAAAGGGCTGCATCATTATGCACCTCATTCATGAAGGGAAAGGGGAGGGGGCGTGTGCCCCCTTCGGAAGGTCGCGCGCGTCCTGCCGGCTCAGGCCGCCAGTGCCGGCCCACAGGCACCATCGCCGTCAGGGCCGGGCCCGCTGAAATCCTCAAGCTGCATCATTTCCGTGATCAGGCCGAAAAACCGGGCCTGCAGCTGCCGGATCTGGCGCGCCACCGGATGGGTGCCGGGCACCATAAACTGCGGCCGATAGTCCATGAGCGTGTCGAACAGGAACAGGCGTGCGTCATCATCTGCCTGCCCGATCAGGCTGAACAGGGCGTATCCCATCTCCCAAAGCGCCCGGTCTTCACAGCGGTTCAGCTCAGCGGCCATGACCTCATGAAGTGCCTCGAGCATCGCGGTCAGAGCAGCCTCGGACCGCTGCATCGCGAACCCGAAGGGCCGCGCCCGGACGTCTCCCGCCACCGGGCGCTGGAGCATCTGGTCTGCGCGGATAAACCGGTCCATCGCGCCCAGAAGGCCGGTGAAGCAGCGCGACATCCCGGTATGCGCCACGCGCGCGCTGGAGGGCTTCCCCACCATCGCCGCATGCTCGACCACGTCTCCCCCGGTCCCGGGCAGCGCGATATGGGCTGCGAGCGCGTCGAACGCCGTGTCCAAGAGGGCATTATAGCGCGGCAGGCCCGCCCGGTAGAGCCCGAAGAGCACCGTCTCATGGCGCATCGCAAGGATATTCCGGATCATCGCCACCTCGGTGGGCGTCTGCGTCGTCAGGACGGTCCGGACCATCTTCGCCGCCATTTGCAGCCCGTAGGCCATCTCGTCCTCGGGCTCCACCGCGAGGATCACCGCGCAGTGGCTCAGCGTCTGGGCGCGGGCCGCATCCACCGCGCCGGTAAAGGCCGCCAGCGCCGGATCCTGGCCGTCATAGCCGCCAAGATCGCGCTCGGCAGATGTCAGCTGGGACAGCGCCCCAACCAGAGCGGTGAACCGCGCGAAAATCGCGCGCAGTGGGGGTTCAGTGAACGGAACAGTGGTGTTAAGAGTACGCTTAGCCATCGGAGCCTCCTCAATAGGTTCTGGCGGTTAGGGGGAACGCAGGGGTAGAGCCTTGCGTCTCTCCTGAATATATGGAACCATAAAACCAAAAATGCAAGAGTGAAACGTGACCGACAACGATAAAAAACTTAGCCGGGGTCGGCCGCCGACAGACACAGAGCCGGTGAATCTGCGTCTTCCACGAGCGATGATCCATGAACTGGATCGGCGCCGGAAGCTGGAAGTCGATTTGCCTAGCCGACCAGAAATGATCCGCAGACTGCTTCAAGACCTCTTTGACGGAAGGTGAAAATACTGCTCTTCAGGCCGCGCTCGACAGCGCTTCCATGGTTGGAAGTACAATTTGTTCGAGTGTGCCGCCACCCGTGGACTGGAACATACCATCAAAGCGGAAGTTCCCCCTAGCGGGTATCTTTCTCAGGTTTACGGTGTGCGCATAGCCACTTCGAAGGTGGCGTCTGGCCTGAAAACGGGGGTGTAAGGCGCGCAAAGTGCTGGGCCCGGGCCTTCGCGGCAAGATTCTGAAAATACTCATTCTGATCCTTGGGGATCCATGTGTTCGCGCGAAACAGCCCTTGTGCCTTTTTGCACGCGATCGAGCGGCGGGCGAATTCAGAGTGCTCCTCATGCTCGGCCCTGGTGCCACGACGCTTCGTCGGGGTGCTTTGTGATGTGGGTTTGCTGGACATCGCGGGTCCTGTCTCGTCCTCCCTCGCAGCGTCGGCGACCGCCTTGGAAGTACAAACTGCCGCGTCTACCACAAAGTGATCACATCTGCGTGATGTCCGCGCCTGCGTCGGCGCTCGGGTCATCGCCTAGGTTAGCGCTGGCCTCAGAGATGATCCAACCGGTGCAGGCGGAAATGTCGGCGCCCACCTCGGCGCTGAGGTGAGAACTTACTTCGGCGCTGAGACGAACATGGATGGACACGCCGAATGCTTTGCGGGACCACCCCAGACCGTTGAGATGCTTCCTTTCCGGAGCCCGTGAGCAAACGCGCGTCCGTGCAGCTACACCCTCACAGTATCTTTAATTTACTGCTACTTAACTCATCACCCTTGTTCATAATTAGTATCCGTCCGGTCTGACTGCCCTGCCTGCGCGAAGGAGTGGGTGATAGTGTCCACCATCGATAGTGGACATCTTGAGGTTGGTGATGGCGGGGAAGAAGGGGCTGAAGAAGCGGGTCTGGTCGGATGACGAGAAGCGGTCGATTTGCGCGCAGACGTTGACGCCAGGCGTTTCAGTCGCACAGGTCGCTCGGCGTTATTCGATGAACGCGAACCTGATTTTCAAATGGCTGAAGGATCCCCGGTTCGCGCCTGCGGAGGGTGGGTCATCGCCCGAGGAGGGGATCGCTCTTGACGGCGTTTTCCTGCCGGTCGAGATTGAAACGCCCGCGCTGGAAAGCCCCACCGCTCCCGCACCAATGACCGATATGGCGGCCGATCCTCGCCCTACTGTTTTTGCGCAGCGCGTGGATATCGCGCTGTCGGACGGGCGGCGCATTCTGGTGGAAGGCCCGACGTCGCT
>Ga0208112_101000_pt1 | contig 12977 bp, 10 predicted proteins | sample HotLakConsoUCCLE_FD_184736 | JGI IMG/M metagenome (GOLD analysis project Ga0208112, IMG submission 184736) | Hypersaline microbial mat communities from Hot Lake, Washington, USA - Hot Lake Consortium UCC-LE (SPAdes) (version 2) ... | reverse complement strand
CGCTGCCGCACGTCGCGACGCCGGGCGACCGGTCGCCCAGGCCGATTGCCAGATCGCCTCCATTGCCCACACCCGTGGTGCCACCGTCGCCACGCGCAATACGCCTGACTTCGAGGGTTGCGAGATCGACCTGATCAACCCCTGGACCGCCGCATGAACGCCGTTGAGATTGAACAAGCCGTTTCCAAACTCGCTGAGCAGCCTTTTGATGCGGCCGAGTTTCCCTATGCCTTCCTCATGGCCTTCGGAAACAAGGACACGACGATCAAGCGCCTGCGCACCGGCGCGTCGAACAAGTCCGACATTGGCGGCGTCCTGCAGACCAACAACATCCACCTTGCGACTTGCGCGCCGGGCGACATCGCGGCAACCCTCACTGCGCTGCGCGACAGCCCTGCCACCACCCGCGCCAAGGCGAAGTTCATCCTCGCCACCGATGGCATCGACCTCGAGGCCGAGGACATCACCACCGGCGAAACCATCGCCTGCCGTTACACCGATTTCCCCGACTATTTCGGCTTCTTCCTGCCGCTCGCGGGCATCTCCACCGTCAAGCAGATCCGCGAAAGCGCCTTTGACATCCGCGCGACCAGCCGTCTCAACCGGCTTTATGTCGAACTGATCAAGGACAACCCCGACTGGGGCAGCGCGGAAAAACGCCATGACATGAACCATTTCATGGCGCGGCTGATCTTCTGCTTCTTCGCTGAAGACACAGACATCTTCGTCAGCGACAACCTGTTCACCGCCACCATCGACCAGATGGCCAACCGCGACGGGTCAAACACGCACGAAGTCATCGGCGAGATCTTCCGCGCGATGAACACCCCCATCGCCAAGCGCGCCGAGGCCAGGCTGCCCCGTTGGGCCGACACCTTTCCCTATGTGAACGGCGGGCTCTTCTCGGGCAGCACCGAGGTCCCGCGCTTTTCCAAGATCGCGCAGCGCTACCTGTCCCATATCGGCAGCCTCGACTGGACGCAGATCAATCCCGACATCTTTGGCTCCATGATTCAGGCCGTCGCGGATGAAGAGGAACGCTCGGTCCTTGGCATGCACTACACCTCGGTGCCGAACATCCTGAAGGTGCTGAACCCGCTCTTCCTCGATGATCTGCGGGCAGAGCTGGCGGCGGCGGGCGACAATGCGCGCAAGCTGGCCAATCTGCGCGCGCGCATGGCCAAGATCCGCATTTTCGATCCCGCCTGCGGGTCGGGCAACTTCCTTGTCATCGCCTACAAGGAAATGCGCAGCATCGAATATGAGATCAACAAGCGCCGGGGCGAGCCGCTGCGCCGCACCGACATTCCCCTGACCAACTATCGCGGGATTGAGCTGCGGGATTTCTCGGCCGAGATTGCGCGGCTGGCGCTGATCATCGCAGAATACCAGTGCGACGTGACCTATCGCGGCCAGAAAGAAGCGCTGGCCGAATTCCTGCCGCTGGATGCGCAGAACTGGATCACCTGCGGCAACGCCCTGCGGCTGGACTGGCTGTCGGTCTGCCCGCCCACGGGGACGGGGGTGAAGTTTCAGGCCGACGACCTGTTCATGTCACCCCTGGATCAGGCGCAGATCGACTTCGCGAATGAGGGGGGCGAGACCTATATCTGCGGGAACCCACCCTATCTGGGGTCCACGTGGCAAAGCACTGAACAGAAAGAGGATTTGCAGCGCATTTTCGACGGGCGCACGAAAAGTTGGAAGTCGCTCGACTATGTCGCGGGCTGGTTCATGAAAGCCGCCGATTATGGGCTGCATACACCCACCGTGTCGGCCTTCGTGTCCACCAACTCGATCTGTCAGGGGCAGCAGGTGCCGATCCTCTGGCCGCTGATTTTCCAGACAGGGCACGAGATCGCCTTTGCCCATACCAGTTTCAAATGGGCGAACCTTGCCAGCCATAATGCGGGCGTGACCGTGGCGATTGTGGCGATTTCTAATCACGCAGGACCAGTGCGCAAGCTGTTTGCTTTGAATGAGCTGGGTGAAACAGTTGTCAAAGAGTCTGCGAACATTAACGCGTATCTCGTTGCAGCACCTGATATAATCGTCGCTCCACAGTCGAAACCAAAAGATGGCCGTGGATTGATGGAATGGGGAAACAAGCCGACTGACGGCGGAAACTTCTTCATGGATGCAGATGAGCGGCACGCTCTGTTATCTGCTTGGCCACAAGCTGGGAAGTTCGTGAAGCGCTTTTTGGGCGCTCAGGAATTTATTCGAGGACAAGAGCGTTACTGCCTTTGGATTGAAGACTCCGACCGTGCAGAAGCTGAGGCGATACCGGAAATCGGCAAAAGGGTGGCCGCAGTGGCAGAAATGCGTTCAAGCAGCAAAGCCGCTGAAACCCGTCCAGCCGCAGCATTCCCACATCGGTTTCGGCAGATTCAATCTGTTGCAGGGCAGTATTCACTCGTCGTCGCACGCGTTAGCTCTGAAAATCGTGATTACTTACCCATCGGACTCGAAGGGAATGATACCATCATCGGAGATCGAAACTTTGCCCTCTACGACGCTCCGCTCTGGAACATGGCGCTGATCGCCTCGCGCCTGCATTGGGTCTGGATCGGCACGGTTTGCGTGCGGCTGGAAATGCGGTTCAGCTATTCCAACACCCTCGGCTGGAACACCTTCCCCGTCCCCAAACTGACCGAAAAGAACCGTGCCGACCTGACAGCGGCGGCGGAAGGCATCCTTCTGGCCCGCGAGGCGCATTTCCCCGCCACCATCGCCGACCTCTACGACCCCGAGAAAATGCCCGCCAACCTCCGCGCCGCCCATGACCACAACGACGAGGTGCTGGAACGGATATACATCGGCCGCCGCTTCCGCAACGACACCGAACGGCTGGAAAAACTGTTCGAGATGTACACGAAGATGACGACCAAGGTGAGTGCATGATTTTTCAGCGCGTCGCCTATGCCGATCTCAACTCGCGGCAGAAAGAGAACTACAACTTCCAGAAGGTTGCCGGGCGGCTGGCCGATTACGGCTTCAACAGCATCCGCCTGACCGATGACTGGCAGGGCGCGGATTTCATCGCCGTGCATATCGACGGCGAAACCTTCTTGAAGGTTCAGCTCAAAGGGCGGCTTGTCATCGACCGGAAATACTCGGGTAAGGGCATTCACATCGCCTTTCTTCATGGAGACGATCTATATCTCTATGATCACGATGCCTTGGTTGGCTTCATGGAAGCGAATGACAAGATCGGCGCCGACAGCGTCACCTGGCATGAGAAGGGCTTTCGCAGTTGGCCGAGCCCGCCGGCCTGGGCCATAAGCTATTTGAACGAGTACAGGATTTCGCAATGACCAAAGGTGTTCCCTCTGTCTCCGTCAAATACGCCGCCAATGGCGGCTCGACCAAGTCGAACGAGCTGGGCATGCGCGCGATGCAGGAACGCGCCTACGACAAGCGTGGCGAGCAATACCTGCTGATCAAGTCGCCCCCTGCCTCGGGCAAATCCCGCGCGCTGATGTTCATCGCGCTCGACAAGCTGCACAATCAGGGCCTGCGTCAGGCCATCGTCGTGGTGCCAGAGAAGTCCATCGGGTCCAGCTTCAACGACGAGCCCCTGAGCAGATATGGCTTCTGGGCGGATTGGACCGTCCAGCCGCAGTGGAACCTTTGCAACGCGCCCGGTGAGGACGATGGCAAGGTCGGCGCGGTCGGCAAGTTTCTGGACAGCGACGACCATGTGCTGGTCTGCACCCACGCGACGTTCCGCTTTGCCGTCGACAAGTTCGGGATCGAGGCTCTTGATGATCGCCTGATCGCGGTTGACGAATTCCACCACGTCTCGGCCAACCCCGACAACAAGCTGGGCACGCATCTGGGCGCGCTGGTCGCGCGCGACAAGGTGCATCTTGTGGCGATGACCGGATCCTATTTCCGCGGCGATGCCGAGGCCGTCCTGTCGCCCGAAGACGAGGCGCGGTTCGACACGGTCACCTACACCTATTACGAGCAGCTGAACGGCTACAAATACCTGAAGTCGCTCGACATCGGGTATTTCTTCTATTCCGGGTCCTATGCGGATGACATCCTCAAGGTGCTGGACCCGACCGAGAAGACGATCCTGCACATCCCGAACGTGAACTCACGCGAGAGCACCAAGGACAAGCATCGCGAAGTCGAGCACATCATCGACGCCCTGGGCGATTGGCAAGGCACCGACCCCGCCACCGGGTTTCAGCTGGTCAAGACGCCGGAGGGGCGTGTGCTGCGCATCGCGGATCTGGTGGATGATGAACCCGCCAAGCGCGACAAGGTTTCAGCCGCGCTGAAGGACCCCGCGCAGAAGAACAACCGCGACCATGTCGACATCATCATCGCGTTGGGGATGGCGAAGGAGGGGTTCGACTGGATCTGGTGCGAGCACGCCCTGACGGTCGGCTATCGCGCCAGCCTGACCGAGATCGTGCAAATCATCGGCCGCGCCACCCGTGATGCCGAGGGCAAGACGCGCGCCCGGTTCACCAACCTGATCGCCGAGCCTGACGCCGCGGCCGCGGCCGTGACCGAGGCGGTCAACGATACGCTGAAAGCGATCGCCGCAAGCCTGCTGATGGAACAGGTGTTGGCCCCGCGTTTCAACTTCACGCCCAAGACCGTGAAAAGTGGCCCTGTCGAAGGGTTCGATTACGGCGAGGGCGGCTATGATCCCAACAAGGAAAATGTCGGCTTCAACGAGGCCAGCGGGCAGTTCCAGATCGAGATCAAGGGCCTGGTCGAACCCAAGAGCAAGGAAGCCAAGCGCATCTGCCAGGAAGACCTCAACGAGGTGATCACCGCTTTCGTTCAAGACAAGACCACGATCGAACGCGGGCTCTTCGATGAGGAGCTGGTGCCCGAGGAACTGACGCAGGTTCGGATGGGCAAGATCGTCGGAGCAAAGTTCCCCGAGCTGGATGCCGAGGATCAGGAAGCCGTGCGCCAGCATGCGGTGGCCGCGCTGAACCTGACCCAGAAAGCAAAGGAGATCGCTCTTTCGAGCGGTGATGACACGCAGACTACGGGAAACACTGCTCTGATCGACGGGGTGCGCAAATTCGCCATGGATGTGCGTGAGCTCGACATCGACTTGATCGACCGGATCAACCCCTTCGGCGAAGCCTATTCGATATTGGCAAAGACGATGAGCGAGGAAAGCCTTCGGCAGGTTCAGGCCGTGATCTCGGCGAAGAAGGTGCAACTGTCACCGGACGAGGCGCGCGATCTGGCGAAGCGCGCCGTCAAATTCAAGCAGGAGCGGGGCCGTCTGCCTTCCATCACATCGCCTGATCCGTGGGAGAAGAAAATGGCCGAAGGCGTGGCTTACCTCGCGCGCATGAAGCAGGAGGCTGCCAATGGCTAAGGGGTTCACCGACGAAGATGATGCCCTTCTTGCTGAGCTTGGCGTCGAGGTCGAGGTCAAGAAGCAGCTCAGCCGCACACCACGCGAAGAACGCATCATCGCAGGCTTTGAAGAGATCCTTCGGTTCGCCGATGAATTTGGTCGCCCGCCACAGCACGGTGAAGACCGAGATATCTTCGAACGTCTCTATGCAGTGCGTCTCGATCGAATCCGCTACTTACAGGAATGCCGCGATCTCGTCGCGCCCTTTGACAAACACGAACTTCTGTCAGAGGGCCCGGTGCTCGTAGCGACAGACACGGATGAGCTCGATGATGACGCGCTTCTGGCGGAACTGGGTGTGGCGGTTGATGCATCCCCACTTACCGACTTGAAGCATGTCCGCTCTACCGCTGAGAAAAAGGCTGCTGACGACGTCGCCAATCGTGAAAAATGCGAAGATTTCTCAACGTTCAAGCCATTGTTCGAGATGGTCCAAAAGGAACTGGACACCGGTTTGCGCGAAACGCGCCCTTTCGAGATGAAAGCGGAGATTGAGAAGGGCCGCTTTTTCATCGTCGGCGGTCAGAAAGCCTATGTTGCTGAAAAGGGTGAGACCATCAGGAATGAACAAGGTCGTACGGATGCACGGCTGCGGGTAATCTTTGATAACGGCACCGAGAGCAATATGCTGATGCGCTCGCTCCAGCGTGCGTTGAACAAGGACGACGCCGGACGCCGGATAACTGACCCATCGGCAGGCCCGCTTTTTTCGGACCAGACCATCGATGGGGATGAAGCGAGCGGGATCATCTATGTGCTTCGCAGCAAGTCCGATCATCCACTCGTCACAGAAAACCGGGAACTGGTGCACAAGATCGGCGTCACCAATATGAGCGTCGAAAAGCGGATCGCCGGCGCGCATTTGCAGCCGACGTTCCTGATGGCGAATGTCGAGGTGGTTGCGACATACGAGCTTTACAACATCAATCGGTCCAAGCTGGAGAACCTGATCCACCGCATTTTCGAACCTGCACGGCTCGAAATCGAGATCATGGATCGCTTTGGACGGCCTGTGGTCCCGCGAGAATGGTTCCTCGTACCTCTTTTTGTCATAAACGACGCTGTGGAAAAGATCAGGGACGGCACAATAACCAGCTATCGCTATGATCCCCACGCTGCCCAACTCAAACGGATTTCGGGGTAGGTTGGGCGATGGATCGGGACAGTCACACGCGTCGAGGGAAATGGTCAGAGGCAGGCGTCCCGAAAAAAGGCTGGACCTGTGTCGGGGTCGAAGACTTGGAAGAGCCCAGCCAACTCTGCGAGATGTGTGACAGCGCCGAAATCCGGTATGCCCATATCATGGAGCATCCAGACTATCCCGGTTCGCTTCAGGTAGGCTGTGTTTGTGCTGAGCACATGGAAGAGGACTACAAGCGGCCCCGGGAGCGGGAGAAGCGTCTCAGAAATTCCGCACGCCGCCGCGCTGCATGGCCTTCTCGAAAGTGGCGCACATCCAGACAAGGCAACCTTTACATCAACACAGACGGGTTCAATCTTACGGTGTATCGGGCAGGCGCCGGATGGTCAGTGCGTGTCCTGAGAAGGGCATCGGGAGCCGCTCAGATTGGTAGGAAGGCATATTCAACTGAAAGCGATGCAAAGCTTGCCGCCTTCAATGCGCTTCTTTGGGCGAAGGATCACCTATAGCCATGCCCTTCCCGCTATCGCCCCAGAGCATTGACGCCATCGCCGACATTATCAGCGGCGGTGGGGGCCATGACACGACGCCTCCCATCGGGATCTATCGCAGCGGGCCGAAGATCGAGAAATTTATGCGCGCCTGCAATGTGGACTTCACGGTGAATGGCTCCCGCGTGCCGTCATTGGTGCAGTGCCTTATCAATCTCAACAATGGCTTCGAAGCCGATCAAGCGCTCCCGAGGATCATCGAGGCTGCCGCTGACCCCCGCGACTTTATCCATGAGCCCGAGCGCCATATCGCCGTGCTCGATCATCTTAACCGCGCGCTGCGCTTCGACGGCTTCGAGGTTCAGCAGCAGGGCGGGCGGATGCGGCTTGTCGAGGCGGGCAAGAATGTCCCTGTCCTGGCGGAGCTTGCCGGGCTGTCCGAGGTGATCGACTTCGACACGGTGAGCCGCGATCTGGACCGCGCCCTCGCCAGTAGCCAGACCGACCCCGAGGATGCCGTCACCGCCGCGTGCAGCACGGTCGAGAGCGTGTGCCGGTCGATCCTCATCGAGCTGGGGTTACCGCTCCCTGCCAAGAAGGACGTGCAGGGGCTCTACAATGCCGTGAAGCAGCCGCTTGGTCTGTCCCCTGACCGCTCCGACATCGACCCCTTGATCGCGAATGATGTGCGACAAATCCTTTCCGGCCTAGCCACGGTCATCGGTGGGGTAGGCGCTCTGCGCACCCACGGCGGCGACGCCCACGGTCGCGAGAAGGGCTATGCCCGTATTGACGCGCGGATTGCCCGTTTGTCGATCCATGCCGCGAGTACGGCCGCTCTCTTCCTCATCGAGACCTGGCAACGGAAATTTCCTGCCCGCCCGCTTCCAAAAGTCGACGATCCAGCAGGGTAACGGCCAGTTTCATCCTGTCAGTAGCACCGGTTTTGGCCGGTCTTTTCTTCCTCGTTTTTGAAGGCGGCTGAATGTCCCCGCGCTTGTGTCCCAACTGAGCCCCAAGTGATGGCGACCGAATAGGCCGCCTCTTTACGCCCTTCCCGGCACGGGGGAGAGCGCCGTGCCAATGGAAGCCTCCAAGTTGCCCTGCCAACATGCTATATTTAAGTTAGAGCGAACGGTACGCTACAAGATGTTCTAAGGTTGCGAGATGTTTGAAGAGACACAACGATTTTTGCGGAGCCTCGAAGGCGGCGGCGAAGTCCCGGTCCTCATTGAGGACGACGAGGAAGGCTACTTTGACCGTGAATGCCCATCGGATGAATGCCTTTTCCAGTTCAAGATGCTCAGCGAAGATTGGCATAAGGCCAAGGAAGCAGAGCGGCTTCACTGTCCCGCCTGCGGCCATACCGATCACAGCGACCGTTGGTGGACACAGCAACAGGTCGAGCACATGCACGCGGCTGCCTTGGCGCAGATTCAAGGCGGCCTCAACCGAGCACTGAAAACCGATGCTGCCCGGTTCAACCGGAGCAGGCCGCGCGGCGGCCTCATATCGATGACGATGAAAGTGGATTCCCGGCCGCAGCATGTCATGCTGCCCCCGGCCGCCACCGACCCAATGGCGCTGAAGATCACCTGCCCGTCCTGCACCTGCCGCTATGCCGTGATCGGGGCTGCCTATTTCTGTCCCGCTTGCGGCCACAGCTCCGCCGAACAGGTCTTTGAGCAGACCATCGCTGGGATCAAGGCCACCCTGAAGGCGCTCGACCAGGTGCGCGCCGCCATGCCGGATCGCGACACCGCCGAAACTACCGTGCGCGTCGTGATCGAGAACGGCTTGCAGAACGCCGTCACCGCCTTTCAGCGTGTGGTCGAAGCACTGTTTGTGGAGCTTCCCGCGCCGCCTAAGACAAGGCGGAACGCTTTCCAGAACCTTGCCGAGGGCAGCACTCTTTGGCAGCAGACGACGGGGCAGGGCTATGACGCCCATCTCGACGTCCCCTCCCTCGACCAACTCGCGCGGGCGTTCCAGCAGCGCCATCTGCTTGCCCACCGGCAGGGACTTGTCGATGAGGAGTATATCGCCAAGAGCGGTGACACCCGCTACCGGCCCGGCCAGCGGCTTGTACTTCGCGCTGAAGGCGTCACCGAGGCCGTCGAGCTTGTCGAAAGGCTCGTTGCGGGGCTTCGGGATGATGCAAGCATTGCCCGTTCAAGGCAGGGGTTTTCACCATAAATACTGGCAGGGGCGCGGCGCCACGATATTTGAAGGCCACCGGCTTCCAGTCTGCCCTTGCCGCTTCGAGAACCGTGCGCGTGCACTCGTGGATGATCGATCCGTTGCCTCTGTGATCCCTCGCCGCAAAAGCTACGCCTTCAAAGGAGCCGCAGTACCGTGGCGCGGTAGGTTGGACAGGGAGGCTGAAAGAAAAGAAATTGGGCCTGTCGGAACGGGTTCGGTTCCAACGCATGAGTTATAGAATTCTATTCTATAACTCATGATGCGCTGAATTTGGCATGGCCTGCTATGCGACTGGCACTCTGCACCGCCCTTGATCGCCTGGCCCGCAGTCAGATTACGCCTGTCAGGCGGCCTCGACCATCGGCTCGTAGCGCACATCGGGCAAGGCATCATCGAGCCAGGCAGGCTGCAGGTCGCCGTTGTTCCATTGGTACAGGTAGCCCACCAGCGTGTCGGTCTTCTTGCAGAGGATGCGCATGATCGGTTCGGCCGTAAGCCGCGGTAAAATGGTCACGATGTGCTCCTCTCAAACTGACCTCAGGACTTGTTAACAACGAGGCCGCAATATCGTTTTGAACGTCTTAGGGTTGGGTTTCTGCAACTGCAAGATGAAGTCGGCGGCCTCGGCAAGAACCCACCGACAAAAGGACAAGTTGTCTTTATAGACAGGTTTCTGGCGTATCCTTTTCTGCATTCTGCGCTGCAGCGCGAACGGCGATCTCGTCCAGGAGTATGTCGATCTCTGCCCAGACGCGCGGCTCGATCTGGCCGCGGACCAAGGCCCACTTGCTCAGCACATCGAGGGGGTCATGCGCGCGCAAGAGGGCAGTCAGCGCAGGGGCATCGACCGCCAGCGAGGTGCGTGCGCGCCATTCGGTGATCCGTGTCCGCTGCTCTTCGGACGGTGGGACGAACTCGGACCCAAGCTCCCAGTTCTTGACCGCGCGGCGCAGGGCGGCGCGGATGACGTGGGCGGGATCGACGCCGCAATCGATCAGGGCTTCCTCTTGCCGTTCCAGCGCGTTCACCCTGATGTCGATCTTGCGCGTCGCCGGACTGTGCCGCGTTCGGGTTGGCGATGACATGACCGCAGGCTCAGCGGGTCCAGTTGCCTCCTGTCTGGCTTGATGAGAGGGCTCAGGCTGCGTCCTTTGCGGCGAAGCAGCGTGATCGTCGAGGACTGCGGGCTGCACGCTACCAGGTTCTGGCATCACCTCCGCGAGCCGCACCTCTTCCCTTCCCGGGTCTTCTACCACCTCTGGGCGCAGGGATGCGGCATATACCGGGTCGGGCCGGGTGATGGTCGGGATTTTCTTCCTCACCGCCCCATCCTCACGCGGCCAGGATGTTGTTGAGGATGTCTGTGGCCTCTTCGAGGGCCTCGACGACGTGGCGCACATGGGGGCGCATGAGCGGATTGGGATCGGCCTGCTTCTGCAACGCCACGGCGTGCAGGAGGCCCTTCTCGTCCATCTCCTTGTAGACGTTCCGGCGCATCATCACGGTCTCGACCACCGGGAACCGCGCGATAGCCGCCTCGATGAGGGCTGCATCGGCGCGCGTGGTCTTGGGGTCGACCATGTTCAGCACGACATGGTGATGGGGCAGGCTGTCGGGGTCATCGACGCGGGCGCGGAGTTTCTCGAACCAGTCGGCCGTCTGCGCGCCGACATCGAGATCCGAGGTCGAGAGCATGACCGGTGTCACGATGTGATCGGCCAGAACGGCGATCCCGTCCGACCACTCGGCCCCGACGCCCGCGGTATCGATGAAGATGAAATCCGCCGAGTTCGCCTCATAGACCTGCTCGATCCGGCGATCCACGGCCCCCACGCTTTCGACGGTCGCCGAACGCAGGAGCGGTGATCCCAGACCCGCCGCTTCAGCCCGCTTGTGCCAGGTGCCGAGTACGCCGGTGCTGTCGGTATCGATCAGAAGGACGCGACGGCCAGCCGCAACGGCAGCGCTGATCAGGGCGCGCGAGAGCGTGGTCTTGCCACTCCCCCCCTTCCGGGCCATCGCAGCGATCACCACGAGATTGTCGTTCGGCATGGGGGCGGACCTCTCGCAAGAATGGTGAAACGCAACAAAGATGTTTCTACGTCGCTAACCTCCGTGCGCGACGGCGTCAAGCAGAAGACGGGATGCGCGCTGCCTCAGGCGAAATGCGGGGTGCATATTGCGTCGCGCAGGGGGCGGAAGGCACGCTGCGCGCGACACCTGACGTCCTCCCGCCTGCGCGATGCAGTGCCCAGATGACGCGCGACATGCGACGGGCGCCATTGTCCGCGTCGCCGGAAACGCAACGCATTCCGCATTGGACGTAGACCATCCGGCACCACGCGCGATGCAGGCGGCATGTGCCATCGGGCACTCGCCAGAAGACGTGCTGCAGGGCGCGCAGAACTCGGTCCATAGGACGCGATGCGCGGTGCAGGGAACGAAGGGCACGCTGCCTTGAGCGCCTTGCGCGCTGCATTTGCCAAAGGACGTCAAATCGGCCTCCGAGGCCGATTTTCTATATTGAGTACAAGCCTTTGCTGCCTTCTCCGCTTGCGCTGGGAGAAGGCGGGCTTGTACGAAGTTGGCAAGAAATAGGAACGTATACTTCACATGGGACACAGTCGCAGACTGACCGATCAGGAGCGCCGTCAGATCGCCCGGGAGCGGGCGAAAGGCGTCTCGGTCAGTGCGATCAGTGCAGCGCTGAAGGTCTCGCCCAAGACCGTCTACAACGTGCTGAGCCGGGGCCGTTCCGCCGTCTCGGCGAACGACAGCCGCACCCGTGTTCTGACCATGCGGGTGACCGACCGCGACCTTCGCGGCTTCGATGCCGCCCTCGCGCGGCGCGGCATTGCCCATCGGTCAGACGCCATGCGCTGCCTGATGCTGGCCGCGGACGATCTCCTGCGCCCGGATGAGGGCATGACGGATGAACTGAAAGGGATGAGCGCGGCGCTGAACCGGGTCGGCAACAACGTGAACCAGGTTGCGCGCCGCCTGAACGAGGCAAAGCTCAAGGGCGAGCGGCTGCCCTACACCCCCGCCAGCCATGCCGAGATCCGTGACCTTGCGGTGCTCGTCTTCGACATGGCCGACCAGATCCAGGAGATGTTCCGCGCGCGGCGCCGCGATCTGCACCTCGAGGTCACCAAGGCCCTCGCCGGTCTGGCGCGGAAGGAAGCGGAGCAGATGGCCGAACATGGCGCGGAGTGAGGAGCGCGGCATCAGCCCCGCCCTCTTCGATCGCGACTGGAGCCGGGTCTCGGGCAGCTGGCAGGGGCTCGCCAAGAAGGCGCAGATGGTCCGGGCGGCGCGGGGCTACTCCCCGGCCATCTTCAAGCCGATCTCGAAAGGCGGGTGCCACACGGGCGCGCAGCTCAAGGCCCAGCTGACGTATCTTACCACCAAGTCGAGCCACATCCTCGACAGCCGCGGCACCCATGACGGCAAGAAGACCCTGACCGGGGCGGAGATCGACCGGGTCGTACGACGCTTCGAGAACCAGTGGGGCGAGCGGCACAGCCCTAAGCTCGGGCATACCTCGCATCTCTTGATGGCCTTTCCCGTCGGCACCAGCGGTGAGGAGGTGCGCGCGATCACGGAATCTGTCTGCGAGCGGTTCTTTCAAGGTGAGGGGTCGCAATTCGACTATATTGCTGCAATACACCAAGATCGCGCGCATCCACATGCGCATATCGTTCTGAACCGCCGCAGCAAGGATGGCGAAATGTTCTTT
>Ga0208112_100982_pt1 | contig 13326 bp, 12 predicted proteins | sample HotLakConsoUCCLE_FD_184736 | JGI IMG/M metagenome (GOLD analysis project Ga0208112, IMG submission 184736) | Hypersaline microbial mat communities from Hot Lake, Washington, USA - Hot Lake Consortium UCC-LE (SPAdes) (version 2) ... | reverse complement strand
GCCCATCTTGCCGGCCACCCGCACCGTGACGTTGTTCTGCCGCAGCAGCCCGGCCGGAAAGCAGCTGGCGATGACCATCGGAAAGACCACCTCGCCATAATCGGAAAAGCCCGAGATGCGCGGCGCGCCAAGATAGCGCGCCGCCCCGTCGTAGAAGATCAGAAGCGCCATCGCCGTCAGCCCGCCGAAGCCGATCAGGGCCGCGGTCTGGGTGATGCGGTCGAGCCGCGGGGCCAGGCTGTCGGCGGGGCGCATCGCTCAGCTTTCCCCGCGCATTTCGGCCAGCAGCTTGACCGCGGCGTCATAAACGGCCTGCCCGTTGGGCGTCTCGGCGATCCAGGCCTCGTGCACCGCCTTGGCGGCCTCGGCATGGGGTGCGAGCTCCTCTGCGGTGGGGTCCACGATCTCGATGCGGCCTTCCTCCTGCACGGCCGCGCGGATCTCCTCGCCGATCTCGGAATAGGCGCCGCCGCCCGACTCGGCCATGGCCAGCCCGCCATGCGCCATCACCGCGTCCTGCGCCTCGGGCGACAGGGCGTTCCACTTGGCCTCGTTCATCAGCAGCAGGAACGGGATGGTCCCGGCGGGCACGTTGAAGGCCTGGTCCACCAGCGGCAGCGACTTGAAGGTCTGCATCCCGGTCCAGCCCTGTATGCCGCCATCCACCGTGCCGCGGTTCAGCGCCTCGTTCATCTCGGCAGAGCTGAGGGTCTGCGGCGCGGCGTTCAGGCTTTCCAGCCACTGCCCGGCGATCCCTCCGGCGGAACGGATCTTCATGTTTTCCAGATCGCCCAGGTCCTCGATTCTGGTCTTCATGAACAGCGCGTTGGGTTCGGCCGCGAAGAAGCCCACCACATGCACCCGGTCGAAGCCGGTCAGCATGCCCATCTCGTGCAGCTTCCAGCCCACGATGCTGGCCTCCTCGGCGGTCTCGAACAGGAAGGGCAGTTCGAACAGGCCCATTTCCGGGAATTGGCCGGCGGTGTAGCCCGGCAGCACCCAGGTCACGTCCGCCACGCCGTTCTGCACCAGCTCGAACTGCTTGAACGGGCTCTTGCCCAGCGTGCCGCCCCAGAAGCCCTGCATCCGGACGTGATCGCCCGCATCGGCGGCCACCGCCTCCATCCAGGGCTTGATGACGCGGGCCACGCCCACCGATTGCTCGGGCACGAAGCTGCCCACCTTCACGATTTCCTGCGCCGCCACCGGGGTGGCGAGCGCTGCTCCTGCGGCAAGCGCAAGGCCCGCCAGCGTGGTCTTGATCTGTTTCATGTCGTCCTCCTTGTCGGGTATGCCGGGTCGTTGCCCGGTGTTCTTGTGGTCAGTCCGCTGTCCCCAGCCGTCTCAGCGGCGGCGGCACCGTCGGGATCGTGACGGTGCGTTCCTCTGTATAGAACGCCTCGCAGGATGCGCCGCCCTCGCGCCCCACGCCGGAGGCCTTGAAGCCCCCGAAGGGCGCGCGCAGCTCGCGCATCATCGGCGTGTTGACCCACACCACCCCCGAGCGCAGCCGCTCGGTCATGGTCATCACCGTGGGCAGGTGATCGGACCAGACATAGGAGACCAGCCCGAATTTCGTGTCATTGGCGATCGCCGCGGCCTCGTCGGCCGTGTCGAAGGGCAGGAAGGTGGCGAAGGGGCCGAAGATCTCTTCCTGCGCCACATGCGCCGCGTTCGAGGGCGCCACGACGGCGGTGGGCTGGATGAAATACCCCTCGCCCAGGTCCTCGCGGCGCGCCCCGCCGGTCAGGATGCGGCAGCCCTCGGCCTGCGCGCTGCCCGCGAAGCCCAGCACCCGCGCCATGTGCGGGGCAGAGGCCAGCGGGCCGATCTCGGTGGCCGGGTCCAGCGGGTCGCCCACGCGGATGCGCGCGGCGCGCTCCGCGAAACGGCCGGTGAACTCGTCGAAGATGCCCCGCTCCACCAGGATGCGCGAACCGGCCAGGCATTGCTGCCCGTTGTTCGAGAAGATGCCCAGGAGCGCGCCATCCAGCGCCCGGTCCTGATCGGCCGAGGCGAAGACGATATTGGCCGACTTGCCGCCCAGCTCCATCGTGCAGGGCACCAGGTTGCGCCCCGCGGCGGCCATGATCTGCCGGCCCGTTTCGGTGCCGCCGGTGAAGCTCACGAGATCCACCCCGGGATGCGCCACAAGCGCCGCGCCGGTCACCGGCCCGCGCCCGTTCACCAGGTTCAGCACACCTTCCGGCAGCACCTCCTGCAACAGGTCCACCAGCCGCGCCAGCGCCAGCGGCGTCTGTTCCGAGGGTTTCAGAACGCAGGTATTGCCGAAGGCGAGCGCGGCGGCGATCTTCATCGTGGCCAGCGCCACCGGCGCGTTCCACGGCGCGATCAGCGCCGCGACGCCCACCGGCACCCGCGCCACCGTGGTCATGTAACCCGGCGCCTGATCGTAGCGCTGCCCGGCGGTCTGGCTGATATAGTCGGCGAAGAAACGGAAATTGTAGGCCGCGCGCTGCATGTGCATCGCGCGCAACTCGCGCATCAGAAGGCCGGTGGCCACGCATTCCAGCCGCGCCAGTTCATCCACATGGGCGAGGATCGCGGCACGGCAGCGTTCCAGCACGTCGATCCGCTCCGGCGTGGACAGCCTGGGCCAGGGGCCGTGATCGAAAGCACGGCGCGCGGCCTCCACCGCGGCGGCCACCGCCTCTGGCCCGTCCTCCACCAGCACGGATACCTGCGCCCCGGTGCCCGGGTAGTAGACCGGCAGGTCCGGTCCGCCCCCGGGCGAGGCCCGCCCCGCGACAAGCCCGCCCACGCGGGCGACAGGCGTGATCGGCAGATCGAACATGCGCCGCGCTCCTCAGTGATGCTCGAAGAGCGGGCCATGACCCGGAAACTGGTCCATGATCCCGTTGGCGCGCAGCGCGTGCCAGTAGGTCGCCGCGTTGATCGGGATCATCGGCTTGCCCAGTTCCACCGCCATGTCGTTGCACAGCTTCACCATGGAGAGGTTGGTGCCGACCTGGACGAAGGCGTCGATGCTGTCGTCGTCGAGCTCCAGCACGACCTCGCGCAGCTCCTCGGGCTGGACATGGGCGATGGCCACCGGAGAGGGGCATTTCAGCCCGCGGAACTTGGCCACGTCGAAGCCGCAATCCTGGAAGAAGCGGGTGACGTTCTTGTCCGAGATCGGGAAATACGGAGAGATCACCGCGATCCGCTTTGCCCCGAAAAGGTTCAGCGCCGCCTCGCAGGCGAAGCTGCCGGCCGAGACACCCACGCCGCAATGGGCGGAAAGCTCGTGCATCCGCTTTTCGCTGGCGTCGCGCCCGTCCCAGAACATCAGCGCCGACATGCCCATGATCAGGTAGTCCGGCTCGCAGGTCATGCAGCGGTCCACCGCCTCGTAGAGGGTGGCGCCGATCGCTTCCACCAGCGCGACGAAGCTTTCGTCGTCGGTGACCTTCATGTTGGGCACGTATATGCGACCGTAATGGTTGGTCACCCCCTCGACCCGCAGGTCGTCCATGTCGGGCTGCACGATGGTGTTGGTGGAGGGCGCGACCACCGCGAACTTGCGGCGCCAGCCCAGCGCGTCCTTGGACATCTCTTCATCTCCCCTGCGCCTCGCGATATCGAGCGAAGTAGGGCGGCAGATCCGGGCTTTGTCAAGACTTGTCCGGACATCTCCGGACCTCTTGACGAAGGGGGCTGCCGCCGGTAGTTGTCTGGACAACCCCCAAAGCGAAAGAGATCCCGATGGCCGATCCGGCACTGCGCAAAGTCTTCGGAGAGGGCGGCTTCGTGCTGGCTCCCGGCGTGTATGACATGATCTCGGCCCTCATCGCCGACCGGGCCGGTTTCGACGCGCTCTACGTCACGGGATACGGGCTGTCGGCCTCGCATCTGGGACTGCCCGATGCCGGGCTTGCGACCTACAGCGACATGCTCTCGCGCGTGGCGCGCATCGCCGAGGGCACGAAAACGCCGGTGATCGCGGATGCGGATACCGGCTATGGCGGCCTTCTGAACGTGCGCCACACGGTGCGCGGCTACGAGAAGGCGGGGGTCACCGCGATCCAGATCGAGGACCAGGAATTCCCCAAGAAATGCGGCCATACGGATGGCCGCCGGGTGATCCCGGCCGGGGAGATGGTGCGCAAGATCGCCGTCGCGCTGGAGGCCCGCCAGTCCGAGGATTTCCTGGTGATCGCCCGCACCGACAGCCGCACGGCGCTGGGCCTCGACGAGGCGCTGCGCCGCGCGGCCGCCTATGCCGAGGCGGGCGCCGACCTGATCTTCGTGGAAAGCCCGGAGAACGAGGACGAGCTGCGCCGCATCGCCGCCGAGATCGACACGCCGCTGGTGGCCAACATGGTCTCGGGCGGCAGGACCCCGGTGCTGCCCGCCGCGGACCTGCGGGAGATCGGCTATGCGCTTGCGATCCATCCCGGGCTGGGCTTCCTCGCCGCCGGCGAAGCGCTGCGCCGTGGCTATGCGGAGCTGCGCGAAAGCGGCATCGTCACCGAACAGCCGCTGCACGATTTCGACGCCTTCTGCCGCACCGTCGGCTTCGAGGATGTCTGGGACTTCGACCGCCGCTGGGCCGATGCGCCCGAAAAGGCGGCGGAATAGGAGGCGGAATAGGAGGCGCGCCATGCACTACGAATTCGTTCCCCTGCCCCATCGCAAGACGCTGCGCTGGCCCGACGGCAAGCGCCTTGCGGTGATCCTGACGATCAATTTCGAATACTGGGATCCGGTGAAGGACACCGACCGCGTGATCTATCCCGGCGGGCCGGGAATCGTGGGCGGCACGCTGACCGGCCGGACCTATGACAACCCCAACTGGACCTGGCGCGAATACGGCCACCGCATCGGGGTGTGGCGCATGTTCGACGCGTTCGAGGCGGCGGGCATCGCGCCCTCCTGCACCATGAACGCCAAGATGGGGCTGGAGCGCCGCGCGGTGATCGACCACGCGGTGGCCAAAGGCTACGAGATCGTGCCCCACAACTGGGAACAGAACGAGCTGCTCACCGACTACCAGGACGATCCCGAGGCCGAGCGCGCCGTGATCCGCGAGACGCTGCGGGTCTACCGCGAGGTGACGGGGCGCGAGCCGAAGGGCTGGCTGTCGTCGTCGCTGCGCTGCACGCCGGACACGGTGGACCTGATCGCCGAGGAGGGTCTGCTCTTCACCTGCGACCTGCTCAACGACGACCAGCCCTATCTGGTGCAGACCCGCTCCGGCAAGCCGGTGGTCTCGATCCCCTACACCTCCGAGGTGAACGATTTTACGGTGTTCATGCGGCAGGGCAAGGATGCCGATGGCGGCTTCGCGGTGTTCCGCGAGCAGTTCGACTGGCTCTACAAGGAGGCGGCAACCAGCGCGCGGCACATGTGCATCGGCCTGCACCCGCATGTGATCGGCCAGCCCTTCCGGATGCGGGCGCTGACCCGGTTCCTCGACTATGCCCGCCAGTTCGACGATGTCTGGTGGTGCACCCGCGAGGAACTGGCCGAGTGGTATCTCGCGCATCACGCGGAACATATCTGAGCGGTCGGCAAGACGGAGGAGGCGGCACCGCCGCCTATCCCCCGTCAGTCCTGCGGCGGCCCGGCCTGGGTGAGCCGGGTGCGGTAGATGAAGCGGTCGCCGCCCGGGTGCCAGTTGAAGGACGCGATCAGTGTGCGTTGCGGTGTCATGTAGCGGCGCAGGATGCAGAGCGAGATCGCGCCTGGTTGCAGGCCCAGCGCCTCGCGGACACGGGTCGGCATCTCGTCGGCCTGCACCTCCTGAAGCATCTCGGTGACCCGCTCGCCGGAGATTTCTTCGAGCATCGCGTAGAACGGCGGCCGAAGACGGCTCAGCCGCTCGACATGACCGGCGAAGGTCGGCGGGATGTAGCTTTCGATCAGCGCCAGCGGCTCCTCCGAGCCCGGTTCGAGCCGCAGCCCGCACAGGCAGGTCCAGGTCTCGCCCTCGGCGCCGCCGAGCCTGCGGGCGAGGTCCGCGTCGAGGCGTTCCCCGGTGACCGAGATCAGCCGGTAATCCGTGTCCCGGGCGAATTGCAGGATCTGGTCGATCGTGCCGTAGCTCTGCACAAAGACGCCCTTCGCGCTGCGGCGGATCACCATGCTGCCCACGCCCTGCCGGCGCGACACGAGCCCCTCGTTCTGCAACCGGCGGAGCGCCTCGCGGACGGTGAACCGGCTGGCCCCGAACTCGCGGCAGAACTCGGCCTCGCTGGGCAGGCTCTCGCCCACGGGGTAGAGGCCCTCGCCGATGCGCGCGCGCACGGTGTCCAGGATTTCCTGGTAGCGCGCGGTCCTGCGGTCCGGCCTGGCAGTCACCGGGTCAGACTTGCGCGCCGCGTCTGGATCGGTCGTGCCGGATCGCCGGGTCATGCCGCGCGCCCCCGGCTCAGGCGACGTCTTCCAGGTCGCGCAGCGACTGGATCATCGACGACCGCATGACATAATCCTTGTGCCGGGCCGGATCCGCCACCGTGGCGCGCAGGTCGTCGTAATAGGCGCGCCGCTCGTCCGGGTCGGTGGAGTTGAGGATCTTGCGGTTGCGCAGAGCCTGCGCCTGCACGGTCTCCAGCGCCACCTTGCGCCGCTGGCGTTCGTAGCGGCCCATCAGCGACAGGTCCGCGCCGTGCCAGACCTCGGCCAGCTTGCCCGTGAGGTTCATCGCGTCGTGGATGCCGCCGTTCATGCCCATCCCGCCCAGCGGGTTGTTCAGATGCGCGGCGTCGCCCGCCAGGAAGGCACGGCCCCTGACATAGTGTTCGGCCACGCGCTCGTGCACGCGATACGCGGTCTTGTGGACCACGTCATAGGACGCGCCGGCGGGAAAGACCGCCTGCAGCCTGGCGTCGACATTGGCGGGGTCCAGGATGTCCTCCTCGCTCTGGTCGGGATCGGTGGGCAGCAGCACCCGCCAAAGGCTGGGCGTGCGCAGCAGCACCAGCCATTCCTCCGGGTCCGAGATATAGGCGATGTTCGCCAGGTCCGGTATCGCCTCCTCGTAGCGGAAATGCGTCGAGAGCGACAGGAAGATTTCGGGGATGGTCATCCCCTCGAAATTCACGCCCAGCACCTTGCGCACGACCGAGCGCGCCCCGTCCGCCCCGATCAGGAAACGGCCGCGGAACGTCTCGCGGCTGCCGTCGTCGCGGATGGCCTGCACCGTGACGCCATCCTCGTCCTGGATGAAATCCTCGGCGCGGATCTCGGTGATCAGTTCGGCATCGGGGTGGTCGTCGACCAGCGCGCGCAGGGCGCGGGTGAGCTTCCATTGCTCGCATTGCAGCCGGTAGGGGTGGTTCGTCTCGCCTTCCAGCAGGCCCAGGTCGAAGGTGGCGATCACCCCTTGCCTGCGGTCGCGGAACTGCCAGTGCGGACAGATCAGCCCCTTCTCCACCAGCCCCTCGGTGACACCGAACCTGTCCAGCATGTCGAGCGTGGGCGGGTGGAAAGTGGAGGCGCGCAGATCCTCGGCCAGGTCCGCCGTCGCCTCCAGCAGGGTGACCGGTATCCCCTGCGAAAGCAGCGATGCCGTCGCCACGAGCCCCACGGGGCCGGCCCCCACCACGATCACCCGTTCCGCCGCATCCGCCATCGCCCTGCCTCCACCTTGATCCTGTCCTTGTCGCGCCAATCGTATTTTGGCCGCGCGCACTGTCAAAGAAAAAATTGTCTGGACAAGTGCCCGTCCGGTCTGAACCATAGGGCAACGAAAGAGATCGGGGAACACCCCGCGAAGGGAGCGCCATGCAGACAGGGGCGGCAGCATGCTGATCGTGCAGCAGGTATTCAACGGGCTGATGCTGGGGGGGGTCTATGTCGCCGTCGCGGTGGCCTTCACCCTCACCATCGGGGTTCTCAACTTCCTGAACTTCACCATCCCGGTGCTGTTCATGCTGGCGGGGATGATCGGCTGGGCGGTGTCGTTCTACGGGCTGCCGTTCGGATTGACCGGTCCGCTGGGCTGGCTACCCTCGCTGGGGGTCGGCATCCTTGCCGCGGTGATCGCCTCGCTGATCGTGGAGCGGTTCACCTACCGCTACTTCAAGGCCAAGCATGGCGACGCGACCGAGCACGCGATTCCGCTGGTGTCGTCGCTGGGCTTCCTGCTGATCTTCGAATACGTGATTCTGATCGCCCACGGCTCCGACCCGCGGGGCTTTCACACGCCTTTCGCCGACCTCAACTGGCGGGTCGCGGGGCTGGTGATCTCGATTCCCCAGGCGCTGGGTCTGGTCGTGTCGCTGGCCATCGTCGCCGGACTGTCGGTGATGCTCAAGCGGTCCAAGCTGGGACGCGCGCTGCGCGCCACCGCCGAGAACCCGGACGCGGCGGTTCTGATGGGGGTCGAGGTCAACCGCATCGTGCCGGTGGTGTTCATCCTGACGGGGCTGCTCTGCGGGCTGGCAGGTGCGCTGTTCGCGGTGAATTACGGCGAGGTCTCCCCCTACATGGGCGACCAGGTGGGCACCAAGGCGATCGCGGGCATGGTGCTGGGCGGGCTGGGGTCCGTCTGGGGCGCGGTGGCGGGCGGGCTGATCGTGGGCCTGACGGAGACCTTCTCGATCTATTTCTTCGGCGCCACCTCGGCGCAGGTGACGATCTGGGGGCTGCTGCTGGTTATCCTGCTGGTGCGGCCCAAGGGGCTGTTCGGCCACAATTCGATCGGCAAGGGCAAGTTCTGATGTCGGGGTATCTGTCGGGCGTCATCGCGATCCTGGGCATCAACGTCATCTTCGCCTACGGCATCTACGTCACGGCCGCCGCGGGGCAGCTGAACCTGGGCGGCGCGGGCTTCCAGGCCATCGGGGCCTATGCCGCGGCCATCCTGTCGCTGGAATTCGGGCTGAACATCTGGCTGACCATCGTGGTGGCCACGCTGGTGGGCGGGCTGATCGGCTTCCTGATCGCGTTTCCCATCCTGCGCACCCGGGGCGTCTACATGGTGCTGGCCACCTTCGCCTTCGCGCAGGTGGTGGTGGGGATCGTGCTGAATTCCGAGTATCTCGGCGGGTCGATGGGCTTCATCATGTCCGACTATGTCGAGGTTGGCGTGGTGCTGCCGGTCACGCTGGGAGTGATCGTGTTCGTGTTCTACCTGATGTCCACGCCGGTGGGGCTGGCCATGCGGGCGGTGCATGACGACGAGCCGGTGGCCGACCTGATGGGCGTGAACAACCGCGCCATCCAGGTGGCGGCCTTCACGCTGGGCGGGGCGATCACCGGGCTTTCCGGGGCGCTCTACGCGTATTACTTCGGTTTCGTCGAAGTGCAGTATTTCAACGCGATCCTGTCGATCTTCGTGCTGCTCTACGTGCTGATCGGCGGCACCCAGACGGCCTGGGGCCCGCTGGTGGGCGCGTCCTTCTTTACCCTCATCCCCGAGGCGCTGCGGATGGGCGAGGACTGGCGCTTCCTGATCTTCGGGGTGCTGATCGTGCTGATGATGATCGTGCGCCCCGAGGGCATCGTGACCCGCGACGCGCTGGATCGCATCTGGCTGAAACTGTCCCCGCGAGGCCGCGATGCCTGATCCGATTCTCAGCCTGTCCGGTGTCGGCAAGCATTTCGGCGGGGTCGTGGTGCTGGAGGATGTCTCTTTCGACGTGGCGCGCGGCAGCCGCCATGCGCTGATCGGGCCGAACGGGGCCGGCAAGACCACGCTGTTCAACGTGATCTCGGGCGTCTTCGCGCCCGATGCGGGCAGTGTGAAGCTGAACGGCCATGACCTGGCGGGCATCCCTTCGCGCAAGCGCATCGCCATGGGCATGGCCCGCAGCTTCCAGAACATCCGCCTGATGCCGCACCTGTCCGTGGTGGAGAACGTGATGCTGGGCCAGCATGCGCGGCCGGGCTTGATGCGCCTGCTAAAGCCGGTGGGGCTGCTGCCCAACCCGCGGGAACGGCGCGAGGCGCTGGAGGTGCTGGATGCCTTCGGGCTCGATCCGCATCACGGGCAGGTGGTGGCCAACCTGCCCTATGGCATCCGCAAGAAGATCGAGGTGGTGCGCGCACTCATGGCCAAGCCCGAACTGCTGCTGCTGGACGAACCCGCCGCGGGGCTGAACTCGTCCGAGACCGCCGCGCTGCGCGACTTCCTGCTGGAGGTCGGCGAACGGGGCGTGACGCTGCTGGTGGTCGAGCACGACATGCCCTTCGTGAACAGCCTGTGCGAGCATGTGACGGTGATGAATTTCGGTCGCAGGATCTATGACGGGCCCACCTCGGGCGTGCGCGAGGACAAGGCGGTGCTGGAGGCCTACCTGGGCACCAAGGGCACGAAGGGGGCGTCGGATGCTGCTTGAGGTCGACGGGCTGGACGTGCGCTACGGCACCAACCACGCGGTGAAGGGCGTGAGCCTGACCGTGAAAGAGGGCGAGATCGTCACCGTGCTGGGCGCGAACGGCGCCGGCAAGTCCTCGCTGCTCAAGTCCATCGCGGGCGGGGTGAAGGCGGCCTCGGGCACGATCCGGTTCGGCGGGCGCGACATGACCGCCAAGGGCGCCTCGCAGCGGGTGCGCGACGGGGTGATCCTGGTGCCCGAGGGGCGGCAGATCTTCGTGTCGCTGACGGTGGAGGAAAACCTGCTGATGGGCGCCTATACCCGTTCCGACGGTGCGGTGGCGCAGGACACCGAAGAGATCTTCGAGCGGTTCCCCAACCTCAAGGCGCGGCGCCACGCGCCCGCCTCGGTGCTGTCGGGTGGCGAGCAGCAGATGCTGGCCGTGGGCCGGGCGCTGCTGTCGCGGCCCAGGCTGATGATGCTGGACGAGCCGTCGCTGGGCCTGTCGCCCATCGTGGTCGAACAACTGTTCGCGCTGATCGCGGAACTCAACGGCAAGGGCCTCTCGATCCTGCTGGTGGAGCAGAACACCCAGATGGCGCTGGACGTGGCAAGCCGTGGCTACGTCCTGGAACTGGGCGCGGTGCGCGCGCAGGGAACAGCGGCGGAACTGGCCGAGAATGCAAGCCTGGTGGAGGCCTATCTCGGTTCGGAGTCGGAAAACGCGGCATGAGAAAAACAACGAACAGTGGAGGTTGACCCATGAAGCTTACCAAGACACTCGTCGCCGCCTGTGCGGTGGCCGTGGCCTGGGCCGGCGTCGCCGCAGCCCAGGACACGCTCAAGCTCGGCCATATCGTGCCGCGCTCCGGTCCGCTGAAGGGACCCGGAGAGCCCTCTATCGCGGCGGTGGACATGGCGGTGGAGGAAATCAACGCCGCCGGTGGCGTGAACGGCAAGATGATCGAGATCGTCCGTTTCGACAGCGCCTCCGATCCCAAGCAGGCCTCGCTGGGCGCACGCAGCCTGGCACAGGACGAAGACGTCCTGGCGATCATCGGCCCCTTCTCCACCGGCGAGGCGGCGGTGGCCTTCAACGTGGCCGAGCGCGAGAAGCTGGTGATGATGTCCAACGCGTCCTCGGCGCCGGGGCTGACCGACGGCAAGGAATGGGCCTGGCGGATCACCGAGGACGAGGGCAAGCAGTTCACCCGCCTGCTCAAGACTCTGGAGCGGCTGGACGTGCCGCGCGCGAACGCGGAAATCGTCTATGTCGCCGACGAGCGGATCGCCAACGTGGTGGGCACCGCGCTCTATCCCGCGCTGCTCGAAGCCTATGGCATCCCCCATGGCGAGCCGGTGGCGATCACCTACAAGAGCTTCGATCTCGCCCCGCAGATCGCGCCGGTGGTGCAGGAGAACCCGGACCTGGTGGCCGTCGCCGGCCTGCCCGAGAACGCCGCCAAGACGATCCGCGAATTGAAGCGGCAGGGTTTCGAGGGGCGGATGATCGGCAGCCAGGTATTCTCGGACCCGAACATCCTGGAACTGTTCGGCGACCTGGCCGAGGGCACGACCTTCATGGCGGGCTTCCACAAGGACAGCTCGCCGGCTGCGGCAGAATTCGACGCGAAGTTCATCGAGGCCACCGCTGCGATGGGCATTCGCAAACTGGGCGCGCATCACTCGGACGCGCAGAGCTATGACGCGGTCCATCTCTTCGCCAAGGTGATGGAGGAACAGGGTATCACCGGCGATCCGGCCATGCTGGAGGAGGAACGCGCGAAGATCCGCGAAGGCCTGGGACAGGTCACCTTCTCGGGCGTGCTGGGCGAGAACCTGTGCTTCGCCGGCAATGACGCAGAGCTTCCCGGCTATGTCATCACGATCGAGAACGGCGCGTGGAAGCTGCTCGACAGCCACCCGGCCGACGCCTGCGACGGCTCGGCCAGCTGAAAGGACGGGGCCGCGGCGCAGGCCGTGGCCCCCTTGCCCCCATGACCGACAGCCCCCCGCTCATCGCCGCCGAGGCCTATCTTTCGGCCATGAAGGATTTCGGCGTGGATGCGATCTATGCCACGTCGGGCACCGATTTCCCCTCCATCGCAGAGGCCTATGGCCGGGCGCCCGCCCGGGGCCGCACGCTGCCGGAAGCGCTGGTCTGCCCGCACGAAAACCTGGCCGTGGCGATGGCGCATGGCCATGCGCTGGCGACAGGCCGCCCGCAGGCGGCGATGGTGCATGTCTCCGTCGGCACCTCCAACATGGTGGCGGGCGCGATGAACGCGCTGCGCGACCAGGTGCCAATGCTGCTGACCGCCGGTCGCACCCCGGTGAGCGAGGCGCCCGAGGTGTCGGGCAGCCGCTCGCGCTTCATCCATTGGGCGCAGGAGATGTTCGACCAGGCTGGACAGCTGCGCGAGGCGGTCAAATGGGATTACGAGCTGCGCCGCGGCGACCAGGCTGAAACAGCGCTGGCGCGCGCGCTGGAAGTGGCCTGCGCCCCGCCGCCCGGTCCGGTCTACCTGTCCCTGCCGCGCGAGGTGCTGGCCGAGGAGGTCGCGCCGGACAGGCCGCGCCGGCGCCCCACGCAAGTGGCCCCGCCCGCGCCCGATGCCAACGCGATCGACCGGCTGGCCCAAGCGCTGCGCCGGGCCGAGTTGCCGCTGCTCATCACCCAGAATATCGGGCGTGATCCGGCGGCGGTGGCCACGCTGGAGACGCTGGCGCTGGACTGGGCGATCGCCGTGGTCCCCTTCAACGCGCGCAGCATGTGCCTGCCGGACGATCACCCGATGCATCTCGGCCACGAGGCCGGCGAGTTGCTGGGCGCCGCCGACCTGATCCTGACGGTGGCCTGCGATGTGCCCTGGGTGCCGAAGGTGGCCGCCCCCGCGCCCGGCTGCGCGCATTGGGAGATCGGGCTGGACCCGCTCCACCTGGGCCATCCCATGCGCAGCTTTCCCGCCGACGGGGCGATCCAGGCGGCGCCTGCCGCGGTGCTGGGCGCATTGGCCGAGGCGCTGGGGCCGGTGACCGA
>Ga0208112_100968_pt1 | contig 13572 bp, 11 predicted proteins | sample HotLakConsoUCCLE_FD_184736 | JGI IMG/M metagenome (GOLD analysis project Ga0208112, IMG submission 184736) | Hypersaline microbial mat communities from Hot Lake, Washington, USA - Hot Lake Consortium UCC-LE (SPAdes) (version 2) ... | reverse complement strand
AGCACCACCGCAAACGGCTGCGCACGTCAAACCCGATGGAGCGGTCCATCCAGCAGGAGCTCAAACGGCGCACAGTCAAGGTCAGGGTATTCCCCGGCGAAGACGCGCTGCTGCGCCTCGTCAGCGCCGTCCTCGTCGAGATCGACGAAAAATGGGCCTCAGACACAAAGGCCTACATCAAGTGGGAATGCCAGGATGCATGATCCGCTCTCAGCAGAATTTCCAGACAAAAGGTTGCTCAATCCACCAACCCGACCGACTATCTGACCGCGACCCTGCAAGCCATCCTCGACGGCCATCCCCGCAGCCGCATCGAAGAACTGATGCCCTGGAACTTCGCCGAAAAGGCAAGCCTCGCCAAATAGGTGACGTTCGTCGCGCTCTTACGAACTTATCATTTGTTTCGCAGAATTTATGACCGTACGGCGCGCTGGCCCGATATGTTAGAGTTGTCAAAGTAACCGACGTTTTATGCAGGCATTTTTCCGAATTTTGGTCGGCTGCCGCTATTCTTTTGGCGCGGGGTACTCCCGCTTTCGGCAGAATAGCAACTCGGCCAAAGCGGCATGGTCATGGCATATCCGTGGGTGCGTCGTACCGGGTAGTCGATGTCTGCAGAAGGCGTTTAACAGGGGAACTGATCAGATGCCGCGACTTTTTTCGAATATACAATGGCCGAGACTGCACGCTAGGCTTTTACTTGCTGCCTCGCTTGGTGTGGCTCTGCATATTGCCTCCGCCACAGATGTTCGGGCCCAAGCGACGGACTCCGAATTACGCTGGGGCGTTGTCATGGAAATAGGAACCATCGATCCAGTATACGCGACAAACAACTGGGAAACCACGGTTTCTTTCAATCTCTATGATCCACTTATCCACATTGATCTGGAGAGCGGCATACATTCTTGGATTGCTGAATCTTGGGAGGTCGCGGAGGACGGTCTCGCCTACACTTTCCGTATCCGAGAGGGTCTTACCTTTCACGATGGGGCGACGCTGACAGCAGAGGATGTCGCCTTTTCGATGGATCGCATGCTAGCACTAGGGGGGCCTGCTGCAAGCTTCTTCCTTGGTGCCGTCGATCCAGATGGAACTGAGGTAATTGACGACCACACTGTCATATTCCGCCTGACACAACCTTATGCGCCGTTCATGAGAGGTCTGACCACTTTACGCATTGTAAATAGGGAACTGGTCATGGCGAATCTTCAGCCGGGTGATTTCGGCGAGTTCGGGGACTATGGTCGCGAATTCCTGCGCAATAATGCTGCCGGCTCCGGTCCTTACCGCCTGACAGAGTTCGACTCCTCGGATCGCGTTATTATAGAGGCTGTCCCCGACTACTCTCTCGGTACACCAAATCCGAAACGCCCCGCACGAGTGTCGTTTTTCATAACACCCGAAGTTGCCACGATTGCCACTCGCCTGCGCGCCGGTGAGATCGATGTCGGAGACTGGACGCTGCCGCTGAACGTGCAGGAGTCGATTGCATCGAGCGACAATTTAGTCACCCTGCAAGCTCCCACCGCCAGCGCGTGGTACGTAACTATGAACAATGCTCGTCCACCGATGGACGACCCGGCGGTCCGGCGTGCCATATCGCATGCCTATGACACTGAAACCGTCGTAGAGGCTATCGTCGGCGCTGGTGCACCCCTTGCTGGCCCGGTTCCGAACGAACTGCTTCCGGAATGCACAGATATTACCACTTATACTTTTGATATGGATGCAGCACGTGAGGTTTTGGCCGAATCTCGCTATTCAGCGGACGAGTTGGCCGCGATGCCCATCTCAATCGCCGCCGTGGCCGGATCAGAGCGCTTCAACAATATCGCGCTGTCGCTGGCGACGAACCTGAACGCGATTGGTCTAAAGGCTGAGGTGGCCCCCGCTCGGTGGTCCGACATCGTTCAGGCGGCCACCACCCCCGAATCTGCGTTTGCGATGTCTATCTTGTACCAAAGTCTGCGCGTGCCCGACCCGTACCTTATTCTCGTATATTATACGCCTGAAGGTTGGGGGCGCGCTTATCCGGCCGGCGGCATTTACTATGACAATCAGAGGGTGGTCGAGAGCGTCAATAAAGCAGTTTCTAGTAGCGATGAAATGGTACAGGCTGAAGCTTACTGTGATGCCATCCGGAGAATCGCCGACGATGCTGCCACAGTCTTCTCGCATACCGATGTGCGCACCGTGACCTACTGGAACTACGTCACGGAAGCGTTCCCGCCTAATGGCGGCGTCACTTTTGCTGAAATGCGTTTCGAAAACTGGGAAATTGACACGTCAAGTCCCGCCTACCAGGCTAACCATTAAACTGCTGCCGGAGCGGGCCAGAACGCCCGCTCCGCTTCATAGCTTCATTGTTTCCACCAAGGGGGAGGCTGATGACCTTGGTCAAACGACTCGTGAACATCCTTGTGATCATGTTCGGTGTGTCGATCATCATCTTTGGCCTTACACGTGTATTACCGGGTGATCCAATTGCTGCAGCGATGGGTGACATGCCCAGCGATGCACACATCGAGCGCATGCGCTCCGAAATGGGTCTTGATAAGCCAATTGTGCTTCAATATGTCGACTTTGTCGTCGGCCTCTCCAAGGGGCGTATGGGACTTTCAATCACAGAGCGCCGCGACGTGGCCGAAATCGTGGTCCAGCGGTTGCCCGCAACAATCGAGCTCGTCACGGCTGCTATCCTTCTTTCGCTCGTCATCGGCGTGCCTCTCGGTGTCATCTCGGCAAAATATAAAGGCCGACCGGGTGATCATATTTCCCGCACAATCGCGCTTTTCGGCTCTTCCATCCCGAATTTCTGGATCGCTATTATGATCCAGATGATATTCGGACTGTTCTTTGCACTGTTGCCCATTACCGGGCGCATTACCGGCCCTCCACCTGATGCAATTACCGGTCTGTATGTAGTCGACTCTATACTAACGCTCAACGCAACCGCGTTAAGGGATAGCATACGCCATCTGGCTGCGCCGGCCTTTGTGCTTGCCTCAGGGCCAATTGCAAGCATAGCGCTGATGCTTCGGGCCAAGATGATCGACGAGAGCGCCAAACCGTATTCCGAACTAGCTGCTGCTCTTGGCATGCATCCGCTTATCATAAGCTACAAATATCTGCTGCGGAATTCCTTCAGCGCAACCTTAACGTTAATTGGGTTTCTTTTCCCGATCCTGATCGGAGCCAACTTTATTGTAGAGAAGGTCTTCGCCTGGCCAGGTATTGCCCGCTACGGAGCGGACGCGATCATCGCCAACGACTTCAACGGCGTAGTCGGCGTCACGATGGTTGTCTGCTTCTTCGTCGTCGTCATCAACCAACTTGTCAATCTTGCCTATCCTCTGCTCGATCCGCGCATTCGCCTCGGAGGTTATAAATGAACGAGACCGTTCTGCCCTCTCAACAATCTAGCGCCGAGCCCATGACCGATCTCGGGCCGTCGGAGATGCGCCGGGCGTTGCGCCGTTTTGCCCGTAATGTTCCGGCGATGATTTCCCTGACCTTTATCCTCCTTGTGCTCGTCATCGCGGTTCTTGCGCCATGGATTGCACCATATCCAGACGATATCGGCTCGGCGGTGAATTTCCGTTCTCGGCTTCTTCCGCCTTCCGCAGAATTCTGGCTGGGTACGGATGAGGCTGGTCGCGACGTTCTCACTAGGATCATGAGCGGCGCACAACTATCTCTCTCGCTAGGCTTGGTTGTGATCGCTGTCTCCCTGTTAGTCGGAGTGCCCATCGGTATCATGGCCGGCTATTACGGCGGCTGGACAGCCCGTATCCTGATGGGTCTCACCGATATCTTCTCGTCAATCCCAGCGCTCGTGCTTGCGCTAGCAATCGCTGTGGTACTCGGGCCAAGCATTGGCAATGTCATGCTTTCGCTCAGCTTGATTTGGTGGCGCGTCTTCGCCCGCATTGCCTATGGCCAGACGCTTTCGATCAAGCAGGAGGATTTCGTTTCCGTAGCCAAGGCCATGGGTGCATCTGATCTGCACATCATGCTCCGCGAGATCCTACCGAACATGACCTCGACCATCACCGTGAAGGCAGCGCTTGATGCGGGCTCTGTGATCCTCGTGGCTACGGGCATCAGCTTCTTGGGTGCGGGTGCGAGCCCTCCTACCTCCGAATGGGGGCTGATGGTTGCCTCAGGCCGCCACTATCTGCCGGATGCCTGGTGGGTGTCCTTCTTTCCCGGTCTCGCGATCTTCCTGACGGTGATGAGCCTCAGCTTGATCGGCGACGGCCTGCGCGACTTCTTCGGGGAGGACTGAAACATGACCGTTGCCCCTTCTTTTAAAAACATCGAGCCGATCGACGGTGAATTACGCACGCGCATCTCGACCGCCGTGGAATCCTTATCGCAAGAAATGTTCGAAACAATCCGCGAGCTTGTGCGCATCCCCAGCGTTTGCGGCAATGAAAGAGCGATGAGTGAGCGGATGCAGGAGCTCTATCATTCCGAAGGGCTCGCGGTCGAAACTCAAAAGCCTGAAATAATTAGCCTGCGTGGGCATCCGGGATTTGTCGATACCCAAATGTCATATCAAGGGCGCACCAATGTCGTGGCCCGCTTGAGGGGATCGGGGGCGGGGCGCTCCCTTATTCTCAACGGGCATGTGGATGTGGTCGAACCGGGGGATACCTCAAAGTGGACGCACAATCCCTGGGGTGGCGATATCGAAGGTGATTGGATGTATGGTCGCGGCGCTGGCGATATGAAAGCCGGTCTGGTTGCCAATCTCTTTGCATTGAAGGCATTGCGTCGTCTAGGGCTGGAGCCGGGCGGCGATTTGATGTTCCAAGCGGTGATCGATGAGGAAGCCGGAGGGGCGGGCGGAACGCTCGCGCTACTCGATGCGGGCTATCTGGCCGATGGCTTCATCGCCACCGAACCTACCAATTTCACTGTCACCGTAGCCCATTCGGGCGTGTGCTATTTCCGTGTCCGGGTTATGGGAAAACAGGCGCATGCCGGGTATGCCCAAGAGGGCGTCAACGCGCTAACCCGCATGGGACGAATCATCACCGCCCTTTCCGATCTGGACGAGGAACGCGGGAAGTTGCGGCACAAACTGATCGGCGCGGGTACGCTGCGTGCATGCCATCTCAATGTGGGTACCTGCCGTTCCGGCGAATGGCCGTCTACCGTGCCCGCAACGGCCGAGATCGATTGCCGTATGGGCTTCATCCCCGGCGAAAACCTTGCGGAGATACGCGCGCTGGTGGCGTGCACGGTGGCCGAGGCTAACGCAGGCGATGCCTGGATGGAGGAGAACCCGGCCGAAATAGAATGGTACGGCTGGCAGACCGACCCCTGGCAGCAGGATCCCGAGGTCCCATTTATTCAGACCGTACGGTCCGAAACAGGTGCAGTAATTGGTGCGCCGGCCGTATTGCGCGGCGCCACGGGCGGAAACGACGCACGCTTTGCAGCCTACTATGACATGCCCTCATGCTGCTTGGGCCATTATAACGAAAATATGCATGGCATCGATGAGCGGGTGAGCCTGCCTTCCGTGGTGAAGACCACGAGAATCCTTGCTGGAATCGTCGCCAACTGGTGCGGCACAGTGGATGTTACCAAGGGGAGAGCGGAGTGAGCCGAATCGGAATCATTGTTCCCAACGTCGGGATGAACGAGGCGGCTGTGGCCGAGCGCCATGCCTATCTCAAGCGCCATGCACGCCCGGACTCCGTGATTGACTTTTTTGTGAACGAGGCAGGCCCTCCAGCGATCGAGTCGCAGGTGGAATCCGACGAGGCCGGTGTCGAGGTCGCGCGTAAGATCCGCATGCTTAAGGATGAAGGGTATGACGCCTTTATCACCTGGTGCGGCAGCGATCCCGGCCTAGAGGCTGCGCGCGAAATCGCGAAAGTTCCCGTGATTGGGCCTGGGCAGGCGGCTTTGCATTATGCAAGCATGCTCGGCACGCGCATGACCTGGATCGCCCCTATGGGCGATCCACGCCGGATTCGCTCGCGAATCCGCGCCCATGGGATGAGCCATCTCGTCAGCAGAGTGCGTATCATCGGTGTTCCGGTGCTGGAATTGCGCCGAGACATGGCGGACACACGTGCCAGTCTCGGAACGCATATTGCCCGGGCCATCGACGAGGATGAAGCCGATGTGGTCGTCCTGGGCTGCATGGCGCTTTTCGGGGTCGCGGCCACGCTTAAAGCACCGGTCCCGGTGGTCGATCCAGTGCTTTCAGCGGTGTTAATGGCCGAATCTCTTGCAACAATGGGGCGGCCTACAAGATCCGCGGACTAGACCCAAGGCCCCGCCACAACTGCACCAATGGCGGCTGAAGCCGCCACTAGCGATGAAAGAATGAAGGAACATCACTTATGAATAGCGAGCTTCTGGACGCCATCTCCATTGACCGGATTTTGGAGGATACCCGCTACATAGCCGAAGAAACAGCGTGGCGGATAGCGGGTAGCGAAATGGAACGCAAGGCTGCGAACTATATAGCCAGGCAGATGCGCGAGGCTGGCGCCACGGTCGAGTTGTATGAGATAGACGCCTATATCAGTTTCCCGCACGGTGCGACGGTCGAGGTTCTCAGCCCAGAGCATCGCATTATCAAGGCCAACGCTTTCGCTCAGGCTGCTCCGACCCCTGCCGAAGGGATTGAGGCAGAGATTGTGCATGTCTGCGCCGGCGGACTTGATCATTATCGCGGCCTAGATGTCGCGGGAAAAATCACGCTTTCGGAGCTTTCCTACTCGCCGCCGCGCCCTGAGAAGGTGCGCATCGCCCAAGCGAAGGGCTCCATCGGCCAGATTATGATGAACTGGGGTCTGCCCGAGCATGGCACCGTCCCGATGGGTACCTGCAAGCCCGTATGGGGTAACCCCACGCCCGAAAACGCCGACCGTATGCCAAGAATTCCGGCCGTGGGCATCAGCCTCGCCGATGGCAAATGGCTGGCAAAACTGGCAAGGAACGGACCGGTTAAGGTCCGTATTCACTGCAATACGGAGAACCGCTGGGGAAAGATCGTCATCCCTGTCGCCGAGATCAGGGGAAGCGTGGAGCCGGAGAAGTTCGTTCTCGTGGCCGGCCATTATGACGCCTGGGCAGAGGGCGCGACGGACAATGCGACCGGTAACGCCCAGATGATCGAGACGGCGCGCGTGCTCGCGGCCAATCGCGAAAAACTACGTCGTTCCGTTCGCTTCGCGTTCTGGTCTGGGCACGAGACAGGCATCATGGAAGGTTCGAGCTGGTTCGTCGATCACTTCTGGGACGATCTGACCGAGAATTGCGTATGCACATTCAACATCGACAGCACCGGTATGTTGGACACTACTCATCATCAAGCCCGCTCGGCGCCGGAGATGGCAGGATTCCTGGCCGATATCTATCGCGAAATGCTGGACGAGGAGGTAAATGTAATCGACCTGCACCGCACGGGCGACCAGTCGTTCTTTGGTGCGGGCATTCCATCCCTTACCCAGCGTACGCAACATTCACCAGAGCTGCAAAAGGAGTGGCGTGGCGCAACCCTTGGATGGTGGTATCATTCGGAACTCGACACGATGGATAAGGTCGATGCGGAAAAGCTTCTGCTCACGGCTCGGCTGACCTTCGGTACGATTTGGAAGGTGCTCACCCAGCCTGCGCTTCCGCTTGAGCATAGCCGCGTCGTAGCAAAAATCGAGGCCCGTCTTGCTGAACTCGGCCAAGTCGATATTGGCATCGACTTCGCCTCCTTGTCGGCTCTCGCCGCGCGTCTTTCGGGGCTCACCCGGATTCTTGAGGCCAAACGAGACGCTATAGTCGCCGCGGGTGATGCGGCCGCACTCAAGGAGGTTAACGCATTGATGATGCGCCTCAGTCGCATCCTCACTCCGATCACCAACACCGTTGCCGGCCGCTGGACGCAGGATACCTATGGCCTTTCGTCGCTCGCCACCATACTGCCTGGCCTTTTCGAAGTCCGGGATCTAGTCGAGCTTGAACCCGGCTCGGACCAGTTCAAGCTACAATGGACCGAAACCCTGCGTCAGCGGAACCGCGCGCGCGACGGCATCCAGACCGCAATCCGGGAGATCGACGCCTGGCTCGGGGCTTGATACGGCACCCCACATCCCCGCCAAAGGCGGGGGTGTCCTCTCCCAAGAACGCAAGGAGAGTTCAGTGTCCGGTCAGTACCCATCTCCCGTGCCTTCCGAGACAAAACGGACAGGTAGCGATCCGGTCGTAGATGCTCTGCTCAAGGCAGGGTTCGACACACGTACCTTGCTTCCGAGCATTCAGCTTGAATATCTCTTCGGGGCTGTCCACTCGCGGCACGGCAAGCTGCGTGTTATTTACGTGCACTTCGAAAAGGGTGTGGCCTAAATGTCGCTCGGGTATGCCCAAGCCGTTTGTTGGATAGACACCTTCGCGGTGGTCTTCGGGTCGCCTCTTCTGAACGCCGAAGCTCCATTTCCGACCGCCTATGCATGCTGGGGCCCGGCTCTCGGCCTCGTCGGCCAAATCCGATCCGATCGCATCGGTAAGCGGCGGGGCGAGGTGCAAGAGTTGCTCGACCAGACTACAGTCTTGGGTGGGTTCTTGCGCTGGAAACTACTGACTCTCCGTCGAGCCATAGCGGGCCAATATATCGGCACCGCAATCGATACGCTGGCAAATGGGCTGGCGCGACCGGCGGTCGTTGAGCTGCTTCCGGACGTGCTCGGTGGCCGGGTTACACGCAAGAAGAATACGTTTGCGCCAATGGAACGGGCTGCGCGACTGAGCGTTTCGCCCGCCCAGCTAAACCGTGCCGTAGAGTCTTTCCGTGACGCACGTGCGCCCCTCATCGAGGTCGGCCGCGGTGCGACTGCACCTACCACGCAGGTGGCGGAACTGGAAGGCGACAGCGCCGCGGAGCTCGACACACTTTTTTTTGTACGGGTCGATTTGCGCACGGCGCGCAACGCCAGGCGGCGCGCGCTTCTGTACGAGCGCCGCGCTTGGGCGGAGGATGCACTCCGCACCCGCCTTGCATCACAGATGAGTTGGATCGATGCGACCCGACGTGCTCCGCCTAAGGAGGAAATTATGGTGCTGGAGCACACCCAGATCGGTTATGTTGCTGCCTCCGTCTTCCCTGTGCAACACCCCGGCAAACGTATTACTCCGAGCTATCAGGGAACGTTTTGCTTCGGGGGCTTAATCGCTCTTAGCGTCAGGTCTTCATTTCCTGAAGGTGAAGTCATTTCGATGAGCGGCGATAGCGGCTGCATTTTCACTGTCACCGAACCTGCCAGCGGCGTTTACCATCGCTTAGGGTTGTCGCGAACGTCTTCAACGACGGTTCATTCCCCACCTTGCGTCTTATGCAGGAAAGGAGACATGAAGGAGGAGTCCTTGTGGCAGATCTGCTCAATCCCGATTATGTGGCCTTCGCTTGCAGTTTCGTTTCTAAGGCGACGCGTTTCGATAATCCGCGGGCGTTGGCCCGGGCTATACTAGGCGCGCTAGGGGAGCGGCCCGAAAGTGCTCGATCCCTGGCCGCTCCGTTGTCCATCGTGACTGCCAAGGACGGCTCCCGTATACCGATCCGTATCTCGCGCGATATTCGTGCCACGCCACTTCAGAGGAAAGCCCAATGTCCAACCCGCTCGTTGAACTTAAAGATTTTGCGCTTGGCTTCACGACGTTCGATGGGTTTGCGCAGGTCCTACATGGCATTAACATCACCTTGAACGCTGGCGAGATGGTGGGCATTGTAGGTGAATCGGGTTCCGGAAAGACAGTAACGGCAAAATTTGTGCTGGGAATCCTGCCGACGCATACCATGCGCGTAACTAGTGGTAGTGCGCACCTTCTTGGTAGAGATCTGCTGGCGATGCGGCCGCGCGATCGCTCGCTCCTTAAACGACACATTGCCTATATCCCGCAGGATCCGATGGCTGCGCTCAACCCATCGTTCAAGATAGTAACGCAGATGATCGATCTCCTGATATGGGACTGGTCGGGCCATTACCTGCCTCGATACCTGCTGATGCGCCGTAGCCCAAAGAAAAAACGACAAGCGATTGATCTTGCAGCAGATCTTCTTGAGCGCGTCAAAATACGCGACCCTCGCAGGGTTCTTAACTGCTACCCCGTCGAGCTTTCGGGGGGTATGCGCCAGAGGGTGCTGCTTGCACTTTCGCTTTCGGGCAAGCCTCAGCTCCTCGTTGCCGACGAGCCGACGACCGCGCTCGACGTGACCGTGCAGAAGCGAACAGTCGAACTCATACAGGAACTTGTGGAGCGCGAGAAGCTTGCCGGGCTCTACATCACCCATGATCTCGGCGTGGCGCGCTGGCTCTGTTCGCGCAGCTATGTCATGAATGCAGGCGTAGTCGTCGAGGAGGGGGCGACCTCCGAACTTCTGGATCGGCCACGCGCACCATACACCCGGCAACTCGTGGCGGCGATTCCACGTCTCGACTCCCCGCTCGAAAAGCGCGACATCTCGCGCCTCGAGGTGCCGGCGATCAGGGTGTGTAAACTGCGCAAAAACTTTGGCGGAGTCGAAGTGGTCAAATCGGTATTCTTTGACGTTGCTGCCGGCGAGACTCTTGCAATAGTCGGCGAATCTGGTTCGGGTAAATCGACCATCGCAAAGATGATAGCGGGCTATCTTGATCCCTGCAGTGGCGAGATCCTATTTTCTGGTAAGCAGATGTCGACCGCCAGCCGCGCCGAGCGACTGGCTTATCGCGACAAGGTGCAAATGGTCTTTCAGGATCCGGGCTCTTCACTCAACCCGTATCAGACGCTGGGACAAATCATCGGTCTCCCACTTCAGCTCCGCGGCATGAGTAACGCGGTCGAGCGCCGGGAGGCCGTGGCGAATCTCCTTGAACAGGTACATCTTCCTCGCAGCTTTATCCACCGGCGCCCAACGTCGCTCAGTGGTGGTCAGAAGCAACGCTCCTCGATCGCACGCGCCCTTGCCCTAAAGCCCTCGATCCTAGTCCTGGACGAGCCGACCTCTGCCCTGGATGTTTCGGTGCAGGCAAGAATCGTGGAACTGCTTAAGGAACTGCGTATGAAACTGCGGTTAACATATCTGTTCATTAGCCATGATCTGGGCGTTGTACGCAACATTGCTGATCGCGTTATAATCATGTATGATGGAGAAATTGTTGAGTCGGGCGAGACGAACAAGATATTTTCGAGTCCGCAGAGCGACTATGCGAGGCAATTGATCGCTGCCATTCCACGCGCTACGGCCACCTGATGGGCCACCTGACATCTCGAACCGAATGTTTTTGCGCTTCCGCCATAATGCACGTTCTGAAGTCCGGGATTTAGTGGATTCACTGTCCGGGAACTCCGAAAAGCGCAGATCTCACGCAGGTCGGCCTCATCAGAATCTCAGCGAATCAGATTGGCATATTTCGATACCAGTTCAAGAAAGAGACGCTGAACAGCTGTTGGCTCCCAATCCTTGCGGTAGAGAAGCCAGACTGGCCGTTCGGAGTCGGGGATGTGCATGTCAATTTCGACAAGGTCGGAATAGAGGTTCGAAGAACTTCCCGCACTAGCCCAGATCAACAGATGATTACTTTTGAGGGTTAGTCGACATGCCAATTCCTGTACAAGGGTCTCGACGATTATATTTGGCAGATCCCGGCCCTCACTCTCGAAGATTTCCCTCAGTCGCCGTCCAGGTGCGGTCTGGTAGCCAGGAGTGATCCATGAATAGCGGGCAAGCTCCGCGATTGGTGGGTTGGATACGCCTACAAGCGGATGGCCCGCGCGTGCATAAATACGCATATAGCTAGTGAAAATTTCTACTGCCTCAATGTCCTTGAGCATTTTAGGCCGATCGGTGCTGCATACGACGTCAAGCTCGCCGCTCCTGAGACTGTCCACCATGGTGCTAATGGACGCGAAGACCAGATGCGCTGTGCTGCACGGGCGCCGCCGGTGCAATTCGAGTAGTACGCTTGGCAAGAGTTCAACGATCGGCGCCATGGTGGAGCCAATGGACACTTTACCTCCGCTACCCTCGCCGCTGAGATCCCGCAGGTCTAGATATCCAGCCTCGAGCTCGCGCAAGGCGAGGCTGCAGTTGATCGCAAGATGGATTCCGGCAGCTGTGAACCGAAGCATGTTGCGATCCTCGGACAGGAGTTGCACGCCCACCACCGCCTGTACATCGCAGGTAAGTCTGCGCAGGGAAGCATGAGAAATGCCGAGACCCTCAGCCGCTACTTTTGAGTTTGAACTGTTAATGAGCGCCGCCATGGCTTGTACTTTGCGGATGGAGAGTCGACGGACTACGTAGCGGCTCCGATCGACTAACTCTTCCCCAACAATTGCGCCAGCCAAGCCGAGGCGGAGTGCCTCGATCACCCCTGCCTCCAGCCGCGCGATGAGGCGATGTGCTCGGCGCTGGAGGGTTTGACCGTGGGGAGTAATCGACAAACCCTTACCTAAAGACCGCTCAAAGAGCTTGGCGCCGAATTGAGCCTCCATCTTGGTGAGTGCTAGAGTAACGGCTGGCTGCGAGATATTCATCAACCGAGCCACTGCATGCACTCCGTGGCCTTCAGCGAGAAGTATCAAGATTGCCAGGTGGCGCAAGTTGGTAAGGTTGGGCGAAAAAAGGTTCATCAGCAGCTCCAAATACCTTCCTATAGCGTCAATCTGGATGAGCCGAGGCTCACTTTGATCGTCGCGCTGCAAGCAGCTCAGGGTCCATCATGTGGGGGATGTCCCGCTTCATGTTGAACTTTCAGCGGGCGGCATTGCCTGATTGAACATTATGCGGCCCTGGATGCTGGGGCAACCGTGCTTTTGGCGAGGCGCTCTTGTCGTGCGATCAGGGCAGAACGGAGGAGTGGCAGCTGTCGATGCGCCTTCAGCTTGCGGTGACCTGCCACCGAACCTTCATCCAGCAGTGACTGGAGTCTCTGCCGTTTCTGATACGCCGAATGGCGCGTGGTGAGCAACAGGCTCGCAGCGGAGCTGGCCGGGATTGCGCAGCTGCGAGCCTGTTGCGGTGAGACCGGCCGCGAACGCTGCCGGGGTTGTGTAGCCGAGGGAGGAATGGGGCCGGACCTCGTTGTAGTCGGTCACCCATTCTGCGATGAGGCTGCGGGCGTGGGCCAGCCCGAGAAACAGGGTCTCATTGAGGAGTTCGTCCCGCATGCGGCCGTTGAAGCTCTCGCAGAAGCCGTTCTGCATCGGCTTACCCGGCTCGATATTGTGCCACGCGACGCCCGTATCCTTTGCCCAGGCAAGGATTGCGTTCGAGGTGAACTCGGTGCCGTGGTCCGAAACGATCATACCAGGCTTGCCGCGGGGGATGTCCCGCTTCATGTTGAACTTTCAGCGGGCGGCATTGCCTGATTGAACATTATGCGGCCCTTGATGCTGGGGCAACCGTGCTTTTGGCGAGGCGCTCCTGCCGTGCGATCAGGGCGGAGCGGAGGAGCGGCAGCTGTCGATGCGCCTTCAGCTTGCGGAAGCCTTTCGCCGCTTCGATCATGCCTGCGGCGACCCATCTGAGCGCCATCGTGCCGCTGCGCCATCGCTTCACGTTGCGCGTGACAC
>Ga0208112_100967_pt1 | contig 13590 bp, 11 predicted proteins | sample HotLakConsoUCCLE_FD_184736 | JGI IMG/M metagenome (GOLD analysis project Ga0208112, IMG submission 184736) | Hypersaline microbial mat communities from Hot Lake, Washington, USA - Hot Lake Consortium UCC-LE (SPAdes) (version 2) ... | reverse complement strand
ACGAACTGACACCACACCACTGGACCAAGTCAAAGAACGACTGAGCCCTCTCAAGCTCACGCCCAGTATCTCAGATCGGCACTTGTTCGACAATATGCGGGAAAAGAACACTTACACTTGAACCGATTATTCCGGCGCATCGCCTGGGAAAATATCCAAAGCCCCTCCCTTCAACCATCCGCGAATTGAGAAATTACGAAAGAAGGGTCTTTTTTACCCTGAAAAGCGACCGGCAGCGGCAAAAGAAGCACCGCCTCCGCCAGAATCGTAATTAACGAATTATCGAACCCAGAGACTTACCGGAAATCGCATTGACTCTCGATAATATCGTAAGAGAGTTTTTCGGCAGAATCAAAGGTAATGAAACGACCCCTTCTTTTTCCTCGAAGTGAGGAACGGCGTTGACCACCAGCGACTGGATATGCTCAGTCAGCGAGAAGTTCAGCTCGGATATCGCTGAGTCGGCTTGTCCGTGCATCGCCCTCCGCAGCTTTCGCTTCTCTGAGCTCTTTCAGATCTTCGTAATCCTCCAAGTTCTCCTTGATGGCCAAAAACTCCTCGTAGGGCAGGATGACAAATTCCTTTTTCCCTTCTTTTTCAATGACTTGCGGATGAATGCTCATGTGTATGCTTCCTTTCGATGTAGGACACGGTAGACTACTATTCTTTCGCCTTCAATCTCGAATAACACTCGATAATTCCCAGAGCGCATCCGGTATTCTGGGGTGTGGTTGGTCAATTTCTTTACATCTCCCTGCAAATCGTCCTCCAGCCGCTCAATGCGGGGCACGATCCGTTCCCGCTCTTTCGGCGGAATCGATTTCAGATCCTTGATCGCCTTGGGCTTTAGCTCAGAGGTGTATTTCATTTTCTTGCATATCGTGAAGGGGATGCGCGGAGAGTAGCGCGGCAGCGCTACTCGGAGTTGCCATCTCCCGCCTGTTCATCTTTGATTACTCTTGGCTGAATGGCTCAAATGCAAAATCGCGAACAAGAAAATACTTTGGTTTTGCTTCAACTAGTGCAACTTCATTCAGGAACTGAACTAATCGGGCACTCTGAGACCTATCTGCAATCTCATCAAAACTTACTTTAAACATCTTTCTTGTTTCTGATTGATCACTGGTGGTTATCTCGACCCTTTTTGAAAATACTCCCTTAACTTTTGCTGATTCAGCAAAATGTAGCTTTCCGTCACTTACAATTACTGGGAAGGTCTGACCTTTTACGTTCTCGCAACTCCTGACCCAGAGCTCGAGTCTGCCATGGGCTATAGTATTTATAGCAAGTATTTTATTATCATTCATAGTATTCTACCAATATTGTTTTCAGGAAATCACCAAATTTGTTTCCGGTATCCAGTTTATAGGACTCCCCATTAACGTGTAGCAGTATCCGTGTTTTTAACCAGCCACGCTTCAGTATTTCAATTTTCGTCGTCTCGTTATCGACAGTGCTGATAAGATATGCGAGTCCCCAACCGCCCCTGTAGAGAGCTATTGAGCGTCGTTGTGGATCTATTCCGACATTAATTGTGACAAACTTCGAATCAACGTAACCGAAGAATTCACCGCCAATTGTATTATTGTGCATAATTATTTTTTAATAAACGTAGAGGATGAGCGCGACATGGAGGCGCAGCCGTAATGTTGTTGTCTCACTCCGACTTGTTCGAACCCTTTATTCCAAATAGACCATATGCCAAAAAGGCAGCTGGTATAGCCAGCTGTATAACCCACGGTGTGCTGTCTATCTTCGTCATGGAATTGAAAGTCCACAGAGGTCTTCTTCCATAGCCTACAACCTTGTTCTCTGATCCAATGTAGTAATAAACACACGGAGCATAAAAAAAACCTACTGCGAGCGCAGCCAAGCTACATATTATTACAAACTTCTTCATACAATTTCTTCCATCTCTATTGTGACTCTTCCAGTAAATTTATAATCGTCGTCTAAACGATAGATAACGTCCTTTACTTCGAAATTGTCAATGTCGCCGAAGATGATGCACTCCCCAACTCTTGGAATATTAGGCATATCGACATGAATAGCCGGGGGAGTTAAAGTGGGGTCGTGAGGGAATTTTCGAACGAGTTCAATTTTCATTTTATTTTCAAACACTATTGTTGTATCATATCTAGATCGAGTTACTGGGTAATAGCAAGGCTTGAATGGGCAGGCAAGCGGAATTTTTGTAATTATCTATCCAATTAGAAGGCAGTGGTTTATGTGTAATCCGCTAGTATTTCTTTTGACGGGAATCGTTTGTTTTTCGGGGTAGCTTTTTGGACGGGTAATTTCCTAACACGCGCGCGAGTTAGGGTCGATTTTACGGTAGATTCTTGGCATCAGGTCAGTAAGAATTTAAAAGAATTTAAAGGACACCCACAAAAATCCGCTGCGTGATCGGCACACCCGCCCCCCCTCAACATGGGGCCGAAGGCATCAGCGCGGTCTTACCGGGATACTTCGCGATGCAGCGACAGGCACGATCCTGAATCCGGGGTATCGCTCGCCGCGCCCGCTTCCCAATTGACAACTGTGTCGTGCGGAAATATGGCTCGGAGTTAGAAAATATGGGTGTTATTTAATTAGCCATAGGAGACCGGCACTGTGGGTTGGTGGTGGGCTGTCAGCGGAAAATCTCCGCCACGGCATTTAGGTGCGTCGGCATAGGGTTGGTGTTGGCGACAACCCGCAAGTATCCAGTCGAGGCCTAAAGCCTCTCCTACCAGGTTGCGGGCCGTAGGAGAGGGTTGACCCCTCGACCGGCACTGTGGGTTGGTGGCAAGCCGCGGCGAAAAAGGAAAATCCCCGCCAGGGCATTTAGGTTCGTCTATGGGTGTCCTTTAATTCTACTCCAAGTGAAATCAGCCGCCGATCCAGATACAATATGTCAACCCAGTCACGAGGCTCGTCCCTTCCTCCCAAGGCGAGCACCTTATTGATCGCGAGATCAACCGGATGCAGGACATACCCAATGGATTCCAAAAGAACCGGCGGCATAAATCGCCAGACAGAATCCCGCGCCCAGTCAATCAATATCGCGTTTCCCTCCCCTTCCACCGAAGCCCGAATAAAACCAGGCTGGGAGAGTAATAAACGGACTTGAAAACCATTCGCCAAAAGGGTGCCTGAATCGCGCTTGTAGGACTCCGCCACCGCTTCCTCGGAATCGTGAAAAAGATCAAGGTCCCCACTGAAACGACTGGAAGCGGGGGCGGCGTGAATCGCCGAAGCCCCGGCCAAGTGGCTTGCATGGCTTCGATTCGCTGCGATCAAGCGGAGGATGGTGGCCTGGAAAGAAGTTAAGGGCATAATTTCTCCGCGACCTTCCAACCTTCGCGACCTCCCTGTTCACGCAACTTTTGCGCGATCCACTCCAAATCCTCCCCCGTGATTTTCAAATCAGGCGGTGAACTCCAGAAGCAACGCGAATAAAATCGACGATAAGCTTTTCGCCCCTCCCGGATTCTTACCATCCGGCGGGCATCCTCCGGCGACAAGCAACGACGACTTTTCCGCCCCCCGTTGCGACCAATCTGGCTGAAGTAAACCTTAAGCTCATCCTGCATGCTCATGAATCCGGGGTATCGCTGGCTGTTCCCGCTTCCCAATTGACGACTGTGTCTGCGGAAATACGGCTCGGAATTAAAAACGTGGGTGTCCTTTAATTGCTGATAGGAATTTGCTTTTGGGCGGCGGTAGCCGCTAGCGGGGTGAGGGTTGAGCTGGTCCTCGGTTACCATGATAATTCATCACTTTGACCGGGTAAGATTTTACCCAACCCGGCACGTCCGCCTCCGGGTTGTCGTTGGCAACTACAATTGAACTCGGCGGCGTCTGCATCCGTGTGAGACTTTCGAGTGTCGTCTTGAGGCCTTCCCAGTCTTTGTAGGTAGGTATGACCACCTTTATTCTATCTGGGTCGACAGGCTTTGACCGAAAGCGATCCGCTTTTGAGATTGAACTGGGTAGGGAATAGGTAGCCGTCATAACTGGTATGTTAGGATTTAAAGCGCTCCTTCATATAGGCGTTCATTTCGCTCATGGGGATTTCCTGGGAGGCGTTACTGTTAATCTGCATCGCTAAAATCTTCGTCATCACTCTCGTCATCACCGGCGGTTACCAAAATTGATGAAGCGTCCTGGTTGCTGAGGCGATATTTCATACGCTCCTCTGAACTCATCGAAACCATTGCCTGGGATTCCCGATATTCATGTGCTTCGGCGGCCATGGTGAAGGATGCGTCTATGCCGCGCTCACGGACGAACTCGCGGACCCGATTCAAATCTACGCGGAAGAATTCTTTTCGGCGGTTGACCTGATTCAGCCTTAAGTCGTCGAAGACGCGGTGCATCTCGTTTTCGAGGGCCGGGGCATCGTCGGACGGGATGATTGCATGGACATCGAAACTGAAGGGCACGGAGGCGTCTCCGAGTTCCTTGACGCGATCCAGTGGCTCCAGCCGTCGGGTCATGCCAATTTTGACGACCTGCTCCCCGAACGATCCGATATTTGAAATGATGTAAACATTTCCCTTCCGCGTCTGCTGGGCCATGGATAAAGCGCGTTGATTCTTTGCTTCGGCCTCTTCCAGCTTTTGATTCAGCTCGGCGACTTCCTGCTCAAATCGGGCACGTTCCTCGGCACTGGCCGACTCCACCTCAGCGCGGGCTTTCTCCAAGGCCTTTCTGATAAGAGCCTCCTCCTTCTGGGCCTCTTTTATGGCCCTTTCATACTCCCGACGTGCTTTCTGCTCCTCCCGGATCTGCTCTCGGATTTGGCGCTGTTCTTCACGCTCCTGGAGCTTGAGCTCCTGTAACACGACCGCCCACTTGAGCTCTGTCAGTCGGGCTTCCAGGAACTCAGGCCGGATTCTTGCATTTCTGAATGCCTCACCGTTGAGATTGACCAGATTGAAGGTATCTTTGATTTCCTGCTCCAGGGTGCCGTAGTTGTCGTGTTTGACCCGACTCAGGATGGCATCGACACGACCGTTGAAAGCGTCGATGACAAAGCGAACCGCCGTCCCCTTGCGCTTCGCTTCTGCATAGTCGCATTCGGCAGCCAAGCCTTCATCCACCATGACCCGCACACGCTCCCGCGTCGTGGTGAGCGCCTGCCCGGCCTCGGTATGCCCGAAGTCCGACGCCAGATCATCCAACAAACTATGGGTCGGCTTCACGTAGCGGTCCCCATAGCCGTCGATCACGTTACGAATCCCCTTGATGGCCTCTTCCAGGTGATCCTTTTCTCGAAGGGCGGTATAGGCGTCTCCGGCGATATCCTCAGCTTTCTGATGGGCTTCATCAATAATTTCCCTTTCGCGAGTCGCTGCGCGGGCGAGAATCGCCTCTGCCTTTTCGCGAATTTCACGCGCTTTTAGTAGGGCTACCGTCCGCTCCGCGGCCGCCTCTTCTTTGGTCGCCTCCAGCATTTGCCGGGCTTCGGACTGCAGTGCCCTGGCTTCTTCCAGTGCATCCTCCAAGGCCTGCCGAATCTCCGTCTCCGTCTCGCCTAGAGCCGCCAGACTCACATATTGCTCCAAGCGTGCATTGGCCTCTCCGAGGGCCTCGCTCATTTCACTATAAATCCGATCGGCTTCAGCCTGGTAGTGCTCCCGAATACGCTCCGCCTCGGCTTTAAGTGCTTGGGTCTCGGCCTCGACCGATTTCTCGATTTCTTGAAGTGCCGCCCGGCTCTCCGTCTGTACCTTCTCTGTCCGCTTTCGCTGAACGAGGTAGAGGATTAAGGTTATGGCGAGCGCGATGCTGAGTATAAGGGTCATGATCTTAAATAGCTGGAGTTAATCGGCTGAAACTTGCTCGCTAAAACGCTCGCGGAATTCTGCCACCTTGGTGCGTAATTCGGAGATTGTCGGACGGCTGCTGAGCGGCTGGGAGAAATCGAAGGTCACCGGCTCGATAGCCAGGAAGGCTCCGGCTTTCCTTGAGGCCTTGAAATCGCCTTCATGCGGGAAGCTTTCGATCGTATCGGAGGGGTCGAGGTTATCGAAATCCAACCCAGCCAGCCCACCACGGTTTAGGCGCACGGAATACACTGGGCTTAATTCATCCGGAGAGTCGCCATTTGACGGCAGGGGGACCTGAGCGTGTAATAAAAGTTCTTTCACCGGCAGCACAGCAAACACCTCCCTCGCGACTCGCAGCATACAGCTGCAAATATAGTCCTGGTAGAGCTCCCCGCGCTTTTTGACCGCCATTTTCTTGACCGACGCTTTCCCATTCGCTCGAAGCGTTTTTTCTTCAACGGGAATCACATCCATGCCAGCAAGTTGAAGCACCACTTCAAAGCGGTCGGGGTCATGATAGATCAAATCCAATTCGCAACCGGATTCCTGGAGTTCATCCAAAGTGCTGAGTTGGTTGATGGCCTCGATGTAGGCGTCCTCGCCGCCTTTAAGCACCTCCCGCGCAAGTTGCCTGCCGTCGCGGCGCTCTTGTGGCAGTTGGGGCGGCTGACTCGAAGCTCCGTCTTCGGCGGACTGGCGCGTGTGGAGGATAGATTCCCAGTTGATGGATGGGTCTTTAAAAATCTGCTCCCGTTCAGCCTTAAGCGCTTCAAACTGGATCCGATAGGGAAGCGCCGAAGGCAAGGCACGTAACTGCACATCCCAATCGACGGGATCAACCGCTTCCTTGTGAAAGGATAGCAGCAACTCGATCTCGTTCTCAAAACGCGCCACTTCCAACTCGGCCGCCTCCAGCACCATCTGCTTCTGGTTTTCCTTATGGGCCTGCCGTGCGTTCCGTTCACGCTGGGCAATCTCCTGCTGCCGCACACGTGCTTGCCGCTTGGATTCGCGCTCCATTTCGCGAACCATTGTTTTTACCAGTCGGGATGTGCTGTAGCGGGCCATGTTTTTAGGTTATTTGAATCAGTTAGCCCCAGATCTTTTGCTTCAGTGCTGCGAGATCTAGATTTCTCAGATCAGTGCTGGGATCTTCGATTCCCGCGTCTGCTTCACGGTATCGCCAGTCTCCGTGCGTGTAGTCTTCGGCCAACCACCGCTCTAAGCGTTTAGTAAACTCGCCGAGCAGTTGCTGACGTTGGCATCGGGTGATAAAAAAACAGGCACATTCATATTTACCCTCTTCGTCATTCCAAGATGGGCCTTCGATTCGAAACTCGATATCGGAATAATTCTTAAACTGGCCCGTATACGGGCGGACGGTCAGGTATTTTTGCACGCCCTCTTCGTCGATACAAAACATCGCTGGTAATTGATCTTCGGCAATTTGATGGAGCCACTTGACCATTTTTTCAAAAGGATCGTATGCCTCCGACAAATGGATAATTAGAGATCTGCTATAGGCTGTCGAAAGCAAGGATAGCAAAATCCAACCACAGGATGGATAACCAAAGTGCACGGAGACTTTGCCGTCAAATTGGCAACTTTTCTCCCAATCTTCGGGGTAGTCGCTGGATTCGTCTGAGTTCATGCTCTTGGGTGTGTTTGAGGAAATCGTCTTACTTTACGAATTGAATATCCGGTCCAGAAGTGAAGGAACTAGGGCGTCGTTTCGGGTCACTGCCTTTGTGCTCTGCTCTTGAATGTGGCGGCGTAGTTCTAGCAGTTTCAGGAAGCTGATAGGAATTTGCTTTTGGGCGGCGGTAGCCGCTAGCGGGGTGAGGGTTGAAGGGAGAGGGGGCATCCGAAGGATGAATTAGAAATTTTGAAGGATGGATGCGGGTTGATCGCAAGAGTTCTTATGGTCGATATGGAAAAGCTAAGATCTTGAGCTGACAAGTGCAAAATGGCCCTGCAACAGCTCTGTTGCAGGCATAGAGAGATCGTCCGACATCGGGCAGATGTCGGTATTTTTTGGCTTATTGCCGCTTAATTCGACCAGAAGATCGGCTCGTTATCCCGCGCCCAGGGGTCGGGGTCTTCGATTTCGAGCACGAGGCCGTCTTCGAGTGGCTGGATTTCCCTTGCTTGGTGCTTTGCTGCACCCGTGGCTGCTACCGGTTCGGGCCGTTCGCGTTTGTAGCGTGGAGCGGTGGGCATCCAGGCGGCGGCGTTCTCGGGCTCGAGGTCGATGACGGTGCCGTCGTATGCGTCGAGGATCCAGCGGACGGTGGAGGGTGGTGCGCGCGGGGTGCAGGCTTTGGTCAAGATGATGGGTTCCCAGAGACCGAGGCGTTCGAGCTGGCGGCGAATTTGTTCGGGATCCTGAACGGGCTTGTGCGGGCGCATTTCACTGCCGCAGCAGGGGCATTTCAGGGGATCGCAGCCCCAGATGGCGAAGATGCGCTCGCGCCAGCGGCGCCGGTGCCGGAGGGGTGGAGAAAGTTTGAAGGATGAATTTTGACGGAGGCTTGCCGTAGATGGCGTAGCAATTATGAAGGGGTTTGTTGCGGTCTGTTTGCGCTGGCCCCGGGCTTTGTTGCTGTAGATGCCGTAGTAGCGGAGGGTTTGGAAGCCTTTGGGCGGAACGTGCTCGTAGAGTGCGGCGACGAAGTCGGGGCCGGAGAAAAGTTCGAAGTTTCGCTTGGTGCGCCAGCTGCGGGCGGAGCGGTAGAGGACGGTCGTGGTTTGCGCGTTCCAGGACATCTTCTGGAGCGAGAGGGGGGCGCGGAGGAAGTATTGGGCGAGGCGTTCGAGGGCTTTACCATCGTCGGCTCCGATGGCGGCTTCGCCCTGGTCGATGTTAAAGCCGTGATGGTGCCAGGCGAGGAGCTTGTCGGCCTGACGCGCCGAAATCCACTTGAGTTCGAGCAAGCGATGCAGGACGCGGTGGCGGAATAGCTGGGCGAGTTGCTCGCAGCCAGTGCCCCGGATGAGGTGGAACTGATGCGCAAGATCAAAGACACCCGCCGTGGCGAGGCAGTGGATGTGGGGGTGGTAGGCGAGGTAGTCGCCGAAGGTATGGATGGCGAGGACGATGCCGACACGGCCCTCCGGGAGGCCTGTCTGTTCGCGCAGCCAGTCCTGCAGGGTGTGGGCGACAAGGTGGCAGAGCTCGGTGAGGCGTTGCGGCTCCTTGCGGAAGACATTGCGAAGCACTCTGGGGATGGTAAATACCCAATGGCGGTGTGGGACGGGCAGACAGACCTCCTCTCGAATGAAGGTGGCGGTCTCGAGGGCGCGGCGTTGGTGGCAACTCGGGCAGCAGCCGCGCCGCTTGCAGGTAAAGGGGAGCAGGTAGTGGTGGTCGCAGTCCGGGCACTGGACGCGGAGAAAGCCGCTGGCGAGATCGCCGCAGCGCAGACTGTCGCGTAAAGCGTTTTCGCGGGACGGATCGAGCGGGCCGAGGTGTTTGGAATGATCCGTGTAATAACTCGCAGTGAAGGATTCGAGTGAGTCGTGCAGGCACTGCCAGAGGGGTGAGCTGCGGGCACGGCGTGGCCTGTATTGGCGGGACATGCGCTTCAATATATGAACATTTGTCCATATATTGAAGCTTGGGTTGTTCACATTCGGTACACAGTGATTGGGAAGCATAGCCGATTTATCCGGTGCGAAAAGGTTCTTTCTACCATGACTCCGACTGTGTGGTCTTTTTTCCGCGAATCCACGTAGCCCTCACCAGTCTTGCTAAGAAAGTCCACTGTAGCACGAGCGGTGCGACAAAGCGGCCACTCAGGCGACCGCTCCGCCGCAGCTGGAGCCCTGGCCGGCGGTGCAGCCGAAGCAGTGCCCGCCGGTGCGGATGGGGCGGGCGAGCCAATCGTCGAGGTTGAGGTCCCAGAGGTGCAGCGACTGGTGATCGTCGCCGACATGCATGCCCATCTGCTGGTTGAAGTCGCAGTCGAAGACATTCCCCAACCAATCGACGCTGATGGTGTCGCGGCACATCAGACCCTCGACGGAGGCTGGGTTGAAGCTATCGCGCAGCAGTTGCAGGTAATCGGCGTAGTGGCCGTTGCGCTTGAGGTATGAGGTGAACCGGGCGACTGGCATGTTGGTGATGGCGTAGAGCCGGTTGAAAACAATATCGAAGTGCTCCTTGAGTTCGCGTTTATAGTCCGCCTCCAGTTCGGCCTGGGGCGGTGGGAGTTTGGCGCCGTTGGGATTGTAGACGAGGTTGAGCGGAAGTTCCGGGTCGGTTCCGTAGCCCAAGCGGTTCAGGTCCTGCAACGCGGCGATACTGGAATCGAAGACCCCGTCGCCCCGTTGGGCATTCACATTGTTCGGGCTGTAGCAGGGCATAGAGGCGACGATCTCGACCCGATGGTCGCGGTGGAATTGGGGCACCCATTCGTAGCCGGGCTCATTCAGGATGGTCAGGTTGCAGCGCACCATCACGCGCTTGCCCATGGCGCGCACCGATTCCACGAGGTAGCGGAAGTCGGGCACCATCTCGGGCGTGCCGCCAGTCAGGTCCACGCAGTCGGTGTCGGTGGGGCGCAGCCAGTTAAGAACGCGGTCAATCGTCTCGCGGGTGATGATCTCCTTCCGCTTGGGGCCGGCATTGACGTGGCAATGGATGCAGGTGAGGTTGCAGAGGCGACCGGTGTTGAGTTGCAGGATTTGTGGTTTGCTGCGCTGGAGCTGTAGTCCGTGCTCCGATAAGGTATCGACAAAGTTTGAGTTGGCTGTGCTGGCGACTGACATCTTCTCGGTATGAATTTTTTCAGGGATCGTTCGTTTCAGAAAGATGGGACGTTTCAGCGATCTGTTTATTCCTGAGCGTTTTGATATGGAATAGAAGTTCGTTTGATGCGTCCCAATGGCATTGGATCCTGTGGCAGTAGCAGCTTGATCCGGCCATTTAAAACCGATGTTATGATTGAAAAGGCCCCGAACAACAACCCGATCTTCCAACCGCAGACGTCGGCTCATAAAAAGCTCCGGCAGGATGTCGCTCCGCCGGATTGGGTGAATCCAGAACCGGCGGATAAATATAATTTGGTGGTCATTGGCGCGGGCAGTGGCTGACTCGTCACGGCGGCGGGCGCTGCTGGCTTGGGGGCAAAGGTGGGCCTGATCGAGCGCAACGCGCTGGGCGGCGACTGCCTGAATGCCGGCTGCGTGCCCTCGAAAGCGCTGCTCGCGGCGGCCAAACGCGCGGCGGCGGTGCGGGATGCGGGGGCCTACGGCCTGCGCGGTGGGGATACGGCGGCAGTGGATTTTCTATCAGTATTCGATCAAGCTCAGTTCGGAGATCCGGCGGAAATCCGATGTCTTCCGTGTCACTAAATGCTGCCCCTGGCTAATCGCATGTGAGGCAATCCACAAATCGTTGGCTCCGATCAAGTTTCCATCCGCTTTCAGGCTGCGATAGATCTTCCGATAGATTGAGGCTACCTCGACATCCGATTGAAGGATGTCGAGCCGGTCACAGGCGAAGCGAATAAAGGGGTGGTTTTCCCGCTGGAACCCTGCCAGAAATTCACCCCATGCCACAGGAGAAATCTGTAAACGTTCCTCGCTATGGGCCGCCAAAAAACCGGCGACCTTTCCCCGGTGCTTTGCTTTGACCTCCCGCTGATAATCGATCAGAAAACAGGTGTCCACCATCAGCATGACCATTTGTCCTCCGGCGGACGATCGGTCTTCTGATCGTTTTCCAAAGCATCCAGCACCTCATCGGAGACCTCGGGTGCCTCGTCGAAACCCGCCAACCAGGAAGCGGCGGTGGGAGCCTCGTCATCCCACCGGCCCCTCCGAATCACCTGCGAGAAGGACTCGCGGGGATGCCGCCGCGCCCGGCGCAAGCGTTGGTAGGCATCGTCCGATACCGAAATATTTTTTGAACCCAAACCTATATGTGTATGGGTAGTTGGTGGATAGTCAACGGGGAATTCAAGGCCGGGAGTTCCCAAAGCGTTTTAATCGGATATCGATCAGTTCGAGAAGATGAGATCGATATAATCGTAGTCTTCGGATTGCTCCTGAAAAAGCACGTGGCCGCGAGTGAGTTCCTGGCGCGAGTAGGCTTGCCCGTCGTCCTTGCGCCAGAGCTTGGCGAGTTCGTCATAGGAGGTGACGGATACCACGACCGCATCGACTTCGACCTGTTTCAGATTGGCTTTCTTCAGAGCCTGCTCGGAGTGTTGTTTCAACTTCTCGTGGAGGCCGACTTTTTCGCTGTGGAACTGGCCTTGTTCCAGCATCATGCCGTGGGGCTCGACGAAGATAATCCGCTGCCGCTTCGGGTCTTTGACCCAGAGGATAAAGTCCGGGTAGAAACCACGGTGCTCGAAGAAGCCGATGCCTTTGCCGCGGCCGAGATTTCGGAGGACATACAAGTCTTTGCCCTTCATTGCACCCGAGTGCTCCCGCTTCCAGTAGTCTTTCAAATCTTCGAGAAAACGTTCTTCGCCTTCATTCAGTTTGGCCGGGCTGGATTTGATGGAAGCTTTGCCGCTTTTGTTTCGGGCCACGAGCAAGGGCTGGTAGAGGTGCCGGTCGAAGTGCAGGTTGGGCAGTTCGTAGTTATACTCGCCCGCATAGATTTTTTCGCTCTTCTTCCGTTTGGACAGCTTTTTGGCTTCCTCCACGATATCGAAAATGGTCTTCACCAGTTCGGGATCGGAGCGCGGCACGCTGACCCGGTAGGGCTGAAAATTTTCATCTTCCACGGTCAGCGCTTCGTAGCGCATGTTTGCCGATTCCCAACGCTGACGCGCGTGCTGGTAGTAGCGATCCACGTATTTGCGCAGCAGGGAGGCAACCGCTTCCTGGAGCCGCCGGATCGATTCGCGCGAGGTGGGACGCCGCCATTCGTCGGGTGCCGCGAGAGCATACATGGCCGGATCCTTTTCTTCAAAGAACCGGCGCGGCAGCTCCCGGGGGATGGTCAGGTTGTGGTAACCCCTGGTTTGCTTGTATTCGTTGAGTTCCAGATAGACCTGCGGCCAATCGATAAAGGACAGCGCCGCCGAATCGAGCCGACCCAGATGACCGGCGGACGCCTGGGCCTCATGCAAGTCGCCGACGGTGGCGCTGGTGTAGGCGCGCACTTTGGTCGTCAGGTCGAGCCGGACTTTCGAATCGGCGTCCAATTCGAGGACGACGTCACACTCCTCCGCGAACTTACGGTCGGCATCGATGCGCGGCCGATAGAGCGGTTCTTCCAGAAACTCCTGGTTGGTCCACAAGGGGAGATCCATCTCCACATAGCCGCCGGTATCGACGCCTTCGCGCTCCAGATAGTCGCGGAAGCGCGTCATGTAATTGGCCCGCACGGCGAAGATGTTCAGCGTCTCCAGGAGCTTCAGGTGTTTCGGGTGGTCGATGCCCGGAAGGGCGCTGCTGCGTTTCAGCGAAAAATCCTTACCCTTCAGTCGCACACCCCGGCCGAAGAGCTGGATGATTTCAGAGCCTTCGGAGACGCCGACGTTCAGCAGCCCGATATTGGAAACACGCCAGCTGCTCCAGCCCTCCATGAAGCGCTTGGCGCCGATCAAAATATTTATTTTCGAGCTGGGCTTCTTCACCTCGTGGAAGATGGGCTGCGCCACCGCGTCTTCCCCCAGGTTCAGCTCCGGTGCCTCGGCTTCCAGGATTTTCTTAAACCCATGGGTGTAAAGAGTTGGGAGAAGACAATGTGTTTCGCTTGGGGCATTGCAAGGTTTGACGTGGCTGTGCAAGGCCGACTTACTTGGGGGTCCTG
>Ga0208112_100963_pt1 | contig 13744 bp, 12 predicted proteins | sample HotLakConsoUCCLE_FD_184736 | JGI IMG/M metagenome (GOLD analysis project Ga0208112, IMG submission 184736) | Hypersaline microbial mat communities from Hot Lake, Washington, USA - Hot Lake Consortium UCC-LE (SPAdes) (version 2) ... | reverse complement strand
ATGACCCCATACCCATCAGCTGCGTGCCACACGCTCAGAGAATCAGGGAACGGCCGAGCCTTGAACTCACCAAGGGATGAAAATCAAATTCAAACACCACCCAAGGATACAATTGTGCAACAGCCTCTCAGGTGTCGGCTTTTTGCAGCAAGGCGGCCTCGGCCTTGATCAGGTCCCGGCAGGCCCGCAAGGCCCGGTAATGATCAGGAACTGACAATTCGTCGATGACGTCGAGGATCTGCCGGCGAAGATCGGGCACATCCCGCATCAGCGGCGCGGCGATCTCCCGAAACACGTCCTCATAAGGTGCGGGGTCTGTCGAGAGATACATCATCTGCACACACAGATAGAGACGCTTGCTCGGAGTATCGGCCTCGTCTTCCTGCATGATGTCGCGTCCGCGCATGACGCGCTCTTGCGTTTCGATGAAGAGGGTGGTTTCGCGCTTGCCGTTGTGGATTATGCTGTTTCCAACAATAAGGCGCTCATGTGGACGTAGATCGATCTGCAGTGACATTTATCTCCTCCGATAATCTTCTGCCCGAGACGATCGCGCAATATGGTTAGCAAATTGCTAAAGACCATGTGGTCAGTTATCTATTTGAAATATGGTCGAAAATCTGCTTCATGGCGATCGGCCCCCTCGCTGTCCGACCCTTTGCTTCTTCAGGTACGCAGAGCCCCGTTGCTGTTCGATTTTCCTTTAACCTTTCGGCAAGCGACGTTGGGTTTGATTGGTGTGTCCAAGAATGGATTTTGCGAAAGGAAGAACCATGTCCAACATCAATCTTTCCGCCGGCGTGCGGTCCAACCTCCTCTCCCTGCAGGGCACGCAGCAGATGTTGTCGCAGACGCAGGAGCGTCTCGGAACGGGCCTAAAGGTCAACTCCCCGCTTGATGATGCCTCGGCATTCTTCACGTCGCGAGGTTTGAGCAACCGCGCCAATGATCTTTCGTCGATCATGCAAGGCATGCAAAATGGCGTCAAGACACTTGACGCAGCCAGCCAAGGTCTTGATGGTATTTCCAAGACAATTGAATCGATGATCGGTACTGTTCGCCAGGCTCGCCAGGATAGTGAAGTGGATTCGAAAGAGCTGGCTCTTGATACATTTGGGGTCGATGGCGAGTTTGAAAACACCACTTCAACCTCCGCCTCATTAACGGTAACGTTGGATGACGGAACAAATACTTCGGCCCTGACCGCAACTGTCGCTGCCGGGGAAACTATTACTGTTCAACAAGCAGTTGATCAGTTAAACAATGATGAAGACAAGCCTGAAGATATACGATTTACTGTCAATGACGAAAATCAAATTGTTGTAAATAATACGTCTAATGTTGATTATACAGTCAGTAATTCCGACGCAATGGGTGTGGATGAATTACCTGCCCCCGGTACCCCGAACTTGGAGGCTGCTACGATGCCCAACCGTGAAGCTTTTGCACAAAGCTTCAACGAGCTCCGTACCGAGTTGGAGCAGATTTCGCGGGATTCGGGCTATAACGGTGTCAATCTTTTGCAGGGCGAGAGCCTTGAGGTCATTTTCAACGAATTGACCGGTGCTGATCAAAGCAAGATTGACATCGAGGCACGCAAATCTGACGGGACCGATTTCGGGGCGGTTACGAATAACTCCTTGTTTGCCGGGGATGACGCCAATCCAGCTGCTGATTTCGCAACAGCGGCTACGTTCAGTGATGACGAGGAACTTGACAAGATGATCGTGGGCCTACAAAACGGTTTGGGCGAAGTCCGGTCCTTGTCTCAGCAGTTTGGGACCCAGCAAACCATTGTTGAAAACAGAGAGAATTTTACCAAAAGCATCATCAACACCCTGAAGGATGGGTCCGATGAGCTGGTTCTGGCCGATATGAATGAAGAGGCCTCGAATTCACTGGCCCTGCAGACACGCCAGCAAATCGGGCAGTCAGCCCTGTCTCTCTCAAACCAGACCGACCAGGCTGTACTACAGCTGCTTCGGTAATTCAGTCATTGCTTCAAGTCAGGAGGGCAGTGCCATGATGGTGCTGCCCTTCGCTGTTTCTTGATATATATATATATGAATATTTCTGTAACTCATGTGTCAGCTCAGATATCCAATGATGTTGCGGGTTAGAACGTCTGCGAATGCAAAAAATAGACAACGTCACACCTGGGAACATGCTCAAATTCATTGCAACGTAAATAAGCGATGAGAGATTCACGATCTGTTAACCCTAACGCCCCACACTGATTTTGAATTACATGAACGGGTCGCAGTTTTTGTTACGAGGAGAAGGCCTTGCCATTGACCCTGGAGCTCAAGCCGCACGAACGCCTGCTGATCGGAACGATCGGGCTTCGCAATGGAAGCCGCCGCAGCCGCTTGACGCTGGAGACCCCTGCACGGGTTTTGCGCGGCAAAGACATCATCCTTGAGCACGAGGCGGATACGCCGGCCAAACGCCTTTATTTCCTGCTGGAGGCTTATTACCTGTCGGGCGATATGCCCGAATTCGAGGTGCAGTTCACGGACGCCGCTCTCGCTCTGATGCAGATTGCCCCGGTTTATGCTCCGCACATTGCCGATATCTGGGCCGACCTTCACCGACACGGCAGCTATCGTGCATTGCGCACCTGTGCGGAGCTGGTTGCCGATGAGGCCGCCTCTGATGGCGCGTTGCGCGATCTTAAGGGTGTCGGCCAGGCACCTCGGGCGAGCAAAGAACCCTCCGATCAGGCGAATCTGACCCTTCAGCAACCGCGCCGACATGCGCGGGATTGACACCTCAAAAACCGGGCGAAGCGGTAACGCCTCTCACAGGTTCTTCAGATTGGAGCAAGCCATGAGCTTTACGATTGAACTCGCGCCGTTTGAGATGGCCATTATCGACGATGACCTCGTTCGCAATGGTGCAGAGCCACGAAAAATTGTCGTTGCAGATGGTGAACGGGTTTTACGCGAGCACGAGATCCTCATGCAGGAGGAGGCCGATACGCCGGCAAAGATGCTTTATCTTGCGGTCGAGCACGCCCTTCTTGCCAAAGCCAACCATGACGAAATTCATGCACATGTTCATCGCATCGCGAGTGAAATCGCCGAAGTGGCACCACCGCTTCGGGATCGGATTTCGCAGTTGCGTTCCCATCTCGACCAGAACGCGTTGCGCTGCGCATTGGCGGAAGCCCGCGGCATCATCGCCGCAGAAGCAGATATTCTCCAACAGATCTATATAGACCCGCCGCGTCACGTGGCTTCGAAACACTGACCCTGAACGATACGGGACGATGTCTCATGCATTCAGCGTTGCGCAAGACCCACATTGCAACAAAGCCCGACACGCGCGGGACGCAACAGCTCCTCAAACAGGTGAATGAACTGGTTCGCAAGCAGCGCTATGAGGAGGCCTTGCCGGGCTTGACCAAACTTGTCTCGCTCGATCCGAAATCTGAGTCAGCACGCTACCACCAGGCGCTCGCTCTTGCACATTGCGGCCGCGCAGCGGAAGCCCATGCCTCGCTTCGCAAGCTGTTGAAAATCAATGCGGAAAACCGAAGATATTTAGAACTCAGCGCCAACATTCTCTACAAACTCGACCGTCACCAGAAAGCAAAAGATGTTGTCACCCGGCTGCTTGAGGCCGAGCCCGACAATGTCTCGATGCTGACGTTGCTTGCTCAGCTCCACAGGGGGGATTGCGATGTCGCGGGTGCCGACGCCGCACTCACGCGTGTGCTTGAGATTGATCGCGACAACGCCACTGCGCACTACCATTATTCCCTCCATTGCGAAGCTCCGCCTTGTGGCAGCTCGCTCGACGCCCTGGAGCGTGTGCTCGACAATCCCGATCTACCGGCAGAAACCCGAAGCCTTGCCGGTTTTGCGCTTGGAAACTATGCCTTCAACCGCCAGGATGATGAAGCGGCATTCAGGGCGTTCCAGCGCGCCAACCTGCTATTGTATCGCACGCGATCGGCAAGCCTCCCCTCACCGACCAAGGCGTTTCAGATGTGGGGCGGCAGTGGCATGACCCGGGAATATTATGAGGCCAAGGCCAATTGGGGCACGGCAGATCGTTTGCGGTTGTTCATCGTCGGCGGCTCCCGTGGCGGCAAGAGCCTTGTCGAAACCCTTGCGGGCTTGCATCCAGACATCGATACCGGCGGCGAGAACCTCGAATTCATCCATCATGTCAGGCAGGTTGCTGGCAAGAATGTGGTCGAGCTCGAAGCCTATTTCAATCGTCTCACGCGGGGGCAATGCAAGCGTGACGCAAAACTGGTTCGTGAGCGGGCCGGCTCTACCGGTGACAAGCTGTTGACCAATACGCTGCCGGAGAATATCTGGACGTTGCCCGTCATTGCCTTGTGGTTCCCGCAAACCCCGATCATATTCTGCCGGCGGGCAATCCTCGATCATGGTCTCAGCATCTATTTCAGACGCTATCAGACGAAGAACCGGGATCTCTTCGACATTGACCAGATCGGGTATTATCTGCGGGACATCAACAACCTGATCGACTTCTACCTTCAGACCCTTCCCAACCCGATGCTCGAAATGCAGTACGAAGACACTGTGCGAGATCCGATCAGTGCGGCGAGACGGATCTACGCGTTTCTCGGATTGGATGTGCCGGCTGATCTCGAAAGTCGCATCAAACATGAAGATGGGACCGCCATTCTCAATCCTGGTGATTCAATCGACGGCTTGCCGGCAGTCAGCGACCGCTTCGTCGGTATAGGTGAGCGATTTTCGCCGTTCTTGCAGATTGTGCGGGATTGAGATGCCAGCGAGGACGCGTAGCTGTGACGTGAATGGTTCGGCAGTTTTTGCCCGGGCATGTGCAATCGGGACTGCATTTTCTTCCGTGTTTGGAGCGCTTTGATCATGGCGGCTTTGCCGTGTCATTATAAGTATTTGCGGTTAATGGTTTTTTTATCGAGTAAAAAGCGGCATGTGTCTTGCCTGCGCACCTTCTGTGGTCCAGTGGCAGGCGGACGCGGGCCGACCTGAAATTTCAGATTTCGCGTGGGTCCGCAGGTTGTCGCTGTGCTCAGGGTAAGCCGTTCCTCAATGAGGTAGGAAGACATCATGACTATCGGTTCCCTTGCTCCAGGTGCGGTTAGTTTTCTGCAATCGACCGACCGCATGGTATCGCAACGCCGCAGCATCAACGATCTGCAGCAGCAGATGTCAACTGGGCGAAAATCCGAGAGCTTCAGCGGTCTCGGGATCGATCGGCGTATCAGTCTGGATGCCCGATCGAAGATTTCGGCGATGGAGGGATTTCGCGCTGGGATTGTTGACGGACGTCAGCGGGTGAAACTCATGACAACTGCATTGACGCAACTCGATGATACCGTGTCACAAACAAGGGGCGAACTGCGTACGCAAGCCTTTCAACCTTCTCCAGACGGGAGATTGCGGGTTCAGGAAAGTGCAAGGCAAAACCTTTCTCTCGCAATCGATCTTCTCAACACTGATCACAATGGGCGCTATCTTTTCTCAGGTCTTGCACAGGATACGAGGCCTGTGGAGAGCGCCAATTTTCTCATTGACGGCGGCGATGGATTCCCGGGCTTGCGGGCGCTGGCGAAAGAACGTGCCGAGGCGGAGCTGGGCGTTAATCCCGCCACGCAAGCGCGGTCAACCGGGCGCCTTGATATCGCACGTGATGCTACCAACTCGCCGCAAGCGATCGATCTTGGGCCTGATGATTCACCATTCGGTTTCACAATTAAGACAGCAACAGCTGAACCGCCCGGCGGTATCTCGGCTAATTCCAGTACCGGCGGCACATGGAATTTTGAGGTAATCGACACTCCTGATGATGGCGACCGTGTGTCGATAACGCTCGGAGATCGGTATGGGGATGGATATGAGTACACCATCGAGTTGATAGCGCGGGCTAACCCATCAAGCCCCGGGGAATTCGCGATCGGTGCGAACGCGGCTGATACCGCGCAGAATCTGGAAAGTGCTATGCGTGACGCCATCGAGGATCAAGCGCATGGTGTTCTTGCACAGCGTGCACAGGCAAATGCGATCGAGCGATATTTTGATAATCCGGATAATTTCAGTCGTCCTAAATTCGATCCAGACGATGCCAGCCTTCCGAATTCGGCATGGCAAGCAGATACAACAGTTGACGATACAACACTTCCGCAATGGTATAAGGAGAATCCGCCCCCGGAGTCGAACGATGCTTTGGCCGCACGGTCGACTGCCAGTCTGCGCATCGACGACAATCAGGTTGTTGGAATCGGGGCTCGTGCGAATGAGGCACCCTTCCGGGAGGTGCTCGTTGCATTCAGTCAGCTCGAAATTCTCCGATTTGAGGATACGGCCGAGGGAAAACAAGCTTTCCAACATCTTTCTGATCGAAATGCCGACCGTTTGAATTCTGCGCCGGGCAGCGGCCTTCAGGCGATCGGGCATCAGATTGCATCTGCAGAAGTCGCCATGCGCGACGCTGATGAACGCCACAAGGTCGGCGTCAACATGATGATGGATATGGTGGATGGGGTCGAGGAAATCAGCAAAGAGGAGGTGGCCGCCAAGCTCCTCGCGACGCAGAACAGGTTGGAAGCCAGCTATCAGACCACTGCCATGCTGTCGCAGCTTACGCTCTTGAACTATTTATAGAATTGGCCTGGTGGGGACCTGCGTAAGAGGATCGGCTTGCATAAATAGATCGGGATGCCAAATTATAAATTGAAATCATATTATATGATAAATATATAATTATTATGCAAAAAATTACCGTTGAGTATGAGCCGCTATTCATGTCGTCTTAATTTTTCTATGCACAATCAAGGGTGATAGTGAAAAGGGTTCTGCGGTCATGCTAACATTGTCTCCATTGCTTGAGGGGCGCCTGCTTGATCAGGAGGGTCTGGATCAGACCTGCTGGCTCCATGGCGTGAACGAATATCGATGTCTCGTTGAATGCGAGGTGCCTCGATGCAGCGGTGATAAATCGATCCTCTATTTCGAGAAGCTTGGGCGTATCGAAGGCGTTTTCGGGCTGGGCGACGATCGGATCTTTGCTTTCAGCATCAAGGCGTCACAGAGGCAGAGGGCCGATCTTCGATCACGCATTGGATGGATCAACCGACATCAAAGAGGTGAGTTGCATGATCGTCGTATTGATGAGCGTATGCCCGGAAATGGCCGGGAGGTTGTGATCGCGCAGCCCGAGAGGGGGAGGGGCGCCGGCGTCCTCGTCGATATCTCGCGAACTGGTGCCCAGGTACGCACCGAAATTCGTCCATCGGTTGGCGAGCGCGTCTTTCTTGGACGACGCGCCGCAACAGTCGTCCGGCAGACAACGGATGGCATTGCTGTATCCTTCGTCTTGCCCTTGCCCGAACACCTGCTCGCACAACCAGATCTCTGAGAAAACGGATCTGCTCGTCCGTTCATATTTTGTTTAGGAGACGCTTTCCTAATCATTGTTTATCTTTGGTTGTTCTTTTGAATAAATATTTTTTAAATTGTATCGTTTCTGGTATCCCGAGGGTTCTCCACAGCGCCCTTGCGCGATGCGCTTGTCCAACTTGTGATCCGCGCTACTGTGTCATCGGTCAAGATTTTGATGGGTCATGGAAAACGCCAACGCCATTCTCAGCACGCTGATGCCCGATCTGCGGGGAGAGTTCTTTGCCAAGGCGACACTCAAGCCGCTTATCGGTGGTACCTGTCCCTTCACTGATGTTCTGCTCAAGAATGGCTCCGGAGTCACAAGACGCTCGGCAGATTTTTCCAAAGGAGTCGCACAAATATTTGTCGACGATCCGCCACTTTTGAGGGCGCGCGAGGAAAAACTCGATGAAATTGGCCCGCAGGTCATTTTTCCACATTCAGGCTTGATATCGATAATCCAGCCTCTGCCCCTCGATGCACGAGGCCGCCGCCGCAAGACACGTCGAACCGAAAGGCAAGACGAGCGTGTATTGCCAAAGATCGTCGAGACTTTATTGGTCGATCGCAAGGGTTTCCTGCCGACCCGGCTATTCGAGAGTTCGTCCCGAGATCCAAGTGAAGTGGATGGAAACGAAGGACTGCCGGGGCTCGTTCCACTCCCGATCGTGCGGGTAGCTGGGATCGGGATCATGATCAGCGCTAACGAGCTGGAGAAAATCTGCCAGAACTCGGCATTGTTACGGCGTCGCATCGAGACGGCAACGCTTTCACTGACCCGGTCGTCAATGTGCTACACCGCACGCCGAACGTCGATGACGGTCGAGGAATTGGTGATCGACTGGTTTATCCGTGCGTTTGCAGCGGGCGACAATGCGCCGATTTCGATCTCCCAAGTTGAATTGTCCGAGGCGTTGCAGGTGCAGCGCACGACGGTGTCAAGTGTCATGAACCGCCTCAAGCTTGCCGGGGCGATCAGTCATAGTCCTGGTGAAGTCCGGTTAATGGACGAGACAAAGCTGAGAGCCGCATTTCGGGGCTCCCAGCCTGATCGCCGCACATTGTCCAAGTAATCGGGCTCGCCGATTTGACCGATTTTGGTCAGTGGCCAACCCTCAGCTCCGGACGATAATCGGGAAAGCCCTGAATGCGCCTTGTATCTTCATCATTCCTGGCACGCAGCTCCTCGATGGAGTCTGCGAGTGCCCTGATCGTTTCTCGCTCATCATCACCCTTGTTGGCTGCAATGTCGAGAAGCAGCATGATTGCATCTTCAAGCCCTTCCTGATGAGCCTTGTGCCAGGTCATGTTGACCATGCGGCACGCCTCATTCTTATCGAAGGCGCGGGGCACGGTTAACGCTTCCACATACGCCAGTGCTTTCCCCCGCCAAGCGGTCCGATCAGCTTCAGAGCTGGTCACGATGGGTGTATCCTGCATGATTATCTCACCATGTTGATCGTGGCATCCATCATCGACTGCGATGTGGTGACGACGCGCGTATTTGCGCTGTAGGCCTGCTGAGTTACGATCAATTTCGAAAATTCTTCAGCGATATCGACGTTTGATCCCTCAACGGAACCAGCGAGAATGGACGTGCCCTCCGGTGATATTGTTGGAGGACCGGAATCGATCGTCGCTTCGTAGGTCCCGCCATCTTTCGATTTCAAATTGTTTGGTGCCGCGAATTGGGCAATCGATAAGCGCGCGATGGGAACGGTTTCGCCGTTTGAGTAAACACCCGAGATTCGACCGTCTGTCGAAACATCGAGATCCTGGAGGCTTCCTGGTGGGAACCCATCCTGCGACAAATCAAGGTTGCGGATCAGATTGTTTGGAACATCAAACTGCTTTGTTTTCTTAGTCTGAAGGCTGAAATCAAGTCCTGGCGGTAATGTTTGGCCATTGACAGTTGCGTCATTTGGGAAGTCAAACTCAGATTCGGGTTCAGAGAGGTTTCCGGAATCATCAAACTTAGCATATCCAAGGCGATGCCAAGATGTATCATCTAAATCCTCTGGATTTGCATTTTCTTGATAGTATAGAGCCCATCTATTTTCATCATTGTCAATTTTACCCCAGCGGAATTGCATATCTATTGGTGATCCCGCTTCATTATAAACGGTTGTAGATCCGCCCGAAATTGTACGAGATAGGAAGTCACTTGAATCACTGCGTGAAATTTCTTCAGGCGGAAGAGCTGGGGGGCCGCCAGTATTGTCAAATTCAGCCTTTTCGTAGCTCAGGAGTTGCGATTCCGTATCTGATTTATCTGAGACATTAGTGCCTGCAAACAACGGCAATGTCGCTGCGTAATTTATTGTTTTAGTGGGTGTTGCAGGGACATCAGGTTGGTCAATACGAAGAATACCATTTGTGCTCGTGACAAGACCGTCACGATTGATCGAGTCGCCTCTCAGGTATTTTCCTGCGCCATTCACCAGGTAGCCATCCTTGTCGATCTCGAAGTCACCGCGTCGCGTGAACAGGTTCGTGTCAGAGAATACCAGATTCCCATCCATTTGTCCGGACACCTCGCTGACGGAGAAGAAGCCCGAGCCGTTGATCGCCATATTCGTGTTCACGCCGGTCGGTGAAACCTCACCCTGCACGCCGATCATTTGCTGGCTTAGCGGTCGTACCGAACCGGATTTGACCTGATCACGCGGACGGTCGATCACCATGTCGACGAAGCTGGAGTCGACGCGCTTAAAGCCAACTGTTTGGGAGTTGGCGATGTTCCCGGAAATATTACCCATTGCATAGGACTGGGCCCCAAGACCGGCGACTGCGGTGTTTAACGCGTTAAAGATACCCATGGTACACCCTCACTCTTTAATCTGATCTTGTCTGGCATTTTTCATGCCAGACGGGTTTCAAGATTTCTGTTGTTATTTCAATGTCTTGGGCCTAATGTCAGGCCGTCGACGGGTGGCTCGGTTGTTTTCGTCCCGGCAGGTTTTGCCGGGCGGCAAGAATGGCTTTCGCATTACATCCGCATCAGCATGTCGAGCATTTCCCTCGCCGCTGTCATCACACGTGCATTAGCCCCGTATGAGTTCTGTAGTTTCAGGAGGTTTGCCATCTCTTCATCGATGTTGACGCCCGCTTTTTCGGCAAAACGGCTCTCGATCGACGCGAGAGCGATTTTTTGGCCCTCGGCGATATTCTGGGCGTTTTCGGCGACAGCCCCTTGATGGTTGACGATCGCGCGAGCGAATGACGATACCGTGCCCTGGAAGGGGGCGGCCATACCGTTGATCGCTGCCTCTGCCGAGAACATTCGGGGTTTTCCGGTCAAAGCATCGCGCATATGTTCGGCCCGGGTTGTGTCGCCGGATGCAATGCCGTCGGCGTAGCGCGTCAACAGGCCGGGGTCTTCCCTGAACGCGGTGTTGACTCTAAGCCGTTCCGCCAGCCCGACGATATCGCTGTCTCCTGAAATCACCTGCTCGGGATTGGCACTCACGAATAGCGGCAGCCCGACACCGGCTCCTTCTTCTTTCAGCGCAGTTGTTGACATCGAAATGATTTCAAAATCTGGTTCTGGTGGAAAGCCAGTTAAGCCGATAGCAGTGCCTCCATCATTTTCAATTTCGATGTCGCTTAATTCTGACAGACGGTTAAATTCGGCAGCAATCTGCCCATAGTTGAGCGATTGCCCTGGATCTGGTGCGACAGTCAGATTCTGACGCTCCCCATTGAGATCAAAAACAACAGACAATGCCTGATCGGCGGCGGGCTCGTTAAACGAGACAGTTGTTTCTGACCCGTCATCGTCATCCGTAAACGAGACAGGCAGATCGCTGAACGAGCGTGCAAGACCTGTGGCAAGTTCATCCATCTGGACCTGTGCCTGAACCAGTGTCTCGTCGCGCAATTCAAACAATGCTGCGATCTCACCGGAGCGGATCATCTTGCTGCGGGTGAGATCAAATTCGGCACCGCCTGGTGCGACCACCGTCAAAACACCAAGACGCTGAGGCTCCGCAATCGAATCGTTGTTTAAGGTTGCCTTTGCATCGAGACGTCCCGCACCTTCGAATTTGAGCTGGTAGGCGTCTGCCCGATCGACCAGGGTCTGGCCGGTTTCGGTGCGGATCGTCACGGTCCGATCGCTGTTTGTCGAAATCGAAACGTCAAGATAGCTCGATAACTCCGTGATCAGGCGATCGCGCTCATCTTCGAGAGCGGCATTGGGGGAACCGAAGCCTGTTGCTGCAATTTTTGTGTTGAGGTCGGCGAGCTCGCTGAGAGTGCCATTTGCGCGTTCAACGACATCGCTGAGACGGCGTTCGGTGCTGGTGCGAAGATCCTGTATGCCATTCGAGATTGATCCGATTCGGGCTGTCAGGTTCTCGGCCTTTGAAAGCACATCAGCCCGGTTCGAAAAGTCGCCCGGATTATCGGCGAGACCACCGATCGCCTTGCCGAAATCGTTGATCGCTCCGTCAAGGGAATTTGCACTTCCCGGGCTTCCGTAAAGCCGATCAAGGCTCTGGGTATAATCGGCGACTGTTGTCGCATAGGCTGCTCCGGAGCGTTCCAGAAACATCTGCCGCTGGACTGCCTGGTCATACACACGTTGAACGGCTCCGGGATCGACCGCATTGGTGCGATCGCCGACGAGCTGCTGCGTGGGGTTGAGGCGTCTTTTCGTGTAACCAACGGAATCAGCATTGGCGACATTCTTCGAAACGAGATCGATGCCGGCTTGCGTGGATCGCAATCCCGAAAGTGCCGTTGACAAGGTGGACGACAATGACATTCTCTGGCTCCGCAAAGCAGGGGCGCTTGCGGCATGGAGTTGCACCATTCGTGCCAATCCCAAGGTTTTGAAATCATGAGACAAATTTGCAGGATTGCTATCCCGGCCGGCACATTCTTCGCAGTCAGCGGAAAAAACTGCCGGGTGATTGTGGAGCGGTCATCAAGCACCACTCACCTGTTGCGGAGCGTTTTGGAGTTTGTTCAAGGTCACTCTCGAAGCAGGTCGCCATCAAGAACGATCGGAAAGACAGTTCTTGCTTGTGCTTAATGCAATCAGCGGGCGTCATGCCCGGGGAGCGTTTGGACGAAAAGAGGGGCCGCATCGGAATGATGCGGCCCCGAGTTGGGGAATCGAAGCAGTTATCCGTATTGATCAGCGGAACAGCGAGAGGATGTTCTGGCTGTTGCCGTTGGCGATCGAGAGCGCCTGGATGCCGAGCTGCTGTTGCACCTGAAGGGCCTGCAGACGACTGGATTCAGCGTTCATGTCTGCATCCACCAACTGGCCGACGCCACGATCGACAGAGTCCTTCAGCGCCGAGACGAAATCCTGCTGCATCCCGATGCGGTTCTTGATTGCACCAAGATTGGTGGCGGCGTCAGTGATTTCGCCAAGAGCACCATCTACTTTCTCCAGCATGCTTGTCAGGATGTCGCGGTCAGCCGCGCTATCTGAAATCGTGCTGATGTCGAGTGTTACCAATGACATATCAGCCTCGGCATTGCCATTGAAAGTACCGTCTGCGGGGTCTACGGCTGCAAAATTCGTGGTCGTATCAAGGATACCAAGGGCATCGGTGACAGCACCACCTCCATTCGGATCAAATAATTTTATTTCGTCAATGGAGACGGTAATCGTCTGCAGCGAAACGTTATTTGCTGCATCACGGGTGAAAGATGCCACAACTTCGCGGTCTGCGTTATAGCCGGCAGCATCACTGTCGACCGAAAGCCAATTCTGGCCATTGAAGACAGCACTGGCACCGATGTTTTTCAGCTGCTCTTGCAGCTCACCGATTTCGCTCTGGATCTTGCCGCGATCGACGCCGGGCTGCGAGGCAGCTGTAAGCTTGGACTTGATCTCGGAGACGACTTCGACCGTTGAGTTGAGGGCGGTGTACATGACGTCCACGGTGGCGGCACCGAGGCCGAGGGCGTCCTGAACGGCGCCGAGCGCCTTGTTGTCCGAGCGCATGGTGGTTGCGATCGACCAATAAGCGGCGTTGTCAGATGCATCAGATACACGGTAACCGGTCGAGATCCGGTTTTGCGTGGTATCCATTTGCTTGTTACTGGCCGACAATGTCTGCAGAGCGGTCATTGCGGCAGAATTGGTCATAAGGCTCGACATGATAAGTCCCTCTCAGGAAAGATAGAAAGAAGGGACATACCGGATTTGCACCGGTACGACGGGGCGACATCATGTCTTTGAACCTTTTCGCTTGCCTATCCGGTTGACTCCCACACCCACTAGATCTAGCGTTAGGCATGGATGTTTTGGCCCGTGAAGATCTACCATTCCCGCAGTCTTTGCCGGAATTTCAGCGCTTTTTTCCCGACGATGCGGC
>Ga0208112_100962_pt1 | contig 13746 bp, 9 predicted proteins | sample HotLakConsoUCCLE_FD_184736 | JGI IMG/M metagenome (GOLD analysis project Ga0208112, IMG submission 184736) | Hypersaline microbial mat communities from Hot Lake, Washington, USA - Hot Lake Consortium UCC-LE (SPAdes) (version 2) ... | reverse complement strand
TCTGGGACGCACTGTCCGATCGCTGAGCCTTGGTCTAAACTTGGGTCTGCTCGGCGGCTACGCGATTTCGACGCGGCCCCACATGTTCACGCGGGAAACGCTGCACGATGAAGTGATGATCTGCCTCGCGGGCAGGGCCGCCGAGATCGCGTTCGGGCTCGACGCATCAAGCGGTGCAAGTGCTGATCTTGCGCAAGCGACAGATCTGATTACACGCGCGCATGCCGTGTATGGATTCGGTCGTTCGCTCGCCGGGTTTGGCGATGATGCTGATACGTCGCGGCTTCTCGCTGATCACCCTGACCTGGCAGCACAGATTGACGCGGACCTGCACCGGCTTTGGTTGCAAACAATGCAGATCATCAAGGGCAATATCGACGCGATCAACGATCTCGCGCATGCGCTGATCGAGCAGCGTCATCTCGATGAAGCGCAGATTCGGGGGCGTATTCGACAGAGCGAGCCACTGGGTCAAAGGGCGCAGGCCTGCTGACCGAAAATGGTGCACAGCCCGGACCCTGTACGGGCTGTGCATTGCCGTGGGCCGCAATCTGCCTGGTCACGCCTCAGCTATCGTGATCGGCCAATCGGGCGGGAGCAAGAGTCACTGATTCATCGCTTCGGATCGTGGTCTTCATCCATGTCGCCAGGATCGCGCGGATCCGGGTCATCCTCATAGTCGTCGGGATCATCCGCATATGCGCGTTCCTGCGTCTGGTCGACGTCGGGATCGTCTTCATGATCGAGCTCATCTGCGGCGATCCGTGGTGATGTGCTCGGCTGGTGTGGCATGCGGCGTCTCTGCGGTGCCACAGCGGGATCCGGTTCATCAGGCAGAAAGTCGAATTCGAAATCCATATCGAGTGATGAATGCCCCGCGTCGTGTGCAGGTTCATTCATTTTGTCCGCAGGAACGGGGAAGTCGTCGGGGGCGGATGCAGAACGGTTGGGCTCCGGCTTTGACAGGGGGGCATCGAGACGCACGGACAGTGCTTCCATAAAATCCGCGAAAGGTCTTCTGTCGATAAGATGCACCAGCTCATCCCTTGATCCACATATTGAAGTGTCGACCACGATCTGCATCAGATCCTCAAATACCGGCTCTGCCAGGGCGATCAGTTTTTCGGCATGCTCGGCTTCTGTCACCACAACATAGACATCGCATGCGAGCGTCTTGCGGATCGCGTCGATATGCCTTGTGACGAGATATGCTTCACGCGCGGGGATGATATCGAGCGGCACCACATTCTTCGCCTGCTCTGCCGTGAGGATGAGCGCCGCGTCTTTGCCTGGCAATGAGCAATGAAGGAGGTCGCGATCCGGTCGGGTCTCAACGATCTCGACAACCGATCCAGCCTCAATGTTTCCATCGTTTGTTGTCATTGTCGCGGTGATGACCGCACGATCCCCCTCTTGCAACTGATATGGGCCTATGGATCGGGTAGCAGTCTGCGCGTCAGCTTCGCCCATATCCGAACAGTCCGGCAACAACCCGGCCGCTTCAGCGGAGCCCACCAACACGAGAGGATGGCGCTGATCGTCGTCCCGGGGCTCTTCAATATAGCCGGCCTCCTGCAGAAAGCGGCACATCGCGGCGTAGCGCTGGCGCCGCCCAATGGGCGCCGGAAGAGAATCAAGAGCCTGATAAGCCACCAGGCGCGCATGACGCGTCCGTTGAACAATGATGGACCGGTTGGAGAGGCGATCGGGATCGGACCTTGAAAACAGTGAACTGCGATCGTCTTGAAATCTGGAAAAATCCGCCCGGGAAATACGGTCTGGAACAAAATAATGTCGCACGGTCCGGGCAATCCAGTCATGCAGGGGCATGATCGGCTCGGCCATGCGGTCGCGGGGCTTCAGCAAAAGCAGCTTGAACGCGGCAACGTTTGCGCACATGGCATCGGCATGGCAAATCACTCTGGCGAGGTTGCGCTCCGTGATGCGCTGGATGTCGAGGACCGTCACGACCAATGAGTCGATATCGACGCGATGGCGTTCGCTGAGCGTCTGGATCAGATCACCCGCCAGGAACTCGGTCAGGCTCACGACAACGAAATTCTCTTCGCGCAATTGATCGGCATAGCGCGCGTAGGCGACGTGATCGGGCATGACGAATACGGCAACCCGCCGGTGTGGCGGATCCAGATCATGGAAATCGAGAAGCGTGGCAAGCGCTCCGAGGTAATGATTTGGTGGAGCCTCGAAACGCATGATATGCGAGCAGTCCGTTGCTGACAGGACCGTGATCGCGCTCGCTCCGGCGAGAATGGCGCCGTCGATTGTTGGTACGGCGTCGATCTCGGATTGTTCCATAAATGATGTGCTCGATAACTTTTTGATGCTCGCAACCGCGTTTTCCAGCAAGCTGCGGGATTCCGACGACGCGAATATACCGCTGTCCAACCGCAGGCCTTGTGGCTCTTTGGCGCCACCTTGGGCACCCTGATGATCCTGCGGGACTTCCTCGAAAAGCTCTGCAATCTGCGGCGGCGGGCCTTTGTCGGCCCAGATCATCGTATCAAAGGCGATGATATCACGTTGATCGAGCAGCAGCCGATCACGCGTGAGTGCCGCGAGATAGTTTGCCCGATCGCTGAATAATGCGCTGCGATGCGCAAGCCAGTTTCGTATCTGTTGCGATGATGCATACCCGCTCGGGCTGGCGGGACGAACGCTCTGGGCAGAATTACCGGATGTCGAACCGATGCGCATCGTGCTTGCCGGCACGCGCAGAGCGATGCCACGTTCGAGGAAGAACCGATCCTGGATCACACGCCAAAGCCGCTGCCAGGGCGGCGTGAAAGGGTTGGGTTTTCCATCGATCGCACGAAACGATGTGCGAAACGGGCTTTTTGGCAGTTCGACAATCGACCCGTCTGTGCGCATGCCGCAATAGCTCACGAGCAGGTGCACGTGCCAGTTTTTCCGCGGCCCCCTGTGAATGTCCCAGCGTATGAAATGCCCCTGCGCCCGGATCGGCTCGCAGAATGCCTCGATCAATGCGATCCGCTCGCTCTCGCGCAACTCACCCTCTTCGGGCAGCGTGGCAACGAGCGCGGTGGCGATCGTGCCCGTGTTCGGGCGCACCGCCGCCTGCATTCTGAGCCAGACCTCTGCGGGATCGGCGGGCACGGGCCCGAACATCGCCGGGCAAATCAAGCCGCCGGCGCGATGATCCTTTCGCTTTGAAAAATCAAACGGTTTCTTCCTGTGCGCTGATGCGACCTGGGAGCGCGCATTATAAGCCACATGTTTCGCGATAGCGTCCCGTGCATTGGTGACACGGTAGGCACGGATGAAGCGTGAAGGCATGGCGGACCACAAAAAAATCTGACTCGCTCTCATAATGAGTCAGATAAAACCCATTCTTTAAGGGCCATATAACGAAATCATTATCATGCTCTCGTTAGCGTATCACTAATACTGGATTGTATTTATGGTTGAGCTCGCTGGAAAATCATGACTGATTGCAGCTGCACCGCGTCACGGATCGCGGATGCAGAAACAGGAGTTGCGTATGCAATACCAGGATTTTTTGGCTGATCTGAGGGCAAAAACGGAAACGGTCAGCGACATTGAGCGCATGATCCGCAAGCTGAAAGCACGAAAGGCTGAGCAGGATCGGGAAGTTGAAAGCGAGTTCGCGGCAATGGCAGTCGCGCTTTGCAAGACTGCCGGATTTGATCTCACGCGGCATGATCCGCAGCGGATCCTCGGGGCTTTGCGTCAGGTTGTCGAGCGCCTCGACGGAAAGCGGCATGATGCGCGGCTGATGAAGGCGGGTGAAGAGCTGCTCGATCAGTTCATCGAAACCCTTGCGCAGGTGAAATCCGGAACCGCTCATGCGGGTGTGAAAGCCATTGATAGTGATCTGGTCATCGATCCGCAGGAGACGAAACCCACCGATCTGCTGGTTGTCCTGCAAAAAAATCCGGTTGGGTATGCAAACGGCGGTGATGAATCGGCAGGGCAGCCGGTCGGCGACCAGATTGACGCCCTTGCGCAACGCCTCGGCTTGAAGCGTTACACGCATGTCAATCAGCGTAATCCGGTCTGCGTATTGGTGGGTGAAGCAAGGCCGATCGATCTCGCTGATCTGATTGAGAGCCATGACGGCGTGCTCTTGCGTAACGCATCGGACGGGCGGTTTCGCGGACCGCCACCTCCCCAGGCATCATCCAGCGAAACCGATCAAGATGTCGTAACCGCCCCCGAGCCGTCGGACGGCACAGATGATCAGCAGAAAGCGGCACCCCGGTTCGCAATGCAGGCTGATATTCCCGATGACGATCATGTGGACGACAAAACCGATCAGGTGCCTCCTGCACTCCTTGATGTCGATGGTTCAACGCCTGATCATCCTGATGAGGCGCAATCCTCGCCCACCCAATCCTCGACCCGCTCCGTTCTTGAAGGACGCACCTGGTCCGCAGAGGATCGTCCAGATGGAGCGCCCAGGACGCCTGAGCGGCTCGGACATGGTGCCGATGAGGCACGCCAGTCTGCCAAGACACCACCAAAGACATCAGCGTCCCACGATCACAAAGTGTCAGGATCGGGTAAGGGGGATCTGTCATCATGAAGAAGTGTGATTGCAATTCTCCCATTCGCTGCTCGCGCTTGCGCTGCCGGGTGCAGGCGCTTCTCGACAGCAAAGGGATCACCCCACGGGGTGCCGAGCATAGTCTTGCCAAGGTGATCGGTTCCGATCAGAAACTGCCGCGTGGATTTGTCAGTGACCTCATCGATGGCAAAAAAGACAAAATCTACAAGTACCGCAGCGAATTGGCCAAGGTGCTGGGCGTTGATGAAGGGTTCCTGTTTGAGGGAATCATCCCGCGTCGGACCGCATGGCCAGGCAAGAGAATCCCCGGAATACCGCGCAGTGAGCAGCCGCAACCCAAACTGTCACGGCGCGAAAGATTGGAAGAGGAAAAACGGCGAAACCAGAAATCGTCTGCAGTTGGAAGTTTTCTTGGCTTTGATCAGGACGATGCGCCCAACCCGGACGATGAGTCCGACCTGAACCCGCGCGATCTGTTGCACAGGATGCTCGGAAGATATCGCGAAAATCGCTTTGCATATGAAGCGCACCAGATCCGGCAGCGGGATCCAAAAGCGCGCAAACTGCTGATTTTCGATACCGATCAGCAGGGCGATGAATGGATCGCCCGAACGGACGGGTTCACATTCAAGAATCATGGCATCATCAAGACAGCGCAAGCACGCAACTTCTACGCGTTCACGGCGCCCAACCCGACAGCACAATCCCTCCTCCCCGCCGGGTCGCTCGTCGTGATCAACAACGATATTCTGTCTCTCGAGCCCGGCGACATGTTCGTTGCGATACAGCATGCAACAGATACGATTGATGGCATGGTGGAAGAGCACCCGATGGCGGCGCATTGCAAGCATGAACCACGCATTTACAAGAAAAAACCATCGCTTTCACCGGACGCGCGCTATCGCTTGTCACTCTGGCGTTTCATTGACAGAGGGCCAAAAGGATACGCAGTCATGCGTGCGATGCGATTGGACGCGCAATTCGGATGCGAAAAATTCCTGATCTGGAATCAATTTTGGAAAGCGCGGGTCGCCGCAATTGCGATGCCACGCGCTTATGTCAGGGCTCGTCACTCGCAACGAACCTGATTGGCACGCAAAGTCAGTGATCGAAAAGCACAGCCTGGATCCGATCACCATCCCGGGGTGTCGCAGCAAAAACCTGCGGCATGCGGATCCCCTGAACTTTATGGCCATTTGGCGCTCAGCATCATCAATCGGCGGCGTCTTCTGTCATCGCGAACGTGTCAGCGATCTTCACGAGGTTGAAAATCAAATCGCGATTCTCCAGGCGTGCCACCACGCCAAGCAGCTTTTGCATGTGCGGATCGGCGAGAATGTCCTCACCTGGCGCGTCCGCGCCCGTCTCGTTCGCAGTGGTGAAGAAGAATCCAATCGGCTGATCCGTCAGTTGTGCAATCTGAAACAGCCGTCCGGCACCGACACGATCAGTGCCGTTCTCATATTTCTGAATCTGCTGATAGGTCACGCCGGCGCCATCAGCGAGCCTCGTCTGGCTGAGCTTTGCAATCTTCCGTGCCAGCCGGATACGTTGGCCGACAGTCTTGTCCATGCTGGATGGTTGACGTTTTGACTGACGTTTCGTGTCCACCAAACCCTCCCTGTCACGGATTGCGTGGCATTCTGCTGCTACCCAAAATACAATCAATAGACCACTAGAGCAATAAAAATTAGGTCAAAAATAGTATTTTTGGCGACCTGCCCATGGTTGGATCCGCAAAAAAAGCATGCTGCGTGGGTGTTGCACCAAAAAACTTTGAAACCAGCTCACGGCACGCCGACACCATATCCTCGTTCGGGCATGCGACACGCCAGGGGAAAATATCATCATAAATATCAATACTTTACGCAAGCGCCGTCGAGCAGGGTGACGGTTCTACGGCGCCCTGCAAAAAATCTGACTCGCAGCTACCATATCGAGTCAGAAAAAACACATTTGGTCCAGTCAAAGTATAAAACAAATATATAATTCATATTATACCAATAGTAATCCATGAATACTTATGCCTACTTGCATAATCAAATTATTTCATGAATTGTATTCGTGGTTGAAGACCAGACGATCAAACGAAAGGAAAAATCATGATCAATGAACTTCTCAACCGCATCAGAATTCGTTCTGATGTCAGGAGCATCGGGCCGGATTACGATGAATACCCCGAGGAGTACGAGTTCACCTGCTCGGCTCTCAACAGGAAGGACTATCGTGATATCAATGCGGCTATCATGACTGTCGCGAATTTTGATCTGGTGAAGCATCACCCACGTGCCATCGCCATGGCGCTGCGGGATGTTGCGAAGCATTTCAAGGAATTCGGCTATTACTCGAACTGCCTGCTGCGCAGCGAGGACCTTGAGGGCGCTCTCGACAACGCGCTGCATAAAGTGCGTTCGGTCGACACTGACGTGCGCCGCATCGACAGGTATGCGCACAACATGACGCATACGGAGTTCGTCATCGCAATGCCGCTCATCATTATTCTGCCCGTGAATCCGGTACCCCTGGGTTCCAATGCAAAGGAGCGCATCAACCAGGCTGTCTGGCGCATGAATCTCGAGTGCGAACGTGCCATTGGCCCTGACAGCAGTGTGTGTGTGCTGAAGGGGGTGGTCTCCCCTGCCGAAATTGCCGGGTTCGTTCAGAAGCACAACGGCGTGATGATGTGTGATTATGCGCACAAGTGGCGCGATGAGCCGGCTGAATGAGATGAACGTCGTGCACGGGTCACGCCATGGCTGCCACAATGGACAGCCATGGCCGCCGGGCGACGGACAGGATGAGCGGTGATCAATCAGAAAAGCGGGGGTAGCGTGTCGGTGTTGACCGGATAACGCCGCCCCCGCTCTACGCGTTCAGCGGGCACTTATAACCGGACAACAATCAGCTACTCCTAGTGCGAGGGATCAGTCCTCCTCGACGTCACCCACGCCCTCGTCAAACGTATCTACGATCCGCTCCATTCCCTCGATAACCCGCTCCACTGCTGGACGACGGCGGAGGATCCCGGGCTTCTCGACCATAATGGACATCACCCGGTCCTGAAGTGGTCGCTTCCCGGTGAACAGGGTTTCCGCGATCAGCCGCTCAAGCCCGTCCGGATCCAGCTTCTCCGCAGCGCAAAACTCCGCGAAGGCGGCGGCCCGTTGTCCGGCCCAGAATCTGTCAAACTCCTTCCGAAGATCGGCATCAGGCGACAGGCTCGGCATCACCTGGTTCAGGAATTCCTCCAGGTAGGGCCGCTTGTTCCGGAGCCCGATCTCGGACGCTATCAGATCCGCAACTCTCTGACGCTGCGCCTGCGCCTTACGGGAGCTGCGCCCCGCTGCCGCCTCCGTCGTCCTCAACGCGAGCAGGAGGGCGAGGATGTAGGCAACGTTGATCTCGTCACGACGCAGAAGTTCCAGCTCGAAGTCGATCCCGGCAAGCGGGTCTTCGCCTTCGCCTTCCCCTTCACCCCCCTCGCCCTTCTGAGCCAGGTCGAGGTACTTGCTCTTGAAGTCCTCATATTCCTGCGGGTCGGAGGGCAGGTCGACCGGGTTAAACTCGGAAAAGGTACCAAGCACGTTCCGGATCCTCATGAGCTCCCGGAATGCCTTGGCAAAGGCAGCCTGTGCCTCCTCATCCGGAAGTTCGTCTACATCTTCCGGGGTTGGTGTGATCCGGTATAGCGCGTCGAGCGCCTCCGCGTAACGGGCCAGGTGCTCTTCGTAAGAGCCGATCAGCACCACCTCCGCCGCATCCCGGTTCGCGAAGAGTGCGATCGCCTCATCGGTGTTCTCCTTCAGATCTCGAAAACAGACGATATTCCCCTGGGACTTCACCTGACCGAGGGTCCGGTTCGTGCGGGAGAAGGCCTGGATCAGTCCATGATACCGGAGGTTCTTGTCCACGTAGAGGGTGTTCAGGGTCTTCGCGTCGAACCCGGTCAGGAACATGTTAACGACGAGCAGGACGTCGATCCCCTGGTCCGGGGTGAAACCCTTCCGGTCCCGCGCCTTCATCCGCTTCGCCAGAGCCCGGTAGTAGGAATAGAACCCCTTCCCGTCCCGCACGGACTCGTTCACCCCGTAGAGCGTGTTGTAGTCCTGCACATACTCCATCAGCCGGTCCCGTTTCGGGTTGTCCGCACCAGCCCCATCGGTCGGGAACTGCGTGTCCGGGATCATCCCGTCCGCGTCCGGATCCTCCTCGTTCGCGGCGTAGGTGAAGATCGTCGCAATCTTCAAGTCATGAGCACCGGCGCGCCGTTTCGCCTCCAGCACCTCGTAATAGGCACAGAGCGCATCCACAGAACCGACCGCAAAAATGGCGCCGAACTGGCGTCCCCGGGTTTTCCGGTCATGGTTCGCGATGATCCAGTCTGTAACCCGGTCGATCCGATCCGGGTGATCGTAGAAGGCACGCGACTCCATGAGCCGATCCCGCTCCGCCTGTGCCTTGCGGTCCACTTTCACGTCACCGGTGGGTGTGACCGGAGCGCTGGTCTGCCCGAGATACTCGACCGAGAAGCGCAGCACGTTCTCGTCCCGGATCGCATCCGTGATGACATAGTCGTGCAGGCGCTCGTCGAAGAGATCTTTGGTGGTCCGCTTCCCGATTGCGTTCTCCTTCAGGATCGGGGTTCCGGTGAACCCGAAAAGTTGACAGCGCTCGAAGAAAGCCCGGATTTTCTTGTGCGTATCCCCGAACTGGGATCGGTGGCACTCGTCAAAGATGAAAACGATCCGATCGTGTTTCAGGTGCTCAAGCCGGGGCCCGTAGAGATCCCGCGAAATCGCCGTGTTCAGCTTCTGGATCGTGGTGATCACCAGCTTCGTGTTCGGATCCGCGAGCTGGGTCACCAGTTGGCGGGTATTGTCAGTCCCGTCCACGGAGCCGGGCTGAAAATGGTTGAACTCTTTCGTGGTCTGGTAATCCAGATCCGCTCGATCGACAACGAAGACCACCTTGTCCACCTTCGGCAACGCGATCAGGTTCTGGGCTGCCTTGAAGGAGGTCAGCGTCTTTCCAGACCCGGTCGTGTGCCAGATGTACCCGTTCTTCCGGCCCTGCTCGACCCGCTCCTGGATTCGCTCGGCCGCATAATACTGGTAGGGGCGCAGCACCATCAGGAGCTTGTCGCTCTGGTGCAGGACAACGTATTTCGAGATCATCTTGGAGAGGTGACACTTCTCCAGGAACGCGTCCGCGAAGTCCCCCAGCCGGTTCATCGGCGTGTTGTCCGGGGTCGCCCAGGTGAAGGTCTGCTTGAAGGACTGGTGCCGGTTGTTCGCGTAGTACCGGGTGTTCACCCCGTTCGAGATGACGAAGACCTGGACGTACTGGAACAGGCCCCGCGCGGCCCGGAAGCTGTCCCGCTGGTACCGATTGATCTGGTGAAACGCCGCTTTCAGCTCGATCCCGCGGCGCTTCAGCTCCACTTGGCACAGGGGCAACCCGTTGACCAGGAGGGTTACGTCGTACCGGTTTTTCCGACGCCCCTCGATCCCGATCTGGGTCGCCACCTGGTATCGGTTCCGGCACCAGTATTCGGCATTCAGGAACTCGATCCAGACGGGATCCCCCTCGTCCCGGTCCAGCCGGAATTTCCTCCGCAGGGTCTCGGCCCGGTCGAACACACCCCCCTTGTCGAGATGGTTCAGGACCCGGGCGAACTCCGCGTCCGTCATCGATATCCCGTTATGCGCGTCAAGCTGAGCACGCAGGTTGGCGTGGAGAGACGCCTCGTCCGGAAGCCGGACCGGGGCCCAGCCGAGCCCCTGAAGGCGAGCAACAAGCTCCGTTTCAAGCTGGGCTTCGGACTGGACGGACATCGGCGCCCCCTTAAACGAACATCTTCTGGAGGAGCCCCTTCTTGAAGGTCTCCATATGGGTGATCTGATCGGTCACCGCGTCTATCTTGGCGTCGAGCGCTGAAAGGGCGTCGGCGATCTTCTCCTGCTCTTCAGGACAAGGAACAGGAAAATCTGCCCCGGCAATCGTTTTCCAATCAGCCCGGGGCATTTTTGATCCGCTTGAGATGTTCACCACCTGGCTGAACATTGGGGATTGAACGAGCACGTAGAGGAACCCGTTCGATACGTCCTTACGCCCTCTCAAAACCCAGATTTCAGAAGAGCAAACTCCGTCAAAGTCGGGACGTGCGAACTTCCGGAGATACGGTCGAAGCTTACCGAACAGCACGTCTCCAGACCTGAACCGATTTTTCAGGCTTATCTGGTCTTGGATGTCGGTCGAAGACAGGATCCTCCCCGATCCACTTTCCAGGTGCTCCAGTTCGATAACGCGGGGTCTGCCGTTCTCCTTTCGGGGGTCAAACTGCTCTCGCGCCTGAGTCGCAATCTCTGAAAACGGCTTCTCCTCCCAGTCCGGAAAGTCCGACCCGTCCTCACGCGTGAACCGCAGCTCCTGCGAGAAGAGCCGCTGCATCAGGCCCGCCTTGAACTGGCGCAGGCCGTCCACCTTCTTCCGCAGGGCGGTTAGCTTGGCGTCGACGGCCTCGAACCCGGTTGCGATCCGCTTCTGTTCATCCAGTGGCGGAACGTTCACCCGGAACTTCAGCCAGTCCTCCAGCTTGAAGATCATTTTCTCAACATGAACGCCGATGCTCGAATGAAAACAGGTCTGCTGGAAATAGACCGAGTGGCTCAGGTATCTCAGAAAACCAATATCGAGCCCGGATTTGCAACGAAGTACGGCGTATTCGTTCGACACGATCGAACCCGCGAACTCTTCCGGAACGACGGCACAGGCGCCATGAACGATCTGTCGCTTCGATATGAGGAAATCCCCGCCCTCAAGGCTGAACTGCGACTTGACCGAGATGTCCTTCCCACGAAACCGCCCTCGCGACTCGATTCCGCCTCTCGACCGTTTCACGGTCACGAGGTCGTATTCCCCCTCGCCAGTCATCCGGACGGGGCGTTGAACCACCTTCAGCAGGTCCCCGAAGCAGCGCGTCGACCAACCCGCAGGTGGCGGTGAGAGCCGGGGGATACCGGGCTGAACAGAACGCGGATAGGTCGGCACCATCAGGTTGGTCGGCGTCTCGATCATACTGGCGCCTCAAGCCCGAGCTGGTCACAGAAGGCCCGTATGCTCTCGTCGATCTCCGGCATTCTCTGCTCGACGAGCCGGATCGCCGCCGTGACGGCCGCGAGATCGACAACTGCGTTTTCCTGATAGGTATCCACGTATCGCGGGATGTTCAGGTTGTAATCGTTGGCCGCGATCTCCTCGTGGGTCGCGAGATGACTGAACCGGTCGATCTCGACCCGGTCCCGGAACCCATTGACGATCCGATCGATGTTCGGCCCATCGAGCCAGTTCTGGTTCTTCCCGCGCACGAATTCCGTAGAGGCGTCGACAAACAGGACGTCCTCCGTTTCGCGGCACTTCTTGAAGACCATGATGCAGGTCGGGATACCGGTCCCATAAAAGATATTCGCGGGCAGCCCTATCACCGCATCGAGCCAGTTCTTCTCCCGGATGATGTATTCCCGGATCACCCCCTCCGCGCCGCCCCGGAACAGGGCCCCGTGCGGCAGGACAACCGCCATCGCCCCCTTGTCATCCAAATGGTGCAGCATATGCATGACGAAGGCGTAATCTGCCTTCGTTTTCGGGGCGAGACGGCCGTAATCCGCGAACCGGTCATCCGACTTGAACAGGTCTTTCGCCGACCAGTGCGCCGAGAAGGGTGGGTTCGCCACGATCGCCTCGAAAGTCATCCCGTCATGCATCGGGTTTTCCAGGGTATCGTCCTGGCGCAGGTCGAAGTTCCGGTAGTGAACACCGTGCAGGATCATGTTCATCCGGGCGAGGTTGTAGGTGGTCCTGTTCATCTCCTGGCCGTAGAAGTCTCCTACTTCGCGCACCTCACGTGCGACGCGCAGCAGGAGCGATCCGGACCCGCAAGTCGGGTCGTAGACGGATTTCAGGCGTTCCTTCCCGGTCGTGACGATCCGGGCCAGGACGGTCGAGACTGCCTGGGGCGTGTAGAACTCGCCTGCGGTTTTTCCTGCCCCGGACGCGAACTCTCCGATCAGGTATTCATAGGCGTCCCCGAGCACGTCGGAATTCGCGTCCTCCAGCTGGAAGTCGATCCCATCCAGGTGCGTCAGGATCTTCGAGATGAGCGTGTTCTTCGCCTCTTCGGTCCGGCCCAGCTTGGTGGATGTCAGGTCCAGATCTTCGAACAGGTGATCGAAATCGTCCTCGGACGCCGTCCCCATCGTCGACCGCTCGATGTTCCCGAGGATCGTGGCGAGCTCCGGCAGGACGAAGGCGCCGGGCTGGCGGCTGCGTGCGGCGACCGCGCTGAATAATTCGGACGGCTTGAGGAAATAGCCGAGCGCTTCGGTGCTGGCGTCCTGGACCGCGGCCAGCAACTCCTGCCCTTCATCTGTCCCTTCGTCGATATCCGCGAACCGGATGCCGTCTTCCTTCAGCGCCTCATCCGCGTAGATGTGAAGCCGCTCGGACAGGTATTTGTAGAAGATGAACCCCAGAATGTAGTCCCGGAACTCGTCCGCGTTCATCTTGCCGCGAAGGGTGTTTGCGATGCCCCACAGGGCTTTTTCGAGACGCTGTTTCTGTTCGTCCGTCATTCGCTGTGATCTTCTTTCGATTTCAGGAGCTTAAAGCCCCTCTTGAAGGCCTCGACCTGTGTCATTCCGCGTTCTGCGCACCAGACTTTGAACGCGCGACGCTCCCGCTCTGTGATCTTGAAGTTGAGGCTCACAAGCGCATCGAGCTCCGGATCCTCGTCATCTTGGGTTTTCTCAGCCATCTTCCGAGCGCCTCACGAACAGGCTTGTCTGCATAAGCCGATTTCTTTATTTCAAGTTATGAGCTACCCGGGTGGTTGTCATCCAGAAACGAAGGTTTTCCACCTCAAGGGTCAGATCGGGCTAAGTACGGTCCGCTGGCCGTTGTGCTCGTTCAGGCTGACGGCGTATGTCGAGCTGAACACCGTCAGGCCGCATGGTCTTCGCGGTCAAGGTAATGGCGAAGGGCGTCGCTGACGACGGTGTTGAGGTTCATGCCCCGGCGTTTGGCGTAGAGCATGGCACGGCGATGCAGGTCGCGTCCGGGACGCACATTGAAGCTGCCCTTCAGCGGGATATCGGGCTCACGCCCCTCCGCCTCGCACAGCG
>Ga0208112_100961_pt1 | contig 13761 bp, 10 predicted proteins | sample HotLakConsoUCCLE_FD_184736 | JGI IMG/M metagenome (GOLD analysis project Ga0208112, IMG submission 184736) | Hypersaline microbial mat communities from Hot Lake, Washington, USA - Hot Lake Consortium UCC-LE (SPAdes) (version 2) ... | reverse complement strand
GTAGACCCGGCTGACCTGCCAGCGATTGTCGTCGGCGACGAAATTGGCACCGAGCAGACCCACGCCCGGGCCCGATTCACGATGGACATCGCCGCCGCCGACCCGATTATGCCCGGCGTGCAGCTCGGCGATCATCTCGACCATGAGCTCGTTCAGGTCCTCGCGTCGGCCGACGTGCTCGACCAGCGGACGATAGCGCTCATAGACCGCATCCCAGTCGAGGTCGTGCAGGTTGCAGGCATAGAAATAATCGCGCTGCATGCGCCAGGCCTCGTCGAAGATCTGGGCCCACTCCGCGCGCGGATCGATCCGCATGCGCATCTGGGACAGACTCAGCGGCTCGGGTTTGATCGAATCGCCGGTCTCGGCCACGGCCAGGCCGCCGTTGGCGAGCCGGATCAGCAGGTGTTTGCCGCCGCTGGCCATATCGAAGCCGCGCAGGCCGGTCAGCACATCGCTCGATTCGCGCTTTTCCGGGTCGAAGCGAAGCAGGCGGTTGCCGCTGCCCCAGCTGCTGCCGGGCGGCTCGACGGTCGCGCCCGGCTGGGTGCTCTCGATGTAGAACAGGCTGCCGTCGGCGGCCACGGCCAGGTTGCCGTAATTGCCCTTGGCGCCGGGCAGGGCGACCTTGCGTTCGAACAGGCCGTCGCGGTCGATTCGCGTCTCGACCGAATCGGAATCATCTCCGGCTTCATCGTCATCGCCACCGTTTTTGCCGTTGTCGCCGTTGTCTTCATCGGCATCGGTTTCCTCGTCACCCGTCCTCGGCTTGAGCGGCGAGTCGCCGTCGGCGGCAAGAACCAGCGCGTAGACGCCGGCACGGTAGGGCCGTTCCTGACTCGACATGTCGAGGCCGAACTGCATCGGCCCGGTATTGGTCGAGGCGGCGAAATAGAGATAGGCACCGTCCGGGCTGAACGCGGGAGATGCGACATCGGCCATGCCGTCGCTGACGCGGAAGCTCTCGCCCGACTCGAAGTCGTGAATGTAGAGGTCGCGGAACCAGTTGGCCTCGATCCGGGTGTAGGCCAGGTAGCGACCGTCCGGCGACAGGCCGAGATCGAATCCCGCTTCGCGCAGGTTGCGATCGATCCGGCGCGTGTCGCCGTCCTCGAGGTCGATCACGTTCAGGCCGAGGCGGTTGTCGCTGTAGATGATGCGCTCGTTCTCGGCGTCCCAGGCCTCGAGCTGGTAGAAATCCGGACCCAGTTCGAAGCGGCTGGCGTCGCTGCCGTCCTGAGCGGCCACGACCAGGCTCTGGCCCTCCAGAGACTCGACGATCCAGGCGACCTGATCGCCGGCCGGTGACCACAGGGCCGGGTACTCGCGTACTCCTTCCGAGGTGCTCAGGTTGCGCGTCGATCCGTGCTCGACCGGAACGCTGAAGACCTCTCCGCGCGCCGTGACCAGGGCCCGCTTGCCGGTCGGCGAAAGACGCGCAGCCTGGATCGTGCCGGCCACCTCGCGCCACTGCGGTCGCAGCTGCGGCAGGTCGGGCCGAAGCTCGATGGCCAGGGTTTCCACTGCCCCGGTACCGAGGTCGAGCTCGTGCAGCCGGCCGCCGGCCTCGTAGACGATCCGATCGCCGTGGCCGGAAGCCCAGCGGACATCCCAGTCGGACTCATCGCTCAATCGGGTCAGCGCGCCCGACTCGGGGTCGAAGCGGTGCAGGTTGAGCGCCTTGTCCTCGCGGTCGGAGATGAAATAGACGTGCTCGCCGAGCCAGAACGGGTTGATGTCGTTGACGCGATCGCCGGGGATGTCGATCAATTCACCCGCTGCCGGATCCAGGACCCTGACCGAGGGCGAAGTGCCGCCGCGATAGCCCTTCCAGCCGGCCGTTCCGCCGTAGAGACCGTTGTAGGCCGGACCATGGTCGATATAGGCCAGGCGCTCGCCGGACGCGTCCCACTGCCCGCGGAAAAAGCGCGCCTCCATCTGCTTGACCGGCGCACCGCCGTCGACCGGCACGTGGTAGAGCTGGGCCGAGCGACCGTGGTCGGTCTCCCGGCGCGAGGCGAACGCAACCGCCGTTCCATCGGCGCTCCAGCCGACCGGAATGTCATCGCCGGGGTGCCAGGTCAGCCGCTCGGGGTTGCCCCCAGCGATCGAGATCGTGTAGACGTCGACGTTGCCGTCGTATCCGGCCGCAAACGCGACGGTCGTTCCATCCGGCGAGAAGTGCGGGTTGTTTTCCTCGGCCGGGCTCGTCGTCAAGCGGCGCGGATCGGAGCCGTCGCGCTCGGACACCCACAGATCACCCGCGTAGACGAAGACGAGGTGGTCGGCCGAGACGGCAGGCTGGCGCAGCAGCGCGGTGGGTTCGGCGGCTGCGGAGGCACTGGCCAGCAGCACGGCGGCTGACCAGAGGACATTGGAGAGACGCATGGACGGGCTCCGGTAAGGATTTCGACAAAAGGCCGCCGAACATACACCAGAGCAGTCGATGCCCGCATGGTCCGGAAGTCACGTCCGGAGCCTGGTGGACCCCTTCGCTCAGTCGCGCAAGCCGGCGACGATCGGCGTGCGAGCCGCGCGCAGCGCCGGCGCCAGTCCACCGACCAGGCCGATCAGCATCGCGATGACCAGACCCTGAACCATCAGGCCCGGCGTCACGGCGAATGCGAACACGACCTGGCTGAAGCTCGCGAAGCTCAGGGTCGAAACCGTGAATCCGTTGAACAGGACCCAGGCCGCGACCGCTCCGAGCACGCCCCCGATCAGCGCCAGCAGCATCGCCTCGGCCATCACCGAAACGACCACCGCACCGGGCTGGAAGCCGATCGCGCGCAGCGTGGCGATCTCGCGGGCGCGGTCCGACACGGCGGTGTACATCGTGTTCAGCGCGCCGAACAACGCGCCCAGCGCCATCAGAATCGCGATGCCGTAGCCGACCACTTCGATAAACGAGGACAGCGCCTGTGACTGCTCGGCGAAGTAATCCGCCTCGCGCTCGACCCGGACCGAAAGCTGCGGATTGGTCGTCAACTCGTCCTGAAATGCCTGGAAATCTTCGGCCGATGACAGCTTGCCGTAGACGACCGAGAAGCTGTTGCCGCGACGATAGGCACCCTGCAGGACCGGGGCGGCGGTCCAGAGTTCGGAGTCGGCCGCACCGCCGGTCTCGAACAGGCCGACCACGTCCCAGCGCTCGGTGCCGAATTCGAGCGTGTTTCCGACCTCGAGTCCGCGGAACTGATCAGCCGCGCCGACGCCGGCGATCAACTCCTTGCGGCCCGGCTCGAACATCCGGCCCTCGACAAGCTCGAAGCGCTTGCGGATCGCGGGACCGTCCTCACCCACCCCGCGAAACGGCACGTTGGCGTCGGTATCGGTGGATTTCTTGCGCAGATCCGTGATGACGAACAGCTCGGGCGAGACGAGTTCGAGCTGGCCGGCCTGGGCGATCAGGCGCGCCTGCTCGCCGTCGAAGCCGGAGTCGAGCTCCGAACTCGAGCCCGACCGCAGAACGATCACGTTGTCCGGCGCGGTATTCGACTGCAGCGTCGCTTCGAATCCGCGCGCCATCGACAGCACCGCCACCAGCACCGCGACGACGCCGGCCACGCCGACGACGGCGACCAGCGAGGCCCCGATCCGGGCCGGAATGCTCTTCAGGTTCTGCCAGGTAATCTCGAGCGCTTGCCGCATGGTGATATCCCTCCTTATCTTCGGCCCAGGGCCTCAACGACCCTGAGGCGCCCGGCCTGCCAGGCCGGCCAGGCGCCGGTGATCAGACCGAGCCCTACCGCGATGACCAGTCCCCAGATCAGGGTTCCGGAGCCCATCGCCAGACCCGGAAAGAACTGCGCCAGCACCGAGGAAGCGGCACCGACGAGCGCGGCACCCAGCGCGAGGCCGATCACGCCGCCGATGACTGCGATCAGCAGGCTTTCGGACAGCACCATGCCGACCAGGCGAGTATCGCTGAAGCCCAGGGTCTTGAGCACCGCGAGCTCACCGGTGCGCTCGCGCACCGCCTGGGCCATGGTGTTGCCGGCGATCAACAGCAGGGTGAAGAAGACGCAGGCCAGGACGAGCTGGACGATCAGTCCGATATTGCCGAACTGGGCCGCGAAACTGGCCGCGAAGCCGGCCTCGGTCGAGGTCTTGGTTTCGGTCGGCGAGTTGGCGAAGCGCGCGTCGATCGCCGAGGCGATCGATTCGGCCCGATCGGGGACGTCGATCCGGGTCACCATCCAGCCGACCAGGTCCTGGGCGAACGCGCGCGTTTCATTGAAGTAGTCGTAATGCATGTAGGACTGCATTTCGTCGGCGGCATTGCCGGTGCCGGTGAAGATCGCCTCGAGCTTGAACGGCCAGGAGTAGGTGCCGTCACGGGTCGGATAGATACTGGAGAACAGCGGAATCGTATCGCCGACTTCCCAGCCATACAGGTCCGCCATGGCCTTACCGACGAGCAGGCCGGTCTGGTTGGCCATCAAGGCGGCCTTCTGATCCGGCGGAATCTCGAATTCCGGGTAGATGTCGTCGAGCTGGTCCAGGTCGGTCGGAAACAGACCGAACTGCTGACGAGGGTCCTGGAAGTAGGCACCGAACCAGGTGTAGTGGCTGACCGCGTCGACGCCTTCGAGCGCCCGAACGCGCTCGACGTAGGAGATCGGCATCGGCTGGATGAACGACACCTTGTTGGTGGTCACGAGGCGATCGGCTCCGGCCAGCTCGACCCCGGCCGTGAACGCGCGGCTCAGGCCGCCGAGCAGCGCGAACAGAACGAAAGCGATCACGACCGAAGCCAGCGTGAACAGGGTCCGGAGCTTCTTGCGCGTCAGATTCCGGCGCACGAGATGGAACATGCCGCCCATCACGCCGCCTCCTGATCGGAGCTGATCGAACCCTTGTCGAGGCGCACGGTGCGCCCGGCGCGCTCGGCGGCGACCGGGTCATGGGTCACCATCAGGATGGTCTTTTCCTGGCGGCGGTTGAGCGTCGAGAGCAGATCGAGAATCTCGTTGGCGGTGTCGCGGTCGAGATCACCGGTCGGCTCATCGGCCAGCAGCACGTCGGGGTCGCTGACGATCGCGCGGGCGATCGCCACGCGCTGTTCCTGCCCGCCGGACAACTCGCGCGGCAGATGCCTGGCACGGTCGGAAAGACCGACGATCTCGAGCGCGGTCATCGCGCGCTTGTGGCGTTCCCTGGCCGACATCTTCTTCAGCAGCAGCGGCAGCTCGACGTTGCGAACCGCCGTGAGCACGGGCATCAGGTTGTAGAACTGGAAGATGAACCCGACGTGCGACGAGCGCCAGCGCGCCAGCGCCCGTGCGTTCAGTTGGTCGATGCGCTCGCCAGCTACCTCGATTTTCCCGGAATCCGGATTGTCGAGGCCGCCGATCAGATTCAGCAGTGTGGTCTTGCCTGAACCCGACGGACCCATCAGGGCACAGAATTCGCCGCGCTCGATCTCCAGACTGAGACCGTGCAGGACCTCGACCGCCTCGCGGCCCTTGCGATACTTCTTGAAGACATCACTGACGCGGACAATCGCTTCTCTCATCTTGCTGCTCCTGCAAAAAAAGGTTTCAGTTGTCGCTGACCCGCACGTCTGATCCGGTCTCGAGCTCGAGGCCGCCCGGATCGGCGACCACCCGATCGCCGGCCGCAAGCCCGGCCGTGACGATGACCCGGTCGCCCTTGTAGGCGGCGAGCTGGATCGCGCGCCGCTCGACGCGACCACCCTCGATACGCCAGACGTAGTCGCGACCGTCGCGCCGGAACACGGCATCGGCTGGAATCGCGGGCAAGCGCTGCGCGCCGTCCGCCGGCGAAGAGCGATCATCGAGTGGCGCGTCCCGCGCCTCGAGAAAGCGCACGCTGATGCCCATCTCGGGCAGGACCCGCGAATCGCGCTCGATGAACTCGACGCGCACGCGCACCGTCGCCTTCTGGCGATCGGCGGCCGGGACGACCGCCTTGACCCGGGCGGGAATATCGAGCTCGGGATAGGCGTCGAGTCGTGCGACGACCGGCTGGCCGGCCGAGACGCGATCGATGTAGGCCTCGTTGACGTCGACTTCGATCTCGAGCGAGTCCATGTCGACGATCGTGCAGATCCCGGTCCGGGTGAAACCACCGCCGGCCGAGATCGGCGAGACCATTTCTCCGGCCTGGGCCGCGCGCGCGATGATGACGCCGGAAAATGGCGCGCGAATCGTGAGCTCGTCGATGCGCTGCTGCTGCACGGCGACCTCGCGCTCGGCCACTCTGACCTGCTCGCGCTGACTGGCAAGCCGGGCCGAGAGCGCGTCGACTTCGGTGACCGCCAGATCGACGTCCGACTGACTGGTCAGATCACGGGCCTTCAGATCGCGCTGGCGCGACAGCGTCCGCCGCGCGTTCTCGAGCTGGACGGAGATCTCGTCCAATGCGCTGCGGGCCGCGCCCAGGCGCGCCTCTGAAAGTTCGAGCTGGGCGCGCTCGGTCGCATCGTCGAGCCGGGCCAGTACGTCGCCCTCGGTCACCCGCCGGCCCTCTTCGACGTTGACTTCGAGCAGCTTGCCGGTGACCTCGGCGGCCACCGTCGCCTGACGGCGGGCGACCACGTAACCCGAGGCATCGAGCACGCTGGCCACCGTCGCGGCACCGCCGGCTTCAACCAGTTCGACCCGGGCAGATTCGACTTCGACGACGCCCGGCTGCAGCCACCACCAGAGCGCAGCGGCAAGCACCGCGACTACGACAATCAGCGCCACAAGCCACCACACCGCCCCGGATCGATCCGGGGTGTTGGTCTGACTCCGGTCGATGCGCAGGCTGTCGATCAGTTCGTCGTTCATCGCTCAGGACCCGAAGCCGCTGGGAATCAGCTTCGACTATAGAGAGGAGAGCACGCGTTTGCCAGTGACGAATGTCATCGCGGGCCGTCGAAGGGAAGCGTCATGGCAACGGCTCGATCGGGCCAACGCGGCCGGCGTCCAGTCGCACCGGCTCGACGGATCCGCAAACGTCTGGAAACGAAAGACAAAGCCTGAGCCGTCTTGCGACACTTGCGCCGGGCGGGCGCATCTGCTGCAATCAGAGGACACCCTGATGGAGCCCGCCCGATGACCTCGATCCACGACCCTGACGGCACGCGTCTGCCGATCAAGCTCGACGCCACCTCCAACGGCGAATTCGAGCCCGTTCCGCTGGACCGGGCCGGCGAGCTCGCCAACCGGCTGGCGCAGGACGCCGCGACCGAAAACGCCCGAAGAACCGGCAAGAGCCGGCGCGATTTCCTGGTGTCGGCCTGCGGCGCGGCCTCGACCCTGCTGGCCTTCAACTCGGCCAATGCCGCCGCCGAGCGGGTCGGCGGCCTGTTCGCGCTGTCCGAGGATGCCGCGGTCGACCCCGAGGCAGCCGCGGCCGTGCTGTCCGGCGACGAGTTCATCCTCGACGTCCAGGGCCATTTCGTCAATCCGACCGGTGCCTGGCTCGATCGGCTGCCGGATGAAGCCCGGCCGCTGTCGGGCTTCGAGAACGCCGGCTGCGTGCGCGCGGTCGCCGACGAGCCACGCGGCTACCTGCAGTGTTTCGGACCCGACGCCTTCGTCAAGGACGTCTTCATGGACTCCGACACCGACGTCATGGTGCTGTCCTTCGTGCCCTCGACCCGCGAGGGCGAACCGCTGACCATCGAGGAAGCCGCCGCGGCGCGCGACATCGTCGCGAGCCTCAGGGGCACTCACCGGCTGCTGCTGCACGGCCGCGTCAATCCGAATCAGGACGGCGATGTCGAAGACATGGAGCGGCTGCGCGACGACTTCGGCATCCAGGCCTGGAAGACCTACACCCAGTGGGGCCCGGACCGCCAGGGCTTCGCGATGACCGACGAGGCCACCGGCATCCGCTTCATGGAGGAAGCGCGCCGCCTCGACGTCCCGGTCATCGCGATTCACAAGGGCCTGCCGTTCGGACAGCAGAGCTACGAGCATTCGCTGTGCACCGACGTCGGCCCGGCCGCCGGGCTCTATCCCGACCTGAGTTTTCTGATCTACCATTCCGGCTTCGTCGCCGGCCAGGCCGAAGGTCCTTATGACCCGGAGCGCAACGAAGGGATCGACTCGCTGGTCAAGACCGTCGTCGACAACGAACTCGGCCACGGCAGCAACGTCTACGCCGAACTCGGCTCGACCTGGCGCTTCCTGATGCGCGACCCGGACTCGGCGGCGCATACCCTCGGCAAGCTGCTCAAGTACCTCGGCGAAGACAACATCCTCTGGGGCACGGACTCGATCTGGTACGGCTCGCCGCAGGATCAGATCCAGGCCTTCCGCGCGTTCCAGATCAGCGAGGAACTTCAGGAAAAATACGGTTATCCGGCGCTGACGGCGCGGATCAAGCGCAAGATTCTCGGCCTCAACGCGCTCAAGCCTTATCGTCTGGAGGCCGACGTTCTTCGGCACCACCTGAGCGACGACGATGTCCAGACCGCGCGCGCCGGCTACCGCGAAATCGCCGACCCGCACTACCGGACCTTCGGCCCCAGGACCCGCCGCGAGTTCTTCAACCTGATGCGCTGGACCGGTGGCGAAAGGGCCTGAGCGCGGTTCCATTCGATAATCCCGCGTCCTGCAACCGCACAGCAATCGCACGACTCGATGGTAGAATCATATCTACAATTGGAAACGGAGGTCCTGAGATGGCGATCAAGAACGTCTCCAGTCGCGAATTCAACCAGGCCGTCAGCCGTGTCAAGAAAGCCGCCGGCGACGGGCCGGTTTTCATTACCGAACGCGGCCGGCCATCGCATGTGCTGATGACCATCGAGCACTATCGGCGCCTGTCCGGCGCGCCGACCTCGCTCGCCGACGCGCTGGCCATGGAAGCCGAGGCGGCCGAAGTCGCACTGGATGCCCCGCGGCTCGATGAGCCTGCGCGCCCAGCCGATTTTTGACAACGGCATGGCCCTTCTGCTCGATACCAACGTCCTATCCGAATTGCGCAAGGTGGCATCCGGCAAGGCCGATAGAAGGTTCACGGCCTGGTCGCAGAAGACCGATATCACCGACTGCTGGCTTTCAGTGATCAACATTCAGGAATTGGAAATCGGCGTGTGTCTGGTCGAGCGGCGGGACAGGAGTGGCGGCGCGGTGTTGCGCGAATGGTTTGAACAGCAGGTTCTCGCCACGTTCCGGGACCGAATCCTTCCGGTCGATCTGGCGGTAGTGCGCCTGAGCGTGGGGTTTCATGTGCCCAATCCAGCGCCGGTGCGCGATGCGCTGATCGCGGCAACAGCAGCCTTCCACGGACTTGCAGTTGCTACCCGCAATATCGGCGATTTTCAGGGTAAGGAAGTCGAGTTGATCAATCCATGGAAGGCCGTTTGATGAACCTATGCTCCGAGTTCAAGCGCCGCAACGCGTTCCGGAACTATCTCTGAAAAACCCGTCCCGGTTTCGGGCACGCCCGATTCCGGTTTCGGGAATCAGGATGCGAATCGACCGTTCGATGGACGGTTTTTATATTTGAAATCAGCAGCTTGAAATTTCAGGCACAGTTCATGAAGCTACCCCGGCTTGGACATCATTCGCCCCGAACTCAAGACCCGCCGCAAGCGCCGCCGGATCGCCTGGGCCAGCGTGGCCGTCGTCGCCCTGGTCGCGCTCACCCTGTTCATTCTCAACCTGGAACCGGCGCTGCCGGCCTCGCCGCGCGCTGGCACGGTTCGAGGGCGACGTTCAACGCTCGGCCAGGGCTATGGGCCTGAGCCGAAGCGCACTGTATCGACGAATGGAAAAGTTCGGCCTCAAGGGTGGATGAGGTCGAGTCTGCGACAGCGCGTCTGGATCGCGCTGGTGAAGGGGGTGCTGCTGGCACCGGGCCTGGCCGCACTGATCGGGATGGCCTGGCAGCGCTTCGATCTACCCTGGCACTGGTTGCTGGGCGGATCGCTGCTGGGGCTCACGATCGTCATCATGCTTGAAGCGCGCCTGGCGCGCTGGGCGCTGAAGCCGCTGGCCGGTGCCTCGACCGTGATCGCAGCGCTGCGCGATGGCGACTACAGCCTGCGCCTGCGCGAAACCCGGCTCCTCGGGGTCGACGATCTTGCCCATTCGATCAACCTGCTGGCCGATTCCCTGCGCAGCGATGCCCGCAGCAAACGCGAGTCCGGCCTGCTGCTCGACAAGATCCCCGACGAAATCGAACTGGCGGTACTGGCGTTTCGCGACGACGGCGAACTGACGCTGACCAACCCGGCCGCCCGGCGCCTGATCGGCCTGAAGCTGCACCAAGGCCTCGATGCCGAAGCGCCCGGGCTGCGCTTTCTTCTCGAACACGGACTCGGTGCCAGCGTTCGTCTGGTGTTGCCGGGCGGCAGCGGCAGCGGGCTGGCACTGGTCAGGCGGATCGCCGAATTGCACGGCGGCGGCCTGGAATTGCTCGCCCTGGATCCATCCGACCAGGGCTGCCGCGCCCGGCTCTGGTTGGGCGCCGCTCCGGCGGAGCGTCAGTCGGCGCCGACCGGTGCCGAGGACTGACCCGGCCCGTTACGGCTCGCGGTCGTGCTCGACCATGATCAAGTCCGACGGGTCGTACCCGACGGATTCGGCCCTGGCCTTCAGCATGTCGAGCGTCGACTGAGGCAGTCGGGGCTCCCTTGCGAGGATCCAGAGGTAGGAGCGATTCGGACCGGCCACCAGGGCGTGTTCGTAGTCTTCGTCGAGCTCGAACACGTTGTAGCCACCATAGAACGGCCCGAAAAACGAGACCTTGAGTCGCCCCACGTTGGAATCGCCGACGAAGTAGGCCTTGCCCTCAACCTGGTCCCACTCGTCCTCCTTGGTGTTGAAGCCACGGTTCAGGACCCTGACGCCGCCGTCCTCGCGCATCGAATACTCGGCCGTCACGTTCGACAGCCCGCGCTCGAAGCGATGATCGAGACGTCCGATCTCGTACCAGGTGCCGAGGTAGCGCTCCAGCTCGAAGTCTTCTACCGGTTCGATCCCGTCGGGGATACCGGTACATCCAGCAAGGGCAAACGTCAGGAGCAGAAGCATTCTTTTCATGATGCGTTTCCAGTCACGATTCCCCCGACAGTGTCGCCTGATCATCGTGAGCGAAGCGTTGCACGCCAGGCTGACAGCTTGGCATCTCGAGGAATCGATGCGTTGGCCGGGCTGGTCGACGGCAGCCGGGTCAAGCGTACAGGGGCGAGCTCTCGCTCGAGTTCGGGAACGACATGGCTTCTGAACACCGCCTCCGCCTTTGCCCCATTGAAGACGATGTGCTCGATTTTCGAGTGTTGCGCAAGAAAGGTGGAGAAATCATTGGGAACCATCGTTGAATTGACAATCCTGGAATCAAGGCTGCCAGGGCGCGCGCAGCTCTGCAGCGCATCCCATAAGGCAACCCCCCGGGCTTTCAATCCTTCGCAGCGTTCGGCATAGGGCGCAGCGCGCGAAATGCCGAGAATCGACTCGATGAACGGCCAGAACAGGTTCTGCGGGTGAGCATAGTACTGTTGTTGCTCGAGAGATCGCCTTCCGGGCATCGAACCAAGAATCAGCAGACGGGCCGATCGATCGGCTACCGGCGGAAAACTCCGGACTCGGGTCAAGATCCTGTGTCGAAGCGCACGCGCGTTCGACGATTCAGGATGCCCAAGGCCACGAGGATCGTTCCGAGTGGCACTCCTCCCGGTAGACCGACGATGCAATGTGCGGCACCCAGGCTCCTGGATCGTAGTTCGGTCGACTTCGAAATTGGGGAAATTTCCTGTGCACGGATGCGTGAGGCAAGCGAAGCTCCTCCGTCAGTGTCACCGAAGCGAAAATCACTCGTGAGTCGTCTTGAAAGGTGCCCAAACCTGGTATTTCTATTGAACGACAATTACTTTGGCCGGTCGACGACAACTATTCTGTCCGGTTGCCACTAAGCTTGGCCGCTTGTTCAACTGACCCGGAAAGGGGTTTTGGATGGCGGTCACCAAGCAACAGGTCAAAGTATTCATGGACGAGAGATCATCAGGCAAGAACCAGGCCACGGCGGCAGCCAAGGCCGGGATTTCAGAACGAACCGGCCGCCGGATCGAACGAGAAGGCGGCGGACAGGGTCGCAAGCCACGCCACTGGCGAACGCGCAGCGACCCTTTTGAGGCGGTCTGGGATGAGATCGCCGAGCGGTTGGGCGTGGAACCTTCGCTGGATGCCCTGACGCTGCTGGAGGGGCTGCAGGAACGCTACCCGGAGGCCTATCCAGACCATCTGCTGCGGACCCTCCAGCGCCGGGTCAAGGCGTGGCGAGCTGAGCACGGTCCAGACAAGGAAGTCATGTTCCCGCAGATTCACCCGCCCGGCAAGCGCGCCCTGTCGGACTTCACCCAGCTCAAGGACACAGTGATCACCATTGGCGGCGTGGTGCTGGTGCACTTGCTCTACCACTTCCGGCTGGCCTTCAGCGGCTGGTGTCATGTCCGCGTGGTGCTCGGCGGCGAGAGCTTCACGGCCTTGGCCGAAGGGCTGACTGACTCGCTGGAACAGCTCGGCGGTGTCCCGGCCGAACATCGCACCGACAGCCTGTCTGCGGCCTACCGCAACCTTGCGCCGGCGGCCCAGGATGATGCGACCGAGCGCTATCAGGCACTGTGCCGCCACTACGGCATCGAGGCCTCGCGCAATAACCGGGGGCGTGGCCATGAGAACGGGTCCATCGAGTCCCCGCATGGCCATCTCAAGCGCCGCATCCGCCAGCGCCTGGCGCTGCGTGGTTCATCGGACTTCAACAGTGTCGAGGCCTACCAGGCCTTTATTGGCTCGGTCGCCGCCGGCATCAACAAGCGCAATGCCAAGCCGATCCGGGCCGAACGCGAGCATCTGGCTCCCTTGCCCTTCCGGGCCGGCGTGAACTACACCGAGGCCATCGTGCGGGTAACCACGTCCAGCACCTTTACTCTGCGCCGGGTGCTCTATTCAGTCCCGGCGCGGCTGATCAATGAGCGCTTGCGCATCCACCTCTACGACGACCGGCTCATCGTCCATCACGGCGCCATCGAGCTAATGACCTTGAAGCGGCTGCGCCCCGGCCCCGACGGAGCCCGGGTTCGCAACATCGACTACCGTCATGTCATTGGCTGGCTGGTGCGCAAGCCCCGTGCTCTGGCCGGCCTGGCGTTCCGGGATGAGCTGCTGCCCGATGCCAACTGGCGGGCGATCTACCAGCAGCTGCGATGTGCCCTGACCCTCGACGAGGCCTGCAAACGGGTGGTTGGTGCGCTGAAGCTGGCCGCCGACCAGGATCAGTCCGGTCGGATCGGAACCTGGTGGCGGGAAGCCCTGGAAGCCGGTGACAGTCCCACGCTGGTCGATCTGCAGGATCGCTTCCGCTCAAGTCCGCGCAGCCTGCCAGCCAATCAGGCCGTGGTCCAGCATGTCCTGGCCTCATATGACGGTCTGATCCGGGAGGCCTGTCATGGCTGATGCCGCCACCCTGCCAATGCTGCTGCGACAGCTGCGATTGCCCACCATGGTCGCTTGCTGCGATGAGGTCATTGACCGTGCCGCTCAACACGGCTGGTCACTCCGACAGACCCTGGCCACGCTCTGTGAGTACGAGCTGTCTGAGCGCGAACAACGCCGTCTGCAGCGTCATCTGCACGAAGCCCGGCTGCCAGTCGGCAAAACGCTGGCCACGTTCGATATGGCAACCCTCGACCCCTCCCAGCGCCAGCGCCTGAACACCTTGGCCAGTGACCGCACCTGGATCGATCAGGCCGCCAACCTGCTGCTGTTCGGGGCCTCCGGCCTGGGCAAGAGCCATATC
>Ga0208112_100960_pt1 | contig 13776 bp, 16 predicted proteins | sample HotLakConsoUCCLE_FD_184736 | JGI IMG/M metagenome (GOLD analysis project Ga0208112, IMG submission 184736) | Hypersaline microbial mat communities from Hot Lake, Washington, USA - Hot Lake Consortium UCC-LE (SPAdes) (version 2) ... | reverse complement strand
CCGACGACGACTGCCATCGGCCGTGGAAAGAACTTCGATTTGAGGGCGAGAAATGAAATCGGACATAAGGCCGGTCTTATCATCGGATCGTCGCCGAAGTCAGACGGCCCCTACCGGAGCGTTACGCCGAAGCGTAAGCCTACGCGGAGGGCCGTCTTTTTGGTTTGAGGCTCGTGGCGTAGATCCGACGCTATGTCCGACCATAGATACAGACCCGAAGTAGAGATCCTTTCTGTCACCGATACGGCGCGTCGTCGGCGCTGGACGGATGAGGAAAAGCTGCGCATCGTTGAAGAGAGCCTTGGCGGTCGGGGCCGTGTCGCCGAGACTGCCCGCCGTCATGATATCGGGCGCACCCTTATGGTGCGCTGGCGACGCCAATACCGAGAAGGCAGACTCGGTGTGACGAACGAAGACTGCCCGCGGTTCACGCCGCTTACCATCGCCGCGTCTGACGCGCTTGCGAGCCAGGGTGCGCCGCAGGCGCCTGCCCCAGCGCCTGCGGCCGCCCATCTTGAGCTGGCGGAAATCACCCTGGTAAATGGCCGCCGTCTCTCCGTGGCCGCCACGATTGATCCGGTGGTGTTGGTCCGCCTGTTGCAAGCATTGGATCCGCGATGATTGCGTTCCCGGCGGGCGTGCGCGTGTGGATTGCGGGCGGCGTGACGGACATGCGCTGCGGGATGAACAGCCTGGCGCTGAAGGTTCAGGAGGGTCTCGGGCGTGACCCGCATGCCGGCGAGATCTTTTGCTTCCGTGGGCGCCGGGGCGATCTCGTGAAACTTCTTTGGCATGATGGGGTGGGCATGTCGCTCTATGCCAAGCGGCTCGAGGCGGGAAAGTTCATTTGGCCCGCGGGCGCCTCGGGGGAGGCTGTTCAGGTGTCTGCGGCGCAACTCGGCTATCTTCTCGAGGGGATCGACTGGCGAAATCCACGCTGGACGCAACGTCCTGCGAAGGTTGGATAAATCCACTGGATAGCCCTTGTTTTACTGATTCTTGGCGGACGGACGTGGTAGGTGTTCGCCACGTCAGAGGCCCGCTCCGAACTCGAAGAATTGCGCGCCGCGCTTGCGGCGTCGGAGCTGCGTGCGGCGGCGGCCGAAGCCGATCTGGCGCGGGCGCGCGCGGTGGTTTCGACCTCCGAGGCGATGATCGCCGGTCTCAAGCTGGAGATCGCGCTGCTCAAGCGTGACAAGTATGGCCGCAGCGCAGAGCACAGCGCGAAGTTGCTCGACCAGCTGGAATTGCAGCTCGAGGAGCTGGTTGCAGACGCCGCCGAGGACCGGGTGCAGGCCGAGCGGAAGACGACCAAGGTCGGTTCCTTCGAGCGGCGCAAACCGGTGAAGAAGGCCTTCCCCGAGCACCTGCCGCGTGAGCGCGTGGTGGTCGAGGCCCCCAGCACCTGCTCCTGCTGCGGGTCCGATCGCATCGTGAAGATGGGCGAGGACATTACCGAAACGCTCGAAATGGTGCCGCGCCAGTGGAAGGTGATCCAGACGGTCCGGGAGAAGTTCACGTGCCGGGCCTACGAGAAGATCACCCAGCCCCCATTCGCCATCGTGCTCGAACGGATGGCGCACGATGGCTCATCCTTCCATCCGATCCCACGGGGGTGGGCGGGACCCAGCCTGCTGGCGATGATCGTGTTCGAGAAATACGGCCAGCACCAGCCCCTCAACCGTCAGGCCGAACGCTACGCCCGTGAAGGCGTGGACCTCAGCCTCTCCACGCTCGCCGACCAGGTCGGCGCGGTCGCCGAATTGTTGAAGCCGCTGAACGCCCTGATCGAGGCACATGTCTTCACCGCGGCCCAGTTGCATGGGGACGACACGACCGTGCCGCTGTTGGCCCGCGGCGGCACGAAAACCGCTCGGCTCTGGACCTATGTGCGCGATGATCGTCCCTTCGACGGGACCGCGCCGCCCGCGGTCGTGTTCCGCTTCTCCTCCGATCGCGCCGGGGAACATCCGACGAAACATCTGGCAGGCTGACAGGGCATCCTGCAGGCTGACGCCTATGCCGGGTACAACCAGCTCTACGATGCCGCCCGACAGCCGGGGCTGGTCACATCGGCGCTGTGCTGGGCCCACGCGCGGCGCAAGTTCTTCGAGCTTGCTGATGTGCAGACCAACATCCGCAAGGGCAAGTCGGCCAAAGAGATCTCGCCGATCGCCCTCGAGGCGGTGAAGCGCATCGACGCGCTGTTCGAGATCGAGCGCATGGTCAACGGGCAGACCCCGGAGGCGCGGTTGGAGATGCGGCAACGCCAGTCGGTCCCGCTGGTCGCGGACCTGGAGCGCTGGCTTCGCGGCGAGCGCGCCCTTCTGTCAAAACATGCCAAGGTGGCCAAGGCCATCGACTATCTCCTGGCCCCGAAACATTGGCCCGGCTTCACGCGGTTCCTCGAGGATGGGCGGGTTTGCCTCACGAACAATGCCGCCGAACGTTCCCTGCGCGGCGTAGCCCTCGGCCGGAAGGCTTGGCTCTTCGCTGGATCAGAGCGTGGCGGCCAGCGCGCGGCGGCGATCTACACCTTGATCGGCACGGCCAAGCTCAACGACATCGACCCCCAGGCGTGGCTCGCCGACGTCATCGCCCGCATCTCCGACATGCCAGTCTCACGCCTGCACGAATTGCTCCCGTGGAACTGGCAGAAGCAGGCACCCCAATCGGCCGAGGCTGCATGATGGCCCGGGTCACCCATGTCCACACCATCGATGAGGTCGCAAGGAGGATCGGCGAGAACCTCGAACTCATCGAGATTGTCAGCGCCAATTCCGACAACATCGATTATGGCGAGATGATCTGGGTAGACGACGGCACTGAGGAGGGGATCAAAACCTTTACAGACCGTGGCATCGAATGCCTCCAAGAACTTCTCGCGGACATACGGACCTGGAAAGGCGGCATCCGTGAGTTCTTGCGCGACGAACAGTGTGATCCCAAAGTCATCGAGAGCATCATGGCTGACGAGAAGAGCTGCTGAGGCAAGACGGCCCTCAGCGAAACCTTACGTTCTGTCGGCAGGGCCTGGAGGGGAAGGTCCCGGATCACTCGACCTTCTCACGCTATCGCCATGGCAAGTTGCGCGACAGCAATCTGCTGCGACAGGTCTTCGAGGCCACGGTCGGAACACGTAAAGCGCGCCGCTGAACGGATCACTGCCCGCGTCGCGCACCAGGGACAGCAGGCTGTCCGGGCCCTTCCGGAAGTCCACAGGCTGGCTGGCCAGATAGACTTTCACGCCGGACGGCATCATGTCGAGCGCACCGCCCGCAGGATCCGGCGCAGCGCAGCCTCGCTGACGTCCGGGCCGACGCGGATCATCACCTCGCCAACCACAATCTCCACCGCCCGGGGTGGCGAGCACGTCGAGGTGTCAGCGCTCTGCTTCTCCAAAAAGGTCTTCCGCCAGCCAAACAGCTGCGGCGGCGAGATTCCAAGGCGTCGCGGAAGCGCCGAAACGTTCACACCGGGCTCCAGTGCCGCCGCGACCGCTTGCGCCTTGAATTCATCCGACTACCGACGGCGCTCCCCAACAGGGGCACCCTCAAAAGGCCCAATCACCGCCTCGACCAACTGTAAGCTACCAGTCGCAGGCATAGGCGTAGAACTAGTCGTAGACATGGAACCTCGGCGTCAGACCAACGCCGGACACCTAACCCAGAATGGGGTCCGCGCTAAGCCACGGGGTCCCCTTGCCGCTTACCGCGCTGATGGTGAGGACGCATAACCTGTTCCCAAGGCCCGCCCGCCAAAACAAAGTCATGTTTCCTTGAGAGCAGAGCGGAAGAAATCGGTGACAGGCGATAGAAGATATCTCATCACGCTGCGCGTACCTGTCTGAATATTGGCTTGGACCGGCATGCCTGGAACGAGGTCGATGTCATCCAGAGCACCCGACCCTAGGTTCTCCATGGACAACTCAACCATGTAATAACTCCAGCCGGTGGTCGCGTCCAAGGTCACGTCCGGCGCAATCGTCTGTACCGAAGCTGCCAATGGTTGGAGATTCCGGGAAGAAAGCGCTGGAAACTGGACTTGGGTCTCCTGTCCCCTTCGAATGTGCTCGATATCACTAGGTGACACGCGAACCGATAATACTAGAGGCTGGTTGTCTGGGACGATCGTCATCACCGTCTGGCCAGGCGCGACAACGCCACCTTGCGTAAAGACCTGTAGATTATGGACGAATCCTTGCATTGGGGCACGCAGGACTTGACGTTCCAAACGACTTTCGAGCAGACGCAGCGTCGACAATAGGTCGCCCTCGCCAGCGGCATGGTCGCGGAACTCGGCCAAGGCTTGTTCACGATGGTCTTCAACGGCCCGGCGATTTTCGTTTGTGAGATCTTCAAGCGCACCGCGCGTCTCGGCGATCCGTGCATCAAGGGCGGCAATCTGAGCATCGAGATCCATACGGTCACGCTCAATCTGCGCGAGAACCGTCGCTCGCTCCAGCCCGCGTGCGACTAGGGCTTGGCGCTCAGCCAAGCGTTCCAGGGAGAACGCCCGCGCCTCATGGAGGGCTTCATGCTGACGTGACAGCCCATTCAAGGTAGCCTCGAGCGACGCACTGCGCCCTGCCAATTGCTCCTCCTGCGCCGCTTGCAGAGCAAGCCAAGCCGCGAAATGCCGTTCCTCCTCTTCGAGGCGTCTTGCCAGGTCAGGCTCTTGGACCGCCTGTTCGAACAGCTCGCGACGGAGTTGCAATCGGTCTCGGTGATCTGTCTCGCTGCGCAGTCTGTCCATCGTCAGCCAAGTCTCGAACAATTGGCGAGTGACAACTCGACGTTGTTCGAGCAAGTCACCCGAAGCGAAGGTAAGAACAGGCTGGCCAGCTTGAACGAAATCTCCATTACGGACCGCAATGGTCTGGATGGTACCTCCATCGGGATGTTGGATACTTTGGCCGCGACTGACCACCTCTACGACGCCCGACGCCACCACGGCGCCGTGTAGTTGTGTTGTCAATGCCCAGAGGAGAAAGCCGCCAAGACATATGGCGATGATCAAGAGACCGGCTCGAATCGAACGAGTAGATGACCATGCGGGATTGCTCATGATGCCATCCTGCCTCTGTTCTTGATATTTCCTACAAGCACCTCACCGCCATGCAAATGCGCGCGCAGAACTTCATCCCTAGGACCGAAGGCGCGCATCTGTCCGGCATCAAGCAAAAGAATGTGTGTGCATTCAGTCAGGGCAGAGGGGCGATGGGACATAATTATGACGGCCATATTCAGCGTCTTTGCCCTCAGGATGGCGGCATTGAGCTGCCGCATGCCTGCCTCGTCGAGACTGGAATTGGGTTCATCCAAGATTAACACGACTGGATCGCCGAAGAATGCTCGTGCGAGTGCGATCCGCTGCCGTTGCCCACCCGAGATGCTGGTGCCGCGCTCGCCGATTACGGTGTCATATCCGTTTGGGAAGGACAGTATCATCTCATGTGCGCCTGCCATCATGGCAGCGTCGATCACGGCAGCGGAGTCGGCGGCTCTGTCGAAGCGTGCAATGTTTTGGCCAACTGTGCCGGGCAGCAGATCAATATCTTGGGGGAGATATCCGAAATGTGTTCCGAGTTCGAGCTTTGGGTATTGCTCTAGTAGAACACTGCCAAGCCTGATTTCTCCTCGCACTGCCGGCCAGATACCAGCGAGGGCTCGGGCAAGAGCTGATTTGCCGGACCCGGATGGACCGATCACTCCGACAACATTGCCAGGGGCGAGTTCAAAATTGAGACCTGCCAGTAAGACCCGGTTGTCTCCTGGTGCCATAACCGCGAGGTTCGAGGCACTGATGCGCCCTGCCGGAGACGGGAGACAAACGGCGGTTTCGTACGAAACGGGCCGTGACAAAGAGTCCTTTATTCTCGTCCAGGCTGCATAGGCCTGCTGAATCGCTGACCATTGGGCGATAGTCTGCTCAATCGGAGCAAGCGCGCGCCCCATCAAGATCGTGCCGGCAATCATCATGCCCGGGGAGATCGCGCCTTGAATACTCAGAAGAGCCCCAAGACCAAGCATGCCCGACTGCAAGAGAAGGCGGAATGATTTTGTTGCGGCCGTGAAGGCGCCAGAGCGATCAGAAATCTTCATGAAGGCAGTCAGGGCCAGACGCCTGTGTATTTTCCATTCAAGCAAAAGGCTGGAGACCATGCCGAGCCCATGGACGGCTTCGGCGTTGCGCCGGATTGCGTCACCAAGGACATTGGCATCTGCGAGGGCGTTCTGTGCTGCGTGCTGACGATTCTTGGTGACGATCTCGTTGCACAAGGTCAAACCAGCCAAGATGAGCGCTGCCGCAACAGAAAACATGCCTAGCGCCGGATGAATAATGAGCAAGATAATGCAGAACAAGGGTGTCCAGGGCAGATCGAGCAAACTTGATGGAATTTGCGACGCCAAGAAGCTCTGCAGGGTGGACAGATCCTGCATTGCCGACTCTGGACGCGATCGTGCCTGCGGACTACGAGCGTTTTCAAGTATCTGGGAAAAGAGGGCTTCTTCATTGGAGTCTTGCAGATGCGCGGCCGCATGAGCAAGGGAACGGCTGCGGCAATGGTCGATCAATGCCATCATTGCGTAAAGATACACGACGATAAGGAAGAGGGTGACAAGCGTTGCAACTGATTGGCTCGCAAGAACGCGATCGTAGACCTGCAACATGAAGATGGGCCCTGTCAGCATGAGGCATGTCAGGACAGCTGAGAATACGGCGACCCACACCAGGGTCCGTCGCAACTCTGCAACAGCTTCGGGGAAGCTGGCATTCGGTATGTCTTGTCGCAAGGCCGTCCCCCATAAATCGGGATGTTTGTTTGCATGGACACTAGCGAGCCAAGATGAGCGCTGCCTTGCCCGATGATCCGTGCGAAACGGATAAGGCATTCAAAAATTTGAGATTTCATTAATCTCTCGAACGGCGTCACTGCCACGGTGGTAAGATCGTGCCCATCGTGCTTCGCATGGCGTTGGTACCGAGCCGATACCATGCCGCGACCTCAGGAGCGGGGAATGTCGCGCGGCGCTGTCGGGATGTGTGCAAATCGTGCACAATTCACGCGATTTGCTGCGATTGTTCACGAAAAAGACATTGTGACGGACATCAGCGCACAACCGATGATTGTGGTGGGGCATATCTTGCGGGCAAACATGCACAAAAGCCGATATGTGGGCCCTTTTTTCGGGGCCACCACGTTAGCGGATTAACGGATTTTTAACCAGAATCCGGAAATAACGGATCACGAGGTAATCAATGAGCGCCAAGGACTCGTCATGACTACGATACCCAACACCGATTCTAAGTTGTTGACAGCTGAACGTGTCGCAGAAACCTTTGGCTTCAATCACACGGAAAAAGCCATTCGTGCATACCGCATACAGCGAGAATACGAGACCCAATCGCAGGAACGATTGCACAACCCGCTCGCCGCTGAGACCTGAACTCATTGCAGCAGGGTGAGCTGCTGCCGGTTACGTTTGCATAGCTCGGTCCTCGAACGCTATGGGGCTGAGGTAGCTCAGCTTCGAGTGGCGTCGTCTGGGATTGTAGAAGCGCTCGATGTAGTCGAACACGTCGGCGCGTGCCGCGTTGCGGGTGCGGTAGACCTTGCGGGCTGTCCGTTCGGTCTTCAGCGATGAGAAGATGCTCTCCATCGCCGAGATGTCCCAGACGTTGCCGGCCCGGCTCATTGAGCAAATGATCCCGTTGTCGAGCAGCAGGCGTTGGTATTGCTCGCTGATGTATTGGGGGGATTCAAACGGTGGTCGCAACACCCTGATGATGGAGGTGTTGATGACAACAGGTAGACGAAAGTCGGCGCGCTCGACGCGTCGTAAATTATCCTCGCCAGGTCGGCCTGATGAGCGTCAACCTCCTTGTCCTCCAGGACAAGGAGGTTGACGCTCTACATCGGCCGCCAGTCTGGCAGCGTGAACATCTGTGCAGGTTCTGGCGGGCGATTGCAGCGGGGCTATCCAGCGAGGACGCGTCGTGAGAACAGGTCCGGCACGACCGAGACGTAGAGCCAGCCCTCGGCCGTCCAGATGTAGGTGAAATCGGCCAGCCAGTTCTGGTTCGGGCGGTCGGCCTAGAGATCGCGGTCGAGGATGTTGTCGGCGACCACCGAACGTTCGCCATCGTCCTTGGGATTGCCGCTGCCGCTTTGGCCGCGCCCTAATGGCGTTCTGGCGCATAAGGCGCTCGATCCGGTGCAGCCCGCAGGCCCGCCCGTTCTCGAGCACATCGCCCAGACCCGGCGCGCGCCAAAGGTGCGATCGCTGGCTTTGAAGCTCTTGTCGATCTCCACGAGGAGCTTCGCGTCGCAGCGCGCCCGGGCGCTGATCGGTCGCCTGAGCCAGGCACGGAAGCCCGACCGGGAGACGCCCAGCACGTTGCACATCCAGCTGACAGGCCAGACGTGCCGATGCTTCACAACGAACGCGAACGTCATGTCGCTTCCCGCGCGAAGAAGGCCGCGCCATTTTTTGGATGTCACGCTCCGCCTTGAACTTGGCGACCTCTTTCTTCAGGGCCGCGACCTCGGCCAGATCGGCACGCTGCTGGCCATTGCCGGGGAACGCCGAGGCTTGCGCCGCCGTCGCTACACGCATCCACCGCCGCAGAACACTCTCTACCAGCTCGAGATCCCAGCATGCATGGGCCACCGTCACGCCCCGCTCGGTTACGATCTTATCTTCGTGTCCACGGAACCGGCAGCAGGCCACCGGGACATTCCCTGCACGCAGCGTGATGGTCAGTGCCTACTAATGGGTTCTGTTCCATTCGGGGAAGGCATCCGCCAACCCGCCCACGATCAGCTTTAATTTGCGCTCGTTGACACGATAAAGATGGATCCTCGTCTCAAGCTCGGCACGAAGCTCTTGCTCGTTCATGCCGGTATCGAGGCACAATGCGAAAAGGATGGGCTCGAGACCTAGTGTGATTGATCTCTCGTCCTGGCGAGGTTCTGACGCCACCATTTCGGCGATCGCGTCAAGCACAATTTCAGAAGGCTTCATCTTGTCCCCCAAGACCGATCATACCTCTGCCGGTTTCACTGTCCCGGTTGAGAAGTCGACCATTGCTTTGCTGGAGGTCGGATCCGACCTCAGCTTCTATTCAGCTCAGGATCGCCCATCCAGCACTCAAAACGGATGGCCGGCAAATTTTTTCTTTAAATGCCACCCAAGTTTGGATGGTCGACGTCTCGGCGACCCAAAAGGGTCCGCCGTACGCCTCACTCTTTACTCGTCCGCTCACGCATTGGTGGCTTTGCTTATCAGTCATTAAGGTTAAAGCTGCGTTAATGCGGTCCGGGGTTTGCGCTTTCGATGTGCCGCACCGAAACGGCCATCATTGTCAGCCTTCCCCGGCTGGTGCAGGGCGCGCGAAAGCTCCTTCGAGTTACCGCAGACCGTTTGAGGGCCGCAGCCATCTTGGGTGTGTGTTGTCCTCGGCACTGCAAAAAACCCGTAAAATCATGGATGCTTTGAGACTAAAGTTCCCAAAGTCTCCATTTTTTCAGGCCGAACCGCGCAAAGTCATCCTCCAAATCAAGCAGGTCGATGCGTGAGCGATCCTGCGTCGCACGATAGCCGGTCTCGGACACTTGTGCAGCTAAAGATCTGGAGGAATTCCTAGCCATGCTTAGCGTTTCCAACATTCAGGCAACTAACGACATCGCGACCAGTTCGTTATTCCAGACCAATGTCTTGTTTGGTGCAAACACGGGCTCGCCGTGGTTCGCGCAAAACAGCAGTAACCCTGAAGGCTTGCCGACCGAAGGGACAGATCAGGCCCTTGATCACTTTGGGGTGGGGAGCATTCGCTATCCCGGAGGTGGAGCTAACGCCGTCTTCGCCGATGGCATGATGATCAACGGACAGCTGCCTGATCACGTGGTGAACATTCTCACCTATGCTCAAGAAAATGAAATTTCGGTGAATATGGTGGTGCCTGTGGTAACGCCGGTTGGGATGAGCCAGGCCATGTTTTTGTCGCAGATGTCGCAGTTCGCTGCAGCCGTTCAGCAACAATTCCCAGGAGTGGTAACGAGCTATGAGCTCGGCAATGAGTACTGGGGCGGCAGAATGCCCTTCGACACCTCCCTCGAGATGACCTACGGCGCCAACGCTGGCAGCACGGCTGTAGCTCTGGGAGATGGTATGGCGGCAGCCGGGTATGATGCTGATGTTTTTTTGCAAGCCTCGGGCAATTTGCGTGGCGCATTCGGCAACAGCTCGGATCTGGCCAACGGCGCAATCCAGCAAGGCTTCGGGTCGATTGAAGGCGCAATGAACGTGCTCGATGGCGTCATCAGGAACAACTATTGGCGTTCCGATAACATAGAGGGCTTCGAGAACTCCATGGGTCTGTTCGCAGAGGATCGCGGTCTAGAATTCAATTTCGGCGGCGATCTTCACAATTGGGAAGACTGGCTTGGCCGTGACATCATTTGCATGGTCGGGGAATACAACATCAATAGGAACATCGGGATCCATGAAGACGGCATCGACATGGGCATCCACGGTGCAAGCCTCCTGCTCGAACACATGACCAACATGATCGATGCGGGCGTCGACAAGGCTTTCGCTTGGCCGTTGATGCACAACACCCAAAATGCGTTCATCTTTCGCGATGAGGAGATCACGACCGTTTCAGTGCATGGCATGAATATCGCGACCAATACCACCAGGGTGGCGATGCTCGATCTGATGCGGCAAACTCTCACCTCTCATGAGCTCGTGGATGCGCAATGGACCTTCGGTGCGACTGCTAGTGAAGTCGAGGTGACGCTTTTCCGCGAAGTAGGAGAGGGTGCCCAAAATGGGCAGGGCGAGAAAATCGTCTTCCTCTCCTCGCGCAATGCCGAAGCGATGACCTTTACTGCGGATCTGTCGGGCTTTTTGCCAAGCTATGGGACCGTGCGTGCCGTTGCGATATATTATGAGCAAGACGGATCTCACCAACGCGATGCAATCGTTCGAGAGGTCCCGGTGTCAGACCCCGACGGCGATGCGATATTTACCGTCGAGCTGCAACCCTACGAGGTGATTCAGTTCATCTTCACCGATCCTTCTGGCAGTGTCTCGGCAATTCCCGGCGCACCAATCGCAACAAGCAGCACCGAGCTTGAGGGGATTTGGGGAACTGACAATATCGATCGGTTTGCCGGCGTTGAAGGGGCCGACCTGTACTACGGCCTCGGCGGCAACGACGTAGTTTTCGGCCGAGGCGGCAACGACACAATCTTCGGCGGCGCTGGTGATGACTTCCTCCGTGGGCAGGCGGGCGATGATCGTCTCGATGGCGGCGATGGCAATGACACGCTGTGGGGAGATGTGGGTCATGATTACCTCACAGGTGGCGGCGGCAATGACAAACTTTATGGCGGTTTTGGTCGTGATCGCCTCACCGGCGGAGACGGCAATGACACACTTTATGGGCAGCAAGGTAATGATCGCCTATTTGGCGAGCATGGCCACGACCTGATCTTCGGCGGTAACGGCAACGATTTCATCCTCGGTGGCCTCGGTAGTGATACGCTCGGTGGTGGCGAAGGTAATGACATCATCCGCGGTGGCATAGGTAGAGATAGTCTCGATGGCGGTGAAGGTAACGACCTCCTCCGCGGTGGCATCGGTAGTGATACGCTCGATGGCGGCGCGGGCAACGACCAGCTTTTTGGCGGGCTTGGAAGCGATGTGTTCAGCTTCTCAATTGGCCATGGTCATGACGTCATCCACGATTTCGACCTGCAGTCCGGCGATCGCATAGATTTGTCAGCGATGGGCTTGCCAACCGCCTCGGACGCCTTTCCCTTCTCCGGCTCGGCCGCGGGCCTGGCGCTCCAGGTCGGCGGGGACGTGGTCATCACGACCAGCGACACCAGTTCTATCGTCGTCAAGCAGACCGATCTTACTCTTCTCAATGCGGAGCACTTCATTCTTTAGCAGAGGTAGACAGTCGGTGACAATGAGCGAGGCGGCGGTACTGAACCGCTATCTTTTTCGCAACGAGAGGGGTTACAGGTCGTCTAGGCCTTGTGGAATCGCTCCGAGGGCCAAATTCAGATCTATGAAGGCTGTCAGATGGGAGGCGCGTGCGTCGATAAGGGCACGGTGGGACTCGGCTCGGGACCGTTCGATGTCGAGGCGTTCCGGTAACGCGATCTCCCCTTCCTCGAACAACTCTTCTGCAATGCTGAGGGCTTGATCATATTCGCGCTTCGCGCGGCGAAGGTCTTCAAGTTGTGCCCTTGTTCCATGCAGCCTAGCTTGCGCAGCCTCGACTTCGGAGACACCCGAGATCACGGCGGCCTGCCAGTCGAACAAGATCGCTTGAGCTGTAGCGACGTCGCGGTCGACGGCTGCGTTTCTAGTGCGTGCTGAGAAGGGCGGCAGGCTGACGCTCGGACCAAACCGCCATCCCAGGCCAGCGCTGGATGCATCGATCGTGCCTGTCAGGAACAGGCGCGGCAGCCGCTCGGCCTCTGCATCCCTGACACGGACACGAGCCGCATCATATTGCAGTTCGATCCTGCGAATGTCGGGTCTTGTCCGCACCGCATTGGCGGGGATGGCATTCGGAAAAAGATGGGCGCGAAGACCAAGCGGTCCTCGAGCGGCTGAAAGCCGTGCCACGCCTTGAGCGTCGCCCCCCGCCAAGGCAGCAAGCTCTTGTGCGAGAGCGGTCCTTTCACCGTGGAGCCGCCTCAGCGTCGCGCGGTCATCAAAAAGGGCTGCGCGGGTTCGCAACAGGTCGAGTTGCGTGGCATCGCCCACTTCGAGTTGTGTCTCAAGGGCGTTGACCAGGGCCTGGCCACGCCGGATATCTGCATTGGTCTGATGGATAAGTTCGTCATTTGCGGCCAACCGCACATAGCCGCGTGCAATGGAGCCGGCCAAATCCAATATGAGATGATTGCGAGCCGAGATCGCGTCAGAAACCGCGATCAGTGCGCGATCCTGCTCGCGACTTTGTTGTCTTGAAGTGTCAAGATCGAGCGTTATCGACAGACTAGCTGTCCCGGCGACATTAGCTGCAGTGGCGGGTCCGGACAGCGAAGCCGCGGCCTCTACGTTTGGATTGATGCGCACGCCTACTCGTTCGGCATTGGCTTGCGCGCTCACGATGCGCTGGTCTGCAGCTGAAACCGCCGTGTTGGTGCGTATGCCGGTCATGATCAGCTCTCTCAGAAGCGGATCATCGAAAGCCTCCCACCATGGCGATGTGCCTGATCGCAGTGCATCGACCGAGGAGTCGAAGGAATAGGCAGAGTCGGTTTCCATGTGAGCGTCAGGAAGTTCAATCGATGACATCGTACACGACGCAGCGATCAGGGCAGTCGACATAACGGAGAAACAGTACGACCTGCGTCGCACTTCAGGCCACTTAACCATGTATCGTTTCTGCCTCATATTTTTGTGAAGAAGATACCAAATTAAGCGCCCCGTCAGAAGCGGCGACTACGGCTTCCGTACCGGTTCCTGGGGCCGGCGTTGCAGATGAGAAACAACTCAAGTCACGTGTCCACGCTCCAAGTGAACCGCGCCGGGTTTGCCGGAGGCTCCAACTCTTGAGTAGCAACTGTGTTTCAGTCGACTGCTACTCAGTAGGCCGTCCCAGTATGCCCGACCTGACCTGCCACTGAACTTTCATCCAGCCGCGACCGGAGCCCGGTTTGTATTTACGCCGGTTGGCGCAGGTTGAGCAATCGCCCGACGCGCGGAGCTTTCATCTCGCGCAGCGGGGCGGGCGATTGCG
>Ga0208112_100948_pt1 | contig 14023 bp, 13 predicted proteins | sample HotLakConsoUCCLE_FD_184736 | JGI IMG/M metagenome (GOLD analysis project Ga0208112, IMG submission 184736) | Hypersaline microbial mat communities from Hot Lake, Washington, USA - Hot Lake Consortium UCC-LE (SPAdes) (version 2) ... | reverse complement strand
CCTCGTGCAGCAAGGCGACGGCAAACCAGTTCCGGCTGTTCCTGCATGCGGGGGCCTACTGGCTCATGTGGGGGCTGCGTGCGGCGATGCCGAAACGTGCGGCCTTGCGCCTGGCGCAGTTCGACACCTTGCGTGTGCGCCTCATCAAGATCGCCGCCCGCGTGGTCGAAATGAAGACGCGGATCTGCCTGCATCTGCCGACATCATGTCCCGACCATGCGATCCTGCGCATCGTGCTGAGCCGGATACCACGTCTCGCCATGTAGCCACCGGGGACGTTGGCGCCCCTTTTGAACCCCGCGACCGCAACCTGCAAACCCCGCCCCTTACACCATCTCCGCCACCGAAAAGCGGCGGGGCGGGTCACCCTGCGCCGGCTTCTCGAAAAATCCAACCACCCGGCGACACGCGCCCATGATCAGGCTGCGATGCATAAAGGCGGCAAGCTCGACCCGTCGGTGCGCTGCTTCTACATTGATCGCGACGACCTGATGGCGCGCTTCTACCGGCAGCGCGCAGGGAGCCGGGGCGACCGCCAGCTCGCTGCGAGCATCGTCGCTGCCAATCCGGGCCGCAACATCCGCTATTTCGACAAGGAGATCGAGGGCGCGCGGGGGCACCTGCTGCTGCACTCCGACAGCGAACCCGAGCGCGCCGCGCTGGGCGCACGCCGCCTCCACCGCAACGCCACCCATTTCATCGACATCATCATCCCGCGCAAGGCGCTGGACCGGGTGTTCAGGTTGGGGAGATAGGTCTACCATGATCCGTATCGTCAAATCGGCAGAAGGGCTTTTCTGGATTAAGTGTCTAGCGGTAATCGCACTGGCAATTAATCCTGTTTCTGCAGTCGCGGACACATGCAACGATAGCATATTATCAAAAAACCCAGTCAATGGAGATGTATTTTTAAATTCTTCAAGAAACAAACTTCAAAAAATTGAAGAAAATCAATTATTACGTATAGAAAGAGATAAAGAAATTGAAATAACATACGTAATAAAATCAGAATCTCTCACAGTATATCGCGCAATTGCATTTCTTCGCAAAACAAGATCTTCGAATGAGGATGTTTTTCATCGCAATATCAGAATATACAACAATATTGTGCCGGGTGAAGAGAGAACAAGCAAAAAAGATTTTTATAAGCATCATAGAGACAGAAATGAAGTAACAAAGATTACGCGGCATTTTCATGTGCCATATAGCTTTTACCGCATAAATTACTTTCAAAATTTAGAAGACACAAGCTCGTTTCAGGGATTCTTCGATGATTCCTCAATAAATTTTTATGGGAGAATTCAGAGATATAAAGGAATGAAATCAAATATAATGTGCGCGACAACAGTATTTTTTTCAGAAATTCCAGCTCAAGGAGTGGTTGATAAGGTATATTTTCGAGTTATCAACCTGTCAGAGGAAAATACGATTCCAAACTGGCATGATTTTGAACTGACCTTTGAGATTACACAATGATATTAAAATCCATTGATTATATAAGAAATATAAAAATATTTACAAATGTAAATCATGGCGCCAATGGACTTTTATCCATTGAGGGTTTTATTATCGTCCTTATTTCCGCATTAATTCTAAACGAAACAGATCAGTTTGCTGACGCAATGCGAAGCGCACTACAAAAAGATTTCATGAATTTGTCGGAAATATCGGTAATATTTTCATCAATCTCGCTTGGCTTAATGATTTTTATTTATCTCATAAATGCTTTCGCTGCACCAGACAAGGATCATGCTATCAATATTTTCTCTTGGAATATAATTATAATATTCCTTAGTTCATCTGCAGTATTTTTTACAACAGTGTTTGATGGCACATTAAGGAATTATTTTATCTATAATACAAAAACTTATGTTTTAATTTTTATTTTTTTAATATTGTCTATAATTATTGCTTGTGCAAAAAAGATAAATTTTTCAGATACTGCTATATTTTATTTTATAAAATCCAATTTTAAGAGCATTTTAGCAATTTATGTGTCATCTGCACTACATATGCTAATATTTGTGCGCTAGCAGCCAGGGATTTTTTTGACCACCTCCCGGAACACATCCCCCCGGTGCTCGAAGCTCCGGAACTGGTCGAATGATGCGCAAGCCGGGGAGAAAAGAATGACCGGCGCCTCATCCGCGCTCGCCTGCGCATCGGCCGCAGCGCGGGCCACCGCTTTCTCGAGGGTACCACAGCGCTCATAGGGCACGCGGCCCTCCAGCGTCTGCGCGAAGGCGTCGCTCGCCTCGCCAATCAGATAGGCGCGGGCGACCCGCGGGAAATATTCCGCAAGACTGTCAATGCCGCCTTCCTTCGGCTTGCCGCCGAGGATCCACCAGACGCGGTCGAACGAAGCCAGCGCGCGGGCGGTGGATTCCGCGTTGGTCGCCTTGGAATCGTTGATGAAGGTCAGCCCTTCCGGCCCCGGCACCTCTTCCATGCGATGCGGCAGGCCGGGGAAGGACGGCAGCGCCTGCGCGATCGCAGGCGGGCTCACCCCCGCATGCCAGCAGGCGGCGCAGGCGAAGGCCGTGTTCTGCGCGTTATGCGCCCCGCGCAGCGTCGATATCCCCTCGAGATCGCCCAGAGCCAGCGCCGTCTCGACATCCTCGCCGGCATTGCGCGCGAGAACCAGCCCGTCATGCACGAAATAGCCCCAGGGCAGTTCGCGCGTGGCGGATACGGGATAGACATCCGCGCCCTCCACCTGCGACAGTCGGCGCCCGATATCCTCGCAATGTTCGTCGTCACGCCCGATCAGGGCGAGCTTCGCCTTTGCGACGAGCCGCTCCTTCACGTCCGCGTAGTGCTCCATGGAGCCGTGGCGGTCGATATGGTCCGGCGAGAGATTGAGCAGCAGACCGATCGTCGGGGCGAGAGAGGGCGTCAGATCGATCTGGTAGGAGGAGATCTCGACCACGTGGAAGCGCGCATCCGCCGGCGGCTCCAGCGAGAGGATCGCCGCGCCGATATTGCCGCCCATCTGCACGTCGCGGCCCGTCTCGCGCAGGATATGGGCGATCAGCGCCGTGGTGGTGGATTTGCCGTTGGTGCCGGTAATCGCGATGAAGGGCGCATCCGGCGCCAGCTTCGCCCGCTCGCGGCAGAACAGCTCGATATCGCCGATGATCTCGACCCCCGCCGCCTGCGCCTTCGTGACGCTCCAATGCGGCACGGGATGGGTAAGCGGCACGCCGGGCGAGAGTATCAGCGCGGCAAAACCCGCAAAATCCGCCTCGCGCAGATCCGTGATCGGGACGCCTTGCGCCCGCACGGCCTCGACCCGCTCGGCATTGTCGTCGAAAGCGTGCACCCGCGCGCCGCCGGCGATCAGCGCGCGGGCGGTGGCGAGCCCCGATCCGCCGAGGCCGAACAGGGCGACGTCGCGCCCGGCGAAGACGGTCGAGGGGGTCATGCCGATCTCCTCATCTCAGCTTCAGCGTCGCCAGCCCGATCATCGCGAGCACGACGGCGATGATCCAGAAGCGGATCACGATCTGCGGCTCGGTCCAGCCCAGCTTCTCGAAATGGTGGTGGATCGGCGCCATCTTGAAGACGCGTTTGCCCGTGAGCTTGTAGGAAGCGACCTGGATGATCACCGAGGAAGCCTCCAGCACGAACAGGCCGCCGACGATGGCGAGCACGATCTCGTGCTTCGTCGCCACCGCAATGGTGCCGAGCATGCCGCCGAGCGCCAGCGAACCGGTATCGCCCATGAAGACCTGGGCGGGCGGGGCGTTGAACCAGAGGAAACCGAGCCCGGCACCGATCAGCGCTCCGCAGATGACGGCGAGCTCGCCGGTACCGGGCACGAAATGGATCTGCAGATAATTGGCGAAGATCGCATTACCCACGAGATAGGCGATGAAGCCGAAGGTTCCTGCGGCGATCATCACCGGCACGATGGCCAGCCCGTCAAGACCATCGGTGAGATTGACGGCATTGCCTGCGCCCACGATCACCAGCGCGCCGAAGACGATGAAGAACCAGCCGAGATCGATCAGCACATCCTTCAGGAAGGGCAGGGCCAGGCTGTTGGAGAGCGGTGGCGCGGCAATCTGCGCGATCGCAATGCAGGCGATCGCGGCGATCGCAGCCTCGATCGAAAGCCGGTACTTGCCGGAAAAGCCCTTGTGCGATTGCTTGGTGACCTTGAGGTAATCGTCATAGAAGCCGATCGCGCCAAAGCCCAGCGTGACCAGCAGCACCACCCAGACATAGGCATTGGCGAGATCGGCCCAGAGCAGGGTTGAGACCAGCAACCCGGCGAGAATCATCAAGCCGCCCATGGTCGGCGTGCCGCGCTTGGTCAGCAGATGTGATTCCGGCCCGTCATCGCGGATCGGCTGACCATGCCCCTGCCTCAGGCGCAGGGTGGCGATGATGGCCGGGCCGAACCAGATCACGAACAGAAACGCCGTCGCCGTCGCCATCCCCGTGCGGAAGGTGATATAGCGCAAGACGTTGAGAACATTCACATAAGCGGCAAAATCCGCAAGCCAGGTCAGCATCGCTCAAACTATCCCTCTTGCGCGAGCGCACTGCCTGTGCCCGCGCGTTTCTTCACCGCCTCGACGATGCGCTCCATGCGGATGCCGCGCGATCCCTTGACCATCACGACATCCCCGGCGCGCAGGGCGGCGACCACCGCCCCTTCGAGCCCGGTCGCAAGGTTGGCGTAGCCGCCACGGCGCTCCGGGGGAAGGGCCGCCATCAGATTTTTCATCAGGGGCCCCGCCGCGAAGACGAGATCGACCCCGTTCCCGATCACGGAATGCGCGATTTCGGCATGCGCGGCGGGGCCGGAATCGCCCAGTTCCAGCATGTCCCCGAGCACGGCGATGCGCCGCCCGCGAAAGCCGATCTCGGTCTGGCCGAGCGTTTCCAGCGCGGCGCGCATCGAGGCCGGATTGGCGTTGTAGCTCTCATCAACGAGCAGGAGCTCACCGCCATTGAACGCAAGAAGGTCACGCGCCCCGCGCCCCGTCGGCGGCGTCAGATCGCCCAGCGCCAGGGCCGCGAGCGCCAGATCGAGCCCCAGCGCGTGAATCGCCGCGACGAGGCCGAGCGAATTGATCGCCACATGCCGCCCGACCATGCCGACGCGATAGGTCAACGGTGTCTCGAAGACACGGGCATCAACGATGGTCATGTCCTGCTTCGCGATGATGCGCAAGGCACGCACATCCGCCCCCTCGCTCTCGCCGAAACAGACGACGCGCCCGGCATCGGAGGCGAGCGCATGCGCGCGCAGGCGCTCGAAATGCGGATTGTCGCGGTTGATCACGGCGACACCGCCCGGTTCCAGCCCGAGGAAGATCTCGCCCTTGGCGTCGGCGATGCCCGAGACGGAATGAAAATGCTCGATATGCACCGCCTCCACGGTCGTCACGATGGCCACATCCGGGCGCACCATGCGCGCCAGCGGGGCGATCTCGCCGGCATGGTTCATGCCGATCTCGAACACGCCGTATTGCGTATCACGCGGCATGCGCGCCAGCGTCAGGGGCACACCCCAATGGTTGTTGTAGGAAGCCGCAGAGGCATGCGTCCTGCCCGAGCGCGACAGCAGCAGCCGCATTGCCTCCTTCGAGCCGGTCTTGCCGACGGAGCCGGTAATGGCGATGATCCGCGCATCCGAGCGCGCCCGCGCCGCCCGCCCGAGATCCTCCATCGCGGTGAGCGTATCGGGCACGACGAAGAGCGCGCCGGGAAGGCTCTCGCAGGCGGTAGCCAGCGCCTCGGCCCTGTCGCGCGCGATCACGGCGGCAGCAGCGCCTTTCTCCAGGGCCTGGACCACGAAGTCATGTCCGTCGCGCGCCTCACCGGTGATGGCGAAGAACAGATCACCCGGTTTCAGGCTGCGCGTGTCGATGGAGATACCCTCGATGCGCGCAGGCAGCGGACCGATGCTGCGCGCCTGCATCGCCGCGCACGCTTCCTCGCCTGTCCATAGCGGCATCGATTGGGCATTCATCATCTCAACTCCGCGACAGTCTGTTGGCTATGAAAGGTTTGCGGCAATGGCCTGCCGGATGGTCTCCTGATCGGAAAACGGCAAGACCTGTTCGCCCACGATCTGGCCCGTTTCATGACCCTTCCCGGCCACCACGAGCACGTCTCCATCGCGGAGCATGGCGACGCCCGCCCGGATCGCCGCGCCGCGATCACCGATCTCTTGCGCATCCGGCGCCTCGCTGCGAATGGCGGCGCGGATCAGAGCCGGGTCCTCGCTGCGGGGATTGTCATCGGTGATGATGACATGATCGGCGCGTGCGGTCGCGATCCGCCCCATGATCGCGCGCTTGCCGGGATCGCGATCACCGCCGCAGCCGAAGATGCAGATCAGCCGCCCGCGCGCGAAGGGACGCAAGGCGTCGAGCGCATGGGCCAGCGCATCGGGCTTGTGGGCGTAATCGACGACGCAGAGCCCGCCATTGACCTCGCCCACCCGCTCCAGCCGCCCGCTGACGCCGGTGAGCTGCACAAGCGCCGCGAAGACGCGTTCAGGATCGCCGCCCGTGGCGATGACGAGGGCGGCGGCGACGAGGGCGTTCTCGATCTGGAAAGTCCCGATCAGCGGGATCGCCAGATCATGGCGCCGCCCCGCATGGACGAGACCCACGCCCTGCGCGAAGCCTTGCGTCTCATGCCGCTCGAGCCGGATGAAATCACCCGCAGTGCCCACCGTGAGCGGGAGGTGGCCGGCGGCGCGGATGGCGGTCATCGCCTCGCGGGCGTAATCGCCATCCGTATTGACGATGGCCGGCGCGCCGATCGGCAGGAGGCTGTCGAACAGGCGCATCTTGGCCGCGAGATAGGCGTCCATCGTGGGATGATAGTCGAGGTGATCGCGCCCGAGATTGGTGAAGGCGGCGGCAGCCAGCCGGACGCCGTCGAGGCGGTGCTGGTCGAGCCCGTGCGAGGAGGCCTCCAGGGCGAGATCGGTAATACCGCGATCCGTGAGATCCTGGAGCATGCGATGCAGGCCGACGGGATCGGGCGTGGTCAGCGCGCCATACTCGGCCCCCTGCCCCGTCACAACGCCGAGCGTGCCCAGGCTCGCCGCCGCATCGCCGAGGGCAAGCCTGATCTGGCGCACGAAATCCGCCACCGAAGACTTCCCCGCCGTCCCCGTCACCGCCACGATCCGCTCCGGCTGGCGCGGATAGAAGGCGCAGGCGGCACACGCCAGCGCGAGGCGCGGATTGGCGACGCGGCGCCAGGCGATGTCATGGGCAAGATCATCCGGACGCGGCCCCGCCGCCACGATCGCCCGCGCGCCCCGCGCCAGCGCCTGCGGCACGAAACGCGCGCCATCCGCCTTCACGCCGGGTATGGCGAAGAAGGCGAAACCGGGCGCCACGACGCGGCTGTCGGGGGTCAGGCCGGTGATCTCCAGGGCGTCGAAAGCGTCGCCCGCCGGGCCGAGGAGATCGGCGAGGCGGCGTGATTTCTCTTTCATATGCGCGCCATGCGACGCCGATTCGCTCATTGCGTACCCCAGGCCCCCAGCCGGGTCATCAACGGGAAAGGTTGCTCGGGAGGGTTAAACCGCGGCGGGATATCGAGCAAGTGCGCCGTGCGCTTGATGATGTTGCCCGCCGTCGGCGCCGCATTCCAGCCCGCCGTGTTGAAGCCGTGCGTGTCCGGCGTCGCCTTGGGCTCGTCCAGAATGGTGAGGAAGAGGTAACGCGGGTCGTCCGCTGGCGCGACGGCGAAGAAGGTCGTCAGCAGAACCCCCTCGACATAGCGCCCGTCCACCACCTTCTGGGCGCTGCCCGTCTTGCCGCCGACGTAAAATCCCGCGATCGCCGAATTGCCGGCGGAGCCGCGTTCGGCATTGAGGCGCATGACATAGCGCATCGCCTCGCTGGTCTCCTCGCTGATCACCCGGGTGGCGTCGCGGCGCGCTTCCTCTTCGGAGCGCTTGATGAAGGTCGGCGGGATCATCATGCCGCCATTCACCAGCGCCGCCGTCGCCATGGCCGCCTGGAGCGGCGCCACCGCGAGCCCGTGCCCGAAGGCGATCGTCGCGGTGTTGATCTCGGTCCAGCGGCGCGGCACCAGCGGCGCGGCGTTTTCGGGAAGCTCCGTCTCCAGCCGCTCCAGCTGGCCGGTGCGGCGCAGGAATTCGCGGTGATGCTCCACCCCCAGCTCCAGCGCCATGCGCGCCGTCCCGATATTGGAAGAATGCACGAAGACTTCCGGAACGTTCAGAATACGGTCCTGGCCGCGATAATCGCGAATCCGCTGACGTCCGAATTGCAGTGGAGCGCGGGCATCGAAGGTCGAATTGATGTCGAACTCGCCGGATTCGAGGGCCATGGCGACCGTCAGCGCCTTCAGGGTCGACCCCATCTCGTAGACGCCGACATTGATGCGGTTGATATTGTCCGCTTCCTGCGCCTCGACCGGGTTGTTCGGGTCGAAATCGGGAAGCGAAACCAGCGCGACCACCTCACCAGTGCGCACATCGAGCACCAGCCCTGCCGCCGCGATGGCACTGAACGCCTCCATGGCCTTCAGGAGCTCGTCGCGCATGGCGTGCTGCACACGCAGATCGAGCGAGAGCTCGACAGCCCGGAGATCAGCCGCACTCTTCAACAGGCCGACACCTTCGAGATCCTGCAGACCCTGGCCGTCGACCCATTTCTCGATGCCGGCAATGCCCTCATTGTCAATATTCGCATAGCCCAGAACATGCGCCGCCGCGAATCCGTTGGGATAGACGCGTTTGTGCTCGGGGAGGAAGCCGACACCGGGAATGCCGAGCCGGTGAACTTCGGCACGCTGACGCGGCGAGATCTCGCGCTTCACGTAAATGAAGCCACGATCGGTGCTCAGCTGTTCGCGCAGGCGCCGTGAATCGAGATCGTGGAAGACAGTGGTGAGGAGCTCGGTGGCTTCGTCGGGATCAATGATGTTGCGCGGCTCGGCGAAGACCGAATAGCTCATCACGTCGGTCGCCAGAATCTCGCCGTTGCGATCAACGATATCCGGCCGTGCCGTGCCGAGAGACGAAACGGATGCGCGCCGCATCGCCTCCTCATCGTCGGCTGCAATTCCGAGCTGGACCAGCCTGCCGGACAAGGCTGCGAAGAGGATGGTGAATGCGAAAGCGGCAAGGCCGATCCGGGCACGCCCCTTGTCGCCGCGCAGGCGAAACAGTTCCCGCAATCCGGCAATGAACCCGCCGAACAGGCCACCCGGCGGCTCGCCCTCGGCAAGCGCCTCGGATTCGCTCTGGTCACGATCGGGACTGGACACGGGAGATCACCTCGTCGAACCGGTGGTGGTGGGAGTGGAGACCGCAGGGCGCGCTGTCCGGCCGGGCGTTGCGGTGGGCTCGGCGAGACCGAGCGCCTCGAGCTTGAGGGCGATCCCGTCATCGCGTTCACCGCGCTCAGGCAGGTCCGAGAAGCGGGTGATGCGGCGCGGATCCATCTCGACGATATCGTCGAGATGGCGCTCGGCCAGCGCCTGTACCCGGTCGGGCCGGTTGAGCAGGGTCCATTCCGCGCGCAGTACCGCGATGGCCGCACGCTCGCGGTCGACATCGGCCTGCAGGCGCGCGAGCTGCTCGGCCTGGATGATCGATTCATACTTGATCGAATAGGCGTAACCCGCCGAGCCGATCAGCGCCGCAATCGCCACGACATGGCTCAGACGGATCATCGCCGCCCCTTTTCTCGCGCCGTGCGCGGCAGGCTGGCAAGGGTGGTGATCGTATCCGATTCCGGCTGGGCCGGCGCATCGAGCCGCTCGCCCGCGCGCAGCTTGGCCGATCGCGCACGCGGATTGGCCGCGTTCTCCGCCGTACCGGGCTTCACCGGACCCTTGGTCACAAGGCGGAAGCTCGGTTGCGGGCCGGGGCCGGCGACAGGAACATGCCGCGAGAAACCGCCGCCGCGCCCGGCACGCTGGGCCAGATATTGCTTGACGATACGGTCTTCCAGCGAATGGAAGGTCACGACGACGAGCCGCCCGCCGGGCGCGAGCGCCGCTTCGGCGCCGTGCAGCGCCCGGGCGAGTTCGCCGAGTTCGTCATTCACCGCGATGCGCAGGGCCTGGAAGGTCCGGGTCGCCGGATGCGGGCCATTGGGCTCGGCACGCACGAGGCCGGAGACGAGCTCGGCAAGATCGCGGGTGGTCTCGAAGGGGGCGCGGCGCCGGCGCTCGATGATGGCGCGGGCGATGGCGCGGGCGCGACGTTCTTCGCCGTAATGATAGATGATGTCGGCCAGAAGCGATTCGTCAGCCCCGTTCACGAGATCGGCCGCGCTTTCGCCCTGCCCCTCCATGCGCATGTCGAGGGGGCCGTCGAGCCGGAAGGAGAAGCCGCGCGCGGCCTGGTCGAGCTGCATCGAGGAGACGCCGATATCGAGCACGATGCCATCCAGCATACCGCATGTCCCCGTCTCGCGGGCAATCTGGACACAATCGCCGAAGCGCCCCGCGACAAGTTGCAGCCGCCCGCCCGATGCGGCAACCATTTCCTGCCCCGCCGCGATGGCGGACGGGTCGCGGTCGATGCCGATGACACGGTTATCGGGATGCGCGTCGAGAATGGCGCGCGCATACCCCCCGGCGCCGAACGTGCCGTCGAGGAAGATACCGCCCTCGCGGGCTCTCAGCGCCGTCAGCACCTCCTCCAGAAGCACGGGAACATGAGGGGCCGGTCCGCCAGCGGCAGGATTGTCTCCTTCACCGCGACCACTCATGATTCCCGCACCTCCGGCGAAGCTGGCTGCGCAATGGCTGCGCCCGTCATCGGCGCGCCGATGCCCTGCTTGAGGGCGCGCACCTTCGCGCGCGCCGTATCCAGATGCGCGCGAAAGCGTTCCGGCTCCCAGATCTGGAATTTCCGGCCGAGCCCCACGAAGGTCACGTGGTCGCTGATCCCGGCATGGTTCTTGACCATATCCGTCAGGACCACGCGGCCCTCCGCATCGATCCTGAGAATTTCGCTGGTTCCGAACAGGGCGGTGGAGAGCTGGTCGTGCTCGTCCGAATAGGGCGACAGCCCCGACAGCAGCGCGTCGATCGCCCCCAGAAGCGCGTTGCCCCCGGCATCGAGCGCCGGTGCATCCAGCGCCGGATGCACGTAGAGCCCCTCGAATCCATCCCGCGCGAGCACGGCACGAAAGGTCGCGGGGATCGATACGCGACCCTTCGAGTCCAATCGGTTGGTAAAATTGGACACGAAGCGGTTCATCGTCAGTGCCACAGCCCCCATGGATCGGTCGCCGGGCAGCGAAGCCCGCGCGGCGCGTCACTCCGTCGGCAGCGCAAATGCGCAGGAAGACACGATCACGGTTCTGGTAACCGCGACCGCTACGCATCGCTCTCGGCGCCGTGAACGGGATGATCTGGGATACCATGGGCTCTTATGGGCGTCAACGGATTCCACGGGTGACAGACGGACGATTCCCTACCTGCCACAAGCAACATCATCAGAGCGCGTCTTGGTTAACGAAGCGTCAACGCGATGCGGCCCCGATAGGCTCATCCGCAGCATCGCACGCCCCGTTGCGATCGTTTCCGCAGGGATAAGCAGCGCCTGCCCCTTGCGCCCGGCTGCGCGTCGTCGATCCTGTCGTCATGCTGCTCAACCTCTTTCACACCCTGCGCTCTGCCGGTGTTCCCGTCTCCCTCAGGGAGCATCTCGCCCTGATCGAGGCCATGTCCCATGATCTCGCCGAAAAACGCGTCGAGGATTTCTATTTTTTTTCGCCCGCGCCGCTCATGGCGATCGGCGCGCCTCCTCACCTTCAATGTGGCTTTCGTAATAATATTCTGGTCAGCCCATTCCCAGCCAGCGGTATACTGGACTATCCTGATTGCGGAGAAGATTCAGCGCCATGGCGATGCACGTGACCACCAATAGCGGTCGAATGATCTTCGCTCCTCTCTTGATGGCAAGGCGAGAACCCAGAAGCGAACCGCATATCTGGCCGACACCCATGATGAAACCGACTTTCCAGAGAATTGCGCCGCTCACCAGAAACACCAACAATCCGCCTACATTGGAAGCGAAATTCACCACTTTGGTGTGGGCTGTCGCCTTGAGCATGTTGAAGCCGGCGAGCGAGACGAATGCGAGCATGTAGAACGATCCTGCCCCTGGCCCGAACAGCCCGTCATAAAAAGCAATCGCCGGAATAAAGGTCGCGCCGAAGACAGTGAAGGACAGGCGGCGCTGGCGATCGATGGCCCCGGCATCGGGTTTCACAGCAAAATATACCGCAATCACCACAAGAAGCAGCGTTAGACCGCCCTCCAGAAATTCGACAGGCAAGACAATTGCGAGCAGGGCGCCGAACACCGCCCCGACAAATGACAGGCAAGACATAGGAAAGACGGACTTGAACTCTACATAGCCCTTGCGCCGATACGCATATGCTGCGGAGCCGGAGCCGAACAACGCTTGAAGCTTCGCGGTTCCAAGGGTTTCAAGCGGCGGCAATCCGGCAAGCAGCAAGGCAGGAATGGCAATCAAGCCGCCACCGCCTGCAATCGAGTCGATGAACCCCGCGAGAAAGGCCGCAGCAAACAAGAAGAGAATCAGGTCCGGAGCAATTTCTGTCAAGGGAATGTCTCGCCAGAGAGAGGCAGGCAACTGCGATCAAGTTTTATATCTACCAATCAAGCAAAGACGTGACAGCCAACGGTGATTAAAGCGCTACACGCTCTAATGTTACTAAGTAGTTTGTCGTCTCTGGTGTGCCGGATAGCATCCGAGAATATGGATTTCGTCTGAATAGAAGGAAAGCTCTTCCAGTGCCTGGATGAAACCTTCGTCCTCGACATGGGCGGCAACATCGACCATGAATTGGGTGTTCTCGAAGTGTCCGTCGACCATATAACTTTCGATGCGGGTCAGGTTCAGCTTGTTGGTCGCAAACCCGCCAAGTGCTTTGTATAAAACAGCAGGAATGTTGCGTACTTTGAAGAGAACTGTAGCCATGCACTCCCCCCCCCTCTCCGGCATGACCGGTTCCCGTGCGAGGATGACAAAACGCGTCGTATTGTGGGCCTCGTCCTCGATACATTCAGCGAGGATTGACAATCCGTAGATCCTGGCGGCTAACTGCGGTGCGATTGATGCTCGACGGAGATCCCCGCTTGACCAAACCTCTCGGGCCGAGCCTGCGGTGTCTCCGGTAACCACTGCTCGCAATCTGTGTTTCTGAATAAAGGTTCTGCATTGCCCAAGTGCATGAACGTGACTGTACACTGCCTCGAGATTCTCCATGGATGCGCCTGGGACTCCCATCAAATAATGGTGAATCCTCAAAAAATGCTCGCCTACTATGTGCAGGCCCGACCTCGGCAAGAGATGATGGACGTCCGCAACCCGACCCGCCACCGTGTTTTCGATTGCGATCATTGCATAGTCAGCGCGCTCCTCGCGAACCGCTGCCAGAGCGTCTTCAAAAGTTGCGCATGGTTGCGTTCTCGAGGTTGGGAAAACCTCGCCGCAAGCGATCTCAGAATTGGCTCCACGTTCACCTTGAAAAGCAATCATAGGGTCGGATATCCCAAATCTAGCCCGGAAAATTCATTGCGGTCTGGCGGATGTAGCGCAAGCCGTTGAAATAGCATAGGATTCAGGTGTCGAAGCCGAATCTTGCAGTTTCACGGAGGCCACATCCGCCATGAATGATCCTACGCTGCCGCTGGAGGGTTTGTCACCCGTGAATGGCAAGGCCATCGTCGCCCGGTTTGACGGCGGCAGCCTGTCATCGGATAGCGGCCTGATCGCTCTGGCGGAGGTGGACAAGCGCTTGCGTGTTGCCGCGACGCTGGCTGCATGCATCGATGATCCGCGGCGGCCCGAGATGGTCTCCCACAGGCTCGACGAGATGATCGGCTTTCGGATGTGCATGATCGCAGCCGGCTATGAAGATGCCAATGACGCCTCCCGCCTGCGGACCGATCCCCTCTTCAAGATGGCAGGCGGCAGACTTCCCTGCGATGAGGATCTTGCTTCCCAATCAACAATCTGCCG
>Ga0208112_100946_pt1 | contig 14068 bp, 16 predicted proteins | sample HotLakConsoUCCLE_FD_184736 | JGI IMG/M metagenome (GOLD analysis project Ga0208112, IMG submission 184736) | Hypersaline microbial mat communities from Hot Lake, Washington, USA - Hot Lake Consortium UCC-LE (SPAdes) (version 2) ... | reverse complement strand
CCGACGATGAACTCCGCCCGGGGCCACTGGGTCGGTTTGGGCTTGGCATAGTCAAAGACCTGCACGCGCGCGGCGGGGTCCGGCACCTCCTCCCCCGTCACGGGGTGGCGCATGGTGGTCACGCCGTCCCAGCGGGTGACGGGGTTGCCATCCGCATCCATGCGCGGGGTGCGGCCCGACCATTCGAGCACCGCATCGGCGTTGCGGATGTTCTTGAAGTCGCGCAGCACAGGTTCGGACGGGGCGGCGGTGCCATAGGTGCGATAGTGCCATTGCAGATAGCCGATCCACAGCACCAGCTCGGCCACGTTGGCGGCCCATGGGTTCAGCTCGATCCCCAGAAACTGGTGCGGGTCCACAGTGATCAGCGGGCGCGTGTCGCCCAGTTCGATCATCAGCGATGTGACCTCGCCTTCGAGGCGCTTCATCATCTCCAGCGCGACATAAAGGAAGTTGCCCGAGCCACAGGCAGGGTCGAGCACGGTGGTCTCGCACAGTTGCTGGTGGAAGTCGCGCACGAGTTGGAGCGCCTCGTCGGTCTTGCCATCCTCGGTCAGGCGTTGAACGGCGGTCTGCACATCGCGCCAGTCTTCGCGCAGGGGTTCGATGATGGTGGGCGTGACCAGCCGCTGCACATAGGCGCGCGGTGTGTAATGCGCGCCCAGCTTGTGGCGTTGGCGCTTGTCGAGCGCGCGTTCGAGGAGTGTGCCGAAGATCGCCGGTTCGACCTGTTTCCAGTCCGCTTCGGCGGCTTCGATCAGGAGCCCCAGTTGCAGGTTGTTGAGGGGGAGCGCCGACGGGTCCCTGAACAGGCCGCCGTTGAATTTCTTGACCTTGGTCAGCAGCGCATGGGCGTATTCGCCCTTGTCCATCGCCTGCCACAGCCCCGCGAGCGCATGTTCGGCGTCCTGTGGATGGCCCCGCAGCTTGCGCAGCAGGTCGGTGAAGCTGCCGCGCGGGATCAGATCGACGTCTTCGGCGAACATCGAAAACAGGCAGCGCATGAGAAACCGGGCGACGGTTTCGCTGTCATGCCCCTGCCCTTCAAAGCTTTTGCCGAGTTCGGCCAAGTGGGCTGCGATGTCTCGTGTGACCTTTGCAGCCTTGAGAGACGGATCGAGACTGTAGGGATCGGTCCAGATGGTGCGCAAGAGATCGCGCGTTTCCTGTTTGTGCAGGTCGTTCAGGGTGATGCGGTAGCGGTTGCCATCCGGGAACTGGTTGTAGCCCTGCCCCTGTTTCGAAAAGTCGGCATAGACTTCGATCACGTGACCCACATCCACGATCAACAGGAAGGGGGGCCAGCCGTCCTCCTTGGCCACGGCACGGGCGTAGTTGTCCGCCTGATTGCGCGCCTTGAGCATCGTGTCGTCCCAGGCGGCGGTGCCCCGAACACCGTGGCCGATCCGCTTCTGGCTGCGCGCGGCGGTGCCCTTGGCCAGATCGGCAGCGCGGTTCCTTTTCTGGTTTACGCCCTGCTTCGTTTCGAGCACGAAATGCCCCGCGCGATAGGCGTCGATGAAACCCGTGGTGCGCTTGTGCGTGTGAGCAAAGGTGACGGGCCGTTCAAACCGGTAGTGGTCGTTGCTGTCGTCATCGGTGGCCGGGTTGGGCCGGTCAAGGCCCAGCAGTTCCGTCAGCTCGATCACGAAGAGCTGGTAATTAGCATGCTCGCTGCCGCCGGTGTCTTTCCAGCGAGCGTTGAAGGCGTCGATCTGCGGGGCGTTGCTCATGTGAAATCAGTGACTCGGCACAGGAACGCGTTCGGACAAGAATTGCTCGAAAGTGGCTGTTTCGACGGCATGCGCGCTCGCGTCACGCGTGGCGGTGATCCAGGTTTCGATCAAAGCGCAGAGACCCATGATGGCGAAGCCGGGGATCAGCCATAGCCAGATGGCAAGGGGCGTGCTTCCGTCGCTGAAAACGCTGTGAAGCAGGGGCCAGACGATGAACGGCATACCGCAGGCCCCAACCAAACGCACCGGTTTCATCTTTTCCTCGGCAGCGGCGGCCAAGCGATCACGCGTTTCGACCAATCCCCGTTCCCACGCCAGGAATTCGTCCATCACCTGACCCGCCAGGTAGTGCCCGCAGCGGCAATAGTCGCGGGAGATGTATTCGACCTGGCCGCAATCAGCACACCGGATCGCATTGATGCTGTCCGCGTCAGGGCGGAGGCGGGTTTTGTGCGCAGATTTGCATTGATCGCCGTCGGTGCCGCAGACGTCATTCAGCAGACGTTCAGCGTCACGACCGAGCCGCAGTTTGCGCGGTCGGAGTTTCAAAACGTCATCGGGAAATTCTTCTCTCAGCATCAGCTTACAAGCCTCAAAACACTGTCAATTCTTGTTGTATCCGGTGCGCCGCTCTCGCCGGACAATGCATCGGTGTTCAGGACTTCATCGAACAGGAACTCGATGGCGTCCCATTTCTTTTCGGGCGTCACACTCAGACCTCGATCCATGATGCGCCGTTCAACAGCGATCCCGATCTTGCGGTACGCGGTCGCAATCTCTTCGTGCCTGCGGTTCTTTCCGTCTTCGGAGTCTCCTTCGAGCATCCACAGAGGATCGACGTCGAACTTCTCGTAGACCTCTAGGAGCAACTGAGCTGTCAGGTCACGCTGGCCACGTTCGTAGTTCTGATAGGCGCTTCGACTGATGCCAAGCGCCTGCGACATCTCCTCTTGGGAGAGGCGAGCCATATTTCGTACTGCCGCAAGGCGATGCCCAAGGCCAGAAACAGCCATGTTCAACTTTCGTTTGTATTTGTGTTGACCTCATTCGTAGTCATTTGTATCAAAAATAGATACGAACGATGGCGACACGCTTGATTCATGCAGTTTCAGCGTAGTTTTGTTTCATTCTGGACGCAAAACGATTTCTTTCGCTTCAGTTCGTGAGCAACGACGACAGGAGGCGAAGCGTGGGAAAGCTGCTTGAAACCCCCAAGGAACTGGCCGAGCGCGTGGGCATTCCCGTGTCCAACGTGCGCTACCTGATCCGCGAAGATATGTTGGATCACATCTTCACCGCACCAGGTCGCCGCAATCCCAAGATCCCGCAGGGCGCTTGGGAGCGATACGTTGAAAAATTCACAGTGAAAGCAGCCGTGAGCGAGAGGCCCAGTGCGGCCTCTGGCGCGAATTGATCGAGTGAAGGAAACACCATGGCCATGCCCCGCGCGACGCTGACGCAGAGCGAATTGACACGATACCTCAAGGCGTACCGGGATGCAGGCATTCCGGTCGTACGGTCCGAGATCAGCCGAGACGGCAAGGTCGTGATCTACAGCACTGAAAAGCAGACCGACGAGGTCAACAACCCGTGGGATCGCCCGTGAAACGCCGCAAGCAGTTCCCCGGCGCGACGGCCTATTTAGACCGGCACGGGAAGCGGCGTTGGCGGTTTCGGAAGGGCGGGTTCTCGGCGGAGTTGGGGTTTGACTACGGGTCCGAGGATTTCGTTCGCCGTTATGAGGACGCTGTGAACGGGCACAAGACGCGCGGGCTGATCGGGGCGGACCGGACCAAGCCCTATAGTGTCAGCCAGCTTGTCGCGCTGTGGTATCGCTCGCCCGAGTTCCTCGATCTCTCGCCCAGCACGCAGAAGGTTTATCGCGGGATCGTCGAGAAGTTCCGGGAGGAACATGGCGACAAGCCGGTGCGATTAATGCAGCGGCGGCATGTGCAGACGATCCTGGCGGAGAAGTCCGAGACACCCACGGCGGCAAACAACCTTCGCAAACGGTTGATCCAGCTGATGGATTTCGCAATCACGCTGGATTGGCGCGGAGACAACCCGGCGCGAGCAACGAAGCCGTTCCGGGTGGGCGGCGACGGCTTCCATACTTGGGACGAGGACGAGCTGGCGCAGTTCTTCAAGGCCCACAAGCCCGGAACGCTGGCGCATACAGCGGTAACGCTGATGCTCTACACCGGCGCGGCGCGGGTCGATGCGGTGAAGCTGGGGCCGAAGAACGTCCGCAACGGCAAGATCGAATACCGGCGACAGAAGACGCAACGGTCTGGCGGTGTTCTTGTGTCCGTGCCGATCCACCCGGACCTGGCGGAAGTTCTGGACAGGTTACCGAAGGACCGGCCCTTCCTTGCCACACAGAAAGGCACGATGCGTTCCGCCGGGGGACTGGGCAATCTCATGCAGCGTTGGACCGAAGAGGCCGAGCTGCCTCAGTGTTCCGCCCACGGGCTGCGCAAGGCTTGTGCGCGACGTCTGGCAGAGGCCGGAGCCACCGCGCACGAGATCGGCGCGGTCACTGGCCACAAAACACTGGCACTTGTGCAGCGCTATACCGAGGCCGCTGGCCGCGAAGGCATGGCCGATTCCGCGATTGAAAAACTGATCGCCCGCCCGAATGGCGAGCGCAATTTGGCGAACCTTCCCAAGAGGTTCGTCAAATCCGACACCAAACCCAAGCAGGGAAAGGAAATTTTATGAACAGTGGTGAGCCGTGCAGGATTCGAACCTGCGACCCACTGATTAAAAGTCAGTTGCTCTACCAACTGAGCTAACGGCCCACGTGGCGGCCTATCTAGAAACTGCGCAGCATAGGGTCAACCCCGAAAATCCCGGGCCGGAACGATCCTCTGGATTCGCTTCCGGCGGGGGTCTATATGCGCCCCATGAGCGTCACTCAGGATACCGGCCTGCCCTTCATGAAGATGCACGGGCTCGGCAACGACTTCGTCGTGATCGACGCGCGCGGGCGCGATGTCCGGCTGCATGCCGCGCTGGTCGCGGCGCTGGCCGACCGGCATCGCGGCGTGGGGTTCGACCAGCTGGCGGTGATCGAACCGGCCCGGCACGGAGGCGACGCGCGGCTGGGCTTCCTGAACGCGGACGGCTCGCCCTCGGCGGCTTGCGGCAACGCGACCCGCTGCATCGCGCGGCACCTGATGGAAGAGAGCGGCCGAAAGGCGCTTGTGCTGGAAACCGAACGCGGCAGCCTGCAGGCGCGGGACGCGGGAGGCGGGCTGACCTCGGTGAACATGGGACCGCCGCAACTGGACTGGCACGAGATCCCGCTGGCCGAGGAGATGGACACGCTGGAGCTGCCGATCGAGGGCGGCCCCACCGGCACCGGCATGGGCAACCCCCATTGCACCTTCTTCGTGGAAGATGCGGAGGCGATTCCGCTGGCCCAGTTCGGCCCCCGCTACGAGACGCACCCGCTGTTTCCGCAGCGCACCAACGTGCAGGTGGCCAGCGTCATCGAGCCGGACAGGATCCGGATGCGGGTCTGGGAGCGGGGCACCGGGATCACGCTGGCCTCCGGCTCGTCCTCCTGCGCCACCGCCGTGGCGGCGGCGCGGCGCGGGCTGACCGGGCGCAAGGTCGAGATCCTGCTGGACGGCGGCACGCTGGCGGTGGACTGGCGCGAGGACGGAGTCTGGATGACGGGGCCCACGATGCATGTCTTTTCCGCCACCCTGACCCCGGCCTTCCTGGAGGGCCTCTGATGGACCGCAAGGCGCCGGTCTTCACCACGCTGGGCTGCCGCCTGAACGCCTACGAGACCGAGGCGATCAAGGAGCTTTCGGCCGTGGCGGGGCTGGGCGACGCGGTGGTGGTGAACACCTGCGCCGTCACCGCCGAGGCGGTGCGCAAGGCCCGGCAGGAAATCCGCCGCCTGCGGCGCGAACACCCGGACGCCCGGCTGATCGTCACCGGCTGCGCCGCGCAGACCGAGCCCGCCACCTTCGCCGCCATGCCCGAGGTGGACGCGGTGATCGGCAATACGGAGAAGATGCAGCCCGGCACCTGGGCTGGCCTCGCCGCCGATTTCATCGGCGATACGGAGCGCGTGCAGGTGGACGACATCATGTCGGTGCGCGAAACGGCGGGCCATCTGATCGACGGGTTCGGCACCCGCTCGCGCGCCTATGTCCAGGTGCAGAACGGCTGCGATCATCGCTGCACTTTCTGCATCATCCCCTTCGGCCGGGGCAATTCCCGCTCCGTCCCTGCGGGCATGGTGGTGGAGCAGATCCGCCGCCTGGTGGATCGCGGCTACAACGAGGTGGTGCTGACCGGGGTGGACCTGACCAGCTGGGGCGCGGACCTGCCCGCGGCCCCGCGGCTTGGCGACCTGGTGATGCGGATCCTGAAACTGGTGCCCGACCTGCCGCGCCTGCGGATCAGCTCGATCGACTCGATCGAGGTGGACGAGAACCTGATGCAGGCCATTGCCACGGAGCCGCGCCTGATGCCGCACCTCCACCTGTCGCTGCAGCATGGCGACGACCTGATCCTGAAGCGGATGAAGCGCCGGCACCTGCGCGACGACGCGATCCGCTTCTGCGAGGAGGCCCGGCGCCTGCGTCCCGACATGACCTTCGGCGCGGAATCATCGCGGGCTTCCCGACCGAGACCGAGGCGCATTTCGAGAATTCGCTGCGGCTGGTGGAGGAATGCGGCCTGACCTGGCTGCATGTCTTTCCCTACAGCCCGCGGCAGGGCACGCCGGCGGCCCGCATGCCGCAGGTGGACGGGCGCGCCATCAAGGCGCGCGCCGCCCGGCTGCGCGCGGCGGGGCAGGCCCGGCAGGCGGCGCATCTGGCGGCGCAGGTCGGCCGGGAGCATGCCGTTCTCATGGAAAACCCGCATATGGGCCGCACTGCGCAATTCGCCGAGGTCGCCTTCGGCGCGGCGCAGCCGGAAGGCCTTATCGTTCAGGCCCGGATCGCGGGCCATGACGGCCGGCAGCTGCGCGCGGCCTGACCCGGGCGGACATCGCGCCGCCGGCGGCATGGACAGCGGGCCGGCCCGCGCCTAGGCTCCTGTCCTGACACACTGCCGAGGACCGCCCGATGAAGCTCTACCACGCCGCCCCCTCTCCTTTCGTGCGCAAGGTGATGGCCCTGCTGCACGAGACCGGCCAGCTTGACGATGTCGCGCTGGAGACGGTGGCCACCACGCCGCTGGCGCCCGATGCGTCGCTGGCCGCGACCAACCCGCTGGGCAAGATCCCGGCGCTGGTGCGCGAGGAGGGCCCCACGCTCTATGACAGCCGGGTGATCTGCCGGTTCCTCGACGCCCGTGCGGGCGGCACGCTCTACCCGGAAAGCCGGGTCTGGGAGACGCTGACGCTGGAGGCCACTGCCGACGGGATCATGGATGCCGCCGTGCTGATGATCTACGAGGCGCGTTTCCGCCCCGAGCCGCACCGGTCGGAGGATTGGCTGGAGGCGCAATGGACCAAGGTCGCCCGCGCGCTCGACGTGCTGAACGGGCGCTGGATGAGCCATCTGTCGGGCCCGCTCGACATGGGGCAGATCGCGGTGGCCTGCGCGCTGGGCTATCTCGATTTCCGCCACCCGGACAGGGAATGGCGGCGGGAGCGCGGCGCGCTGGACGACTGGTATGCCGTCTTCGCCGAACGCCCTTCGATGCGGGCGACCCGCCCGGAGTGATCCGGGCGGCGCGCGCTCAGAACCGCCAGGTCAGGCCGACATTCAGGGCGTTCGTGAGGATGCGGGTGTCCAGAGATCCGCCGCCATCCAGGTCGGCCTGATTCTCGGACCAGGTGAACTGGTATTCGCCGAACAGCGCCCAGCGGTCGTTCAGCTCGTAACTGACGCCGGCCAGCAGCCGCATCGCGGGTCCGGTAAGCTGATATCCGAACGTGTGCGAGCCGCCACCCGTCGTCTCGGCATCCACATGCGGCAACGCGATGCCGAGGCCCGCGCCCACATAGGGCGTCATCTTCTGCCAGCGGTCCTTCCAGCGATAGAGCGCATTGGCGGTGATGATGTTGTGCCCGTCCGACAGCTCCAGCCGGTCGAATCCGATGGCGGCGCGCTCGGCCTTTGGCGCGTAGACCTTGGCATGGGTGAATTCGAGTCCCCAACCGAAACGGTCATTGACCCACCAGGTGCCGCGGACCCCGTAATAGGGCGGCATCTCGAACGATCGGCCTTCCCAGCCGATCAGCGCATTGTAGGTGCCGCCGCCCGGGTAGTCGCCCTTGACGCGGCTGTGCGGCGAGGTCTGCCAGCCGCTGTAGAAGCTGAGCTCGAATTCCGCCGCGGCCGGGCTGGCAAGGGTCGCCGCCGCCAGGGCCCAGATCATCACGATGAAGCGCCGCATATTCCGCCTCCTGCATGCGTGTCGCAGTTTCGGTTCGTTTACAGCGCATCGGTGTCGCACTCAACCGCGACACAAGCGCACTGAACCGGCGGCGCGTCACTGTATCGCTGGACGCCTTGGGGACTCCCCGCTAAATAGCGCTCCGTCATGCTGCGCGTCTCGCGCAGTCCAGATGTCTTTCCGTCCGCCGGACGGCCAAGGAATGGAGAAGTCTCGTGTCCCACGCAGAAGATCACGAAGGCACCCGGAGGGATTTCCTCTACTATGCCACGGCCGGAGCCGGCGCCGTGACGGCGGGCGCCGCGATCTGGCCGCTGATCAACCAGATGAACCCGTCGGCAGACGTGCAGGCGCTGTCCACCATCCTCGTCGATGTCGCCGGCCTGCAACCGGGCTCCCAGCTTACCGTCAAGTATCTCGGCAAGCCCGTGTTCATCCGCCGTCGCACCGAGGAAGAGATCGAGGCCGAGCGCCAGGTCGATGTCGACGACCTCATCGACCCGATCGCGCGCAACCCCAACATCGAGAATGACGCGCCCGCCACGGACGCCAATCGCGCCCTCGACGAAAACGGCGAATGGCTGGTTCAGATCGGCGTGTGCACCCATCTGGGCTGCGTGCCGATCGGCGACGGGGCCGGCGACTACAAGGGCTGGTTCTGCCCCTGCCACGGCTCGCACTATGACGGGGCCGGCCGCATCCGCAAGGGCCCGGCGCCCGAGAACCTGCACATTCCCGTCGCCGCGTTCGTGGACGACTCCACGATCCAGCTGGGATAAGGAGACGCGCACATGTCCGGAATTCCGCACGATCATTACGAGCCGTCCACCGGCGGCGAGAAGTGGCTGCATCGGCGCCTGCCGATCGTCGGCCTGCTCTATGACACGATCATGATCCCCACGCCCAAGAACCTCAACTGGATGTGGATCTGGGGTATCGTGCTCACCTTCTGCCTCGCGCTGCAGATCATCACCGGCATCGTTCTGGTGATGCATTACACGCCGCATGTGGACATGGCCTTCGCCAGCGTCGAGCACATCATGCGCAACGTGAACGGCGGCCACATGATCCGCTACATGCACCAGAACGGCGCCTCGCTGTTCTTCGTCGCGGTCTATGCGCACATCCTGCGGGGTCTCTACTACGGCTCCTACAAGGAACCCCGCGAGATCACCTGGATCATCGGCATGCTGATCTACCTGCTGATGATGGCCACCGCCTTCATGGGCTACGTGCTGCCGTGGGGCCAGATGTCGTTCTGGGGCGCCACCGTGATCACCGGCCTGTTCGGCGCGATCCCCTTCGTGGGCGAGTCGCTGCAGACCTGGCTGCTCGGCGGGCCCGCCGTGGACAACGCCACGCTGCAGCGCTTCTTCTCGCTGCACTACCTGCTGCCCTTCGTGATCGCCGGCCTCGTGATCGTCCATATCTGGGCCTTCCACACCACCGGCAACAACAACCCGACGGGCGTCGAGGTGCGGCGCGCGTCCAGGGCCGAGGCCGAGAAGGACACCGTTCCGTTCTGGCCCTACTTCGTCATCAAGGACCTGTTCGCCCTCGCGGTGATCCTGGCGGTGTTCTTCGCCATCGTCGGCTTCATGCCCAACTACCTGGGCCACCCCGACAACTACATCGAGGCCAACCCGCTGGTGACGCCTCCGCATATCGTGCCGGAATGGTACTTCCTGCCGTTCTACGCGATCCTGCGCGCCTTCGACGACACGGTGTGGGTCGTGCAATTCGCGAGCTTCATCACCGGCGGCATCATCGACGCCAAGTTCTTCGGCGTGCTGGCGATGTTCGGCTCGATCGTGGTGATGGCGCTGGCGCCCTGGCTGGACACCTCCAGCGTGCGTTCGGGCCGCTACCGCCCCTCGTTCAAGTGGTGGTTCTGGCTCTTCGTCGTCAACTTCTTCGTGCTGATGTGGGTGGGCGCGATGCCGGCCGAAGGGATCTATCCCTACATCGCCCTGATCGGCTCCACCTACTGGTTCGCCTACTTCCTGGTGATCCTGCCGCTGCTGGGCGTGCTGGAGAAGCCGCTGCCGCAGCCCGGCACCATCGAAGAGGACTTCAACGCACACGCGGCCAAGAAGTCCGGCGGCTCGCAAACCGCCGTGAACCCGGCCGAGTGAGAAAGGAACAGAACCCCATGTTCAACCGACTCGCGATCGCAGCGGCCGCAACCGCGCTTGCCCTTTCGGGCGGCGCGGCCCACGCCGCCGGAGCCGCCGGCTATGTCGAAGACTACGACTTCTCCTTCGAAGGCCCCTTCGGCACGTACGACCAGGCGCAGCTTCAGCGCGGCCTCCAAGTCTACACCGAGGTCTGCGCGGCCTGCCACGGCCTTCAATACGTGCCGCTGCGGACCCTGTCCTCGGAGCAAGGCCCCGGCATCCCCGAGAACCAGGTGCGTGCTTACGCCGAGCAGAATTTCGAGGTCTACGACGAGGAGATCGAGGATTGGCGCCCCGCCAAGCCCTCCGACAACTTCCCGGCGAACACCTCGGCCGGCGCGCCGGATCTGTCGCTGATGGCCAAGGCCCGCGCGGGCTTCTCGGGCCCCTACGGCACCGGGATCAACCAGTTGTTCAAGGGCATGGGCGGCGCGGAATACATCGCCTCGCTGCTGACCCACTACAACGGCTCCGAGAAGGAGGAGGCCGGCACCTTCCTCTACGGGAACGACACGTTCCCGGGCGGCTACATCTCGATGGCGCCGGCGCTGTTCGAGGATGGCGTGGAATATGCCGACGGGACCGCGGCCACGATCGACCAGCAGGCCCAGGACGTGGCGGCCTTCCTGATGTGGACGGCCGAACCGAAGATGATGGCGCGCCAGCAGGCGGGCTTTACCGGGGTGCTGTTCCTGACGGTGCTGTCGGTGCTGCTCTACCTGACGAACAAGCGCATCTGGGCCCCGATCAAGCGCAAGGCCAAGGAAAACGCCTGAGCCTGACGGAACCGTGAAACGCGAAACCCCGCCCGAAAAGGCGGGGTTTTTCATGTGCCGGACATGCGTGGCCCCGGGAGGCCGCGCGGGCTACATCGTGTCCACGCAATGCCGGCGGAAGGCGCGCTTGAGCATGTCGAGCTCCGCCCGCAACAGATCGACCTCGGCGCGGATGTCCTCTGCCAGCGCCTCGCCCGAGATCAGGGTGAAGCTGTCCAGCATATCGCCGGTTTCGGCGTCGCGGATGAGGAAGGTCTGCACCCCGTCGGCGATCGCCTCGGCCGGCACCGGGATGCGCAGAACCCAGCGCCCGTTACCCGCATCCTCGGTCAGGCTTGCGCCCTCCACCGCTCTTTCCAGATGCGTGACCTCGATCGCCGGGCGCGTGTCACCCGATCCGGTCACGAAACCTTCCCAGACGCCGTCCAGCAGCCGCGTCTTTGTCACCGTCAGTGTGCTCATGCCCGCCTCCCTCAGAGTTCGGCCCGCGGCCGGCGCGACAGGGTCAGGTCGCGCAGCACGACCTGGTTCATCTCCGGCCGCTCGAAGATCAGATCCAGCCAGAGCCTTTCGATCCGCTTTTCGTTGAGGCGGGAATAGGCGAGGTCGAATTCCACCATCACCTCCTCCTCTCCCAGCGGCAGCTCGCGCACCACCTGCTCGGTGTTCGGCCCATGCTTGATGTTCAGCCGGGCGAAGATCTCCAGCGGCTTTTCCATCTCGACGATGGTATCCAGCCGGATCACGTGCTTGCGCCGCAGGTCGCGCCCGGCCTCCTCCGGCAGGTCCAGCGCAAGCGACAGGTAGGATCCGTCGAAGGCGAACACATCCATCCGCAATCCGTAGGGCGCCAGATCCGCCTCGCGCGTGTTGCGCAGCTGGCGCAGCGTGAGTTCCGAGCGCACGCAGTCATGGAACAGCGTCGCCTCGGCCCCCAGCATGGATTTCGACGCGACGGAAGACAGGCCCGGCACCGGGAGCGGGCCGCGCCATGCCTCCGGCCTCCAGGACCAGTCCGTTCCGGGTGGCTTGGAAAAGGCGTTCGATCCGATCATCGGCAGGGCCAGGCGGTTGTCGGCCACGTGGATCAGACGATCAAGGTGATGCCGCAACCGGCGCGCCTGGCTGCGTTGCCGCCTGAGCAGCACGAGATCTGCCACCTGCGCCCGCCGGGCGGCCGCCGCCCAGCGCCGCAGCGCGCTCTTGAACATCAGCGCGTCGATGAGCCCGCCTGTCCGATCCGCCATTTCCGCCCGCACCTGCCGGTTGTCGTTCTCTCTTTCGGCAGTCTTACCGCAAAACCCTTCAATTGAACAAACCCCGCAGCCATGCGGCGGGCCTGCGCCGCGCAGTTGTGGCGTCCGGAACGCTGTCGGGCGTGGCGAGGGCCGTTTCGGGCAGCCGCAGGCGCACCCTGTCTGCCAGTGCGACCAGCAGCGCCCCCCCGTCCGCCCCGGCAAGCCGGCCGTCGCGGGGCGCGTAGACCGCAAGGCCGATCACCCGTTCGCCCCGGCGGGTGGCGCCGCGCCAGTGGCGCTGGTCTCCACCGGGCAGCAGGACATCGCCGCCCCTCTCCAGGTGCACCAGCGACAACCCTTCGGCCTCGCGCGCGGCCAGCACGCCCGCCCCACCCGCCGCCGCGGCCAGCTCCGCTGCTCCGGGCGTCGGGACGTCCGGCTCCGGCGCGGAAACGGTGACCGTCAGGATCGCGGGCTCCGCCCCGGCCATCGCCACGCCTTCGAGGATGGTGCAACTGGCCAGAAGCACGAAGCTCTCGCGCGGGCTGTCACGCAGCGCGTCGGGATCGATGCAATAGCCCGATGGTCCGGAGACCTCGATCATGCCGCGCGCCACGGTCACCTGGCGCAGGACCTCTCCGGTATCGCCCCTGTCGATGGACATCCCGGCACAGCCCGAAAGCGCCAGGGCGAAAGCCCCGGCGCAGGGCGCGCTAGAGATCCATGTAGACATGCTTTTCGGCCTTGCCACCCGGATGGGTGACGGCACCCTTGTAGGTCGCGCCCACGAGCTGCGCGAATTTCCAGACCGCGCCGGTGGCGTAGATCGTGTCGCGCGGCCCGGCCCAGTCGGCGCGGCGCTGTTCCAGCTCCGTGTCGGACAGGTCCACCGACAATTCACCCTTGAGCGCGTCGATGGTGATCATGTCGCCGTTCTTCAGCAGGGCGATCGGCCCGCCATGCGCCGCTTCCGGCCCCACATGGCCGACGCAGAAGCCCCGCGTGGCGCCCGAGAACCGGCCATCGGTGATCAGTGCCACCTTCTTGCCCATGCCCTGGCCCGACAGGGCCGCGGTGGTGGACAGCATCTCGCGCATGCCCGGTCCGCCGGCGGGGCCCTCGTTGCGGATGACGATCACCTCGCCCTCCTTGTAGTCGCGGTTCTGGACCGCGGCGAAGGCGTCCTCCTCGCATTCGAAGACGCGGGCAGGGCCGGTGAAGACCTGATGCTCCTCGGCAATGCCCGCCACCTTCACGATGGCGCCCTCGGGGGCCAGGTTGCCCTTGAGCCCGACGACACCGCCGGTCTTGGTGATCGGGTTCTCGATCGGATAGATCACCTGGCCGTCGGCCTCGCGCTCGATCAGGTCCAGTTCCTCGCCGATGGCGCGGCCGCTGGCGGTGATGCAGTCCTCGTGGATCAGCCCCGCCTTGCGCAGTTCCTTCATCACCACGGGGATGCCGCCCGCGTCATAGAGATCCTTGGCCACATACTGCCCGCCGGGCTTCAGATCGACGAAATACGGCGTGTCGCGGAAGATCTCGCACACGTCTTCAAGGTAGAACTCGATTCCCGCCTCATGCGCGATGGCCGGCAGGTGCAGGCCCGCATTGGTCGAGCCGCCGGTGCAGGCCACCACGCGGGCCGCGTTCTCAAGGCTCTTGCGGGTCACCACGTCGCGGGCGCGGATGTTCCTTTCCAGCAGGTGCATCACCGCGCGGCCCGAGGCCTCGGCATACTGGTCGCGCGGTGATGCACCTGCTGGAAA
>Ga0208112_100928_pt1 | contig 14344 bp, 4 predicted proteins | sample HotLakConsoUCCLE_FD_184736 | JGI IMG/M metagenome (GOLD analysis project Ga0208112, IMG submission 184736) | Hypersaline microbial mat communities from Hot Lake, Washington, USA - Hot Lake Consortium UCC-LE (SPAdes) (version 2) ... | reverse complement strand
GCTGGACAGCACGACCGAGATCGCCGCGCTGGCGGAATGCGACCTGGTGATCGAGGCGGTGTTCGAGGACATGACCGTCAAGAAAGAGCTGTTCGCCAAGCTGGACACGGTGCTGCGGCCGGGCGCGATCCTGGCCACGAACACCTCCTACCTGGACGTGAACGAGATTGCCGAAGCCACCTCGCGCCCCGCGTCGGTGATCGGGCTGCATTTCTTCTCGCCCGCCCATGTCATGCGGCTGCTGGAGGTGGTGGTCGCCGACCGGACGGCCCCCGAAGTGGTGGCCACCGGCTTCGCCCTTGGAAAGAAGTTGCGCAAGATCGCCGTGCGCACCGGGGTCTGCGACGGCTTCATCGGCAACCGCATCATGCAGCATTACCGCAAGGCCGCGGATTACCTGATGATGGACGGCGCAGATTTCGCCCGGATCGACGCCGCGCTGGAGGCGTTCGGCTTCGCCATGGGGCCGTTCAAGGTGGGCGACCTGGCGGGGCTGGATATCGGCTGGACCTACCGCAAGCGCCACGCCGCGACCCGCCCGGCCGGGGAGCGCTACGTGCCGATCGCGGATCGCATCTGCGAACAGGGCTGGTTCGGGCGCAAGACCGGCAAGGGCTACTATCTCTACGAGGGCGACACGCCGGTGCCCAACCCGGAGGCGCTGGCCATCGTCGAGGCCGAACGCGCGAAGGCCGGTATCAGCCCGCGCGACTTCACCGACAAGGAGATCGTGGACCGCTACATGACGGCGATGATCGTCGAGGCCACCCGCGTCGTGGAGGACGGCACCGCGCTGCGGCCCATCGACGTGGATGCGGTGCTGCTGTTCGGATACGGCTTTCCGCGCTACCGCGGCGGGCCGCTGCATTACGCCGACACGGTGGGCGCGGCGGAGCTTGTCCGGCGGATCGAGACCTGGGCCGGGGAAGACCCGCATTACTGGCAGGTGCCGCCGCTGCTTCGCAAGCTGGCGGACGAGGGAAGCAGCTTCTCGGACCTCAATCCCTGATCGCGAATCGGGCTGGTCCTTGTTTCAGATCAAGGTCGGGATGGCCCGTCTTGAGCAAAAGTGCCATCCTGGCGGGGCACGAGCCGCGCCGCGACAGGGCTGGGAGACGCTTCCATGGGACCACTAGACGCCGGCCGGAACGAGCACGGCACCGCTGATTCTGGCCAGGACCTGGGCACCGATTCCCTTGAATTCAAGGCGTTGACCGAGCAAGTGGCGGCGCGCCTGTCCTCGGCCCTGGCGCCAGAATCACTGCGCTACACGATGCCCGACTCGGATGAGATCGATTCGCTCTGCGCGATTCTGGTCGATCCGGACGACGAGGCGTTCCGCCGCCATGTCGCGCAGTTGCAAGCCTCCGGAGTCACGATCGAGACGCTCTACTGCGGCTATCTCGCCGGCGCCGCGAGGCGGCTCGGCGAGATGTGGCATCGCGACGAGGTCTCGTTCTTCGAGATGACCTGTGCCACGGGCCGCATCAACCAGGGGCTTCATGCCATCGTCGCCGGCTCCCGCGGTGCCGCTCCCGACCCGGTCCGACGGGCTTTCTTCGCGGCGGTGCCGGGAGAGACGCATACGCTTGGCGTGGTGATGGCCGCCGAACTGTTCCGGCAGCGCGGCTGGGATATCGGTGTCGGGATGGAACTGCCCGCGCGCAGGATCGTCCGCAGGGTCTGCGAGGGGCGCTATCCGATCGTGGGTCTGTCCGCCGGCGGCGAACGCACCCTGCCCGCGCTGGCCGAGGTGATCGCGGAAATGAGGCGCACCTGCGCCAAGGTGCAAATCCTGATCAGCGGCCCGATCGTGGGGCTGATTCCCACGATCAGCTCGGATCTGGGCGCCGATGGCAGCGCGCTCGAGATGGACGAGGCCGCCCGCGAGATGGACCGCCTGCTCCGCCGCCACTTCGCCCTGATGCAGCCGGACCCGGCGACCGAGTCTCAGGTTCTGGTGCCAAGCACGGTGTAGACCGGGCAGACGCCCAGAACTGCGGTTGCGAGCATTGCGGCACCGATCACGCCAGACCCCCAGACCACGACCGGCCCCAACTCGGCCGCGAACGGGCAGAACAGCGCGAAGCCCAGCAATACCAGTCCGATGACAAGCCGGATCACTCGGTCCAGCCGCCCCATGTTGCGCGTCATGGCATCGCTCCTCTCGCCAGTCGCGGCCCCTGTCTGCCACATTCACACGCCGTCGCATTGACAGATCGCAACGGCGGCAGGGGCCTTCCACCCTGTTCCCCGCGAGCGGACGGCGCAAGCCACAACGCGCGTGATTGGCATGAGGCGCCGCCCCTCTCCGTGCCGAGCAACTCGGGCGACGACAGGCTGCGTGCGGTGACGGCGGCGCAGATACCTTCGTCCGTGAGACCTTCGTCTGCGCGGACGGGTCCGGTCAGGATGCCGTGGCCCGCTGGCACGACAGCGGAACCTTCGCCGCGCCGATATCAAAAGGTTGCGGCAACGGCTTCACCGCAGGCGTCGCCGCCGGGCTGATCGAAGCCACCGACCTCGTGGTCCGCCCGGGCCTTGGCGCCGGGACGGTGACCGGTTTCGCGCAGGGCGCCGAGCTGCTCTCCTCCTCGGGCAAGTCCGCGGGGTGTCGAATATCGGCGATAAGCCGTTTGCCTTGCCGGGGGTCGCCTGGCCGATCCCTGCCGGCGGCGGCGACAATCTGCATCCGATGGGCGATGCCGCGATGATGATCGCCTTGCACAACTCGTCTTGCGGCACGGCGATGGCCGGAAAAGGCGAAGGGCCCGCGCATGGCGGGCCCTTCTCACGGAGTACGACCTCCCCTTGGGATTCTCAGAACAGGAAGTCGCTTCCCGTGATGTTTCCGGCCTGGCCGAGCAGCGTGATCTCGTTTCCGAAGCCGTCCTCTACCACCGCATCCGCGCCCGAGTCCGTCACGGTCAGTTGGCCGAAACCGCTGATCTCGCTGTGCTGGGAGAAGTCCAGCAGGTCCAGGCCATCCTCGAAATCGAGCACCGTGTCGGATCCGAACCCGTCGGCGAAGACGAAGGTGTCGGCCCCGCCGCCACCGCGCAGCAGGTCGTCGCCAGCAAGGCCGTTGAGGGCATTGGCACCATCGTCGCCGCTCAGCCGGTCACCGAAGGCGGAGCCGTTCAAGTTCTCGATACTGTCCCAGCTGTCGCCGATCGCGTGGCTGCCCGAACCGCCGCCCGCGAAGCCCGTCAGCAACGAGATGTTCACGAAACCCTGGCTTTCCGAGTAGTCGGCAGTGTCGATCCCGGCCCCGCCGATCAGCTCGTCGCCACCGGCACGGCCCTTCAGCAGGTCGTCACCCCCGCCGCCGATCAGCACGTTGGCCCCGTTGTCGCCTGCCAGGATGTCATCATGCGACGAGCCCTCGAAGTTCTCGATGCCAATCCATTGGTCGCCGATGGCATGGCTGCCCGAACCACCGCCCGCGAACCCGGTGAGCAGCGAGATGTTCACGAAGCCCGCCGAGGTTGCGTAGGAAGCGGTATCCACACCGTCGCCGCCATCGAGCGTGTCCGCCCCGGCCCCGCCGCGCAGGATGTCGTCACCATCGCGGCCCTGGAGCAGGTTGGCCGCGCTGTTGCCACTCATCCGGTCGTCGAAGGCCGAGCCCGCGAGGTTCTCGATTTCGCTCAGGCTGTCGCCGATGGAATGGCTGCCCGAGCCGCCCCCGGCGAAGCCGGTGGCCAGCGAGATGTTCACGAAGCCCGCGGAGGCGCCGTAATCCACCGTGTCGATGCCGCCATTGCCGTCGATCGTGTCGGCCCCGAGGCCACCGGCGATCACGTTGTCCGAGTTGTCGCCGCTGAGGCGATCCGCGAAGTTCGAGCCGACCAGGTTCTCGATACCGATCCAGCTGTCGCCGATGGCGTGGCTTCCGCTGCCGCCACCCGCGAAGCCGGTGAGCAGCGACACGTTCACGAAGCCCGCCGACGAGGCATAACTGGCGGTGTCGATGCCCGCGCCGCCCGAGATGACGTCAGCCCCGGCGCCGCCTTCCAGCAGGTCGTCCCCGCCCGCGCCGTAGAGCTGGTCATTGCCCCCTCCGGTGGAGATCGAACCGCCCGCCGTCGCGGCGAAGACCACGTCGTTGCCGCCGCCGGTGACGACGCTCTCGATGCCGCTCAGCGTGTCGGTGCCGATATCGGCACCGAAGGCCGAGCCGCCGTCGAGATTGGCGAAGACCGCGTTGGTGGCCCAGTCATAGAGCACCGTATCGGCCTGCATCCCGCCGGTGAGCGTGTCGTTCCCGGCCGAGCCGACGAAGGTGTCCGCGCCGTCATTGCCAGTCAGCGCGTTGGCGTTGGCATCGCCGATCAGCAGGTCGTTGCCCGACCCGCCCAGCGCATTGCGTGCGTTCGCGGCAAGGCTGACGTCCGGGATGTCGGCGCCGCCGGCCTCGCTCTGCGGCAGGTCCACCGTCAGGTCGTCCGCGGCGAAGGACAGGTCCAGCGTCTCGGAGCCGAAATAGACGTCGTCACCCGCCACCGAGGCATCCGCCGCGGCCTGGATCGACATGCCGTCGAACACCACATAGGTGGCCGCGCCCGGATCGCCGATGCGGATCAATTCCACGTCGGTGAAGGCGGCTTCCATGTCGATCACGTCCTGAAGCGCGGTTCCCGCCGCGAAGAGCGCGGTATCGAACTCCGCCCCGCCGTCGATGGAGGTGTCATCGGTATCGACGTTGAGCGTGTCGTCGCCCGCGCCGCCGGACAGTTCGTCCACACCAGCGCCGCCGGTCAGAACGTCTGCACCGTCGCCACCCTCCAGCGTGTCGTCGCCGGCCTCGCCGTCCAGCGTATCGTCGCCGCCGCCGCCCAGCAGGTTGTCGGCCCCGTCACCGGCGGACACATCCTGCCCGGCAGTGTCGCTGGCCCAGGGCTGGGTGCCGTCGAACCTGTCGTCCTGCGCCGTGCCGACGATCACCTGGCCCTCGCCTCCGAACGGGTAGATCGTGACCGGCTGTGCCGAGCTGTCGAAGCTGTTGGCCCCGATCACCGCGCCGGCATCCGCCGGATCGTTGATCGCGCCCACGCCGACATGTTCCGCCCCGCTGTTGGTGAAGTCGTTGCCGGACACGTCCGAGGCGTCGGGCCCGTCGATGGACATGCCCACGGTGTTGCCGTCGAAGGTGTTGCCGGTGATGCTGGCGCCCGCCGCCGAGCCCGGGTTCAGGTAAGCCCCCGTGGCCCAGGCCGCCAGAAGGCTGCCGCTGAGCACCATGTTCGCGCCGCCGCCGATCTCGGTCAGGACACCGCGCGTGCCCGGCGCCGATCCGGTGCCGTCCAGCACGTTGTTCACCAGGCTGGCATCCGCGCCGCGGACATAGACGCCCACCTGCGAGCCCAGCACGGCACCGCCGCCGGTCACCTGCACGCCGTCGATGGTGACGCCGTCGGCGTTCACGTCCACCGCGCCTACGATCTCGGTCTCGGCGCCGCGGCCCGCATCGTCATGGGCAAGCCCGGCATTGGCGCCCTCGATCGTCACATCGGTGGTGACCGACAGATCCTCGGTATAGGTGCCCGGCGCCACGACCAGCGTGTCGCCATCCACGGAGACGTCGAGCGCCGACTGGATCGACATCCCGTCGAAGACCTCCAGGTTGCCGCTGGCGATATCCACCGCCAGGTCGCCGCCCGCGGCCTCGGCTGCTGCCGCGTCCGGGTAGTAGGACCAGTTGCCACCGACCTGAACGAAGTAGCCGTCACTCAGCCCGTTGGCGTTGGCCAGATCCACCAGCCGCGCCGGGGTGAGATCGTCCGGCGTGCCACCGTCGGCCGTCGCCACCTGGGTATCGGCATCGAAGGTGATGGCATTCGCCCCGGAGACCACGTTCCCGAATACCTCCAGCGTTCCGGTCGCCGTGTCGGAGACTGCCGGCAGGAACAGGCCGTTGGCCTGGAAGTCGCTGATGGTGTTGTTCGAGAAGGTCAGCGTGCCGAAATCGTCGCCGAAGCCGAAGATACCCTCGCCGACGGTGCTGATGTCGTTGCCGTTCACCTCGACCGTGGCACCGGTGGGCGAAATGCCCACGCCGCCGCCGGCCGCGCCCTCGATGCTGTTGCCGTCGATCACCACCGTATCGGCCGACCCGGCATTCACGGTGATGCCGTTCACACCGCGCCCGTCATCCAGCGGATTGTCGGACAGCCCGGCGATCGCGCCGAAATCGGCGGCCGCGGCGACCTGGTTGTCGGCGAAGGTCACGCCGCCATCCAGCGCCACGTAACCGGACTTGGCGTAGCCGCCCACGGCGGCATATGCCTCGATCAGCGTGTTCTGGACGGTGACGCCGCTCGCCCCGCTCTGGACGTCGAGATTGACGCCATCCCAGGCCGAGAGGCCCGAGGCGGTGAGTTGCAAGCCGTCGAGCGTGGCACCATCGGCGTCATCGGTGACGGTGACCTTGCCGACGATCACCGATTCCGCGCCTCGGGCCTCCGACCCGGCGGTCCCGGCATTGGCGCCCACGATGGTGACATCCTTGTCGACGCTCAGCGCCTCCTCGTAGGTGCCGGCGCGCACCTCGATCGTGTCGCCGTCCGAGGCCGCGTCGATGGCCGCCTGGATCGACATGCCCGGCGCCACCACGAAGGTATCGCCCAGGGCGCTATCGGCCAGGTTGCTGCTCTCGGGCCCGGTGACGACCGAGTCCTCCGGCGTGTCGAGCCCGGTGGCGTAGGCCACCGCCTCGGCCTCGGTCTCGAACAGGAAGGTGAATTCCGGCGCCTCGGCGCGGTACGTGTCGTTCCTCACCTTGTAGACCTGGGCGAAGCCGCTGACATCGATATTGGTCGCGGTGCCGGGCGTGGTTTCCTGCACGTAGAGGCCCGTTTCCTCCCCGAAATCCAGCGTGCCGGCGAAGGTGATGTTGTCCGACCCGTCGGGCCAGGCAGGCACGTTGGTATCCGGGAAGATCCCCACCGCGCCCCACTCGTTGTCGGTGGTCGTCACGTCGGTGAAGGTCAGGTCCGACGAGGCGGTGATACCAACGCCGACGCCGCCGGTACCCTGCCCGTCGAAGGTGACATTGGTGAAGGTCGAGCTTTCCACCCGGTTGAGATCGAGCTCGGACCGGCCGGCGCCCTGCACCGTCACGTTCTCCAGATCGAAGCCGGTGGTGACGGAGGCCGGATCGGAGGTGTCGTCGCCCTGCACCTTAATGCCGTAGAGGCTGGTTGCCGCGGCATCCACCGTCAGGTCGGCGATGCGCACGTCATCGGCGGTGACCAGAACGCCCCAGGAGCTCGCCGCGGTCTGGAGTGTGGTCTGCCCCTCGCCCGCGCCCACGATCTGCAGTTCCTTGTCGATGGACAGCTGCGCGCCCAGCACATGGGTGCCCGCCCCAAGAACGATGATGTCGCCCGCGGCGGCCGCGTCCACCGCATCCTCGACGGAGTCACCCTCCTGCACCACGAGGACGCTGCGGTCATCGAAGGTGAGCCGTTCGACATTGCTCAGCGTGTTGGTGCCCTGCGGCCCGGTCACGGTGAGCGTGGAGGCATCAAGCGAATGCAGCGCGAAATCGCCCTCGAACACCACCTCGTCGATCCCGGCGCCGCCGTCGATCACGTTGTCGTCGCCCGAGACGACGAAGGTGTCGTCGGCCTCGCCGCCGGTGGCGTTCTCGATCCCGCTCAGCGTGTCGGTGCCCCCGAAGAAGCCCGTGGCCGTGCCGACCGCCAGATTCACCGAGCCCGAGGCCGTGGCCCCGCTGGCGTCATAGGTGTCTGTCCCGGCATCGCCGGTCACGGAGTCGTTGCCGGCGGAGGCGAAGAAGATGTTGTCGCCGGTGTCGCCGAACATCGCATCGCCCCCGGAACCGCCCCGGATGTTCTCGATATCGGTCAGGCTGTCGAAATTCGTGGTCGAGCCGAAGGCCTGCCCGGTGGCGAGATTGGCGAAGATGCCCGAGGTCGTCGCCGAGGCGTCGTAGGTGTCCGACCCGGCCCCGCCGTCCAGCTGGTCGTTCCCGGCGGAGGCGATCAGCAGGTCATCGCCGCCATTGCCGAAAATCTGGTCGGCCCCGTCACCGCCATCGATCGTATCCGCGCCGTCACCGCCCTCGAGCGTGTCGTTGAACGGTGTCCCTTCGAAACTGTCAGGTCCGTCCGAGCCCGCCACGTCGAGCGGCAGATCGTTGGCGCTGCCGTTGAGGGTGAGGTTTGCACCGGTCCATGTGGACATGGGGCCCGTGACGACGGTCACCTCGTAGATCATGTCGGTGTAGCTGTTGCCGGAGTAATCGCCGCCATCCACGTTGTTGGTGGCGAAAACCCCATACAGCATCCCGTCGAAACTGTTGCCGGTGATGACGGCGTCGTCCGTCTCGCCGGAGACATAAAGGCCGACATGGTTGTTCGGGATCGGGTCGCCGCTGCCATCCACGGGCCCCTCGAAGATGTTGTTCGTGACCTCAAGCCCATCGGCCGCCTCGAACGCCAACACACCGGTCGTCACGAAATCGCCGCGCTGGAAGCCGATCGCGGAGATCGTGTTCCCCGAGATCGTGCCGCCGGCGCCGGACGCGATCTGGATACCGTTCTGGGCAATGGCATTCGCAGCGGGCAGGAAGCCCGCACCGTCGATGTCGTTGCCCGTGATGTTCACGGTCAGCCCGTCCCCGCTGACGGAAATCGCGCTTTTCTGGAAATCGGTGATGGTGTTGTCGGTCAGATCGACAGTGCGGTCCGCCGCATCGTCCTGGAGGACCACCACCGCGTTGCCGCGCTGATTGCCCTTGGGCGTGCCGTCGGTATTCAGGCTGTCGCGGATGCCCACCACGGTTGCATCGTCAAGCTGCCCCGAGGCGTTTCCGAAGAACACCCCGTGGAAATCCGGGTTGGTCCCCGAGGGCATGGCTTCGGCCAGGCCGCGCCCGTCGACCAGGATATCCTGGATGACGACGTTCTCGCTGTTCTCCACCGAGATCACCGCCGCGCGGTCGCGCCCGGTATTCGTCTCGTTGGTGAAAACCGGACTATCAGGCATCTCGATGATCGTGGCATCGCCCTCGCCGGTCAGCGTGACGTTTGTCTTGCCATCCAGTTCAAGCTGCTCGCGATATGTGCCCGCGGCCACATGCACCGTGTCGCCATCCGCCGCCGCGTCGATCGCGGCCTGGATCGACATGCCTTCCAGCACCACGAAGGTGGAGGACCCGGTATTGGCGACCTCCAGCACCTCGATCCCGGCCAGCGTGTCGGTGCCGTCCGGCCCGGTGATCTGCCCCGAGACCACGCCATCCGTCACGTCGAGCTGCGAGAAGTCGAAATCCGCCGGGTCATAGGCCGCGCCGCCATTGTCGTTCACGATCACCGCGGTGTCGATGCCGTCGCCGCCGTCCAGCGTATCGTCGCCTTCACCACCGGTCAGCTTGTCATCGCCTTCCCCGGCGAGAAGATGGTCGGCGCCGCCGGCACCGTCCAGCGTGTCGTCGCCACCGTCGCCGGAAATGAAGTCGGCGCCCGCGCCACCGCTCAGCGCGCTCGACGCCTCCGGCCCGTTCGCCTCCGTCCGTCCATCCGCGATGATCTGGTCAAAGACCACCCCGTCGATCTCGTTCGCACCGGTCTCCACGGTCGCTCCAGAGCGGTTGTCGAGCGGGCCGGTATCGGCGTCGGTGCCGAACGCGTCGGTGAAGGTGTTGCCGCTCACCTGGTCGAAGCCGGGCGAGGTGCCGTCGAACAGCCGGCCGGCGAAGTCGAAATGTCCGATGGCGAAGCGCGGCGAGGTATCCTCGAAGCTGTTGTTCTGGACGATGAAGTCACCCTCGGTGCCCAGCCGCCCGTCGCTGGCGATGCCGGTCGGGTTGAGGAAGGTGCCCCCGTTGTCGTTCAGCGCGAAACGGCTGTTGGTGACGGAAACGTCACGGTCGGTCACCCCGTTGCCGTAGTTGAGATAGATCCCGTAAGGGAAGCTGTCCTCGTCGCCCGGCGCGGCCTTGAAGCCGGTGAACAGCACGTTGTCCACCGTCAGATCGCCATTCTGCCCCGAGACGTCGATCCCCGCAGGCGAAAAAGCAAGATCGGAGACGCTGCTGCCATCCGTCTCGACCCGGCTGTTGAGCACTGTCACGTCACCCGAGCTATAGGCCTGGACGCTGCTGAGGCCGTTGCCGCTTTCGGGCGGCAGGCCCAGCATCCGCACACCGTCCACGGTGATGCCGCCGGTACCGCTGACGGCAAAGCCATCCACGATGGTCTGGTTCGCCTCGGTATCCCAGTCCCCCGAGCCGGTGAGCGGCGAGTCGCCCGCAAGCGCCCCCTCGATGACGACCGTCTTGTCTTGGACGCGCAGCTTGCCCTGCCCCGAGTAGTCGCCCGCGGCCACATGCACCGTGTCGCCATCCGCCGCCGCGTCGATCGCGGCCTGGATCGACATGCCTTCCAGCACCACGAAGGTGGAGGATCCGGTATTGGCGACCTCCAGCACCTCGATCCCGGCCAGCGTGTCGGTGCCCTCCGGCCCGGTGATCTGCCCCGAGACCACGCCGCCCGTCACGTCGAGCTGCGAGAAGTCGAAATCCGCCGGGTCATAGGCCGCGCCGCCATTGTCGTTCACGATCACCGCGGTGTCGATGCCGTCGCCGCCGTCGAACCAGTCGTTCGCGGCCCCGCCGGTCAGGCGGTCGTCGCCGTCATTGCCCACGAGTTGCACGGTCACGGCAATCGGGGTGCCTCCGCTGTCGGTCAGTGCCGTGGCGTCCAGGTCGTCATCGCCGGGCAGACCCCGCACGATCACGTCGGGCGTGGGCACATCGGTGTTGGCGCCGCCGTTGTTGAACTGGTTGCCGTCGAAATTCAGGCTGGCGGCGTCCGCCCCGGGGCGGATGGCGAGGCCGGCGATGTAGCCCGCATCGTTCGCCACGTCATTGAAGTTGAACGTGTTGCCGGCGATGTCCGAATTCTGCGAGACATTCGCCCCGAATTCCGAGCCCCACAGGCCCAGCCCGTAGTCTTCCTCGATGTTGAAAACGTTGTTGGACACGGTCGAGCCGTCCACGCCCAACAGCACCAGGTCATTGAACGTGTTCCCGTCCACCAGCGAGTTGAACAGGTTGTAGCTGTTGACCGACCCGTTCTCGACCGTGTTGCCGGTGATCGCCGCACCCTCGAAGCGGAAGCTGTCGGTGGCCGCGCCCGAGAACCACGCCGCGCCGGCGGAGTCGATGGTGTTGTTCTCGATCACCGTCCCGTCGAAGGTCACGAAATCGAAATGGTTGGTGAAGGCCAGACCGCGTCCGCCGGTGGAGGCAAGGTCGATATGGTTGCCGCTGATGGTCAGCCCTGCGATCTCGGCGGTCTCGGTGCTGCGGGCCGGATCGCCCGAGAATTCGCCCACGAGGATGCCGTTGCGTGCGCCGGAGGTGGCGTCGTCATGGATCCAGGTATTGGCGATCTCGACCCCCGTGCGGAAGGCGCCCACACTGGCATCGCCGGGCTTTTCATCCTCGAGCGTGCGCACGTTCACCGCGTCGCGGCCGAAGCCCGTCAGCTCGAACCCGTCGATTGTGACGTTGTCGGCAAGCACGGTGATGCCGAAGAGGCCCGTGCCATCGATCACGGATTCGCCGCCGCCGCGCGCCGCGCCGGTGGCCTGGACGCCGTCCTGGGCGCCCAGCAGACTCACCTCCTTGTCGACCACGAGATTCTCGGTGTAGGTTCCCGCCCCCACCTGGATCGTGTCGCCATCCGCCGCCGCGTCGATCGCGGCCTGGATCGACATGCCGTCCTCCACCAGCCAAGTGCCGCTGGCGAGATCCTGCGCGGCGACGCCGGACCCTTCGGCCGCAACCGCGTCGGACAGGGACTCGTAGATCAGGTCGGAGGCAGGCACGTAGACCGAGCCGGAGCCGAAGGTGTTGGCCGCGCCCAGCGCTTCCATGTCGTAGCCGTCCGTCGGGTCCTGGATCACCGCACCGCCGGTATCTGCCTGGAAATCATTGCCCGAAACGGTGTTGCCCGGAACCCAGAGTTCCATCGCGGCGTAGCTCGCCGTGCCGGAGAAGCTGTTTCCGGTGACAGAGCCCGAGCCGGATTCCAGCCCCAGCAGCAGCCCGCCATTGGTGGCGTCGCCGGTGAAGCTGTTGTTCGTGACGTTCACGCTGCCGAAACCGTGCCCGGGTTGCTGACCTCGCCGTTGACATAGACCAATGCCGACGTTGCGGTGCTGGAGAAGGTGTTGTTGTCGAAGGTGGAGTCCGTCAGCCCGCCGCCGCTCGACAACGCGTGGCCGGTGCTGCCGCCGTCGATATCGCTGTTCTGGACCTGGATGCCGGTGCTGTTGCCGACGATGTAGAGCCCGGCCAGATCATTGGCCGCAGCGTCGATATCCAGCCCGTCGATCGTCACGTTGTTCACGCCGCTCTCGATCCGGACGGCCGAGCCCTGGTTGACTCCGGGCCCGGTGATCGTGGCCCCGCCGGGGTTCTCGGCCTGCACGATGATCGACTTGGAAACGGTGAAGGCCGAATAGGCACCGTCTTCGAGGATAATCGTGTCCCCCGCTGTCGCTGTGTTGATCGCTGCGGAGATGTCTTCGCCGTCGGAAATCGTGATCGTGGTCATGTCTGCCCCCAAGTCTAGTCGTTTCGAGCGGCCTCCGGCTTATTCTGGGGCCGCTGTAAAACCGTGATGCGATGGATCCCAATATCGGGATTCGACTACAACTTAAGAGAATATACGGATTACATTGCTGTCAACATGAATATTTTACCATTTGTTAAGTTTTCAACTTAGGTTAAATATCTGTTTTTGTTGATTTTATTTTGGACATCGGGAAAACTCTGGAGCCAATCCCGGAACTCAACCAAAAATTGTGTAGTCGCAGATAATTCTACCAATTTTTGAAAGGTCATCCCTCTTTACCCAAACGCCTCGGAGATCCCCGAATTCAGACCCATCCCCGCAAAAAGAGCGTTCTCTCCGCCACCTCAGGACAAGAACGAAACGGCCCGCAGCGCATGCTGCGGGCCCCGCCCGACCTTCGTTGCGGCGGCCGTATCAGAAGATGAAATCGTCTGCGCCGATGGAACTGGCCTGCCCGAGGATCGTCAGGGTGCCGCCCGCGCCGTCCGACACCGTCGTGACCCCGCCCGAGGTGCTCACGGAAAGATCGCCGAACCCGCCGACGCCCCCATGGCCGGAAAAATCCAGCCGGTCGAGCCCGTCCTCGAAATCGCCCACCGTGTCCTCGCCGAACCCGGCGGAGAAGACGAACACATCCGCCCCGCCACTGCCTTGCAGCGAGTCGTCGCCGCCCGAACCGCCGTCCAGCCGGTTGGCGCCGTTGTCCCCGGTAAGAAGATCGTCGAAGGCAGAGCCCGTCAGGTTCTCGATACCCGCCAGCGTGTCGCCGATGGAATGGCTGCCCGACCCGCCGCCGGTGAAGCCGGTGGCCAGCGAGACGTTCACGAACCCCCCGCTGGCGGAATAATCGGCGAGATCGGTGCCCGCACCGCCAATCAGGTCGTCCGCGCCGCTGCCGCCGATCAGTGTGTCATCGCCCGCGCCGCCATCGACCGTATCCGCCCCGGCCCCGCCATCCAGCAGGTTGGCGCTACCATCGCCGGTCAGGGTGTCTGCGAAGGACGAGCCGGTGACGTTCTCGATATCCAGAAAAACGTCGCCCACGTCGTCGCCGCTGGTCGCCGTGCCGGTGAAGCCGGTATCGACGGCCACATGCACCCCGGCGGCGCTGCCGCTGTAATCCACGGTATCCGCACCGCCATTGCCGTCCAGCGTGTCGGCCCCGGCGCCGCCGATCAGCACGTTGGCGCCGTTGTCGCCGTTCAGCCTGTCGGCAAGGGCCGAGCCCGTCAGGTTCTCGATCCCCGACAGCACGTCGCCGGTGGCGTGGCTGCCCGGGTCCCCTCCCGCGAAGCCGGTCAGCAGCGACACGTTCACGCCGCCCGCGCTGGCGGAATAATCCACCGTGTCGCTGCCGCCATTGCCCTCGATCGTGTCGGCCCCCGCCCCGCCGATCAGCAGGTTGTCGCCATTGTCGCCATTCAGCCGGTCGTCGAAATCGGAGCCGAGGAAGCCCTCGATATCGACGAACACGTCGCCGGTGGCGTGGCTGCCGCTTGCCCCGCCCGCGAACCCCGTGAGCAGCGAGACATTCACCGCGACGCCGGAGGCCGAATAGTCGGCCAGGTCCAGCCCGCCGTTCCCGTCGAGCGTATCCGCGCCCCGAAGGCCCGCCAGCAGGTTGTCCTCATCGTCGCCGTTCAGCCGGTCGTCGAAGGCAGAGCCCATCAGGTTCTCGATATCCAGCAGGACGTCGCCGATGGCGTGGCTGCCGCTGGCCCCGCCCGCGA
>Ga0208112_100925_pt1 | contig 14348 bp, 14 predicted proteins | sample HotLakConsoUCCLE_FD_184736 | JGI IMG/M metagenome (GOLD analysis project Ga0208112, IMG submission 184736) | Hypersaline microbial mat communities from Hot Lake, Washington, USA - Hot Lake Consortium UCC-LE (SPAdes) (version 2) ... | reverse complement strand
AGGCAGCATCTGGCATCGCTTGACACCGCCTGAGCCATAAATCCTTGGTCTTCGCGCCTTTTTCCACCTCGTTTAGATTACTCACTACCATCCCACTTGCACTCTCAGTAATCTTGCATAGGCGGTGGGAGCGCGGAGAGATGGCGTCGGCGCGATTGCAATCGTCAAAGAAGTTGCTTCAATGGGGCCGCGCTCCGAGGAGCGCGGAGAGGAGACCCGAGGCCGCAAGCCAAAACTGCGCCAACCCGGCTTCAATGGGGCCGCGCTCCGAGGAGCGCGGAGAGACTGGCAAGGATGCGCGGGTCGTGCCAGATCGGGCCGCTTCAATGGGGCCGCGCTCCGAGGAGCGCGGAGAGTTGGAGGCTCAGTCAGAACGATTGGCGGGCATTAAAGCTTCAATGGGGCCGCGCTCCGAGGAGCGCGGAGAGGACCTTGCCGAGTTTTGGGAGGACCGCGCCATCGTCGCTTCAATGGGGCCGCGCTCCGAGGAGCGCGGAGAGACCGCCGCCGAGGCGTACGTGCAGGGCAACCGCAAGCGCTTCAATGGGGCCGCGCTCCGAGGAGCGCGGAGAGTCGGATTGCGCTTTGCGGGCACACTGAGGAACACGGCTTCAATGGGGCCGCGCTCCGAGGAGCGCGGAGAGGAGTAATGGTTGCTGGCTATGCGCCGACAACAGAGCGGCTTCAATGGGGCCGCGCTCCGAGGAGCGCGGAGAGGGGGATACAGAAGGTGGACATCTGCGAGGCTTACGTGCTTCAATGGGGCCGCGCTCCGAGGAGCGCGGAGAGACTCAGAAAGCGGCATGTTCGGGGCAAGGGTCTGTTAGCTTCAATGGGGCCGCGCTCCGAGGAGCGCGGAGAGGGCGCTTGGTGGGTCCGCGTGTTTTCAGCCTGCGGGGCTTCAATGGGGCCGCGCTCCGAGGAGCGCGGAGAGGCGCACCGTGAGCCCACGATTGCGCAGGCGGGCGTAGCTTCAATGGGGCCGCGCTCCGAGGAGCGCGGAGAGCCGGCGCTTGCGTTGCTTGCGGCGGGCATCAACCCTGCTTCAATGGGGCCGCGCTCCGAGGAGCGCGGAGAGAACGACCCGATCACCGAGTGGCGTCGCGATGATGGCGCTTCAATGGGGCCGCGCTCCGAGGAGCGCGGAGAGCCTCTCCTTTTACACGCCCGCGCAGCTCCAGACGATCGCTTCAATGGGGCCGCGCTCCGAGGAGCGCGGAGAGAGCTCGGCGGTTGCTCCAGCAGCGCCTTGTTCGGTGTGCTTCAATGGGGCCGCGCTCCGAGGAGCGCGGAGAGAGGGAGGCCACAAAGAGCCTACCTTCGAGTCTGAGCTGCTTCAATGGGGCCGCGCTCCGAGGAGCGCGGAGAGTGTCCTACGCGCCGGACCTGAGCACGGACAAGAGCCGGCTTCAATGGGGCCGCGCTCCGAGGAGCGCGGAGAGCGGGTGCCGCTCGCTTTGTGCCGCACTCTCTCGCTATGCTTCAATGGGGCCGCGCTCCGAGGAGCGCGGAGAGTGCTACACCAAGGCCGGCACGCGCTCCGTGCAGGTGCTTCAATGGGGCCGCGCTCCGAGGAGCGCGGAGAGACTGCGCAACCGGCGCAAGACCACACCCAACAAACGGCTTCAATGGGGCCGCGCTCCGAGGAGCGCGGAGAGATCGAGACCGCCGTGGCGCGGATGCAAACCGACTGGCTTCAATGGGGCCGCGCTCCGAGGAGCGCGGAGAGGCGGCGTTGTGCGTCCGTGAGGTGGTCGAGACGGATGGCTTCAATGGGGCCGCGCTCCGAGGAGCGCGGAGAGCAGGCAAGCGCGAACCCCGAGTGCCCGTGAATGTCCCGCTTCAATGGGGCCGCGCTCCGAGGAGCGCGGAGAGTGTGGCATCTACGTCCCGAAGACCGAGATCGTATCCGCTTCAATGGGGCCGCGCTCCGAGGAGCGCGGAGAGCCGCCCGGTGCCAGGGCGCTAAAGTCGGCCTAAAAGCTTCAATGGGGCCGCGCTCCGAGGAGCGCGGAGAGTCCGCGTCGAGTTCTGTATCTGGATTATACGGCGGGCTTCAATGGGGCCGCGCTCCGAGGAGCGCGGAGAGGTCGTTCGTCGTCAGCGACGAGGCCGAGAAGTACCCGGCTTCAATGGGGCCGCGCTCCGAGGAGCGCGGAGAGTTTGCCGTGCCGTCCGCCTCAATCGGGATCGAGAAGCTTCAATGGGGCCGCGCTCCGAGGAGCGCGGAGAGTCTGCGCGTATTGCGCGCCAAACTTGCCGATCAAATGCTTCAATGGGGCCGCGCTCCGAGGAGCGCGGAGAGCCGCCGTGCCATGCCATGCCACGCCCGGCCCTGAAGCTTCAATGGGGCCGCGCTCCGAGGAGCGCGGAGAGACACCGTCACGCTCCGCTGCAATGGCCTGCCGATCGCTTCAATGGGGCCGCGCTCCGAGGAGCGCGGAGAGCTGCTTCCTCCACGAAAACCATGAACGACTATCGGGGCTTCAATGGGGCCGCGCTCCGAGGAGCGCGGAGAGCCGCGCCCTCGCCTTCAACCGAAATTCAACCGGATTTAGCTTCAATGGGGCCGCGCTCCGAGGAGCGCGGAGAGGTGATCAGCTACCTGGCCAAGCTGCGGCGGGTGATTGAGCTTCAATGGGGCCGCGCTCCGAGGAGCGCGGAGAGTGTCTTGACGCAAAAAATCCGGGCGCTAACGTCCTGCTTCAATGGGGCCGCGCTCCGAGGAGCGCGGAGAGATGTTGCGTAACGGTATGGGCGGAGATTTATTACGTGCTTCAATGGGGCCGCGCTCCGAGGAGCGCGGAGAGAAAATGGAAGCCCCATACAAGACCCACCCCAAGGGGGCTTCAATGGGGCCGCGCTCCGAGGAGCGCGGAGAGGATCACTGGCGAGCCGCTGGCCCCCGACCTGATCCCGCTTCAATGGGGCCGCGCTCCGAGGAGCGCGGAGAGGTGATGCCTCAAGGCTTGGCTGCGGCTTGCCCAAAATGCTTCAATGGGGCCGCGCTCCGAGGAGCGCGGAGAGTTAAATTGCTGGGCAAAAAACTGTTTGCCCTGACTCTCGCTTCAATGGGGCCGCGCTCCGAGGAGCGCGGAGAGACTCTACCGCCAAGCCCCGAAGAAGGGGAGGAACAGGCTTCAATGGGGCCGCGCTCCGAGGAGCGCGGAGAGGAGGAAGGTCGGCGTGGCGACAACCCTTCCGAGAGAGCTTCAATGGGGCCGCGCTCCGAGGAGCGCGGAGAGGGCTGACCCTCCAATCACTTGGGAAGGAACAGCTTTGGAGGCAGTTTGCGAGCGCGGAGCGAGGATCGCAATTTTTTTTGCTTTGGTGGACGATTGTTTTCAATGCTTGGGTTTGGTAAGTCGTTCAAATACAAACGTTGCGAGCGGGGGCCGCATTTCGGGGCGACGTGCGGTGCTCGCAGAGCGCTTGCTGTCAAGGAACCGAATACCTGCTTTCTTAAACGACGTAGCAGGGGACGTCGAGTCTGCTGTAGCTTTGGCCGAGCGCCGAGATCGTTTTCTCGCCCCGCGCTTCGCTGGGTCCGAGATCGACGAAAAGCACCTGATCGTCGTCGTGCTTGATGATCCTGTGGAGTTTGTCTTCGAAAACCGCTTTTTCGGCTGCGGTCAGGTCGCACTCGAAGACCGAATACTGCAGGTGCAGGCCGTAGCCCTTGCAGGTCTTGAAGACCCGGCGCAGTCTTTTCGGGTCCCGGATGTCGTAGGTGACGATGTAATATTGCATTGCGGCGCATGGGTGCGGGATACGGGATTCGAGAAGCGGGATACGGGGCGCGGAATACGGGATGCGGGACGAAGTGCTGCCTAGCTCGGAGAGCGAAGCATGCATGCGGGAGTCGGGATACGGGGGCGAATGGCGTTCTGGTTCAGCGGGTGGTGAAGGGGTAGTAGGCGTCGATTTCGCCGGTCAGGACCTTGGCGAGCAGGCGGAATTGGAGCTCGAGTGCGCGCCGGTAGCTTACCCGGTATCCGAATATGGGGTGGAGGATGGGATCTTGGAGACGTTTCTCGTAGGCGAGGAAGAGGGCTTTGCGGCCTTTCGCGGTGAGGCCGACGCCTTGGCCGGTCATGACGAAGTCGGCCGGGTCGATCATGCGGTTGTTGATCATGCGGATCACGACCGAGTCGGCGATCAGGGGGCGAAATTCCTCCATGATGTCGAGGGCCAGCGCCGGGCGGCCGAAGCGGGCTTCGTGGAGAAAGCCGACGTAGGGATCGAAGCCGGCCGACCATGCGGCGATGGTGCAGTCCTTGGCGAGCAGCGCGTAGGCGAGGGAGAGCAGGGCGTTGACCGGGTCGCGGGGCGGCCGACGGTTCCGGCCGTCGAAGTCGAAAGTCAGGTTCGACTCGTCGCGCTCCTCCCCGGGGGCGGTCCGCTTGATCATGCCGGGGAGGCCCTCGAAATAGAAGCGGGCGGCGGTTCCTTCGATGCCGAGCAACGCGGGCAATCCGCTTTGGTGAAGCGCCATGCCGGAGAGCTTCTTGAGTGCCCGCAAAGTGTCTTTGGGCGGTTCGGCGTGGTTGCGCAGCAGGAGCGTCCGCTGGTTGCGGATTTTTCCGTGGACGAAACACCGGGCGAGTTCGAGCTTCGAGGCCGCGTCGGCGGCCCAGCGGAACTGTTCGATCCGGGTAAAGACGTTTTTCAGGCCGTGACCGCGGGTCATGCCGTAGAACCAGCCGCCCATCGAGAAGTAGGAGATCGGGATGTCGCGCTCGCAGCAGGTTTGCACCAGCGGGGTGGACAGGGAGATGGGACCGAAGACGGCGATGTGATGCACGTCGATCAGGCGGAAATCGGCCACGGCTTTGTTCTTCTCCTTGATTACGATCGTCTCTCCCTTTTTGCCGACGAAGGCGCCCGGCGTGTGGACGTAGAGGGCGCGGTTGTCGACGTCCGGTGCGATCAGCCGGCGGATATCTTTTCCTGGCTTGAGGGGCGACGTGCGGATCTCGGGAAAATCCGCAAATGGATTGGCTTCGAGGCGACGCGGATTCGGCAGGTCCTGGGCAGCGTCGATGAACGCGAGATCAAGCTGGTCCGCCTGCGGCGCGCGGCGATGGGCGCTGAACTCTTGGAGCAGGCGGGTCTCGTCGGGCAGGCAGACGGAAACGAGCGAGCACCGCGGGCATTTTGGGGAATCGTCGAGAGGCGGCGGCCGCTCGTCCAGGAGAGCGGTGGCGCGTGCGGCCTCGACTTGTTCGACGGTCCAGCTTTCGAGAGCCTCGCTGTAGGCTAGGGTGACCTGCTGCCGGGTCTCCCGGTAGTAAACAAGGCCTTCCGAGCAATTGAAACCGTTCTCGCGGAGGAGAAGAATCTGAAGCGCGAGCTGCACTTTGTCGGCGGGCCAGAGCTCGTTCCCGTCATCGCTCTCCTTCGGTCGGCCCTTCTTGTACTCCACGGGACGGTAGGCGACGGGTGCCGCCGCATCTTCGGAGGACTTCGACTCGACGAGATCGAGTTTCGCGGTCACTCCCAGACGATCCGAGAAGAGGGAGACGGAGCGGGTATGCAAGCGCTCCGGTTCTTCGGCTTCTGGGTCGAGGCTTTTTTCCTCCGCATCCACGCGTTCGTGGGCGGTCTTGCCGGCGAGGGTATCGGCGTTGTGGACGAAGATCTGCTCCACGTGCTCGAGATAAAAGAGGCGCGGGCAATAGACATGTTCGTTGATCATCCGGGCGGGCAAAAGCTCGTCCTCGTGCGGAGAGCCGCGTCGCCGCTCCGCACCGATTGAATTGCCGCTGGTCGAGGCCTTCATCGCGGATTACCGAAAATGCCGAATGCTAACGTGCGGAGCAAGAAGGAACGGCGTTGATTTCAGGCATTTCCGGTTGGAACGACGATTCGGCGGTGCGCGCCCCGACCTTGCACGTTCATGGTCGGTGGAGGATCAGCTCGGAAATTCCCCGGCCCCGTCCGCATGACGTTCTTCCGGCGGCACCGGGAGACAGGTGGAGGGCGGATCATCGCAAGCAAGTAGGGATTCGGCGGTCTGGACGTAGCGCTTCAGCTTGGGAGCGGAAAACGATCCGCCATTGTTCGTTGACCCGGATGGAGTAGTGGCCGTCGAGGTCTCCGCGCAGCGCATCAAGTCGGTTGCCGGGCGGAACCGCGAGGTCATCGAGCCTTCCGGCTCGGTTCATCTGGATCAATTTTCGCAGCGCGATAAGCGAGATCGAAAGAAAACGCCGGTTCTTCTCTTCATGGAAAAGTTGCTCGGTGGCACCGCGCGAAGGATCGGATCATCGGGCGCGGTAAAGGTAGAGTAGCGTAGCCCATTCGGCGCTCATGCATAAAGGTGCATGTTCCAGCGTTTTCGGCGACCTGACGGCGGCCTCGAGAAAAGTGCGGGCATGAAAGAAGGCTTCGAGAATCGGGCGGGTTGCTTGGAGCCAACGTTGGTTGTGTTCCTCTTTGAATCCCGTCCCGGTCCCTTCCGCGACAATCTGCTCGAACCACGCATTCAGCGGGCGGTCCGGCGCGGCGGCCTTGAGTGTTTCGACGATTTCAAGGGTAAGGCGGCGGATGTCGTGGACCTTCCAGCTCTGATGATAGAAGCGGTAGAAGAAGTCTTCGAACATGCCCGAGTTCTTCGCTTTGTGGAGAAGGGGCTCCAATTCGGGCAGCGCGGCCTTAAGCGAGATAAGTAGGGGCTGGTTGGCCTCGTCGATGGCGTCTTCGTCGGGGAGGAAGTCCACGGCGGGCGGGTGGTTAAACGGCTCGCGCGGGCGTGAAATTCCTGAATTTCCCGGTGGTGATGCGTTGGCTGCGGAAAACGGCGGCGATGCCTCGGGCGCGGAGGTGGCGGGCATCTGGCTTTTCGGACTGGAGTTCTTGGAGGGCGAGGAGGGAGCGGGTGGTGTCGAAGGAAATCGGCGGTTCCCAGATGGGCCAGGTGAAGAAGGTGTCGTTGCTCCGGTGGCCGGTGAATCCGGTGGTTTCGAGGTGTTTGCCGACGGGGGCGGTGGGCAGGAGCGGAAGGGCCTCGATGGCGAGGCGGTTGGCTCCGCGTTGGGTCATGGTGGCGTCGCTGCTTGGGTTCTTCCAAGCGAGGGCGTAGCGTTTGTCCTCGCCGGGATCCCAACGGAGGCCGACTTTTTCGTCGGGATAGGTCCAGTTATGAAAGAGCGCATGGTGGATTTGCTCGGTGGTCGTTAGGCTGACGAGATCGTTCATCGTTTTCAGGAAGTGTTGATGGCCTGCGCCGCTCATGGTGCGCAGGGCGGTGTCCTCAATATCGCCCTGTTCGTTAGTTGCTACGGAGGAGCCGAAGGCGGCGATGAATGCGACGAACTCGGTATCTTGGTTGTTGAAGTGAGCCTTTGTTGCCTGAGTGGCTACCGTTTCAAACTCGGAAGGTTTGAGCTTCAGGTTTTTGGAGAAGGTGAAAGCAGAATGATTGTTCTTTTTGGACAGTTCGGTGTGGAGGGCTTGAACGAACTCGTCCTCAGTTAAGTCGTTCGGAACCGTAAGGATTGGCGACCAATGTCCGCGAATCGGCTGCCAAGACATCAGGTTGCCGGAATAAATCGCTTCCGCGGTGCGCCAAGTGCCGAGTGCGGCGAGGAAGCCGAGGGGGTTGGCGGCGTCGAGGCCGGGAAGGCTGATTTGGTGGACGTCGTTCATGATCTGGCGCAGGCTTCGAGTGCGGCAATGGTGTCGGGATACCAGCCCTCGGATTCAGCTTCGCTGGCTTGTTGGTCGGCGAGGCGGAGGATGGTTTCGAGGTAGGCGAGGCCCCACGGGCCGTGTTGGCGCAGGAGCTGCCAGAAGCGGTCGGGGATGCCGGAGTCGAGGCGGTGGGCGGGATGGGCGGCGCGCTCCTCTCCGCTGATATGGACCGGAGGCGCAGTGCGAAGATTCTCGGTGTTCAGCGATGCCGGAACAGCGTCATCGATGACGGAGGCAAAAGGCCGCGCGTAGCCGTGGTGGGAAGCAATAAGGTGGAGGGCGAGATTCCGCAGGTCATGATCGCCGGGCAGGTGGCCGGCCGTTTTTGGGTGGCTGGCGAGAGCAAGCGAGGCGAGTTCGTGTCGAAAGCCGATGGGCAGGCCGGAACGTTCCCTCGCGCGGTCGGCGGCGCGGGCATTGGCAGGGAGCCGGTCGGACTTGGCCAGCGGCTCGGAGAGGGCGTATGCGGCGTGCGGGTTGCCGCCGAGAAGGAGGGCTTGGAAGCGGGGGTCGAGTTTGCCCCAATCGTGGAGTTCTGCGGCTGCGGTGAGGCAGGTTTTCATTTCGCCGCTCAGGCCGAGGGCGCGTGCGGTGGACTCGACAAGATCCCGGACGTGTTTGGTGTGATCGCGCAAGGTTACTGGACCGTTTGCTTCGGTGCGGCTCCACTCGTCGCCCGTGTCGTCGGCTTGAGGCAGGAGATCGTTTCGGGCGTGGTGTAGGCGGCGTCGGGTCGTAAAGACGATACCGCGTTCGTCGGCGTAACGGACTGAGGTAAAGTTGGATTCGCCCGACTTCCTCTCTGCGAGAGAGGAAAGGGTCGCTCGCAAGGATTCGGGCAACGATTTATCCGCTGAGGCTTCTTCGAGGAGCCTGCGGAGCTCGATCGTTCGCATACTTGTCTCGGGATCTCGTGCGTAGGTTTGAAGCGTCTGCCATGCGTCGCCGCCTTGGGCTTGAAAAAGCTCGGGGCGCAGCCGGAGGACGGCGCGGTCGCGGGTGATGCGGAAGGCCTCATCGGCGCGGTCGATCTTGAGTAAGTCGATGAGGGCCGGTGCATCTTCCGATTGCCTGAGTGTAGCGGGATCGACCGGGGCGTTAGGCACGTGGCCGAGTTGGCTCCACCCGCCGAGGCTGGCGGGCAACACGATGGTCGCGCCTGGGTAAAGGTCTCCCGGATGGGAGATTCGGCTGCTTTCGGCGGCTCCCTGCCAGAGGAGAGCGAAGCCGACCGGTTCATTCCTTTCGTTGCGGCCCATAGCTGACTCTTGAATCGCAGCCGTATCCAACAAGTCGCCGGTATCGTTCATGGCGGCGTTCTTGGCGTTGGCTTGGAAAAACCAGTCGTAAAAGACGTGGAGGGGGACGGGAAGCGCCTCGACTTGCGAGGGCGGGCAAAGGCCGATGTCGTGGGCGACGGCTTTCGTTTCCGGGTTTTCCGGAAGATCGGCCCGCCAAACGACGAGAACTTCCGGTCGGGCCGTTTGCTTGCTGTGAAGAAAGAGAGCGGGATCGGGGTCGGGCCACGGGGTCGGGTTGGTCTGCGCCCAAGCATCGAGGTAGGACGGGAAGAGTGTCGGTGCGGAAGAAGTCGGCGTTTGAACGCGGTCGAGTTCAATCTCGTTCAGGTTGTCGGTGAGAGCGCCCATGATGGTCAGGCCGAAATCGACAATTCCCTCGGAAGAGAACTTTTGGAGCCAATTCCAGGTTTCGGACAATGCGTTGCCGTAGATGGGGTCGAGGCATTTTCCTTCAGCCGCCAATATCTCGAGTTTTTTTTGATCGCGTTCAAGCAGATGACCGGGCATAACAATGGCCCCGCAGGCGGGGATGTCGCGACCGGTCCGGTTGAGGCGGCCGAAGCGTTGGCGCAGGGCGTCGAGAGGGGCGCATTCAGTGACAAGGGCATCGAAATCGAGATCGGCACCGACCTCGAGGCACTGCGTGGCGACGACAATCTCGACCGGTGGCGGTGCTTCGCCTTCGAGGATTGGATCGCGGCGGGCCGCGACCTTCAGGGCCGCTTGGATGCGAGCGGTCTCGATGTCCCGGTCGATCGGGCGCATTCGCCCGATTAGGAGTGAGACATTGGCTTGAAAACGGGCTTTCTTCGACTTGGTTTCTTTTTCGACCAGTGCGGCGACATGGCGGGCGGTGGCTACGCGATTCACCATAATGGCAAGGGAGCGTGGCGCGTTCTCGGTTATAATAGCGGCGGTTTGCTCGAGAAGATCTTCGGCAAGTGCGTCCTGCTGTTTGGCGGTGGTCTTCGCATCCGAGAGAATCAGCCGGGTCGGCTTGGATGCCCTGAGGCGTCTGCTCAAAACCGGATGCGCACGGTCGTCGTCAGTCAGGCTGAAGGTGTTTGTGGCTCCTTTCGGCGGAGTCGCGGTCATCTGCACCCACCGGAGGGCCGGGGGATCGATTGCGGTCGAACTTTTCGCGAGGTGATGTTCGCGGTATCTTTGCAGGGTGGCTATGGTTTCAGCAAAGGGGCGGCTGATGTGTGCTTCGTCCAGAATCCAGAGAGCGTCGGTGGCGACGAGTGCTGCGTGGATTGGTCGAGCGTTCGGGGTGACGCCATAGCCACGGAACAGCATGCGCGAGCCGATCTGATCGACGGTGGTGGCGATGATTGTCGGTTGAAGGAGAGATCGCGCCCAGCGTTGATCCCGGAAGATGGCACCGCGCAGTTGAACGCAGTCCAAGGGCGGATGCGGGAACGGTGTGGGGTTGAGGGTGCGCAGGGCAGCGGCAACGGCGGCGCAGACGGGTCGGTCCGGGCCGGGGTCGGCGAGGGCGTGGGCCATTCGCTGCGCCCGGGCGAAGGCTTCGTCGACGATGACGCGCCTGTTAACGATGAAGAAGATCCGACGCGAGGCATTGCGTTCGGTGGGAAGAAGGTGGGCTTGGGCGGCGAGTGCGTAAACCGCAACTTCAAGGCACGCGGTTTTCCCGCTGCCGGTCGGAGCGGTGATGTAGTCGGGCCATTCTCCGGCAACTGCGCGGTCGGAGAGACCTTGTTGCCAGGGGAAGGGGGCGTGTCCGTCGTTGAGTTCGCGGAAGAAGTCGGTGAACGTGGGCAAGGTCATGATTCATCATCGGCATGGAAGCCGAGTCGGCGTTTCGGGCTTTCCTCCACTGGTTGGAGGAGGGGCAGAAGCTTTTGATAAATATCCCAAAGCGCCTGGTCGTGATCCATGAGGGTCTTGTCGATTTCGGCGAGGCGCTTGAGAATGGTGGTGTTGGCCAGCAGATGGTTTCGCATCTCGACGAAGGCACGGATTAAGTAGACACTCATAGACACCGCCTGCTCCGAACTGAGAATCGTGGCAGCCATAAGGGCCCCATGTTCGGTAAAAACGCGCGGCGGCTTTCGCTTTCCGCCCCGGCCTTTTGATCTTCCAATTTGGAACATCAAATCTTCAAACTCGACCTTCGTAAGGACGAAGGAGAACTCTTCCGGAAATCGAGCAAGGTTCCGCACCACCGCTTTATTGAAGTTGCCGGTGGTCACGCCGTAGATTGCGGCAAGATCGCTGTCCAAGCCGACGGCTTGGTCGCGAATGGTGTGGATCGGAAGTTCGTTGATTGGTTGGCGTTCGGCTGGCATGGGGCCTCCTCATTTCCATGGTTTGCAAAGCCCATATCCACGGTAGCGACCTCCGCCGAGAAGGACTGGCCCGAGGACGGGGCGATCGAAGCGCATCCAGACGTGTACCTGTCGGCGATTCGGGCCGCCGGGACGCTCGGGCATGAGCGGGTAACCGTCGGGGCCTGGCTTGGCGCGTGGTGCTCCGCGATGCCAACAGGTTTTGTCGATATCGATTTCGACCGGGTCGGGGAGGCCGATGCGGCGGCAGCTTTCGAAAACGATGGAGGCGACCTCGGCGTGATAGCCGGAGCGATCCTTGCGAGGATCGCCTTTCGGATGACGGTCGAGCACGACCGGTGAGACGCTGGCCCAAGTGGTCGCTGGGCCGGTCCAGTTCGCTGACTGGAGTGCTTTTGGCGGCGAGGGACGGAGCTCCTCGCCGAGCGTCCACACTCCGAGTTTGCCGAGTGTCAATCGGATTTCTTTTGACTGGCCACGAGCGTCGTAGAGCAGTTTGCCGACAAGCTTGCCGCGCTGTTCGAGTGAAATGTCCCGCGGAAAAGCCAGCGCGACGCCCAAGAGATGACCGTCCGCGTATTCCGAGCCAACGTAGCCGAGCGGAAGGAGTGCGAGGTGCGGACGCTCGGAAGGAGAACCGTCCGGTTGGTGGCCGTTGACCCATTCAGGCGTAGGGGCGCAGTGTTTTTCGATCGCGCCCCGGAGGGCGGTGAGTAGGCGCCATGTGGTCTCCAAGCCAAAGTTGGGGCCTTCGCGTTTGTCGAGGACCAAGAGTGTATCGTCGAACACGGTAATCGTTGGCGAAGCCTCTTCCGAGTCTAGAGACATACTACGATAGGCTTGCGTCATGCTCAGAACGGGGCGCCGCGAGGAGGGAGGCGGAAGGCTTGCTTTCCATTTCGTGCCGAACTCGGATTCGAACTCGGCTTTGGCCTCTTTCTGTGCCTTCCCATTGAGGGATTCGATTCTAGCGTAAAACTCATAAAAACGCTCCACCGCCTCTCCGTTGTATTGTTGGCGAAGATATTCGAAACAACCGGGGCCGGGCACGCGCAATCGATTGAGTGAAAACGTAGCTTTTTCATCCGCGGTTGGAATCCATCCCGATTTTTCGAAGGGTGGCTCCGCGCCGACCCACATGCGGACGAGAGACGAAGAATGACCGATCCGAATGACCTTGCCGCAGACCCGGTCTAGGGCGGCGCGTTGTGTATCGGTCGGCTCCGCCTTTGGCCAGTGAAGGAAGAGCTTGGATTCGTGCGGGCGGACTCTCGGGAAGGTGCGCGGTTGACGATTGCTGCGATAGCACGGGACAACCGTCTTCTTTGTAGGTCCCATATCGTTGGGAGGGACGTATACTTCGACGACATCGCGGCGATCGACATCTTCCGAGCCAAAGATTTCGGGCGCTTCAAGCCCTTCGAGCCACCTCAGTGCTTCCTCTTCCTCACTGTGCAGCGCGACTGCACCCGCATCTTCGGTTGCGGGGCGGGTTTCGAACCAAGCTGCCGCCATCGCCATATAGACGCGTCCGGGATGCGGCGGCCACTCCGCCACCGTTCGATCACCGGTCGAGGTGGCCGTCGCGTAGCCGGTGAGGTATTCGATGCCGAGGGTGAGCATCGCTCAGTCTCCGTTCTCGTCGGTGGATTCAGCGGCGGCGATTTCTTGGCTGCGCTTTAGTAGATCAACGAGCTGAGGAGCAGGCGTGAGTTTGAGCGGTTCCTTGCGCCAGGTCAGGCCGACCTTCTCGGCGGCGCTAACCGCTTCCTTAAGAGTTTGGATCGCGGATTCGGCATCGATGGTTACTTTGGCCGGCGGATTGCCCGGCTTCTCAAGAAGCTCCCATTCAAGGGCGCCCTCGGGCCAGAGCAGACAACGGGAGCGTAGGTCATAACCGTTTTCGGCGGCGAGGGTGGAGGCGGTCAGAGCGAGCGCGGCGAGGACGGTGCGGCCAGCCGCATCCGTCTCGGGATTTGGGCTGCCTCCGTTGACGGGAAAGCGTAGACGGCGCAGAGCGGGGAGGGACAAGACAGTGGTTTGTTCGGCGTAGTCGAGGGTGACGCCATCAAAATAGTTTTTGTCTGTTTTGCGGTCGCGTTCCTTTGGGAAGGGAATGCTGCTATGGTTGACCTCAGAGGGCGAGACGGCGCTGTTCGCCTTGCCATCTGCGTCTAAAACATACCCGTCTTTTGATTTAATGACCTTTGCAGCAGCGCGAATCTCAAGGGGATCGCGTCTTATCCCGCGTCGCAGACCTCCAATATCCGCGTTGATACCCACGATCTCCGAAACCAGCGCACGCTGGAACTTCGCACCCAAGCCGCCCTTTGGCCCGGTGGAATCCCAGATCCCGAAGATCAAGGCCGTCGGGCAGATTTCGTAGAGCGGGGTGGCGTTGTTCAGGCTGGCGTAGTCGAGCTTTTTACCGATGTCGGATTTTCGAAAAGGAACGCCGTCGTGGAGACTGTCGCGCAGGATGGCGTCGGATGCGCGGTGCGGCGCTTCGAGGCTCGTGATGCGACCGATCTCGTCGAGAAGATCCTCGCCCGAGAAGTCGACTTCAATGAGCGGGATGGGACAGTCGTCAAAGCGCCCGGTATCAATTGCCTGCTGAAGTGCCTCTTCGAGACGATTGGCTTGGGATTGGACGGAATCCATGAGCACGCAGGAAGTTGTGACGTAGCTTCCGTCGGTTTGCTTCACCCGCCTTTCCTCGGTCGCGTAGACGGCCCCGGCGTAGGTCGGAGGAAAGACTTTGTCGCCTTCGCCACCGGCGGGTTGAAGGCGGGTGCGGGTGCGAAACGCGGCGGCGTTGCCGGCCACAGCGGAATGGAGGGTTTTTAGGTCGATTGTTTTCATGGGTTGGGCTGGGGGTCAGGCGGTTCGGGAAGATGTTCGAAGAGTGAGTTACCTGAATCCGTGAGATAAAGTTAAAGAAAAAGATGGAACCTGTTGGGGTTCAGTGGCTAAAGTAGCCTTGAACATAAAAAACCGAAACACCCAACAGGTGACAAAATGAAGCGACTAAAATTGGAAA
>Ga0208112_100918_pt1 | contig 14438 bp, 6 predicted proteins | sample HotLakConsoUCCLE_FD_184736 | JGI IMG/M metagenome (GOLD analysis project Ga0208112, IMG submission 184736) | Hypersaline microbial mat communities from Hot Lake, Washington, USA - Hot Lake Consortium UCC-LE (SPAdes) (version 2) ... | reverse complement strand
CGCCGCGCTTCCGGCATAGCTCAGCGTGTCGAACCCCGCGCCCCCGGCCAGCAGGTCGCCGCCTCCGCCGCCTTCCATCCAGTCATCGGCCTCGCCGCCATCGAAGGTCTCGGCGGCGTCGGTGCCGAATTGCTGCGCTGCGAACTGGCCGGCGACGATATCGTAGTCGGAGCCGGAATAGGAATTCCAGCTGACAACGTAGCCGCCATTCTCCAGCGCCTGGATGTCGGGGCTGAACTCGCCCGTGTCGGTCTCGGGATGGGCGCGGGTCTCCTCGCCCACGGGCATGCCATCGGCATCGTATCGCTGCATGTAGACGCCCGGGCTGCCATCGTCCTGGCCGCCGCCATATTCGTCATAGGAACTCCATGCCACGATGAACCCGCCATCGGGCGTCGCCGTGACCGAGGCGTTGGACTGGTACCAGGTCTTGTAGGTGTTGACGGCGAATTCATCCCCCACCGCGGCACCGGAGGCGTCGAAGCGCTGAGCGAAGATGTCCGTGTAGGAGCCATCGGGCGACTGGAACCAGGATTCCCACACGATGACGAAGCCGCCATCCGCCAATGCGGCGATATCGGGATAGCGCTGGCTGCTCGCCGTCTCGGTGTTGACGAGCAACTCGCCGGTCAGGGCCGTGCCCTCGGCATCGTAGATCCTTGCATACACACCGGTGCCGCTGCCGTCCTGATCCTCGGAGGTCCAGGTGATGACGAACCCGCCACCCGCCAGCCCCGCCGCCCGGCTCCAGTACTGGTCCTCGGCGGTGGTCGTGTTGACCATGAATTCCGGCCCGACCTTCGCGCCGGCCGCGTCGAACCGCTGGGCGATGATGTCATCGGGGCCATAGGTGCCCGACAGCGTGGTCCAGGTGACGATGTGCCCGCCATCGGACAAGAGCGCGATATCGGGCCGTTCCTGCGAATAGGCGGTGCCGATGTTCACCCGCATGTCACCGCCCAGCCGCGTGCCGCTGGCGTCGAAGCGCTGCATGGCCACCTCGATGCTGTTGGCGGTGCCCATCGAATCGGCGTTGCTTTCGAACACCACGACGAAGCCGCCGCTATCATCGGGCGCGACGCGGGTGCGCAGGGAGCCGTAGACCGGATCGGTATTGACCAGGAACTCGGAGCCGATGGGCGTGCCGTCGGCCGCGTAGAGCTGGCCCTTGACGTCGTAGAGGTTCAGTTTCGACGTCCCCGGGATCGACTGGTTGACCGCCGTTTCCCACAGGATCACGTAATTCCCGTTCGACAGTGCCCCGATGGCGCTGCCGGTCTGCCATTGGGGCAGGTTGGTGTTGACGGTGAACGGCTCAGCCACCGGAATGGGTGCGGTCGTCATCTGCGTTACTCCTTCGCGGCCGGTAGATCCGGCTTGTTCCGAAGGAGTGGCGCCAAACACGCAAGTTGACTTTGACGTATCGCAAGTCCGGGTGAAATAGGGGCGCCCCGTCACCGCAAGCCCCTCACCGGATGTTGTTGAGTGTCCCGGCCGGACGGCTCTTGCGCATCCCGCTATCCATTGGCCGACCTGTCTGGCATCATCATTGTCATCGCGGTTATCGGAGACGTGCCATGAGACTAACGCTATCTTTCGTGATCCTCGCCTGCGGAGCCATCGCCGACCCGGCTCTGGCGCAAGGGCCGAGCTTCGACTGCACTCGTGCCGGTAACCGTACGGAACATGCGATATGCGCCTCGGTTGATCTGTCGCAAAAGGATCGGGTCATCTCGAGCCTTTATGGCGACCTCCGCCGGGCGCTTGGGCCGGCGGCGCGCGACCGGCTCTTGGCCGAGCAACGTGCCTGGTTGAGACGGCGGAACGCGTGCGACGGAGATCGGGGGTGTATCGCCACCCTCAGCGATATCCGGATCCGGGAGCTTGAAGCACGTTCGCGCGACGCGTTCTGAAACCGGAGCGCCCTCGCAAGACTCTGCGAGGTCTTTGCCCACCAGCCTTCCGCCGTCCAAGAGGGGTTGGCGCGGCAAGCCAACGCTTCCGTCAAGGGACACCCCGTCACCGGGGCGCCCCTTTTGCCGTTGGATCAGAAGACGAAGTCGCTCGCGTCGATCAGCCCGGCTGCGCCGGTCACGAGGATGCTGTTGCCGGCGGCATCCTCGATCAGTGCGTCGGCGCCCACGCTGCTGACGGTCAGGTTGCCGAAGCTGTTCACCCCGGAATGGCCGGAGAAGTCGAACTGCTCCGCCCCGTCGGCGAAATCCGCCACCGTGTCATTGCCGAAGCCGTCGCGGAATACGAAGGTGTCCACCCCGTTGTTGCCGCGCAGCGAATCGTCGCCCGCGCCACCTTCGATGCGGTTCGCAAAATTGTCCCCGGTGAGGATGTCGTCATGGGCCGAGCCGATCAGGTTCTCGATATTGCTCAGAACGTCGCCGATGGCATGGCTGCCCGACCCGCCGCCGGTGAAGCCCGTCAGCAGCGACACGTTGACCCAGCCGGCTGAGGAGGCGTAGCTGGCGGTGTCGGAGCCGCCGTTGCCGTTGATCGTGTCGGCGCCGGCGCGACCTTCGAGAATGTTGTCGTTGTTGTCGCCGTTCAGCCGGTCGGCGAAGTTCGAGCCGGTGAAGTTCTCGATCGAGATCCAGGTGTCGCCCACCGCATGGCTGCCGAGGCCGCCGCCGGCGAAGCCCGTCAGCAGCGACACGTTCACGAAGGCCGAGCTATCGGCGTAATCGGCGGTGTCGCTGCCGTTGCCACCGTCGATCGTATCGGCCCCGCCGCGCCCGCGCAGGAAGTCGTCGCCCTGGCCGCCCTCCAGCAGGTTCACGCCGTTGTCGCCGTTCAGCCGGTCGTCGTAGCGCGAGCCGATGATGTTCTCGATGCTTGTGAACGTGTCGCCGATCGCGTGGCTGCCCACGCCGCCGCCCACGAAACCCGTGAGCAGAGACACGTTCACCCAGCCCTCGGAGGCGGTGTAATCCACGGTGTCGTTGCCGTTGCCGCCCTCCAGCACGTCGCCGCCGGAACCGCCCTCAAGCGTGTCGTCGCCATCCACGCCCAGCAGCGTGTCGGCGCCCACCGTGCCCGTGATCAGGTTGCCGAGCAGGTTGCCCTCGCCGCGCAGGCCCGCGCCGCCGGTCAGCACCAGCGCCTCCAGGTTGTCGCCCAGCTTGGTGCTGAACCCGGCCTGCACCGTGTCGAAGCCTTCACCGACATTCTCGACGATCCCCAGATCCGTCGGCAGTTCGGAGGGCGCGTCGAAGATGTAGGTATCGTCGCCCGCGCCGCCCGCAATGTAGCCCGCCAGGCTGCCGCCGCGCCCGTCATAGGTGTCGTTTCCGCCGTCCAGCAAGATATCGCCCACGATGGTGCCCGCGTTGCGCACGAAATCGACGTCGTAGGTGCCGCTGAACGCAATGTTGCTGTTCTCGATCAACCCGGTATTGGCGAGGATGCGCTCGCCCCCGGACGCAGTGCCGAGGATGTTGAACTCGATCTCTCCGCGGATCGTGCCGGAATTGATCACCTCGATCCTGCCGCCCTCGCCCACGTCGCTGCGGATCGCGTCGCTCGTGGCGAAGATCGTGCCCTCGTTCACCACGCGATGCGAATTGTAGGCGCCGGATTCGGTGTCGAGATCGATCGCGTTGAGACCCGAGATCGTGCCGGTGTTCACGATATCGGCCTCGCCATCGATACTCAGCGCGCTGGAATCGGACAGGATGTCGCCGGAATTCGTCACGAAGGTGCGGGTGTTCACGTTCGAGCTGTCGAGGACGCGGATGCCCGAGCTGTCCGCAACGATCTGCCCCGAATTGCCGATCACGTAGGTCTGCACCGCGGACGAGGTGGCGCCAGTGCCGAAATCGATGGCTTCGCCGCTGCTGGCGGTGAGGGTGCCGCTGTTGGTCAGATTGATCTGCCCGCCCTCGGTATAGCCGTAAACGGCGTCCCGGTCGGCGAGGACCGCGCCGGTGTTCACGATGCTGGTGGAACCGGACGTCTCCACCTGCAGCCCGTTCGCGGCGCCGGAAATGGTGCCGTGATTGGCGACAATGCCGTCGGCCCCGGAGAAGGCGACCGCCCTGTCGCCGATCGAATCGGCTTGGCCGGTGATCGTGCCGGTGTTGACCAATTGCGAGCCGGCGCCCTCCATGTCCACGGCGGGATCGCCCACGATCTCGCCGCTGTTGTCGAGAAGGCTGTTGTTTCCGTCGATGTGAATGCCGCTCGACGTGGCGCCGATCACCGTGCCCGAATTGACGATCTGGTGATTGCCGTTCGCAACCGGGGTGGAGGCGTTGTCGTCGGCGAAGATGCCGGTAGCGCCCTGGATCGTGCCGGAATTGTCGATTGTGCTGTTGCTGTTTGCGAACACGCCGTTGGAGCCCCCGGCGACGATGCTGCCGGTATTCGTGAGTTCGAAAACGCTGTTGCCGGCTGACTGGACGACTCCGGCGCCCGTCTCGCCCGTGATCGTGCCGTGGTTCGTGATCATGCCGTCGTTTCCATCCAGCACGATGCCCGAAATCTGCGCCGAGATGACGCCGCCCGCCGCGTTGTCGAAGACCGCCGCATCGGAGCGGATGTTGGCGCCATCCGCATTGGCCGTGATGTCGCCGCTATTGGTGAACCGAAAGCCTGCCTCCGTGCCCGTCGCGGACCCGGTGACACGGACGCCGTTCGCTTCCGCCACGATGGTTCCGGAATTGCTGCCTTCGTTGTCGGCATTGTTGACGAAGACCATGCCTGTGTTTTCGGCGGTGATCTGGCCGGTATTGGTCAGGGTGTTGCCGGCCGTGCTCACGGACATCCCGTCGTCGCCGGCGTTGATCGTCCCCGCATTCGTGACGATGTGTCGACCGCCGCTGCCAGAGAACCCGTCAAACGCTGTATTGACCGTCGCGCTGGCGCTGAAGCTGATCGTGGAGATCAGCCCGGCCGCGCCGGAGGAGCTGACCCCGAATCCACTGGCTGTCAGGCTGCCGTTGACCAGCACGGTGTCGGCTCCGCCAAGCATGGAGATCGAGTTGCCGTCCGCCGTTATCGACCCGTTGATCGTGATGATGTTGCCTGTCCCGACGGCGACCAGACCGCTACTCTCTCCCACGATCCGGCCGCTGGCGCCCAGTTCGAACACGTTGTCGCCTTGCAGGTCGACGACGCGACCGCCGCTCGACGCCAGCAGGCCGTCCACCTGGAAGACATGCCCGTCCGTGGTGGCTCGAATCGCAGTATCAAAGCCTGTTGACCCGCTGCTGGCCAGGATCACGTCCGAGGTGACGATGACGATCTGCTCTGTCGGATCGTTGACGAGCAAGGCACTGCCGGTGGCAACGATATTCGTGGTGGGGAAAACGACAGCCATCTCTCTGGCCTCCTTCAATGGTTACGGAAGAGGCGGGGCCGCGCCGGGCGCCCCCGCCGAATGCAGATGTTCAATAGTTGAATTATAACGCACGAAAGCGCGAATTTCACAACATAATGCTGATCGCGAAATCACCCACGTCGAGCGCCGAGGCAGAGACCCCCGACAGCAGGATCACGTTGCCCCCGTCATCGCCGATCACGCGTATCTCGGCGCCCGCGGCCGTGTCGGTGATCGCGAGATCGTCGAAGCTGGAATACCCCTCCACGCGGCTCAAGTTCAGCACGTCGACGCCGTCCTGGAAATCGGCCACCGTATCCTGCCCGAAATCGGTCTCGAAGACGAACTGGTCCGCCCCGCCATTGCCCCGCAACAGGTCGTTGCCCCCAAGCCCGGCAAGCGTGTTCGCGTCATTGTCGCCGTTCAGGATGTCGTCATGGGCCGAGCCGGTGAGGTTCTCGATCTCCTCCAGCACATCGCCGGTGGCGTGGCTGCCTGAGCCTCCCCCGGTGAAGCCTGTCAGCAGCGACACGTTCACGAAGGCGCCCGAGCCGGAATAATCGGCGGTGTCCTCGCCGCCGTTGCCGTCCAGCGTGTCGGCGCCCAATCGGCCTTGCAGCACGTTGTTGCCATTGTCGCCGTTCAGCCGGTCGGCGAACTGGCTGCCGGTGAGGTTCTCGATGCTGATCAGCGTGTCGCCCAGCGAATGCGCACCCGTGCCGCCGCCCATGAAACCCGTCAGCAGCGAGATGTTCACGAAGGCGGGGCTGTCCTCGTAATCGGCGGTATCCCTGCCGCTATCGCCGTTCAGCGTATCCGCCCCGCCGCGCCCGCGCAGCATGTCGTCGCCGGCGTCGCCGCGCATGAAGTTGGCGCCGTGGTCGCCGTTCAGCCGGTCGGCGAAGACCGAGCCGCGCAGGTTCTCGATGCTGACGAAACTGTCGCCCACCGCGTGGCTGCCCGGCCCACCGCCCACGAAACCCGTCAGCAGCGAGATGTTCACCCAGCCCGCGCTGTCGAAATAGCTGGCAAGGTCGATGCCCTCGCCGCCGTCCAGCCTGTCGGCCCCGAACCCGCCGTTGAGGTTGTCGTTGCCCGACGCGCCGGACAGCGTGTCGTCGCCCAAGCCGCCGGTGATGACGTTGCCCCACGCGTTGCCCTCGCCGCGCAGGTCGCCGGGGCCGATGAGGAGCAGGTTTTCCAGATTGTCGCCCAGCGTGTAGCTGGTGGTCGAATAGACCGTGTCGAAACCCTCCAGCAGCTCTTCGACGATCACGACCGAGGCGTCGTCGACGTAATAGGTGTCGCTGCCCGGTCCGCCCCTCACCTCGCCGATTACCGTGCCGCCGCGCGTGTCGAAGGTGTCGGTTCCGTCGCCCAGGTCCACGTCGCCGATGATGGTGCCGGTGTTGCGGACGTGGTTGTTGACGTCATTCCCCAGGATCGCGGCGCTGGTTGCCGAGATCAACCCGCTGTTGACGATGTCGATGTCGACCGTGAGGTCGAGCCTTATGCCGTGATGCGACGAGGTGATCTCGCCGGTATTCACGATCTGCGCGGTGTCGTTCGTCGCGGGCGTGTAGGCAGCGTAGATGGCCGCGGACTCGGCGCCGCTCACCGCGATGGTGCCGTGGTTCTCTACCCGGACGTTGGCCTTGTTCATGTTGATGCCGACGTCGCTTGAAAGTGCATCGCCCGCGCCGTCCCCGGCGGAGATCAGCCCGTGATTGACGAGCGTGTCGGCCTCGGTGCCGATCTGGAACAGGATCCCCCGGTCCAGGCCGCTGATCGTGCCGAAATTGGTGATGTGATTGTCGCCCCCGGACGCGTTCACGCCCATGCCGCCGCTGGACGTGATCGTGCCCGAATTGACCAGGCTGTTGCCACCGTCCCGCAGATGCAATGTGGACAGACCCCCAATGCCGAAGGCGGTCAGCGTGCCGGTCGCGGTGATGGTGACGGAACTGTTCGTGCTGACCTGAAGCGCGTTGTCGGTGCCGCCGCCGATCACCGTGCCCTCGATATGGATGCCGTTGTCGCCGCCGACCGTGTTGGCGTCGATCCCGTGCCCGTCGCCCGAGGCAACGATGGTGCCCTGGGTCACGAACAGGTCGTCCCCAGCGGCCAGGTCGATGGCGTCGCCGAAGGCGACGATGATGTCGGTGTTCTGGATCGTGAGTGCCATGTCTGTCTCCCTTGCCGGTTTGTCGCGCGGCGCCTTGCGCCGGCGGTTCTGTTGCGCGGGAGGGCAGGGCCCACGGGCCCGTGCCGTGGCCCGCGGTGGTCAGCCCCCGGAGGGGCGGAACCCGTTCGTCGCCATGCGCCGGCGCCCGGCGGGACGGTCGTTCCTGTCCCGGAACCCGGGCCTGGCCGGCCGTGGCGTTCTCATGTGAATACCTTTGCACCCTGTCGCGCGGGGGCGGTGCGCCCGCCCCCGCGCAGTTTTCAGAAAATGAAATCGGAGGCGTCGATCTGCCCTGCCGCGCCGACGACCCGGACCACCTGGCCCAGCACATCGAAGATCCTTGCATCGGCGCCGTCGGTCTCGATCCCGATATCGGCCATGCCGTTCACGCCGGAATGCGAGCGGAAATCCAGCCGGTCCACGCCGTCGGTGAAATCGGCGATGGTGTCCCAGCCGAACAGGTCGTCGAACACGAAGGTATCGGCCCCGCCATTGCCGCGCAGCAGGTCCTGGCCGCGCCCGCCGGAGATGCTGTTGTCGCCGTTGTCGCCGTTCAGGATGTCGTCGAAATCCGAGCCCAGCAGGTTCTCGATGCTGGAGAAGCTGTCGCCGATGGCGTGGCTGCCCGCGCCGCCGCCCGCGAAGCCGGTCAGCAGCGAGACGTTCACGCCGGCCTCCGAGAGGGTATAGCTGGCGGTGTCGGACCCGCCGTTGCCGCGCAGCACGTCGCCGCCCCGGCCGCCTTCCAGCACGTTGTCGGAATTGTCACCGTTCAGGATGTCGGCGAAGCGCGACCCGGCCAGGTTCTCGATGTCGATGAACACGTCGCCCGTGGCGTGGTTGCCCGCGCCGCCCCCGGTGAAGCCCGTGAGCAGCGACACGTTCACCGCGGCGCTCGATGTCAGGTAGGTTGCGGTGTCGGACCCGCCATTGCCATCCAGCGTGTCGGCGCCCTGCCGGCCTTCCAGGGCGTTGTCGCGATTGTCGCCGTTCAGCCGGTCGGCGAAGCTCGATCCGGCCAGGTTCTCGATCTCGAAGAATTGGTCTCCCGCCGCGTGGTTGCCCGCGCCGCCCCCGGTGTAACCCGTCAGCAGCGAGACGTTCACGAAGGAGGGGCTGTCGTCATAGGTGGCGAAGTCGCTGCCCTCGCCGCCCACCAGCAGGTCGCCCCCGTCGCGGCCGCGCAGGATATCATCGCCCGACCCGCCGGCCAGCAGGTTCACGCCGTTGTCGCCGCTCAGGGTGTCGTCCAGTCCCGAGCCGCCGAGATTCTCGATGCTGGAGAGCACGTCGCCGGCCGCGTGGCCGCCCGCGGTGTAGCCCGTGAGCAACGAGACATTCACGCCTTCGTCCGAGCCGCCGTAGATGGCGAAATCGTCGCCGCCATTGCCGTTGATCGTGTCGCCGCCCTCGCCGCCCACGAAGAAGTTCGAGCCGTTGTCGCCGCTCAACCGATCGGCGAAGCGCGAGCCGATCAGGTCTTCGATCCCGACAAGCGTGTCGCCCAGCGCGTGGCTGCCGGCGCCGCCGCCCACGAAGCCCGTGAGCAGCGAGACATTCACGAAGTTGCCGGATTCCATGTAGTCGGCAGCGTCGCGGCCCGCGCCGCCCACCAGGATGTCGGCCCCGTCGCGGCCGCGCAACGTGTCGTCGCCGTCGCCGCCCTCCAGCCGGTTGGCGCCGGTATCGCCCAGCAGCAGATCGTCATGCCCCGAGCCGCGCAGGTTCTCGATGGAAGTCAGCACGTCGCCCACCGCGTCACCGCCCGCCGTGAACCCCGTCAGCAGCGAGACCGTGACGGCCGCCGACGACCCCGCGTAACTGGCGGTGTCGGACCCGCCATTGCCGTTGAGCGTGTCGGCGCCCGTGCCGCCCTCGAGCACGTTGGAACCGCCATCGCCGCTCAGCCGGTCGGCGAAGGCAGAGCCGGTCAGGTTCTCGATGCTGTCGAACGTGTCGCCGATGGCGTGGCTGCCCGCACCGCCCCCCGCGAAGCCCGACAGCAGCGAGACGTTCACGAAACCCGCCGAAAGCGTGTAGTCGGCGGTGTCGGAGCCGCCCGCCCCGTCCAGCGTGTCGCCGCCGGCGCCGCCTTCCAGCGTGTCGTTGCCGTCCCTGCCTTCCAGCTGGTCGTTGCCGCCGCCGCCTTGCAGCCGGTCGTCCAGATCCGAGCCGATCACCGTCTCCTGCCCGGCGGTGAGCGCGGTGAAGAGCGCCGCGCCCTTGTCCGGCAGGCCCTGCAACGTCGCGGCGTCGATCGACAGCCCGCTGACCGAGACCAGCAGTTGCCCGGCCCAGGGCTGGCCGGCGCTGTCGAAGACCGGATCGCCCGGCGCGCCGAAGGAGAGAAGATCCTCGTAGCGGTCGTAGATCTCCAGCCCCTCGATCGTTCCGGTCAGCGGGGTGGGTTGCGTGCTGCCGAAATCGCCCGTGGTGCTGAGCGCGCTGCCAGTCAGCCGGACCAGGTAGCCCGCCAGCGGGCCGCTCTGGATCACCAGAAGCGTGGCGTCCGGGGCTGGCACGATCAAGAAGCCGCCGGAACCGTCGGGCACCAGTTGGGGCGCGATCCCGGATGTCCAGGTGGCCGAGGTCCAGCTGGTCCAGTCTCCGGAGCCGAGGCTGAGGTTCTGGGCGTGTTCGACGGTGGTCATGTCACGTTTCCTGCAAATGGTTCAAGGATGCGGGTGGCAGGTTGCGGCTCGCCGGAAGGTGGCGCCGCTCGTCGGGACAGAATTGCCCGGCCCGTCCGAAACTACCGCGTCGTCGCCCGACGAGGGACTCGACAGCGTGTCGATGGCGTTGAGCCTCGAGTGGCCGCGGAAGCCGATTGTCTCCGGGCCGTCGGTGGAACCGGCGAGCGTGTCCTGGCCGAACGCGTCGCCGTGGGCGGTGGTATCGGCCCCTGCATCGCCCCGCAGCGCGTCCTCGCCCCGGCCGCCTGCCAGCATCTCCGCGCCGCTTGCCGCCGGGCAACCATCGGCCGCGATGAAGCCGCCTTCCGCTCCGGTCAGGGTTTCGGCGCTCATCCTGAAAATGCTCGGGGCGAAATCTGCCATCACTCGTATCCTTCGGCGGACTCGATACCGAAATTTGCACATCAAAAATGCCGGATGCGCGCATGGTATCGTTCGATACGGGGTTCTGGGAAGCGGTTTGTGCCGCCGGGCAAGGTTTTCCTGCCAGCGTCAGGTGTGCACCGACCGGTCGCACGACTTTCGCGGCCGGCCGGTGCCGTGGCGGGCCCGGAAGATGAAGTCGATGGCGTCGATCAGGCCCGCCGCCCTGGTGAAGGCAATGCCGGTGCCGAACTGCGCGGCCTCAGGAGGGGGGCACCCGGATCGTGGTCGTCACGGCTGAGATCACCTGTCCGGCGATCGCCGAGGGATGGCGCCGGCGTCGGGATGCAGCCCGCAGCCGCTTGCGCCATCCGCCGTCAGGCAGATGCCGTCGCGCCCCAGAACCGTATCGCCGGAGTCCGATACCGTCGGCGCGCCGTTGAAAGCGCCCGTTGCCGAAGTGCCGACGGGCACATGACCGGTCACCCGGTCCACCCCTTCCGAAGAGAAACCTTGGAAATGCCGATTTGCGACACGCCGGATCGTGAACAGGTCAACGATGTCTTCCCGCAAGGCCAAACCCCGGGGCCGGGTCAGAACAGGAAATCGGCCCCGTCGATCAGCCCCGCCGCGCCCAGCAGCGTGATCGTGCCGCCCGCACCGTCGCTCACCACCGCATCGGCGCCGGCGTCGGTGATCGTGAGGTCGCCCAGCGCGCTCACACCCGTGTGGCCGGTGAAATCCAGCCGGTCGGTGCCGTTGTGGAAATCCTCCACCACGTCGGCGCCGAAGCCCGCGCGGAACACGAACACATCCGCGCCGCCATTGCCGATCAGCGTGTCGTCTCCGCCCGCGCCTTCCAGCCGGTTGGCGCCGTGGCTGCCGTTCAGACGGTCGCCATGGGCCGAGCCGGTCAGGTTCTCGATGCTTTCGAAGGTGTCGCCGATGGCGTGGCTGCCTGCGCCGCCGCCGGTGAAGCCCGTCAGCAGCGACACGTTCACGAAGCCCGCGCTCTCGGTGTAATCGGCGGTGTCGCTGCCTGCGCCGCCCACCAGGGCGTCGGCGCCGTCGCGCCCGCGCAGCAGGTCGTCGCCCGCGCCGCCCTCCAGCCGGTTGGCGCCGTGATCGCCCAGCAGCATGTCGGCCCGGGCCGAGCCGCGCAGGTTCTCGATGGAATCCAGCACGTCGCCGGCCGCGTCGCCCCCCGTGGTGTAGCCCGTCAGAAGCGACACGGTGACCCCCGAGGCAGAGCCCGCATAGCTGGCCGTGTCCGAGCCACCGTTGCCATCCAGCGTATCGGCGCCCGCGCCGCCCTCGAGCACGTTGGAACCGCCATCGCCGCTCAGCCGGTCGTCATGGGCCGAGCCGGTCAGGTTCTCGATGCTGTCGAACGTGTCGCCGATGGCGTGGCTGCCCGATCCACCTCCCGCGAAGCCCGAGGCCAGCGACACGTTCACCCAGCCGGCGCTGTCTGAATAGGTGGCGGTGTCGCTGCCCGCGCCGCCCTCCAGCGCATCCGCCCCGCCGCGCCCGCGCAACAGGTCGTCGCCGCCGCCGCCGCTCAGGACATTCGCCCCGTGATCGCCGTTAAGCATGTCTGCATGGGCCGAGCCCGCGAGATTCTCGATGCCGATGAACACGTCGCCCGTGGCATGGCCGCCCGAGGCGTAGCCTGTCGCGAGCGAGACGTTCACGCCCGTGTCCGAGCCCGCATAGCCCGCGGTGTCGGAGCCGCCATTGCCGTTCAGCGTGTCGGCGCCCGCACCGCCTTCCAGCAGGTTGTCGGAGTTGTCGCCGTTCAGCCGGTCCGCATGGGCCGAGCCGATCAGGTTCTCGATGCTGTCGAACATGTCGCCGGTCGCGTGGCTGCCCGCGCCACCCCCCGCGAAGCCCGTCAGCAGCGAGACGTTCACCCAGGCGCCGCTTTCGGAATAATCCGCCGTGTCGTTGCCCGTGCCGCCTTCCAGGCTGTCGGCCCCGCCGCGCCCGCGCAGCAGGTCGTCGCCGTCCACGCCCTGCAACAGGTTCGCGCCGTGATCGCCCGAGATCAGGTCGTGATGGGCCGATCCCACCACGTTCTCGAAGCCCGAGATCATGTCGCCCTCCGCGTCGCTGCCCGCGCCGCCGCCGCTGTAGCCTGTCAGCAGCGAGACGTTCACGAAGGCGGCCGAGCCGCCGTGATCCAGCGTGTCGGTGCCCGCGCCGCCCTCGAGCGTGTCGTCGCCCCTGCCGCCCGCGATGGTGTCGTTGCCGCCATTGCCCGAAATCAGGTTCGCGCCGCTGTTGCCGGTCAGTCGTTCGGCCGCGCCCGCGCCGGCGAGCGTCAGCCCCTCGGTGCCCAGCAGCCGCGCCTCGGTGACGCCCGCCACCAGTTCCAGGTCCATCGAGGCGCGCAGCGCGGTGCCGCCCACCACGTCCAGCTTGCCATTGCCGTCCGACAGGTCCGCCACCACCTGGATCGTCTGGCCTCCCACGCCGATGGAGACGGCAATCCCCGCCGCCTGGGTCAGGGCCAGCGCGTAGCCGCCAGTGGACAGGCTGGCCGTGCTGGCGCCCTGCGCCGCGATGGAAGCGCCCGCCACACCCTCGCCGATGGAATAGAAGTCGTCGCCGTCGGAATCGTTGTGGATCACCCCGGTCAGGAACACCGACTCCCGGTTCTCGGCGAATTTCTCGGTCAGCATGGAGGAGTCGAAGGTGCCGTTCGAGAAGGTGTAATCACCCTGTTCCTGGCCGATCCCCACCTCGCCGTAATGGCCGCGCAGCATGTTGACCCGATGCCCCTCGGACAGGAACAGGTCTTCGTGCTGGTCGACGATCACGGTGTCCAGGGTCACTCCGACGCTGCTGCCCCGGACCGAGATGTTCTCGCCCACCCAGCCGGTGACATCGTATCCCGCCGCGAGCACGCGGGTCATCGGCGAGGAGCCGTCCTCGCCGGTATGGCTGAACGTGTTGGTGTCGAGCATCCATTGCGAATGATCGGCCGCGGCCTCGTGCAAAAGGGCGTTGGGCGCCAGCACCTGCCTGGAGCCGCCCGCGATCGTGCCCGGGGACAGATCCGCGTTCAGGTCGATGCCGAAGCGCGCGGCCTCCGCCTCGGGGTCGAGGCGGGCGCGGTTGATGAGTTCGACAAGCAGCTGCTCGGCATTGGTGAAGGGCATGGACGGGGTGACTCCTCGTTACACGGGGTTACTGGGCTTGTGCCGGGCCGGTCGGGTGACACGACCGCAGGGTGATCGCTTGCGGCTTCCGTCGCAAGCGTTGGTGGCCTCAATATGGCAGGGATTTGCCGGGCCCGTGGCGGACCCGGCGGTCGGGTCACAAGAAGATGAAGTCGGTCGCGTCCAGCAGCCCGGCGGCGCCCTGCACCGTGATCGAGCCCTCCAGCGCCACGGCGGTGACCACCGCATCGGCCCCGACAGCCGTGATCGTCAGTTCGGCGAAATTGTTGGCGAAGGCCATGACCTCCAGCTGGTCCACCCCGTCGGCGAAATCCGCAACCGTGTCGTTGCCCGCAAGCTGGCCGAACACGAAGACATCCGCCCCGCCATTGCCGTTGAGCAGGTCGTCGCCCTCGCCGCCGTCGATCCGGTTCGCGCCATTGTCGCCGCTCAGCAGGTCGTCATGGGCCGAGCCGGTCAGGTTCTCGATGTTGCTCAGCACGTCCCCGAGTGCGTCGCTGCCCGCACCGCCCCCCGCGAAGCCCGACAGCAGCGACACGTTCACCCAGCCGGCGCTGCCGGCATAGCTGGCGGTGTCCGAGCCGCCGTTGCCGTTGATCGTGTCGGCCCCGACGCCGCCCTCGATCACGTTGTCGGCGTTGTCGCCATTGAGGATGTCGCCGAAGGCCGAGCCGCGCAGG
>Ga0208112_100914_pt1 | contig 14504 bp, 7 predicted proteins | sample HotLakConsoUCCLE_FD_184736 | JGI IMG/M metagenome (GOLD analysis project Ga0208112, IMG submission 184736) | Hypersaline microbial mat communities from Hot Lake, Washington, USA - Hot Lake Consortium UCC-LE (SPAdes) (version 2) ... | reverse complement strand
CTACCGAAACTATTGGCCGCCTGACGAAAAGGGCAGCCCAGACCCAGGGTAAGCTGCCGCGAAGATCCGCCTTCAAACCGTGACGGCAGGAACAGCGTCCTTCCTAACCGACTTCTTCAGCAGCCTGCTAAAGGCGCGCGTAGGAAAGCGCTGCCCGAACGATCAGGCGCGCCGCTTCAACTCGCTCACTTTCGATGCCTTTACGAAAAACATGCTGGATCGCTTTCGAGCCGCGATACCGCAGCCCTTTAGACCACCGGCCGACTATGAGATAGGGTTTCCGCGGCGCAATGATCTGGAGGACTTTCTCACGCGTCACGATCGGCGCGCCATCGGACCGCAGACGCTCGAAAAGGCGATCGCCCGTGCGCCTTTGCCCTTCGAAGCAGAAGGCATTTCACCGGAGTGGCGCGAGCTCCTGAGCGCTTACTGGCAAGAACAATACGAGCTTCCGGCTGGTGCGGTGCTCTCGTTTGCCATGATCAACAGGCTGGTCGACTATCTGCTGCGCGAGAACCCCGCGGTTCGACGCGCGCTGCAGCTCACCTATCCCTTCGTGTTCCTCGACGAATTCCAGGACACGACCTACTCACAGTACGATCTAGTGAAGACCGCCTTTCACGGTAGCGATGCCGTGTTCACGGCTGTCGGAGATGACAAGCAACGCATCATGGGCTGGGCTGGGGCGATGGACAACGCGTTCCAGGAGTTCGCCGCCGACTTCAATGCCGTGAACCTTGCGCTGCGCTTCAACTGGCGCTCCCACGCGGATTTGGTCGCTATCCAGCAGGTAATCGCGCAGCGTATCGATCCTAATGTCGAAGATGTCGAAGCCAGAGGGGAGCGCGCCATCGACGGTCAGGTGGCCGCTCTGTGGCGTTTCGATACGCGCGCGCAAGAAGCGCAGCAGATTGCGACCTGGATCGCGAACGAGGTCGGGCATGGTAGGGTCAAAGCGCACGATTGCGCAATATTGGTGCGTATGCGCGCCGATGACGTTGAAGTCGAGCTTGCCAAAGTTTTCGCAGCCGAGGGGCTGACGATTAGGAACCTAGCGCGCATTGTTGGCGAGATTGCGATTCAGGAACTCCTTGCCGAAGAGCTAACCGAAATCGTTTTGCCGCTTATGAGGCTCGGGACCGGGAAGCGGAGTCCCGATGCATGGAACGCAGCACAAGAAGAGTTGCAGGCGCTCTTTGCCATCGACCCCGGCGACGAACGGGCGCAGGAACGGCTACAACGGAACATCGAGGAGTTCTCCTCCGCTTTGCGTGCGGCCATGCGCGATAACGAACCGACAGGCGATAGCGCGGCCGAGATGTTTGGGATCGCGCTCGAATTCGTCGGTGTCGACCGGCTGCGCCAAGCCTTTCCAGCCTATCGGCGCGAAGCGGACTTAGAGCGGGTCAGAACGGGGTTCGTCACCTTACTTTCCGAATGTGCCGAAGCCGTGGACAGCTGGGGCGATGCTCTCGATCGCTTCGAAGGTATCGGCCAAGTGCCTTTGATGACAATCCACAAGAGCAAAGGCCTTGAGTTTCACACCATGATCTTCTTCGGTCTGGATGCGCAATCTTGGTGGAGCCTATCGCCCGGTCGGGAAGAGGAGCTCAACTCCTTCTTCGTGGCAATTACCCGCGCCATGCAAAGGGCTTTCTTCGCCTACTGCAGAGAGCGCGGACAAGCCATTGCCTGGCTCGAGGACATGCTTTTGCCAGCGGGTTTGGAGCGGGTCGACGGGCTCGCACCTCACATAGCCGAAGCCGAGTAGCGTTTTCGAAGTCAATCCACTGCCAGCGAGGACTTGTTTGTGTATCCAATAGGTGGCCGTTCCGTCACGTCTCTACCGTTTGCTACAAGCGTGACCATGCAGCCACAACGAATGTCCGCTCTGACGGACCACACTCCGGCATAAGAAGGCAGGTTCGAACCCCCGATATGGGTCGACAATGTCGGATATACTACTTCATTCCAGATCGACGTCGCCCAATCGTGGGGCATGGACATGCGTTCGGACCAGGAACGCAGCGGCAGCGCCCGCGATGGCACCGAAGAGGTGGGCCTCCCACGACACACCGGGTTGGCCCGGAAGAACGCCCCAGAGAATGGAGCCATAGAGGACACCGACCAATAATGCCGCGCCTAGCGTGATCAGCGAGCGATCCACGAGGCCGCGCACGACGAGGAAGCCGAACCAGCCGAAGACCAGCCCTGAAGTTCCGATATGGATGGCGGAGCTGCCGAACACCCAGACGAGGCCTCCACCGAGGCCAATCACCAAGGCGTTCACCGGCAGCAAGCCCCGCGTGGTTGTTGCCACCAGCAGTCCACCCATCACCAGAAGTGGCGGCGTATTGGCCATCAGGTGCCCGAAGCTTCCATGCAGGAGGGGCATTGCGATGACACCATCCAACCCACCAAGGTATCGTGGGATCAGCCCGAACGCCGGGTTCAGGCCGTAGCCGGTGATCCAGTTGACAGCCTGGATCGCCCAGAGCACGGCGACAAAAGCGACAAGCGCCGCGGCGCGCCGCAGGAAGGCGCGCATGTGATCCCGGTTCATCATGGCGGCGACAGTAGACGTCTCCGCAAGGCCTTCAACGGCTTTCACGCGCCGTTGGGAAACGGCTAGAAGACCGAAGTTCAGGGCGGCGGACCTCGCCAGGGCTTAAACCAAGAGCGCGGCTGCTTACCGAAGGCGATCGCGAGGCATCAGAGCTTGGTCTCCAGAAATGGAGAACGCCAGTCCATCCTTTGTCGCACTCCTTCGAAGCACGACCGAAGCGCACGCCGCCCCCAGCGATCAAATCCGCTTGCTATCGTTAGTGTTGTTTTGTATCGAAGCACCATTATAGCTGGAGTCGGCGTCATGAATCACAAGGTCCGGACCGCAGCAGCTGCTGCGGCCATCACAGTATCGAGCCTTGTCGGCTCGGTCGAGCCGGCGCAAGCCTACCAGGTCGACTGTGCCATTTTGCTTTGTCTCGCGGGCGGCTGGCCGGCATCGGCACCCTGTGCCCATGCGCGTGCGGTCTTCATCCGCAGGATCACACCCTGGCCGATCGAGCCACCCTTGCAGATCTGGCGTTGCCCGATGGGGGCGTCGTTCAACGCCCCTGCCCCGCTCTCTCCGATGGACCGGCTTTACGACATCGCCTTCCAGGAGGCACCTCAGGCCAGCGTACCGCAAGCTCTCCTGCCCTTGGTCGAAGTCCAGTCAGACGAGCAGGCCGACATCGACATTTCGGGCGACGCCTTCGACTTCGTCCGCAGCATCCGTGTCTTTCACATCCAGTTCAGCCAACGCGAAAACAGTGAAGGCGACTGCAACACCTACGACGCCACGCGCCTCGGATCCTACGGTGTGCAGGGTGACTATCGATGGACACGGTCGAGTGTCGCCCAGGTTCCGCCCGCATCACAGCTGCCCGACACCGGGCACTGCAACTGGGTCAGCTACCGCTCGGTCTTCGTGGACTGGCGGGATCATGAAGGGAACTACGGCTTCGAAGAGGTCCGCTACTGAACTAGCCCGGGCCTGCCCGGGGCAGGTCCGCAACTGATCATCTTGCACCTGTGACGGTGCACTGAGCCCAGAAAGGGAAACGACGCCAGACCGAAAAGCCTGACGCCGCACTAGAAGAACCCGTGAACAAGGATCTTCTAGCGCACTGTCCGAACCGCCGCAACCAGCAAAGTTGTTTTGCTGGCAAGAATGTTGTTTGCTCTCGGCATGGGGTCGTCTCTCACAGGAGACACCGACCATGGAACCCACGACCGGCCTGATCCTGAGACGGATCACCCAGACAGAGCTGTCCGTTTCCGCTCACAAGTTGGCGACCGTTATCCTCGACGCCATTGCGTGGAAGGAGGGTTACAACGGGCTTCGGCGTGGGACGGCCGCATTCACCCTAGCCGACCTGGCATCGAAGATGGGCATCTCGCGCCAGTACCTGACCGAGCTTCTGGCTGAACTCGAGGCGTCCGAGCTGGAGCTGAGACGCGAGAAGCCCAACGGCAAATTCGCCCCTTGGCTGTTTCGCTTCACGGTCTTTGATACTGAGGACGGAGATCAGGATGTTGCGTCAGGCACAGACGACATATCACTATCTAGAGAAAGAAATAACAAAACTATTTTCTCAGGACAGATCACTATTTCTGAAGCATCCAACGTCTTCCAGACTTGTTGGGCGGAGTTGATCAAAGCGGCGAAGAGGGCCCTGCCCTGCTGGAACGTCGACACGCAGGTGATCTGGGACCGCTTTCTTGCCTTTAACCGGGCGCGCGGGAACGACAGGGTTCCAGCCGGCTATCTACTCGGGTTCATGCGCCGATGGCGAACTTCACCCGGTTCGGCAAGCCGACCACCGGAAACGCCGACGGCACAGCAGGCGGCTGGCCCGCAGAAGCGTGAGCTGCACGATCAGATCAAGGCCGCACCTAGTGGCAACCGGCAGTTTCACGCGTCAGACCTGTGTCGGCTCATCGGGCAGGCTGCCTATGAGGCTCGCGTTCTCAACGTCATCCGGCAGTTTGGCTGTCCAAGATTCACCGCAACGCTCGCCGTTCATGGGAGGGCCGTGATCGCCGGCGAAATTGCTCGATGATTGAGGCACGGCTATGTGACCGAGACGGCTGGCTCAGTTGAGAATAGTCAGCCAAGAATTGCGCGCTGCCCCTCGGGCTTAATCCTCTCGCCTGCTGCCGGTTTCGTGGACAGCTGTTCACCTAGTGGCTTGCAATCACCTTCAGCCGCATGGCGCGCGTCTCCAAGAGATAAGTCTCCACGCTGGCCAGCAGATGCAGTCCTTCCTCTGTGACGGCGGATCGCGATAGGCCCGGCTGAACAATCCGCACATCAAATTCATAGCGATAATCCAGCCAACTCGCTTTCAGCCTTTTTAGGAATGCGGCCGTTCCCTTTTCGAAGCGGGAAGTCTGGCCCTTTTCCAGGCGCGACTGCTCCCGCTTCAACATGTGTATGAGCATTCTATTGGGACGATCGCGCCAGCGGGCAGATTTCTGCGCTTGCCCGCAAACTTCATAGAGGTCTTTCACCCGCGCGCCAGGTGTGTCGGAACTGGAATATTTGCAATGGTGAAACATCACCTGCACGAGACCTTCAGTCACTCGAAGCGTCACGACGTCTGCAATTTCACCGGCGCCATCATCGTCGAAGATGATGTCATAGGCTTCGCCCTCTGCGAGCAATTTCTCGATGACCCGCCGCTGCACAGAGTCAGTCCGCTTTTCAGGTCCCTGCGCCTCTGCACGGATATTGGTCTCCGACCAATCCCAAGCCACGATCTGATCAGCGGGATAGGGTTCCACCACGACGCCTTCAGGCAGTGCATATAGGTGGCTGTAGATCAGCAATGACCCATCCCCAAAATCGATCTGCGGGGAATCTTCGCCGAAGGATTCCGAGAGCGTTTTTACCTTGCCGCTAACTTTGATGGTGGTTTTTGGACCAGAGCGCTGCGGATAGCGGGCGCCACCTTCGGCAAATACGATTTCAAATTCGGCGATATGAGTGTCGCTGCGCACCGCGAAGCGCAATGGACCTGTGGGTTCATGATCAAGCAGCTCGATGTCGCATTCGGCGAAGGCTACGGGTTCGTCGTTGAAACTGATTTCGATCCGGTCCTCGATTTGCGTCAACAGAGATTCCGGCCAGTGGATCGCGACCGGTGGCACCTGCGGGCGTTCGCTGATCTGGCAAGGTCGCATTGCACTCTTGAAGACACCATCGGTGGTGATCCCTGGATCTTTGACGGCTTTGCCGATATCCGCGCACCAATCGACCCAATCAGTCAGATCGCGAACCCGCGAAATCGACCAGAACTTGCCTTTGGCCGAACAGCCACGCGAGGCGGGAACACCGTCGAGGAACCCAGTTGCGAACACGTTGTTCTTGATGCGCGACTGGGACTTCGCAGTGTCGAGTCCATCGGCGACATCGACACCCATATACATGGAATAGCGGACACCACGTCCCTGATGGTGCGTCAGGCCAAGATTGCGCAGGATCAGGCGCTTGAACCCATGCAGGCTGCGGAAGACCTCCTCGCCCTCGACCCGGCGCGCTGCCTCACCGCAGACCGCCTTAGCCAATCGGTCATAGGGTCCCTTGATCGAGCTGCTGATATAGAGGAGCTGACTATCGGGATCCCAATGCATCATGTGCAGGTCCCAGGTGACATTGGTCGCGTTCTGGGCCGTGGTCCAGCCGGCCTGCTCTTCGGAGCGGGTGACGAAGATGGCGACACGCTGGTGTGGGTTGACCTTCATGCCAAGATATACGCCGGGACTATACAAGTCCTCGGCCCGCAAAGGCTCCCAACCATCGCAGTTGGTGCGATATACGACGGCGTTCATCTTCGGTTCGAGCGTTTGCAGGGGAATGTCGCTCAAGTTGCCGACAAAGCCCTTGAACATCTCAGCACGGCGGACTTGGCGGTCGATCTTCGCGGTGCTGAGCGCCTCGACCAGCGCATTCCAGTCGGCATCCTCGGCATAGAGCTTGGCCAGAGAACGATCAATGTCGTCAATGCCGGTGTTGGCGATGACGGTGGCGTCACCGAGGCTTGGATCCTGGCGGGTGAAACGGCCGACAAACTGGATGGTAACGGCGATGCTCTTGTGCGGGTCGTGCAGGGCGGCGATCTTCAGTTCCGGCAGATCGAAACCTTCGCCTAGCATGTCTACGCAGACAATGATCCGGCTCTCGAAGCGCCGCAGAGCGGTAAGGTTTGCACGGCGTTCACGGATCGACTGCTGGCTATGGACGATGACCGGATGAAGTTCTGGGTACATCTCGCTATAAAGCTGGTGGAGGGCTCTGGCGCGGTCGATAGTTTGGCAACGTGCCATGGCGAGATGGTTGAGGTCGGCATCCAGATCACCCTGAAGGACTTCGCCGAGCTTCTCCGCGATCGCGAGATCGGCGTCTGCCTGATCGAGCCCGAAGACAGCTTCAAAGCGAATCGGCTTGAAATAGCCTTCCGCCTGAGCCTTCTTGAGTGGATAGGTGTAGATGAACTCGCCGTCAACGCGCCGGCCGTCCTCACGGAATGGCGTGGCTGTGAACTGGACGATCGGGAGCGGTGGCTCGCGGTCGGCAAAGAGGCCCCGAAATCGTGCCCATGTCGGGGCCCCGATGTGATGAGCCTCGTCGATAAACAGCGCCGAGGCGCGTACCGCCATCCGCTCCTGCACCGCCGCTTCGGCGCGACCGGCGATCTGCATCGTTGTAACGATGACATTGGCGCTGTCGAAGATCTCATCCACGTCGGCTGGCGTCGTCGGAATGTGCGAAAGGCGCATCACCACCGGAAATGCTGCCTTGTCTTCCAAGCATTGCTGTTGCCTCAGCACACCGAAGGTTTCGAACTTGTCCGCGATCTGTTCTCGAAGGGCGTCCGTCGGAACCACAACCAGTAGCCTCTCGAAGCGCTGGTGGGCGTTGAGCGCGAGCATGGTTTCCGTCTTGCCGGTGCCCGTCGGCATTACGATGGTGGCCGGATCGATTGATCGCGTCGCATGGGCCAAAGCCGCGTGCAGTGCGCCGATTTGAGGACGTCGCAGACCGGGCTGGGCTGGCCGCTCCTTTTCGGCTGCTCGTCCCTCGCGGAGATGAAAGGCACCCGACCAAGATGCCGAAACCGCTGCCAGCCGTTCGACCCGCGCTTGCCGACTCAATGTGTCGATGCGGATGGGCAACGGGGCAATCCACCGGCCTTGACCGACGTCGAGTGCTTCGACGATCTGCGTCGGCTCACTCGCGCCGGGGACCAGAAGAATGAGCTCCGCCTCCAGCGACGTAGCGGTCTTCGCGTTGATGATCATTAGTGTCTCGCCGGACGGCAGCGTGGTTTCATGACCCGTCACACGGCGAATTGAAAAGGGACGCAGGCGGCACCGTACGCGCTGCGACGGAGCCGCCAATTGGCGTATAGGGCTTCCCAGGACCTTGCCCTCTATCGCAAACTGAGCAGGCAGCAGCAGTTCGACTTCGGGATTGAAGAGATCGTCTTGGATGGGCTCGGTGCGCTTGCGGGATGCCATAGTCGCGACCTCGGCTATGCCGACATCGTCTGGGAAGAAGCCGGGACGGGGATCACCGTCCCGTTCGTCATCAGAACAATCAGGCCCTGTTCGGCGCCGGTCATATCGAGATAGGCACGCACCTGAGCCCAATAGTGATCAAGCGTCTCCGGTGCGGGATTCACGTCGCTTTTCCAGTCGATCACGACGGCTGGCCGACCTTCCAGATCAACCGTAATCGCGTCCGCGATGCCCACCGTCGCAACCAGTTCGGCATCCTCTTGCTGAAAGGCATAGACCGGAAATTCAGCGAGCAATGAGGGACGCAATGCCACCACCTCCGGCAAGGCCAGCGTTCGCGTCACGCAACCGGCCAGTTCCTCAGGCGAAAGCCCGTTCGCCGGATCGGAGGAAGGTTCCTTGCCGAGCGCACAGATGAGGTCGCCAGCACGCGCGGTAAGCGCCTCGTCGGCCTCGTTGCATTCCCCTGTCAGGACTTCCTCTATGAGCTTGTGAAGGATCAACCCACGCTCGCGTCCGCCCCGGATGGACGCGAGCGCGTCGGCGTCAGGCACCTGAGCATCAGCCGAACCGGCCCAGATGTCCGGTTCCTCTTCCTGAAGCACCGACCCCTTCGCCGTCTCGTCGCGGCTCGGCGCAAGCCAAGTCAGGTGCATCTGCCTTTCCGCAATCGCACCCGCCTCAGCCGCGAAACTCTCCCGTGTCTGACCGTTTGTGGTATCGCCGGTCAAGGAAATCGGGTCGAGCGGCAGGTGCGACACTTCGAGGGGAGGGAGATCCGTCAGGGACAGGTCCACGAGACCGATCCAGGCTGATTTCGACGGCGTTACATCAAGCCGTGGCAAGACCAAGAGCTCCCGGGCGCGAGTTGCCGCGACATACCAGAGCCGAACCCGCTCGCGGTCCAGTTCATCCTTCTCAGCCTGCCGCGCCGCGTCGTAACCGGACGGTGGGACACCCAGAACCGGGCAGTAGAAAGTACCAGTCTGGCGATCGGTCACGGCGCTCTCAGGTGCCATCACCTCTGTCATGGTGTTGATGGGGATGACGACCGGCCACTCAAGGCCCTTTGCAGCGTGCATTGTATAGAGGGCGACGGCTTCTTCCTGCGCATCTGGTCGGCCTTCCACCGCGCGGGCCTGATCCGTCCAAGCCGCTGTCATCGCCTCGGAAAAGGCGCGCAAGCCGCGTACAGAAAAGCCGGTAGCCATGCTGAGATAGAGATCGACATTGGCAAGCGCTCTTTCTGCCTGACCGCGATGCCGTTCCAGAAGAACGGGGCGTACCCGAAGGACGTCGACGGCCTGCGAAAGAAGATCGTTAGGTGTCGTGCTGTTGGCGCGTTTCTGGAGCGCTTGCAGCCGCTCAATCACATCGCGCGCCAGCGGATGCGCTATTGCCGCCGGGTCGACACCGAGGTCGAGCCGCGGGATCCGGTCGGGTTCTTCTTCCGAACGCGGAAGCGCCCAGACGATGTCCAAGAGCTCCTCTTCGCTGAGCCCGACAAGCGGGCCGCGCAGCAATGCGCCGAGCGCCAGTGTATCACGCCGATCAGCGAGCACCCGCGTGATCGCGATGAGATCCTGTACTTCCTGCCGGCGAAAGAGACCTTTGCCGGCTTGGGTAGCGACTGGGACGCCCCGGCGCTCAAGGGCTTCTTCATAGCGCCAGAGCTCTGTGCCGGTTGGCGCGAGCAAGGCGATGTCGCCCGGCTGGCAGGGGCGTCGTTCACCGGCTTTGCGATCCTGGACTGGATGACTGCCTATCAATCGTGCGCAAAGTTCAGCGACCGCTTCGGCTTCGGCGTCGCGTCGTTGCTCGGCGCTGGCCTTGCCGTTCTCCTCAGCGACCGCGATATCGATTGCCGCGACGCAGACGCCGTCTTCGGGATCGTCGTGGAAGGGAACAAGCGCAGTGAAGCCGGGCTGGCCATCAGCAGACAGGACGGTCTCGAACCGTTCGTTGACGAAAGTGAGGATCGAGGCACAGGAACGGAAATTGGTCGAAATCGAAACGAGGCCGTCCGCATCCTGTGTTGAGAAGGCCGTGCGGGCCCGGACATAAGCGCCGACATCCGCGCCCCGGAAACGATAAATTGCCTGCTTGGGGTCACCGACCAAGAAGAGCGCACCGGGCCGGATCCGGAAGCGCGTCCAGTCTTGCGGATCATCACCGGGATCACCGCATAGACGCCAGAAGATTTCGGCTTGGAGCGGGTCGGTGTCCTGAAACTCGTCGACTAAGACCTTCGAATACCGCTGGGCGAGTGCTTGTCGCACGGATTCATGGTTCCGCAGCAGGTCGCGCGTGGCGTAGATGAGATCATCGAAATCGAGCTGGGCGCTGGCGCGCTTGTGCTCACGATAGCGCGCAAGGATTGTGCGTGCTTCGTCAATCAATATCGCAAGGACCTGCCCGGAAACCGCCTGGAGCAGTGCGCTCCACGTGTCACAGCACGCCTCGTACAAACCGCTGGCCGTATCGTTCAGTCTGTCGCCGTCTGCCTTTGAGAGCCCGGCCTGCTTGGCCGCCGCCGCCCATTTGCCCTTCTTGCGGTAGACGTAAAAGCTGCCCGCCCCGGTCGTTAGGTCGGGATGCGGGCGTGCAACCAGCAACCCGACGAGCCCGGCAGGCGTGAAAACATCTGTAACGGATGGAAGGGCAGCCGCCATTTCAGACAAGCGCGCGGCGAAGACCTCCGTTTCCGGCTCATGGACGCCGGCGCCTTGCAAAAAGGCCGAAAATTCGCCGGCCGCCTGCCGGAAAGCTTGCAGGTGACCTGCAGACGGCATCACCTCCGGTGCGACCAGATTCCTTGATCGCCAGAGGGCTTCGGCGATCTTGTGCATCAGAGCGACAGTCCCTCGCGGGCTATGCAGCACCATCTCGGCCAGGACACCGCCCTGATCGCCAGACAATCGCTCGCGCAGCCAGCCGTCGACGATTTCGAGGAAGTTGAGATCAGCCTGGTTGCGGTCGATGACCGCTGCGCCCGGATCGATATCCGCTTCCGCTGGGTATGGCTTGATCAATCGCTGACAGAAACCGTGGATGGTCGAGCAGGTGATTTCGTCGATCGCAGTGCTGGCCGACATCAGATTCTCGCGCTGTGCCAGAGACAGTCCCTCCGGCAAACCGGCGCGGAGCTCCGGTGCGATATGGCCGACGGCGAGATCTTCAACGAAATCCCGAACCCGCAGGAGGAGCTCACTGGCCGCCAGTTCGGTAAACGTGACTGCCGCGATGGAACTTGGCGCGACACCCTGCGCCAGCATGACGGCGATCCTGCCGGCCATCACGGCGGTCTTGCCCGATCCCGCGCCGGCCTCTACCAGGATGGACCGGTCGTGACGGATGATAGCGTCATGCCGGGCGCCTTCATCGTTCAGAACTTTCACGCTGCTCATTATTCCGCCTCCCAGATCGGCGCGACCGCTCTGAGGCGCTCGGTTGCGGCGGCTTGTTTGCGTTTGCAGTAGGTGGCGCCTGCGTTTGCCGGCAAGGCAAATGCGAGATCGTCATAGTCGCTTCCCGTGTCCGGCCCGGGCAGTGCAGCCCCGCTAGTCAATGCGTTTCTCGCTGCCCGCAGATATGCCTTGATCTCCGTCAGGACGATGTCCGGCTCGTCGAGCTGGAGATCAAGCGGTTCACGCGGATAGAGTAGCGAGGCGCTGATCGCGATGTGGTCGCCCAGGAGCGCCTCGACGGCGAAGGCATAAAGGCAGCGCTGAAGCTCGCGGCCGCCGTTTACACGGATGTCGCCTTTGGGCGGCTTGCCGGTCTTGTAGTCGCGCACGAGCGCCCGGCTGCCGTCATCAGCGATGTCGAGCCGGTCGATATAGCCGGCAATGTGAAATTCGGTGTCGGGGATGATCACCGGCACACTGGCGTCCCAGGGCAATGCCGCCTCCGACTTGGGCTCGGACCCGCCGAACGGGACCTCGCCAAAGGATCGGCTGCCCGGCAAATGATCATTGCCATAGGCAAGCGCCTGTCCGGCAAGAGCGCGCGCATCTCCTAGCGTGCGGCCCCAGATAACAGGGGGCGGAACGGGTCGCTCGCTTTCCCATTCGGCAGCCACCTGTCCAGCGGCTTCGTCCACCGCAGCCTGAATGGCAGCCGTGTCAGCCGACGCCAAACCGCCCGCCGCCTCGAGGTTTCGTAGGGCGCGGTCGAGAACGAGATGGATGAGGTCACCGATTTGCAGGGCATCGAGCACCAGCGGCTCCGTACTACCTTGTGGAGATTTCCAACCGAGAGCGTAGCGCCAGAGGAAATTGAGGGGGCTGCGCAGCAGTGTTTTGAGCGAGCTCGCCGATTGGGTCCGCTCGAGGATCGCGAGAACCAAGGGATGATCGGACCTGACCAAGCCATCATGAGGTGTCACATCGGCAATGCGCCAATTGCGCCAGCAGGAACGCGCACTTAATGCCTGGGGATCGGAGGCGAATTCCCGCGGCCGCGCCATCAGCCGGTCGGTTTCACTGAAGGCATGGGTGGGAACAGCGTTGCGCCGCAGGTAGGCTTCTTCGCCATAGGAGGCGAGGAGGGGGCTGCGACCCAGCAGCCGGCCGTCGCTGTCGCGTCGGGCGCGAGAGAGGACGACCTCGCTGCCCGTAGTGGCGAGGATCGTATCAAAGTCACGGCGATCTGCCAGATTGACGGGAAGTGGGTCAAGCTCGCCCGTCGGAATAATATGGTTCGGGATCAGCCGATCTTCGGCGATCCCGCGTGGCCAGCGGGAGGAATTGAGACCGATCAGCCGAGCGAAGCGACGCGGCGACGCAGCAAGGGCGCTGGCCGGCATCCAGGCCACGGAGACGGAGGCCTCGAGCCCGTCATCCTGTTTCAGTGATTCCAGCGTGCTGTCGATCGCGCCGGCGGGCCCTGCTAGAAGGGCTTTGCGCCAGATGGACAATGCCCGGCCCTTGAGGAAGGCTTCACCGATCTCCTGTAACGCGTCCGGTCCCTTTGCCAGCAGCTCGACCGCAGCACGCAGCACCGGGGCGTGATCCATGCCGTCGGGCCAGTCGTCCGGCGCGAGGCGCGCCAGCAGTTGGTTCCAGGCGGACGGCGTTGACAAGGGAGCATCGCTTGGAAGGACACGCATCCAGCCAAGGGGAAGGGCCGCCAGAGGCGCAGAATCCCGGCACAGGGCTGCGAGACGGCGCAAGCGCGACTGCGAGAGCCCGCGCACGACGATGTCGGCGAGTGCCGCTGCGGCTTGTCCGTCACGTGTGGTGACGGCCGGGACGCCATGGACGAAATGCAAATCGATGTTGGCATCGGCGCGCAGCGCGAGGAAGTGATCGTCGTAGTCGGCCGGCGACGCGGTGGCGATGGCAATGTCAGCTGGAGATACGCCCGACGCGAGCAGCGCCCGGACCCAACGCAGCGTCTCTACTGCCTCATGGTAAGCGGTCGCGGCACTGACGGATCGAATGGCCGGCGCCTCAGCATCGCCTCGAGCGACAGAGACGCCGCATTCCTTGAGCCAGGCCGGGACAGGGCGAGGACCTGACGTCCATTGCATGGGGATGTGCTCGGCGAGCGCCTTCAAGAGAGGCCGCCAGCAGGGAGACAGTTCGGTCAGTCCGACGATTTCCATCGAGCCGAATATGGCGGGCGCATGGGTGATCCGGCTAATGGCTGCGGCGACAATATCGATCGGACGCATCATGCCGCCCGGAAGCTCGGTGAAAACAGCCGCCTCCAGGCGAGCGATGGCTTCAAGCCTTGGATGATCAGCTGACCGGGAGGTGAGATCGATACCGGCCCGCCACGCCTTGTGCAGTGTGTCGGCGGCCGCGCCGATCATGCCCGGCAGCATCTTGATATCTTCCAGTTCGCCCATCGGTGTTTCGGGGAGGACCGTCTGGATCGCCGCGCGCAGGCTTTCTTCGTCGATCGCGCGGGCGAAGCCGCCCGCGAGCCGCACAGCGGCTTGTTCGAATGACATGATCTGGAGGCCATGTTGACCACCACGAGCCGCCGCAAGGCGGGCCTCCCGCATTGCGTGTCGTCCATAGACAATAAGCGTGGACCGGCTCGTTGTAGACATCTTCAAGTTCCTTTTTGAAGAATAACTTTGACCAAATCGGGAAGTGCTTGTGTCGACAGCTTTGAGGACTCAGCATCCCGAACTAAAAGCTCGATAGTAAGAAATTGATGGAACTTCTCTGATATCAGATTGCCTGCGCCTGCGAACAAATCGACGGGTGCGCCGGATCCAATATCTTTCAGCGCCGATCGAAGATCGGGTGTTTCGTCCCCGGCCTCTACAATCAGAAACCCGTCGTGCTGCTCTACCGAGCTATGGTCGGAAGTTGGTGATGCCCTGAGGGGCGGCATATCATGGCGGTGTCGAGTCGCCGTCAATTCTCAGCCGAGAAAGGGATATGCCACATGTCAGACGATACCATCACCAAGCTGCCCGA
>Ga0208112_100913_pt1:7500-14550 | contig 14550 bp, 10 predicted proteins | sample HotLakConsoUCCLE_FD_184736 | JGI IMG/M metagenome (GOLD analysis project Ga0208112, IMG submission 184736) | Hypersaline microbial mat communities from Hot Lake, Washington, USA - Hot Lake Consortium UCC-LE (SPAdes) (version 2) ... | reverse complement strand
ACACCAAGATGGGCGAATCCTGGGAGGACCAGGCAGGGGAGACCGTGCCCGCCGATCCGCTGATGGCCCGGCGCGAGGATTGGGGCGAGGACCTGCCCGCCGGCGTCGCCGTCCTCACCGCCGGCGTGGACGTGCAGGGCGACCGCATCGAAGTGCAGGTGGTCGGCTGGGGCCGCGACGAGGAGGCTTGGGTCATCGACTACCGGGTGCTCTGGGGCGATCCCTCGGGCCCGCGCCTGTGGTCCGACCTCGACCACTATCTGCGCACGACCTTCGTCCATCCGCATGCCGTGTCCGATCTGCCGGTCCGCGCCGTTTGCGTCGATACCGGCGGCAACCACACCAAGATGGCCTACGAGTTCTGCCGCACCCGCCTCGCCCGCCGCGTCTGGGCGATCAAGGGCCGGGGCGGCGCCGGCGTGCCCGTCTGGCCGCGACGGCCGACCCGCTCCAACAAGGGCAAGATCCCGCTCTTCATCGTCGGCGTGGACGCCGTGAAGGACGCGGTCTATGCGCGCCTCAAGCTGACCGAGCCCGGCCCCGGCGCCATCCACTTCCCGCGCCGGCTGGATGCGGAGTATTTCCGCCAGCTGACCGCCGAGCGCGTCGTCACCCGCTTCGAGCGCGGCCGGCCGATCCGCTCCTGGCAGCCCAAGCGCGACGGCGAGCGCAACGAGGCCCTCGACACCTTCGTCTACGCTCACGCCGCCCTGCATGGCCTGATCAGCATGGGGCTCAGGCTGAACGAGGAGGTGGAGGGGGTGGCGTCGGTGCCAGTGAGACTCGCCGCCGAATCCGGGCGCGTGATCCGCTCGTCGTGGATGAAATGACCGATTGAAGAAACGGACTCTTATGGTCATTCTGCCCCAAACAGGGAGGCGGCCATGAAAACCATGTCAGCCCGCGACGCCAAGCATCAGTTCGGCCGGTTGATCGACACCGCACGCGCCGAGCCGGTGGTAGTCGAGAAGCACGGGCGACCGGTGGTGGTTGTTCTCGCTGTCGAAGAATTCGAACGCCTGACAAATCAGGCCATTGAACCAAAACGAGCAGAGGGTTGAGGGCAAAATGAGTTCGAGGCGACCGGTAGATACACCTGAAGACGCTCTGAACGAAACTTTCGTGATTGAAGCGGTCAAGCGCGGCATTATCGAAGTAAAGGGCAGCCGGGTCACCTACAATCTTGGGGTCAAGAAGTCATACGACTGGTCGGATCCAGAGGAATGGGTTCGCGCTCGAACGGTCGCCTTCCTGATCATTGAACGGGACTACCCTGCCAACCGGATCAGGACCGAGGTCCAGGTGCCGCGACGGACTCCGAGCGACTCCGCGGACATTGTTGTTTATCGAGACGACCGCAGGCGACAGCCGTATCTCGTCGTTGAGAACAAGGCTGCCGGCCAGACTGCTGCAGATCGACGGCAGGCTATCGAGCAAGCATTCGGCAACGCGAATTCTCTGCGAGCCGAGTACGCGCTGTACGACGAGTTCACCGAAAGCCATTTCTATGACGTGGCCAACTACCCATCCATGGAGCGGACGGATAACCACCGCGGGGACGTCGAGTCGATCCCCCCGCAGTATGGCGAGGTTCCTGAGTTCCCCCACATTGCGGGTCAGGCTGGCGACATCGCACCAGCACGACCGAGCCATATCGAAGCTCGAATTCGACGTGCGCACTCGATCATCTGGTCTGGAGGAAAGCGGGATCCTCTGACCGCCTTCGACGAGTGGAGCAAGCTCTTATTCGCAAAAGTCATTGACGAGCGCACCACTCCGACAGGTCAGCCGAGGCGTTTTCAGGTTGGTTCGAACGAAACCACCGCTTCTGTTGCCAATCGCATCCACCAACTGTTTTCTGATGCGTGCAACGAAGACCCATCAATTTTTCTTGACGGCATTCGGATAAACCTCCCAGATCGAAAGATATTCGAGATCGTCTCCGCTCTGCAGGCAATCAGCTTCACAGGCACCGATGTCGATCACATTGGTGTGGCCTTCGAGAGCTTCTTCGGCTCTGTCTTCCGTGGCGAGCTCGGTCAATACTTTACGATGCGCCAACTGGCTCGTTTCACCGTGGCCATGCTCGACATCAACCACAACCACTTCGTGCTCGACCCGACTGCCGGAAGCGGAGGGTTCCTTCTCGAGGTTCTTCTTCAGGTCTGGCACAATGTTGATCGCGACTTCCACAGCCAGCGCCCTGAGCACATTCACCGTATCAAGACCGATTTTGCGCTGAGCAAGGTCTACGGCATTGAAATCCACGATGTCCTCGCTCGAATCTGTAAGATCAACCTGCTGCTTCATCACGATGGCCATACGAACATCGAAGGTGATAGATCGTGCCTCGACGTCAACTTCACCAAACCTCGGCTCTCAGAACCACGGGGGCGCTTCCATCGGATCGTCGGCAATCCGCCGTTTGGTGACGAAGTGCCCGAAGGTGATGAAGACCACCTTGGTTCGAACACTCTCAGCAGCTTCTCAGTCGCAGAGAACCGTGACGCGGTCGCGTCCGAGCACGTCATTCTCGAGAAGTCGATCCGATTCCTCGAAGGCGGAGGGCGGCTCGGATTGGTGCTGCCAGATGGCCTACTCAACAACCAGGGCGAGATTTCTAACTGCCCTCGAGTGCGAAGGTATTTGGCGGAAACTGGCTTCGTGGAAGCCATTGTGTCGTTGCCGGATCACGCGTTCCGGAAGTCCGGGGCCCAGAACAAGACGTCGATCCTGTTCTTCAGGAAGTTCACCGATGCTGAGGCGCGAGGCTTCACGCGTGCCTTGGACGCTGCTCGCCGGACGGCCGAGGACGAGGCCGAAGCCATCGCAGCCGCTTGGCGAACGATGAACCACCGCACATTCTTCGCAGAGGCGAACTACATCGGCTACACGTCGACTGGTGCGGTAACAGCTCAGAATGAACTCTACAGTGGTGAAGCCGGCGGCAGGCTGACAGACGACCAGTCGGGCACGATCCTCGGGGAATACCGCTCTTTCCTTGAGGACCCCGAAAGCTACACGGGCCGCAGCTCGCCTGACTGCATGGCCGCCGAGTTCCATGAAATCTGGAGCGCTCATTCCAGCCACCGACTGGATCCCAAGTATTTCCTGTTCAAGCGCGAGGAGCAGAACATCACGCCTGCCGGATGGGTTCGTGCGCCTATCAGGGAAATCATGCGCCGTCGAGAAGATCAGGTCGATCCGTCGGCGTCGCCGGATGAAGAAGTGACGGTCATGACGCTCGGTCAGAATGGCGAAATTCGACCGAGGGAAGCGGGCAAGGGGCGAAACCCGCCCGAATGGCTTGGCATGTACTTTGAGGATAGCAGCTCGCAATGGTTCGCCGCACGTGAGGGCGACGTCGTTTTCTCGTCAATCGACTTGTGGAAGGGTTGCATTGCCGTCGTCCCACCTGCGTTCGACGGGGCGCTCGTCACAAAGGAGTTCCCCATCTACGAGGTAGTGGACGAGAGGCTCGACCCCGAATTCCTCTCGGGCCTGCTTCGCAGCCGATACTACCAGCGCGCGTTCCGGGCGATCACGACCGGACACAGCAACAGACGACGCACGCAGCGAGAGGACTTCGAGGACCTGGAGGTTTGCTTTCCCGAGGATCGCGCCGAACAGACACGATTGATGGCCGGCATCCAAGCAGCACGGGCTAGCCACCGCGACGCCACACAGGAATTGCGCAGGCAGTTCCTCGAGTTCAGCGACCTGATTGATGGGCGGGGAATGGAAGAATTGCCGAGTGTTGACGACGGAGTGTCTGAGGAGGAAGACGCATAGTCTGCTTGTCGAGCATCGTGGGCCTCAACGATTCACAAACATTCCCAATAGCTTGAAGGGTTCGTTTCGGGCGAGTCTATCGCCCATGCGGACCTTTCTCCATCGCCTTCTCGGCCTCGCACGCGCTCGCGGCTTCGACGCTGCGGGTGGCGGGCGGCGTTGGGAGGGCGCGCGGACGGTCGACGGGCTGAACGCCGCAATCCTCGCGGGCGCGACCACGGCGGCGCGTCGGGCCGGGTGGTATGCGCGGAACAACCCATGGGTCGCGGCGGCGGTGGACAGCCTGGTCGGCAATGTCGTCGGCGCCGGGATCAAGCCGCAATCCACTCATCCCGACCGGGCGGTGCGCGAGCGGCTCCAGGCGCTCTGGCTGCGCTGGACCGATCACGCCGCCCCGGACGAGCTTGCCGACTTCTACGGGCTGCAGGCCATGGCCGTGCGCGCGATGGTGGAGAGCGGCGAGAGCTTCGCCCGGCTCCGCGTCGCGAGCGACACCGCCGGCATCCCCCTCCACCTCGAGCTTCTGGATCGCGAGCAGGTTCCCATGGACCTGCACCGCGAGATCGGCGGCGGGGCGCGGATCCGCGCGGGCATCGAGTTCGATGCCGCCGGTCGTCGGGTCGCCTACCGGGTCTTGTCCTCCCGCCCGGGCGATCCGCTGGGGCCTCTCCGCATGGACCCGATCCGCGTCCCCGCCGCCGATTGCCTGCACGTGTTCAAGCCGCTCGCGGCAGGCCAGCTGCGCGGCATCACCTGGCTCGCGCCGGTGCTGCTGCGTCTCCATGAGCTCGATCAGTTCGAGGATGCCGCCCTGGTCAAGGCCAAGGTCGCGGCCCTGTTCACCGGCTTCATCACCGACCCGGACGGCACCGTCGGCGGGCTGTCGGGCACGAGCAATGCCGGCGTGCTGCAGGTCGGCATGGAGCCGGGCAGCCTGATCCCGCTGCCGCCCGGCGCCGACATCCGCTTCTCCAACCCGACCGAGCACGATGCCTATGCACCCTTCGTGAAGAACCACCTGCGCGCTGTCGCCGCCGGGCTGGGGCTGCCCTACGAACTGGTGTCGGGCGACCTCGACGGCGTCACCTATTCCTCGATCCGCGCCGGGCTGATCGAGTTCCGCCGCCGCGTCGAGCAGCTGCAGCACAGCGTGGTGGTGCACCTGTTCTGCCGCCCGGTCTGGGAGCGCTTCGTCCGCCTGGCCGTGCTGTCGGGTGAACTGCCTGCGCGCGACTTCGACCGCGACCCCGCAGCCCATCTCGGCTGCGAATGGCTGCCGCCGAAGTTCGACTATGTCGATCCCAAGAAGGACGTCGAAGCCGAGATCCTCGCCATCGAAGCGGGGCTCAAGAGCCGCACGCAGGCGATCTCCGAGCGCGGCTACGACGCCGAACAGGTCGATGCCGAGATCGCCGCCGACCAGGAGCGCGCCACGGCACTCGGGCTCGATTTCTCCGACCGACACCCGGTGAGCCAGGAGACGGCCAATGTCTGACGTGCTGGAGCTTCTCACCCGACGCGCCGATCTGGCGCCCGCCACGGCCGACCGCGACGCCAGGACCGTCGAGGTGATCTGGTCGACCGGTGCGCCCGTACGCCGCCGCGACATGGCGGGCGAATACATCGAGCGGCTGAGCCTCGATGCCGCCGCTGTGGACCTCTCGCGCCTCGAGGGCGGCTCCGTGCTCGATGCCCACCGGCAGTCGGCCGTGCGGGACGTGCTCGGCAGCGTGCGCAAGGCTGCGGTCGACGGCAGGCGCGGCACGGCCCTCATCCAGTTCTCAGGCAGGCCGGAGGTGGAGCCGATCTGGCAGGACGTGCTGGCCGGCATCCTGCGCCATGTCTCGGTCGGCTACGCCGTCGAGGAATGGGCCGAGAGCCACGAGAACGGCGCGCGGGTGCTGACCGCCGTGCGCTGGACGCCCCACGAGATTTCCCTGGTGCCGACACCTGCCGACCCCGGCGCCAAGATTCGCATGGAGACCGACATGACCGATACCGACACCGGGGCGGCCGAGACGCCGCCCGCGACGGCGACGCAGACCCGCGCCGCCGTCAATTCCGAGATCCGATCCATCGCCCGCATCGCCGGACTCGACCAGAGCTGGGTGGATGGGCAGATCGATGCCGAGGCGGACGCCGACGCCGCGCGCCGTGCCGCTTTCGAGGCGCTGGCAAATCGCAGCGCGCCCGCGATCCGCACCGAGCAAGTGCGCGTCGAGATGGGCGAGAGCCAGGACGAGCCGGCGCTCCGCGCCCGGCAGATGGGCGAAGCCCTTTATGCCCGGATCAATCCGCGCCACGAGCTCTCCGCGCCCGCACGGCGGTATGCCTATGCCACACCGGTGGACATGGCGAAGGAACTGCTGACGCTACGCGGCGAGAGCACCATGGGCCTGTCGCCGGCGAGCATCGTCACCCGCGCCCTGCACACCACGTCCGACTTCCCGATCATCCTCGGCGACACCGTCAGCCGCGTCCTGCGCGACGCCTATCAGGCGGCGCCGGCCGGCGTACGCCGCCTCGGCCGCCAGACCACGGCACGGGATTTCCGGGCGGTGAACAAGATCATGCTGGGCGAAGCGCCGCTGCTGGAGAAGCTGAACGAGCACGGCGAGATCAAGGCCGGCACCATGGCCGAGGCGCGGGAGGCCTACAAGGTCGAGACCTGGGCGCGGAAGATCGGCATCACGCGGCAGGTTCTGGTGAACGATGACCTCGGCGCCTTCTCCGATCTTGCCCGCCGGATGGGTCAGGGCGCGGCCGAGACGGAGGCCCGCATCCTCGTCGATCTGCTCGAAGCCAACACCGGCAACGGGCCGAAGCTCTCGGACAACAAGACGCTGTTCCATGCCGATCATGGCAACAAGGCGGGCTCTGGTGCGGCGATTTCCGACACGACGCTGTCGGCGGCGCGGCTCGCGCTGCGCACCCAGAAGGGCGTCGAGGATCGCATGATCCGGGTGACGCCGAAGAACCTGCTGGTGCCGCCGGCGCTGGAGACCGACGCCGAGAAGTGGCTGGCGACCGTGGCGCCTGCCAAGGCGGCCGATGTGAACCCGTTCTCGGGCAGCCTGTCACTGGTGGTGGAGCCGCGTCTTACAAGCGCCACGCGCTGGTACGTCACCGCCGATCCGGGCGAGATCGACGGACTCGAATACGCCTACCTGTCCGGCAACGAAGGCCCGCAGGTCGAGAGCCGCTCCGGCTGGGACGTCGATGGCGTCGAAATCCGCGTCATCCTCGATTTCGGCGCCG
>Ga0208112_100910_pt1 | contig 14625 bp, 11 predicted proteins | sample HotLakConsoUCCLE_FD_184736 | JGI IMG/M metagenome (GOLD analysis project Ga0208112, IMG submission 184736) | Hypersaline microbial mat communities from Hot Lake, Washington, USA - Hot Lake Consortium UCC-LE (SPAdes) (version 2) ... | reverse complement strand
GCGCCTCCGTCGATCTGGCCGTCGATCCAGGACTGGTCGAGCCCTGCGATGCGGGCGATGGAGCGGATCTCCGCGTTCGCCTCGGCGCGGGTCTCGGTGGTCGGCGCCTCGGGCGGGGCCGCGGTGGTGGTCGTGTCGGTCATCTCTGTCTCCATGCGAATGTGGGCACCGGGGTCGGCGGGCGTCGGCACCAGGGAAATCTCGTGGGGTGTCCAGCGCACGGCGGTCAGCACGCGCGCGCCGTTCTCGGTGGTCTCGGCCCACTCCTCGACGGAGTAGCCGACCGAGACATGGCGCAGTATTCCCGCCAGCACGTCCTGCCAGACCGGCTCCACCTCGGGCCGGGCCGAGAACTGGATCAGCGCCGTGCCTCGCTTGCCGTCGACGCTGGCGCTGCGGACGGAGCCCAGCACATCGCGCACCGCGGTTTGCCGATGCGCATCGAGGACGCTGGCCCCTTCGAGGCGCGACAGGTCCACGGCCTCGGGCGCGAGGCTCAGCCGCTCGATGTATGGACCCGCCATGTCGCGGCGGCGCACGGGCGCGCCGGTGGACCAGACCACCTCGACGGTACGGGCCTCGGGATCGGCGGTGGCGGGCGCCAGCGTTGCGCGGCGGGTGAGGAAACCGTTCCCGTCCTGGACGGTTTCTGCCGACCGGCCCGGCTGTGCAATGTCGGTGGGGAACGCGATCTCGGTGTCAGCCATCGACGGCCTCCTTCTGCTGCGGAACCGCCGTCTGGCCAAAGCTCAGTCCGAGGCCTTCGGCGCGTTCGCGGTCAGCGGCGATCTCGACATCCACCTGTTCGGCGTCGTAGCCGCGCTCGGAGATCGCCTGGGACCGGCTCTTGAGCCCCGCGCCGATCGCCATGATCTCGGCCTGCACATCCTTCATCGGATCGACGTAGTCGAACTTCGGCGGCAGCCATTCGCAGCCGAGATAGGCGTCGGGGTTCCGGTCGAAGTCCCGCGCGGGCAGCTCGCCGGTCAGCACCGCGAGGTGCACGAACCGCTCCCAGACCGGACGGCAGAACAGGTGCACCACCACGTTGTGCTGCAGTTGCTCGACGCGGCGGCGAAACTCGATGAGCCCGGCGCGGATCGAGGAATAGGTGACGCCTTCCAGGTCGCCCGAGACCAACTCGTAGGGCAGCCCCATCCCCGCCGCGACGGCGCGGAGGTGGTTCTTCACGAAGGGTGCGTAGGCGTCGTGCTCGGTCGGGTTGGAAAACCGGATGTCGGTGCCGGGCGGCAGCGGGATCAGGCTGCCGGGCTCCATGCCCACGGTCAGCGCGCCGCCGGTGTTGGTGCCGGAAAGCCCGCCCGCCGTGCCGTCGGGATCGGTGATGAAGCCGGTGAACAGCGCCGCAACCTTGGCCTTCACGAGCGCGGCATCCTCGAACTGGTCGAGCTCGTGCAGCCGCAGCAGCACCGGCGCGAGCCAGGTGATCCCGCGCAGCTGGCCGGCGGCGAGTGGTTTGAACAGGTGCAGACAATCGGCGGCGGGGACGCGGATCGGGTCCATGCGGAGAGACCCAAGCGGATCGCCCGGGCGGGAGGACAAGACCCGGTAGGCGACCCGGCGGCCGGCGGCATCGAACTCGATGCCCGCCCGGATCCGCGCCCCGCCGCCGATCTCGCGGTGCAGGTCCATGGGAACCTGCTCGCGATCCAGAAGCTCGAGGTGGAGGGGAATGCTGGCGGCGTCGCTGGCAACACGCAGCCGGGCGAAGCTCTCGCCGCTCTCGACCATCGCGCGCACGGCCATGGCCTGCAGCCCGTAGAAATCCGCAAGCCCATCCGGGGCGGCGTGATCTGTCCAGCGCAGCCAGAGCGCCTGCAGCCGTTCGCGCACGGCCCGGTCGGGGTGGGTGGACTGCGGCTTGATCCCGGCGCCGACGACATTGCCGACCAGGCTGTCCACCGCCGCCGCGACCCACGGGTTGTTCCGCGCATACCACCCGGCCCGCCGCGCCGCCGTGGTCGCGCCCGCCAGGATCGCAGCGTTCAGCCCGTCGACCGTCCGCGCCCCCTCCCAACGCCGCCCGCCACCCGCAACGTCGAAGCCGCGAGCGCGCGCGATGCCGAGAAGGCGATGGAGGAGGGTCCGCATGCCGCCGATTTTCTCGCGGCGGCAGTCGGATGCCTATTCAGAGAGTTTGAGAATGTTTCGTAGCCGTCGAAGCGGCTGGTACCGTCGGCGGGATGTCCCTCCGCGATCAGGCGCTTGCGCCGAGACGCTCCATCTCGTTGGCGAACTCGGACTTGATCGCATCGGCCTCGTCATCCGGAAGCCAGCGCGTCATGTTCGGCACGACCGTCTGCCACATCCGCATATCCTTGTCGGAGAGTGGCATGCTCTCGGATTCCCGCAGGGTATCAAGGAGCCGGCCAAGCCGACCGCGGATCGCTTGCGGGTCGGGTGCGGATGTCCGGGCTGGCGCTGCCATGCCGCCATCTCCGAAAAGGCTGCCCTGAGCATCAAGCGTCATGCGGTGCGGTCCTTCATGTGGCGGGGATCCCGAGGGCATCCCGATTCAACGTCGCGCCAAGCGCTTCACCAAGTATAGTATCTGCCTGTGCGGCGAGATCAATATGCTCGACTATTCGGGCACAAACATCGCGGAACGCGTCGAACAAGGCCAAGTCGACGGGCTGGTTGGCGCGGCCTTCCAGCCAACGCTCCAGAACGGGATAGCCGCTGACCTCGAAGGACCAGAGCGCGGCTGGAAGCCCGTCGACGTGACCCGATCCGTCGGCACAGAGGGTCAGTCGGTCGCCTTCGGCATCGGACGGTTCGAGACCGGCACCCGGCGTCGGCGCAGTGGAGAGGCGAACGAAGTCCGGATCCGCGAGACGACCCGGAGGATGGGCAGGATCGAACGTGTGGACGGCCCGAATCCTGGCGCCGAGTTGGGCGGCTCTCACGAACACCGCGTGGTCGGCCGGGAAGGGAACATGAGGGAAGACGTCCTCCAGGTCCTCCGCGAACCGCAAGGTGTAGCTTTGCGCGGAGAGCAGGCAGAGTATCGCGTCGAATACTTCCTCGGCCGTGACGGCCACGCCGTAGGCGCCCGCCAGGCCCGCGAGCAGCGCGCCCGAGACGTTGGGGCCTGCGGAAGCCGGCCGCCGGTCGTGCAGGGGAAAGGCATAGCCGCCATAGCTGCCGCGGAACGCGTGATAGTCGGGCAGCAGCCCGTGGCACCAGACGGCAGGGCCTGCGCCGGTTCCGCCCGGCAGCGCGTAGAGGCCGACGTTCTGCGCGCCCCATACCCGCTGAAGGTCCGGGCGGAGGCGGTCGTTGTAGGTGGCGTGCCGGTAATGGAAGCGAACGTCGAACGGCCGATATGCTGCGGGTTGGATCAGTGCCGGGTCGAAGGGTATGGCGCGTGCCGCCGCTACTGTGCGAGCGCCAACCTCGTTGAATCTCTCGCGCGCTTCCGCAATGGGAGCTGCAAAGAAGTCTTGCAGCTTACTGGTCAACGCGGCGACGCTGACATCGTAGACCAGTTGGTCTCTCTTCGTCTGCACGCCGCTTCCCGCGAATCCGAAGCACTCCCTGAGGCTCGGCCATTCTCCGTTACCGAATGGTCTCGGCCGGAAATCGTCAAGCGGCTCTCTGACAACCGGGATTGCGTTGGGGAGCGTTCCCACGTCAGCACCGGCCGCGAGCCAATCGAGCTTCGCCCTGCGCGAGAAGTGACCTTCCGTCCAGGAGTCGAGATAGTGGATTTCCGCCGGCTGCCCGGCGCGCGATCCGTCTGCGATGGCAATGGTGATGGCCGTTCCGACCTGAATGTCGAAGACCCCCATATCGCGGTCGATACCCGCCCTCGGGCCGCGCCGCAGGTCGCCGCGCAAGTCGATGATCTCGATCCGGTCGAAGCGGTTGCGCATCAGTTGCCTCAACCCGGCATAAGGCCATCCGGTCAGGAACTTTCGATTGGAGATATAGGCGACCACGCCGCGCTGGGGGGCGCCTTCGGCCTCGAAAATCTTCCACATGGCCCAGCGCCAGAAGGCGACGGACAGTTCGGGAAAGGTGTTGAGCTGGTTGCCCTGTCCGGCATCGCGCACCGGGCGCTTCAGGTCATCCCAGAGCGCGTTCATCCATTGGCCGACAAGCGTCCGGTCCTCGCCCTCCTCCAACCGCCGGTAGGGAGGGTTGCCGATGATTGCGAGAATCGGCTGCTGCGCCTTGATGTGGTCGGCCGCGCGGCGCTCTTCCGTGATGCCGGCCGATACGAAGCCCAGCCGTCCCAGCGGCGCCGCTGCCCCAGGCTCTGCCAGCGTGTCGGCAAGGTAAACTCCCAGTCGCGGCAGCGCCGGCCGCGGACCCGGACCCGCCGGATCACGGAGGGTGTGGTGAAGGCGGTAGTGCGCCACCGCATAGGGCCCGACGAGCAGTTCCAGCCCGAACATCCGCCCCGCAAGATCGCGCAGTTCGAGATCGGCTCGGCCGCGCCCGCCAGCTGCTGCGGCCTCATCACGGACCCGCTCTGCCACGCCGAGCAGGAACGTGCCCGTGCCCGTGGCGGGATCGAGTATCGTGAGGTTCGGGTCGCGCAGCCCATTCAGACCGAGATTGGCCCGCGCCGCGCGGTTTAACGCGCCGGCCATGAAGCGCACGACCTCGACAGGTGTGAAGTAGACGCCATGGCGTTCGCGCGCCGCAGGATCGAAGACCGACAGGAAGTCTTCGTAGAAGTACAGGATCGGGTCAGGCCGACCGGGACGGATCGCAAGGATTGCCGGGGCGAAGCTGTTCACAGTGTCGAGCAACACTGTGAAGCCGATGCCGACGACATCGAGGATTTCCGCCTGGGTCAGCACTCGTAGCGCCGTGCGCATCAACGGATGCTCGGCGGGCATGTGCTGATAAGCGGTTGCATCGACGGGGCGTCCGCTTCCCTCGCGGACAAGCAGCAACCCGAAGGCCAGGGTCTGAGCGAAAGCCGAGGAAAACAGCGTGTCGAAATCCTGTGCCGGGTAGCCGCCGGCCTCGGGATGGGCATAGAGAACGGTCTGGAACTCGGCATGCACGTCGAGAAGCGGGTCGGCGGTCACATTGGCGGCTCGCAATTCGGCGAGGCGATCCTGAATGATCCCGCGTACCAATCGGGATGAATGCGCGAGCAGCTGAGCGAGATGCTCGGCATCCCGCGCAACTGGCTCCTGACCTGCCCCTGAGGCAAGACGCTCGACAAGCGCAAGCAGTGGGGCCGGGTCATGCCCGCGTATCAGCCGGGCCGCACGCGCATCGTCGCATGCCGGGTCGATGGCCTGCTCAGGGACGATCCGCGCCATGGCCAGCTCGTCGGCACGTTCGAACAAGAATATGTCGATGAAATTCGACGTGCCCCAACACTGCAATTCTCGTAGGCGCTCGGCCTGACGCCTGTCATGGGGAACACGCCATCGAGCAGGGTTCGCGTGCTTGTCTGGGGCCTTGAGTTCGACAAAGGCCCGTGCAGGTGCGCCCGCACGCACGAGCGCGATATCCGGCCGCCCTACTCCTGGGTTGACGAACTCCGGGACAACAGTGAGCCGCGCGCCGACCGGCATCTCGGCCAGCGTATTGTCAAGCAATTCCTGGAATGCCGGCGCAAGAGCGGGCTCCTGCACTGCGGCGTGCGCGCGGCGCAGATCACGAATGCGCTGTGCGTAGCGCAGAAGGTGGTCAACTATTGGCATGCCAGCGGGAATATACTTCTGCTCGTGGACACTTCATGTTGGTGGCGCGGGCTAATGCCCTTCAAGATAAAGTGCTACCTGAGGAATTCAGCCACGTCGAGCGAATGATGCCCCCTTTGGTGGCTTGGTCCAAGCCTTCCCGCTTTGGCTCGGCCACCCCGTCGACCTCATCGTTCAGCCTCAGCCCCATGCTGATCAGCCCATGCAGGGCGGCGTGGGCGTAGACGAAGGTGTCGAGCGCCTCGTTGCGCTCGCCGTCGCGCTTGGGCTGCCAGGAGCGGATGGGGCGTCCGCGCTCGAAGCGGGTGACGACGCGTTCGGCGGTGAGCTGTCGGAAATAGTCGGCGTCGAGACGGCGCGGGAAGTGGATCGCGCCGGGGCCCGGCTCGGTGAGGCGCAGGCGGGCGTAGACCGCGTCCTTCACCGCGTCCACGCCGACGATGAAGAGCGGGATCTTGCCCTTGTTCGTGCGCGTCGGGCGGCGCGGCCAGACCGGGATTCCGGGCCCGCCGCGGCCCTTGATCGCCCAGATGCGCCGGGCGAGGCGGGTGCGGCAGTACTCGTAGGCCATCTTGGTGTGGTGGCCGCCGGTGTCGATGGCGGCGGCGCGCACAGGGAGTTCGAGCCCGGCGGGATGCAGGAAGGTCGCCTGCAGCACCATGTCGAGATCCGACCAGAGGCGCGGCCCGGACGGGTCGCCCCAGAGCACGCGGTAGTCGATCACCCACGCCTCCTCGTCGCGGCCCCAGCCGAGGATCTGCACCTCGATCCGGTCGCCCTGCACGTCAACACCCGCGGTCAGCACGGCGACGGCAGCGGGCAGCGCCTCGCCCCAGTCCTCGCGCCGGGCCATGAGCGGGTCGGCCGGAACGGTGTCGCCCGCCTGGTCCTCCCAGGACTCGCCCAGCTTGGTGTTGACCCAGACCTGCAGGCGCGGCGGGTCCTTCCGCACGCGTCCGTGCTCGGCGGCGATCTCGGCCCAGGTCTCCCACGGCGAATAGAGCGCGGAGAGGTGGAAGCCCGCGGTGCGGCCATCGCCCTCGGCCGTCGCACGCCATTCCCCGGCGGCGAGCAGGCGCGGCTTCTCGTGCTCGTGGTGGATGCCGCCGCAGGCCTCACAGACGAGATGCGCCTGGTCGCGCCGCCCCTCTGGCCAGCGGATGCGCGCCCAGGTGATCGGCGCCATGTCGCCGCAATGCAGGCAGGGGACGTGGTAGAAGCGCCGATCGCTGTGCTCGAAGGCGGCCTCGATGCGGGAATGGCCCTTCAGCGTGGGCGTGGACACCATGTAGATCTTGCGCCGTCCGCGGAAGGTGGCGGTGCGCTGGATCGCCAGATCGACGGGATCGCCTTCGCCATCGGCGTCGCCGGGATAGCCATCCACCTCGTCGAGGAACAGGTAGCGGACGGGCGTGGAGCGCAGGCCCACGGCGGAATTGGCCCCGGTCATCACCAGCTGGCCACCGGGGAAGGATTTGCGGAACAGGCTGTTCCCGGCGTCGCGGGAGCGGGGCGCGGCGACCAGCTCGCGCAGCGCGGGCGTCGCCTCGATCAGCGGGTCGATGCGCACGGTCGTGTTCCGGCGCACCATGTCGAGCGAGGGCATCACCAGCATCGCGATGCCTGGCGCGTTCTGGATGATGTAGCCGAGCCAGTTCAGCCCCGCCTCCGAACCGCCGGTCTGCGCGCCCTTCATCAGCACGACGCGCTCCCAGGGGCTGGCTGTGGACAGCGCGTCCATCACGGTGCGCAGGTAGGGCGTGCGGTCGGTGCGCCAGCGGCCCGGCTCGGCCGACGTCGGCGGCAGGATGCGGTGCCGGTCGGCCCAGTCCGAGACCGGGATCGGCGGTTCGGGCCGGATGCCGCGCCGCCAGGCGAGGTCGATGTCAGGCACCATCGCCAAAGCTCCCCAGCGGCAGGTCGGCCAGGTGTTCCAGGTGCTCGCGCATCATCCGGTCCAGCGCGGCGAAGGTGGCGCGGGGATCGGCGCCGACCTCGGCGGCCAGCAGGGGTGCGGTGCGCTGGACCCAAGCCATGTGCGCGTCGCGTTCGGCACGGGCACGCGCGAACACGGTCCTGGTGGCGGCGGCGGTCTCGACCAGCTGGCCCTGCTCGCGCTCGAACGCCAGCTTGGCGCGCTGGACCTTCACGATCTCATGCAGCCGCTTGGCCTCGGCCAGCGTGGTGGCGGCGCGGGTGGGGACGGCGGCACCGCCCCTGTTGCGCCGGGCGGGGTCGAGGTTGTTCTCGATCCAGGCGAGCCCCACCGCCACGTCGATCCGCCCGTCCGCGCGCACGGGCAGACCCTCGGCGACCAGCTGCGAGATGCGGCCCTTGGTCAGGCCGACACGGGCGGCGAAGGCGGTCTTGGTCTCATGGCTGTCGAGTTTAGTCATTTGCGCCCCCTGACGCTGGCGGGCCAATGCGCTGCGCGTCCCCACATACGGATCGGCGCAGGAGGAACCGCCGCTTTCCCGATCCTTCCGCCTTGACCGCGCCTCGAGTGGGCGCGCTCGGCGCCTCGAATGACGCAGTGGTGACGCAGGAATGACGGGGTTTCCGGCGCAAGTCCCTGAAAGTGTTGAGATGACGCACCTCGCCCAGCATCCTTTTGAATAGGGGGGAATGGAATGATGGAGGGGGAGAGGGATTTCCCCCTTATCAAAAAGGTTGAAGCCAAGTGCGTCATCTCAACACTCTCAATGGGTTGCGCGTCAAAGTCCGTCATTCTTGCGTCACCATTGCGTCACCGTAAGGCCGACGAAGAACCGCCCGGAGCTCGTCCGCTTGTGCTGGATCCCGGCGACCCGGGCCTGCACGCGCTGGACGAAGCCGTTGATGGCGGGCAGCTTCTCGGGCTTGTAGCCTTCGGCCAGCGCCCAGTTCTGGAAGCGGAGATGGGCGTCGCGCGTGGCTATGGTGGGCCCGCCGTTCACGATGGGCACGACCTTCACGCAGGCGTCCACCCAGGCGGCGACGGGATCCTCGCTCAGCACCCATTCGAGGAGTTCCTCGTGGCAGCTCTGCGGGATGGCGTAGTTGCGCTGGCGGATCAGCCGCGAGGCGCCCTCCACCGCCCATGCCAACAGCAGGTCCGGTTCCTCGGCCGCGATGCGCTTGCCGATGTCCTCGACGCGCTCCTCCAGAGGGATCGTCCGCGTGAAGGTGATCAGGAGCAGGCGGCGCTGCACGCCCCGGTCCACCCCGCCCTTGAAGCTCGGCAGCTGGTTCGCGGCGAAGAGGTTCTGCGCCACGGAGCGGAACTCTACCCGGCTCTTGTAGACGTCGCGCCCCTCGATGGGATCGCCGGTGACGACCGACTTGAATGTGTCGGATGCGATGGCCTCGGCCGAGAGCTCGTCGGAGGCGTTGAGCAGTTTGCCCACGAGCCCGATGACATGCCGCTCGTCGCCCATCTTCGAGGCTGGGACTGAGCAGATCGCGCTTTCGGGCAGGAGGCCGCGGGCCAGTTCGAGGACCTGGCTCTTGCCGTTCTCGGCGGTCTTGCCGTGCAGCACCACCGCGCGCGGCTGCATCAGCCGGGTGGCGTAGCCGAGCGCCGCCGCGCCGCAGACCTCCGCGAGCAGCGCGCATTTCGCCTCGGCGTCCGGGTCGCCCTTGAAGCTGCCGGCGAGCAGCCGTGCAAGCAGCGAGCCCGCGGGCGGCGTGCCCGAGGCGCCGGGCTGCCAATGCCCGGGCAGCGTGTGGCGGCAGCGATGCTGGCGGTGATGGGTTTCGAGGTGCGGCGTCCCCTGCGCGTCGAAGCGGATGAAGCCCGAGCCGCAGTTGATGCCCGCGGGCGGGGCGTCGAAATATCCCGGCTCGGCGCACAGCGCGGCGCATTCGTTCAGGACCGAGTTGACGCGGGTCTTGGTCAGCTTGACGTTCGAGGGCTCTCCTGCGGGGGTCTCGAACCCGGCGCCGTCATAGGCATGGACCGGCAGGCGCAGTTCGTGGTCGGGGATCGCCTCCCAATGGGTGCCGCCATAGCGCCAGAATTCGCCATCGGCATGGACGATGCGACCATGGCGTTCGGTCAGATCCTCGCGGACCCGTTTCGCGATTTCCACGTCCGAGCCGATGAAAAGCCGCTTGCGACCGGTGTCGGCCTCCTCGGCGCGGAACGGTTCCGCTGCGGCGATGCGGTTGCGCACAGCCGCCTCGCCCTCGCGGACCAGCACATCGTTGAAGTCCTGCTCCTCGGGCGGGGTGGCGATCAGCACAGTCATGCCTCGGTGCGCGAGCTGGCTCGCGGCGCGGGCCATCTGGCCCTCGGCCTTGCTGCCGGGCAGGTCGCCGTCGCGGGCGACAATCACCGTGGCGTTCGCGGGCACCGGCGCGCGGCCGATGTTCGAGATGCCGAGGCAGGCCCAGGTCTCCTGTCCGGTCGCCTGCCAGACCGAGAGCGCGGTCTCTACGCCCTCGCAGAGGATCAGCGGTTCCCGACCGGGGAGACGCACGGCGGCCTTCGCGGCCCAGCCATCGACGGCCTTGTTGGTGCGCTTGACCACCTTGACCGGGGCCTTCCGCCCCTCGGCCGTCAGATAGACCTGCTGGATCGCCAGCACCTCGCCCGCCTCGTCGGTGGCGAGCGCGACCATGGCGCCGAACTTGCCGAAGGCATACTGGCGATAGCGGATGCAGTCAGGCGGCGTGGCGGTGATACCGCGATGGCGCAGGTAGGCGAGCACCGGCGTCGAGACGAGCGTCTCGGTGCGGCGCACGATCTCGGCCACCTTCGCGGCGCGTTCCTCAGGCGTCGGCTCCTTCGGCCTGGCCGGGCCCGAGGTGGAAAGCGCGGGCGCCGCGGGCGGCGTTGCCGTCCAGGACGGACCGGCGTTGGGTTCGCCCAGCCAGGACCGCGCCCAGTCCCACGCGGCCTTGTCGTCCAGCCCGAGGCGATAGCCGATCAGTTCCAGCGCCGCGCCCCCGGTGCCGTGCTCGTGGTCGTACCAGCGGCCCTTGTTCGCGCCGTCGATTTCCACGGCGACGCTGCCCTTGGTGCCGAAGCGCAATGTCTGCGCGCTGGAAAGCTCCCGGTTCGGCTCGCCCAGCAACTCGCGCGCCAGGTCCGCGATGCGGTCCTCCAGCATGTCGGCCAGCTGGGCGACGGACATGCGGGTGGCGGCACGGGCGCGGTTGCCGGGTGGCGTGCCGTTGAAGTCGAGAGGCTGTTCCTGCACCGTCATTGCCGCGGCCCTTTCACGGTGCAGAGCAGGATCGGCATTTCGGGGCAGACCGCCTGCACGCGGTTGGTCCAGGCGATCTCCTGCTCGGGCCGGGTCTCGATGATCAGCCCGTTGCGCTGCGCCATGGCCATGAGCGCCATGCTCGAATAGGCCTCGGGCGGCGGGGCGCAGGAGATGATCGCGACGCCATCCGCCATACCGATCAGCCGGTCGAGCGCCTTGCTGTCGTACTGATCGGGGCCGAGCGCACAGTCGGTGTCGTCGCCCACCATGACGATGAACGGCCGCTGCAGCAGCTTGATGCCGCGGTGGAGCCCGGTCGCGCGCTGGGGGATCACCAGGAAGCCGACACCGTGATCCCGGATCGCGTGGACGATGGGCAGCAGGTGCGCGGCCTCCGCAGCGACCTTGGTTTCCAGCTGTTCGAGGATCGAGCCGGTGAACTGGATGGGAGTGTCAGGCATTGGCGAAGCCCTCTTGCCGGGCGATCCAGTCCATCAGCGTGGAGCGGCGCGTGGCGATGCGGTGGCCCAGCCGGAAATGCGGCAGCGGGCGCTTCGAGCGCGTGCAGAGGTAGTAGACGCGGCGCTGGAACCGGAACTCGTCCGAGGCGAAGAGGAAGCGGGCAATCTCGGCAGCGCCCACCATCATGTCGGGCGCGAGCGTGGCGGGTGCGGTCATCGGCCCCTCCCGGCGCGCGGGGCGCTCGGCTTGCGATCGGCGGCCTGTTCGCGGGCGAGTAGCCAGTCGCGGACAGCCTCGATGCGGTAGTAGACGCGCCGGCCGATCACGACGAAGGGCGGGGACTGGCGCAGCTGGCGGTCGCGCTGACAGGTGCGCAAGCTGACCCCGCGGCGGGCGGCGTATTCCTCCTCCGAGATGAAACCGTCGAGGAAATCTGTGGGCGGGGCGACGGTGGCGGCCCTCTCGGCGCCTCCGGGTGCAAGGGGTTGGGTCATCGGCGTCTCCTTCGTGCCAGGCGACGCAACGCGCCGCCGATGCCCGAGAGATGCCGACGTTCTCGATGGTCCGTTATTGGTGAGGGGGGACCGTTATCTAGTGAGCCGGATCGGCTCAGTAGTCAGACGCTGGGGATCGGCGCCTTGTATTCCAGCGCGGCCGCAAGGAGATCGCCCGTGAGGGGCTGCGGCGTGCTCATCGCCTCGGGCCATGGCCGGTACTGCGGCAGGATCCACGTTTCCTTCGGATCCAGCAGAGTCTGCCCCTTGGTGCGGGGCGGCTGATAGTACAAGCCGAACTCGAGGTAGGCTTCCGCCTGCGACAGGAACATCATGAAGCTCTCGTTGAGCTCCTCCTCCATCGCGCGCCCGACCTCCTCGGGCGTGTCGTTGTGCAGCATGGCGATGGTGAACCAGTCGAACAGCACGGCGCAGAAATGGGCGACGGGTTTGTAGGTCTTCCATGCCTTGCGCAGGTCGTGGCTGTTGCGCGGCACGTTGGGCAGCTTCACACGTTCGAGGATGAACACGGCCTTGTTGACGCTGGCCCCGCCCGGCAGATCGGAGTGGTGAGCCGCCATCCGCCGTACGAGCGCGAGGATAAGACCGGCTGCGAACCACGCGCCGACCCGTTTTTCCATGTCCGTCTCGAAGAACCGGAAACCGGGCGCCATGCTGACGGTCGCATGGCCTCCGGCCTCATCGAACCACTCCTCCACCTCGTCTTGCGATGCCATCCACGCCTCATGCTGCTCTATGGCCAGGATGGTTTCCTCCCATCCCTCGGCCGCCAGCGGATCGGGAAGCGCATCGCGCTTGGCCTTCAGGTCGGCGAGGTGCATCGACATGACGGTAGCGACGTATTCGCGGCGCGCCTGCTCGTCCTCTTGATCCGGCCACGCCATGACGGTGCGAACGGCGATCTGCGCACGGTAGAGGCCGCCGGGCGCCAGCAGGTGTCCATAGTCAAGAACGGGCATCGTCGGCCTCCGCGTTTTCGTTGTTTATGATTTGTTCCGCAGGGGGCTGCAACACGAAGGCGCCCACCGTCTCTGCGGCCTTGCGCAGCGGATCGTCGAACAGATGGGCGTATCGCTGGGTGGTCTGGACCTGCGTATGGCCGAGCATCTGGCCGATCAAGGGCAGCGACGCGCCCGCCGACACGAGGATGCTGGCGAAGGAATGGCGGATGTCGTGGATCCGGACATTCGGCTTGAACTCGGTCTTGGGCTCGCCCTTGCGGTCGAGGACCGGCTTGCCCTTCGCGTCCAGCACCGGCACCTCCGTGCCGAGCCCCGCCCGGCGGCAGACCGAGACCCATGTCCGCTTGATCTCGGTGAGCGGCTTGCCGGTCGGGCCGGGGAAAACGTAGGGGCTGGGCGGGACGCCCTCGGCCTCGGCCCTCGCCTTGGCGGCGGCCTTCATCTCGACCAGCAGCTGCACGGCCGGGCCAGAGAGCGGGACGCGGTGCAGCTTGCGCTGCTTGGTGTGCGCGGAGGGCTTGGTCCAGACGCCGTTCTCGAGGTCGAACATCTCCCATGTCGCGCCGAGCACCTCGCCGCGCCGCGCGCCGGTCAACATCAGCAGCTTGATCGCGTTCGCGGACATGGGCTCCGAATGGTCGTTCAGCGCCTGCGCCAGCGCCGCGATCTCGGTCCGGTTCAGATATCGGTTCCGCTTTTCCTCCTGATTGCGGCGCACGCCCGAGGCGGGATTGTCGTCGCGCCATTTCCAGCGGATCGCAAGGTTGAACGCCTTGCGCAGCACCTCGACGGTGCGGTTGGCGCGGACGGGCGTGCCGCGGATCTCGGTGATGTCGCGGTGGAGCGCATCGACATCGTCATGCGTGATCTGCGCGACCTTCATCTTTCCGAAGCGCGGCAGGATGATCTTCTCCCACATCATGCGCTCGTCGGCCTGACTGCGCTCGGCCTTCTTGGGCAGGTGCTCGCGGGCGTAGCGCTCCCACATCTCCTGCACCGTCGGCGCCTCGCGCTGCGCCTGCCGCTCGCCCATCGGGTCGTGGCCGAGATCGACCTCGCGCTTCATGTCCTTGGCGGTCTGGCGCGCGGCGGCCACCGTCCAGTCCGGCCAGGCGCCGATGGTGATCCGGCGCTGCCGTCCCTCGGCGCGATAGTCCAGGACGAAGGACTTGGCCCCGCCCGGCGTCACCCGCAGGGCGAACCCCTTCACCTCCGCGTCCCACAGCATGCTCTGCCCGCGCACCGGCGGCAGGGCTTTCCGGGCGGCGGCTTCGGTCAGTTTCTCCGGCATCTCGGCGCTCCCTCATGTCAACACTGTGTCAACACGTCTTGTGGCTGTTTTTGTCGTTGGCTGGCGGCGAGTAACAGGCGGTCGCGCCGGATAGCTTCGAAAAAACAGTACTCTAGGAGATTACGCCGGAAAACGCGTCAACAATCAAGGCTCTAGATGTTGTGGTGAATCTGGCTCATAACCTGAAGGTCGCAGGTTCAAATCCTGCCCCCGCAACCAGCTTTAATTGCCTCTGCGCATCCTGCGCCTTCGCGCCAGCCGCAAGCGCCAGGATCCCGGCAAGATCCCCTTCCAGATCAATCTGATAGCCGTGCGTGGCGCCGTCATCGAGCTATGCGGGATTTTGGGTGATACGGCCTGATCAGGCGGCGCGGTTTTCGGTACCGTTTACGGCGACACCGTTGGTGAATCTGACACCTTCGATGACCATTGGCAACTGCTTCGCGCCCTTCAGGCGGCGCCATGTCTTTGCGGCGGCCTGAACGAGCTTGAAGACCATGAGCTTCGCGG
>Ga0208112_100909_pt1 | contig 14651 bp, 12 predicted proteins | sample HotLakConsoUCCLE_FD_184736 | JGI IMG/M metagenome (GOLD analysis project Ga0208112, IMG submission 184736) | Hypersaline microbial mat communities from Hot Lake, Washington, USA - Hot Lake Consortium UCC-LE (SPAdes) (version 2) ... | reverse complement strand
ATGACGAGGTCGTCGGTTCGATCCCGATCAGCTCCACCAGGCTTCGCCTTTCAGGCTACGCATGGCGCGGCCATGGCTCGATGGATGCGGCGGGAAGGGCGGAGAGCGGAGCGGGACGGGGGCCGGCGGGCGGGCTCGGCGGGCGGCGGGCGGGCTCGGCGGGCGGGCTCGGGGCCGGGGGCGTTTCCACTCGATTGATCGCGGGGCGTGATCGGCCCTACGGTCTTTGATCCGGCGGCGGCTGCGGCTAGACGGTCAGGTTTTGGCTGACTTGGAAGACGCTCGTGACGATGCCGATGGCGATCAGGGCGACGAGGGCGAAGGCGCCGAAGAGGGCGCCGGTGGAGACGAGCGTGGTGAGCTGACCGAGTCGGCGGGTGAGCTCCTCGCGGAAGCCCTTGGTCACCTCGTTCATGCTTTGGGCGAGGTTGCCGGTGTTTTCCCCCACCGCGAGAATATCGAGGGCGAGGTCGGGCATGAAGCGGTTCCGCTTGAAGGCCTGGGCGATCGAAAGGCCCTCGTTGACCTGGCCGCGGGCCACGCGGAAGCGTTCGCGCAACTCGGTGTTCTGGATCGTGCGCTCGGTCAGGTTGAGGGTCTCGGTCGTGTTGATCCCGCTCTGCAGCAGGGTGCTGACGAGGTTGCCGGTCTGAAAGAGATCGGCGTAGTAGGCGATCTTCCCGATCAGGGGAAGCTTCAGCAGCCAGCGGTCCGTGACCGCGCGGCCCTTGGCACTGCGCCGCCATTGGGAAATGCCGATGGCGCCAAGGATAAGTGCGGCGAGGACGAAGGGCCCGTAGCGGACCAGCAGGTCGGAGCCGTCGATGAGGATGCGCGCGGTCAGGGTCATCTCCCCGCCCAAGCGGTCGAGCATGCTCTGGATCTTCGGGAGCAGGACGGTCAGGAAAATAATCACGACGATCACCGCGACGCCGCAGATGAAGCCCGGATAGGCCATGCTGGAGACCATTTTCTGGCGGATCGCCCGTTTCTCGTCGAGGTAGTCGATGACTTTGCGGAGAATGGGGGCGAGGCTGCCGGTCGCCTCCCCGGCCTCGATCACGTAGGCGATGGACCCGGAAAAATAGCGCGGCTGGCGGGTCAGGGCGTTGGCCAGGGTGGAGCCCTCGCTGAGGTCGCGCCAGAGCTCGTTGGCGAGGCGCTTTTGCTCGGGGTCGCTCAGCCGTTGGCTGAGGATGCGGATCGAGTCCCCGACCGGCAGGCCGGAGCTGTGCAGTTCGAGCAGGCGCTTGAGCAGGGACAGCCCGACCTTTTCGCGTCGGGGGGAACCGCCGCGCGCGGCCTCGCCTCGCGGCTTCGAGGCGGAATTCGGGCGGAGCGCAGCGAGGGAGTCGACCAGCTTCTTCGCGCTCAGGCCTTTCGTCTCCGTCGCCTCTTCCACCGAAATTGGCGTCAGGCGCTGGGCTTGGAGGCGCTGGGTGACGTAGCGCCGGTCCGCCGCCTCGAGGGAGCCGGTCGAGACGGAGCCGTCCCGGGCGCGCGCTTTGTAGTGGAACTGGGGCATCGAAGGAGAGGGTAAAGGAAGCCGCGGGGCCGGGCGGAGTCGATGCAAATTTCCAGACCTTCAAGGCCGTGCCCCTCCGCCAGCCCTCCCCGCGGCCGTGTCAAGTATTTGTTGCCCGGCCCTACTGGAGTACTACTGGAGTATTCGATGCCTCGACTTAATTAAACAGACCGAGGTCAAGTAATTATTGCCTGGCACTAATTAAGATTTATTGCCTTGTCTTAATAAAAACGGACCGGGCAAGTGTTTACTGCCCGGCACTGATTTGGACGGGCCGGAGCCGTGGTCGGGTCCGGTGGGAGTCGGCGGCGGTCTCGTCCCCTACTTGTCCTCGGAGGCGCCGTGGAGCACCTCTTCCAGCGTGAGGCCGGTCAGGCGGTGGATGCCGCGGAGGAGCTTCCAGAGCGCGAAGCCCATGATGGCCATGCTGGGGAGGACGATGACGGGCCAGCTCCAGGCCATCATTTTACTGACCTCCGCGTTGAAGGCGTCGGTGCCGCTCGGGCTGGTCACGATCCAGCGGGCGAGGACGAAGTTCAGCGCGGCGCTGAGGAGAAAGGAGGCGGCCAGGAGCCAGGTGCAGAACTCGAGCAGCTGGTCGAACTCGCGGGCCTTGCCCTTGCTTTCGAGGGCGGCCTGGACTTTATCGACGTCCATGACCTCGGGATTGTAGAGGAGGGTCCGGACCAGCGGGTAGGGGGTCTTCAGCGAAATTAAGACGGCGAGTCCGAGGAGGGCGGGGATGGCGGCCTCCTTGACCGCGAACCAGCCGGTTGGGATGGCCAAGATGCCGATGCCGCCCGTCAGGAGGACGCTGACCAGGCCGACGATGGAAAAGAGGTTGTATTTGCCGCGGGTGAAGTAGTCGTAGGCGAAGTAGGTGACGGGAAAGGCCAGCGCGATGACGAGGATGGGCACGGCGACGTTGGCGAAGTAGGGCTCCAGCGTTCCGCCGAACCACTCTTTGCCCTTGTTCAGGATGAGAATGGGCACCAGGAGGTTGAAGCCCAGGTTGAGGAAGGGGTTCTCCTTCTTGACCGGCGCCCGGCCGGAGCTTTTCGCGGGGGCGGACGAATTTTGCGGGTCGGGTGTGTTGCTGGGTTGCGGATCGGGCATCGGAGGGCCTAGGCTTTGTCGCGAAATGACGAACGCAAGCCCTATCCGCTGCCTCATCACTGCCGGTCCGACCCGTGAGTTTCTCGACCCGGTCCGCTTCCTCAGCAACCCATCGACGGGGAAAATGGGCTTCGCTTTGGCCGAGGCCGCGGTCGAGGCGGGGTGGACGGTCGATTTGGTGGCGGGGCCGGTGGCCTTGGAGGAAGCCGACGGCGCGATCCTCTATCCGGTGGTCAGCGCGGAGGAGATGTTCCATCAGGTCGACGCGCTCTTCGACGCCTGCGATATCCTGATCATGGCGGCGGCGGTGAGCGACTTCCGGCCGAAGGTCCGGCACGCCGAGAAGGAGAAAAAGGGCGAGGCCTCGATGACGGTGGAGTTCGAGCGCACGATCGACATCCTGAAAACCGTGACCGAGCGCAAGCTGCATCAGACGGTAGTGGGTTTCGCCGCCGAGACGCGCAACCTGCAGGACTACGCCCGGCAGAAGATGCAGGCCAAGCGTTGCGACTGGATGGTGGCCAACCGGGTTGGCCGTCCGGGGGCCGGCTTTGGCGCGGACACGAACGAAGTCCTCTTGATCGCGGCCGACGGCAGCAGCGAAACGATCGGCCCCGCCGCCAAGCGGGAGATTGCCCGCGAGCTGGTGGCCCTCTTCACCCCGACGCCGCTCCGTGAATCATGAAACACTCCGGACTCGACAAGATCCTCGGTCGGATCGAGGACCTGGACTCGGTCAACCTGGGCATCCTCGTGCAGCGCCTCGCGCGGGAGCGACGGATGCAGGAGACCGTCTTCAACACGATCCAAGACGGGATCATCGTGATCGATACGGACGGGGTGGTGCAGTTCGCGAACGCGGCGGCGAAGACCATGATCGGCCTGAAGGCGGAGGATGTCGGCGTGGTCCGGCTGTGGAAAATGGTGCCGGACCTGGCTCGCTCGCTGGACGCGGAGAAGGTCGACGCCGGCCGGGTCTCCAAGCCGGTGCTTTCGCGCGAGCTCGAGCTGAATTACCCCGAACGCCGCTACATCCGGCTCTACATGGTGCCGATCGACACCCAGGTGGGGCACAAGGACAGCGGCGGTTACGTGGTCGTGCTCTCGGATGTGACGGAGGAGAGGGTCTCGATGGAGGAACGGATCGAGAACGAACGCACCGGATCGATCGTTCGTCTGGCCGCCGGAGTCGCCCACGAGCTCGGCAACCCGCTCAATTCGCTGACCATCCACCTCCAGCTGATCGAACGGAAGCTGCGCAAGCTCGGGCTCGGGGAGGAGGGCCGCAATCTCTCCGAATCGATCGACATCTGCCGGGGCGAGGTGGCCCGGTTGGACTCGATCATCACCCATTTCCTCGAAGCCGTGCGCCCCCGCGAGCCCGAGCTGAACGAGCTGAATCTGATCGACCTGATCGAGGAGGTGCTGAAGGTCCAGGAAGCCGAGCTCGCGGACCGGAAGATCGACGTCAACGTGGAGGTCTCGGACCAACTGCCGGCCATCCTCGGCGACCGCGGCCAGATCAAGCAGGTCTTTTTCAATATCGTGAAGAACGGGATGGAGGCGATGGGGCCGGGCGGACGCCTCCGCGTTCTCGCCCGAAGCGACGACGAGTCCGTCTATCTCCAGTTTATCGACACGGGCGCCGGGATTTCGGAGGAGGACCTCTCCAAGGTCTTCCAAGCCTACTACACGACCAAGAAGGACGGCCACGGTCTCGGCATGATGGTCGTCCAACGGATCATGCGCGACCACGGGGGGCAGATCGGGATCGAGTCGCACAAAGGCTCCGGCACCATCATCACCCTGCAGTTTCCCCAGCGCTACCGTCGGACCCGGCTCCTCGAGGGACGGGCGGGGGGCCGCTGAAATCTTTTCCCCGAGGGGCATTTTTCCCTTACCTTTACGGTTTGGCCTGTTAGCTTCCCGCACTTCACCCAGTCTCAACCATCGTTCGAACATGAAAACCTTCCTGCTCCGTTTTTCCGGCCTTGCGCTGATCGCCTCTTCCCTCGCCTTCGTCGCCTGCGGGGATTCTTCCACCTCGGGCCCGGGCGCCTCCGGCGAGATTCCCGACGCCCCCGACGCCGCCGTCGAAATGATCGCGCGGCAGCTGGGCGAGGGCAACACCGGCATCCTCTGGCAGGCCATGCCCGCCAGCTACCAGTCGGACATCGATTCCCTCGTGCGCCTCGCCGGAACGAAGATCGACCCCGAGATCTACGACCAGTCCTTCGCCCTCGTCGGGCGGCTGGGCGAAGTGGCGGGCAAGCAGTCCGAGTTCATCGCCAACAACCAGTTCTTGGCCCAGCAGCCGGACTTCGACAAAGGAGCCCTGCAGGCCTCCTTGCCGGCCTTCGTCGACTTGGTCGGGACGCTTACTTCCAGCGAGATCGCCACGGTCGAGGGCCTGCGCGGCTTCCAAGGGCAGCGCTTTTTCGAGACCACGGTATCCGAATTTTTCGACAATGCGATGACTCTGGCGGAGCTCTCGGAAGACGCCGAGGCACCGGATATGGACGACTTGAAAGCGCTCGCGGTCAAGCTGATCGACCGGACCGACGAGAGCGCCACGCTCGAGATCACCGTGCCCGGAGAGCCGGCCGAGACGCAGCTGTTCACGAAAGTCGAAGACCGTTGGGTGCCCGCCGACATGGCGGCCGGCTGGAGCAGTTCGATGGCCGAAGCGAGAAGCCAGCTGGAGGCCATCGATCCCGAGCAGACCGCCGCGCAGAAGCCCCAGATCATGGGTGTCCTGACGATGTTCGAAGGCGTGCTCACCCAGCTGGAAGCGGCCGAGACCCAAGCGCAGTTCGACCAAGCGCTGCAGGGCGCGATGATGCCGATCATGGGGCTAATGATGATGGGCGGCGGCATGGGCGGCCCGCAGGGCGCGCCGGCCGCTCCGGATATGCCCCAGATGCAGACGCCCCCTGCACCCCCGGCGCAGTAAGCGCCTCCATCCGGCCGACCTGACTTCCGGCCGTCTCGGGCGGCTGGCGGAGGGTTGGACCCTGAGGCGTTTGCGCATGACTCCGGCGACGCTCGCTGAAGCTTCGCGCTACGGCGGGGCCACCGCTTCAAAACGCGGGCTCTGCGCCTGGATTTTTGACTTTAAACCCGAACCTCCTCCCTTCCTTATTTTTTCCATGAGCACGATCACACCCGACCTCCGTTCCCAAATCGAAGAGATCACCCGCCGGGCGGGCCATGTCTGGAGGTATCTTTGACGGCGCGAAGAAGCTGAAGCGGATCGAAGAGCTGGAGGCGAAGATGGCCGAGCCGTCCTTTTGGGACGACCAGTCCGCCGCCCAAGCGGTGATCGGGGAGGCCAATCGCCTGAAGCAGACGGTCAACCCGGCCAAGTCCTTCCTCGCCGAGGTCGAAGATCTCAAGGCGATGCTCGAACTGGTCGACGAGAGCGGCGACGACGAGTATGCGGCCGAGGTGGCGCGCACGGTCGAGCGGCTCGAGCCGAAGCTCGACCAACTGGAGCTCGCTTCCTTCCTCAGCGGTCCCCACGACAACAGCAACGCGCTCCTCACGATCAACTCGGGGGCCGGCGGCACCGAGTCCTGCGACTGGGCCGACATGCTCCTGCGCATGTACACCCGCTGGGCGGAGCAGGCCGGCTTCGAGGTCGAAGTGCTCGACATCATGCCGGGCGAGGAAGCGGGCATCAGCTCCGCCACCATGCGCATCTCCGGGCCCAACGCCTACGGTTACGCCAAGGCGGAGCGCGGGGTGCACCGCTTGGTCCGGATCAGCCCGTTTGACAGCAACGCGCGGCGCCATACTTCCTTCTGTTCCGTGGACGTGATCGCCGAAATCGAGGACGACATCGATATCGAGGTCAACGAGGCCGATATCCGGACCGACGTCTACCGCGCCAGCGGCAAGGGCGGCCAACACGTCAACCGGACCGAGTCGGCCGTCCGCCTGACCCACATCCCCAGCGGCATCGTGGTGACCTGCCAGAACGAGCGCTCCCAGATCAAGAACAAGGCCACCGCCCTGCGCACTTTGAAATCGCGGCTCTTCGAAAAGACGCAGGACGAGAAGCGCAGCGAGATGGAGAAATTCTACGGGGAGAAGGGCGAGATCGCCTGGGGCAACCAGATCCGCTCCTACGTCTTCCAGCCGTATCAGATGGTCAAGGACCTGCGGACCGGGGTCGAGACCGGCAACGTCCAAGCGGTGATGGACGGCGATCTCGACCCCTTCATCCATGCCTGGCTGCGCGCGGGCGGGCCCACCAGCCGCCGGCCGGCGGGCGAACGGGAGCACGGGGACGATGACTGAGCGCGGCCCGGCATTGAGCTACGCGGCCGCGGAGAAGGCCTTTTCGGACCAGAGGCTGTTCGAAAACAAGACCTGGCGTTACGCCCCGAGGGCCTTCCCGCTCACTCCCGCCCAGCTCAAAACGATCCGCCAGATCGGGCAGGCCTGCTACGATTTCTACCGGGCGCAGGAGACGCTCTACCTGCGCTCGGCGGACGATAAGAACCTGCTCCGCAACCGCCCCCTGCGCGCGCCCTGGGTGGCGGCCTACCTCGATCGCGGGAAGCCGCCCGCCCTCGTCGAGTACGCCCGGGCGAAAGCGCTCCGCGGGACCAGCCCGGTGGTGATCCGGCCGGACCTGCTGATAACGGAGGCGGGCTTCGCGCTGACCGAGATCGACTCCGTGCCGGGAGGCATCGGCCTGACCGCCTACCTCAACCGACTCTACGGCGAGGTGCACGGCGACGCCCTGGTGGGGGCGGGCGGCGAAGACATGTTGGAGGCCTTTTACACCGCGCTTTGCGCCAAGGCCCCGACGGTCAGCGTTCCCTACATCGCCATCCTGGTGAGCGACGAGGCCGCCACCTACCGTCCGGAAATGGACTGGCTCGCGCGGGAGCTTCGCAAGCGCGGGCGCCGCGTGCACGTCTTCCACCCGGACGAAGTCATGCCCCTCGGCGAGGCCATCTGCGTCGACACCGGAGGCGACCCGCAGCAGGTCGATGTGATCTACCGCTTCTGGGAGCTCTTCGATCTCGCCAACGTGCCCATCGCGGAATTCCTCCTGCAGGCCAGCGAGGCCGCCCAGCTCAGCCTGACGCCGCCCATGCGCCACTTCCAAGAGGAGAAGCTCAATCTCGCGCTCTTCCACCATCACGTGCTGGAGGACTTTTGGCGGGAGAACCTGCCCAAGCAGTCCTACAAGATCCTCCAGCGCGTCGTGCCCAAGACCTGGGTGATGGACCCGGTGGAGCTGCCGCCGAATGCCGTGCTAGACGCGCCCTTCGTCAACGGCAAGCCGATCTCCCGCTGGGAGCAACTGGTCGATGCCGGGAAAAAGGAGCGAAACCTGATCATCAAGATCAGCGGCTATCACGAGACCGCCTGGGGCGCCCGCAGCGTCACCCTCGGCAGCGACAGCTCGCGCAGCCAGTGGGAGGAGGCGATCCACCGCGCCGTTACGATGGCCGACACCTCGCTTCACATCCTCCAGACCTACGAAAAGCCCGTCCGCATCCGCCACGAAGTTTACCGCGAAGACGGCAGCACCTACCCGATGGAGGGCCGGGTGCGCCTCTGCCCCTACTACTTCGTCGACGACAAGGAGCAATCCGCCGACTTGCACGGCATCCTCGCCACCTTCTGCCCGGCGGACAAAAAAATCATCCACGGCATGAAAGACGCCGCCCTGCTCCCCTGCGTCGAAGTGGAAAAGGACGCAAGCGCGCCCTCCTGAAGTAGCCGAAACCCTGAGGTCGTGGAGGGCGGGATGGAAGAGGCGCTTCGTTCCAAACTTGGTAGTCAAGCCATGCTTGGCTTGGGAACCGCGAATAGACGGGTCAGAGGCGGGCTTCGGCGATTCGGATCGGGCCGCCGGAGAGATGGTTCGCTCAATCCTGCCTCTGAATCCCTGCCCGATTTGTGGTGAATCGTGACGGCATACCCGCCTATTTGCGATTCCGACTCAACTTTGCGCTTCAGCTCTTAATTTCGCAGTTCGAACGGCCGCAAAGAGGCGCAAAAGGCTCAAAATGACCCTTCCCGACACTCATGGCGGGATCTGCGCCACGCCATTATGGCAAAAGGGGCGACATCCCAGCCCATCCCGCTGCGTCTTTTGCGTAGGGTTGCGGCTGTCAACTCATCTTTTGAGGTTCAAGGACTCACCGGCTTGGTAATCCGGGCCGTTCAACAGTTCTGCGGGAATGGCCATGGTTTCGCTAGAAATTAGGCTTTCTTTGTGCTTAGGTGAATCTTTCCGTGCCATTCGGAACCGTCCTTCGGGGATCGGACCGGGCGGCCAACCAACATCCTCGACCAAACGATTTTCATGAGCAGTTCGAAAACAACGAAGACCACCAAGAAATCCGCCGCTAATAAGGCTCCGGCCCGCAAGCCCCGCGCCAAAGCGCCGGAAGGCGAAAGCGCCCAGCGCTTCGACCTCGGCACGACCCGCGAGTCGATGCGCGAGTCCATTCTCAACCACCTCCAGTACACGCTCGCGCGGCATCCCGAGAACGCCAATAAGGACGAATGGTGGACGGCGACCTGTATGGCGGTCCGCGACCGCCTGTTGGACCGCTTCATGAAGACCCAGGAGGTCCACCACGAAAAGAAGGTGCGCCGCGCCTACTACCTCAGCCTGGAGTACTTGATGGGACGGCTGCTGGTGAACAACCTCCACAATGCCGACCTTTTCGAACCGACCAAGGGCGCCCTCGAGGACCTCGGCCAGGACTTCGCGGCGATCGCCGACGAGGAGCCCGATATGGGCCTCGGTAACGGCGGCCTCGGCCGTCTGGCCGCCTGCTTCCTCGACTCGCTGGCCTCCCTCGACCTTCCGGCCGTCGGTTACGGCATCCACTACGAGTTCGGTCTGTTCCGTCAGGAGTTCAAAAACGGCTTCCAGATCGAGCATCCGGACAACTGGATGGAAAAGGGCTGCCCCTGGGAGATCATGCGCCCGAACTTCGCACAAGAGGTCAAGCTCTACGGCCGCGTCGAGCACCGCATGGACGACAAAGGCCAGTTTCACCCGGAGTGGGTCGACACCAAGACCCTCGAAGGCGTGCCCTTCGATATTTCCATCGTCGGCTACGGCGCCGGAACGGTGAACTTCCTCCGCCTCTGGGAATCGAAGGCGTCGCAGGAGTTCGACCTGACCATTTTCAACGAGGGCGGCTACGTCGAGGCCCTGCGTGAAAAGGCGATGGGCGAAACCGTCTCCAAGGTGCTTTACCCGAACGACAGCACCGAGAGCGGCAAGGAGCTGCGCCTGGTGCAGCAGTACTTCTTCGTCAGTTGCTCGCTGCAGGACATCATCCGCCGCTTCCGCGCGGCCCACGGCACGAACTGGGACGAATTCCCGAACTACAACGTCATCCAGCTCAACGATACCCACCCGGCCGTCGCCGTGCCCGAGCTCATGCGACTGTTGGTCGATGTCCACGGGGTCGACTGGGACCGCGCGTGGGACATCTGCCGGGACAGCTTCAACTACACCAACCACACCCTCCTCCCGGAAGCGCTTGAAAAATGGAGCGTGCCGCTCTTCGAGCGCGTCATCCCGCGCCATCTGGAAATCGTCTACGAGATCAACCGCCGCTTCCTCGAGGAAGAGGTCGAGGCCAAGTGGCCCGGTGACGACGGCAAAAAGGCCGAGCTCTCGATCGTCGAGGAGGGCCAGCCCAAGATGCTGCGCATGGCTTACCTTTCAGTCGTTGCCTCGCGGCGCGTCAACGGGGTGGCCGAGTTGCATACCCAACTCCTCAAGCGCCACCTCTTCTCCAGTTTCCACGCGCTTTATCCGGAGAAGATCATCAACATGACCAACGGGATCACCCCGCGGCGCTGGCTGCTGGCCTGCAACCCGGGGCTCAGCGCGCTGGTCTCCGAGATCGTCGGCAAAGATTGGCCCAGGCAACTGGACAAACTCCAGAAGGTCGCGGAGTTCGCGGACGACGCGGGATTCCAGAAGCGGTTCATGGAGATCAAACGCCGGAACAAGGCGAATTTCGCCGAGTTCGTGAAGGAAGACTGCGGCATCGAGATCGATCCCGACGCCCTCTTCGACGTGCAGATCAAGCGCCTGCACGAATACAAGCGGCAGCACCTCAACCTGCTGCACATCCTGACCCTCTACCGCCGCCTCCTGAACGACCCGGACCTCGATATCTCGCCCCGCGTCTTCATCTTCGGGGCCAAGGCCGCCCCGGGCTACGCGCTGGCCAAGACGATCATCCGTGCGATCAACAAGGTCGGCGAGAGGATCAACCGCGACGAGCGCATCCGCGGCAAGTTGAAGGTGGTCTTTCCGGACAACTACCGCATCACCCTGGCCGAGCGGATCATCCCCGCGGCCGACCTTTCCGAGCAGATCTCCACCGCCGGCAAGGAGGCCTCCGGAACCGGCAATATGAAGCTCGCCCTGAACGGGGCGCTCACGATCGGGACTTTGGACGGCGCCAACGTCGAAATTCAGGAGGAGGTCGGCGAAGAGAATATCTTCATCTTCGGACATACCGTCGAAGAGGTGGAGGCGCTCCGCTCCCGCGGCTACAACCCCTTCGATTACTACAACAGCAACTGGGAGCTCAAGTCGGTCATCGACTGGCTGCGCTCGGACTTCTTCACCCCGGGCGAACACGACGCCTTCGCGCCGATCTGCGGCAGCTTGCTCGAGGGCGGCGACCCCTTCCTCGTCCTGGCCGACTACGCGGCCTACGTGAAGGCCCAGGAAGAAGTGGACCGCGCTTTCAAGGACAAGAAGCGCTGGGCCCGCATGGCCATCCTGAACACGGCCCGCGTGGGCAAGTTCTCCTCCGACCGGACGATCCGGCAGTACGCCGATCAAATCTGGAAACTGAAGCCGGTGGAGATCGGCTGATCGCCCGGATCAGCCGTCCATGTCTTGCTTCCGCACGAGGATCTTTCCTTCGAAGATCCAGCGGTAGGGGCGGCTGCTCCCGCGGTTGATCGGTTTGCGGGTGAAGACCAACCGTCGCTGGCGTTCGTCGACCGTGATGACGGCGGTGTAGGTCTCTTCGCCGCAGTGCTCGGGGTCGGGCAGGGTGAGGATGGCTTCCTGCAGTTGTGCGACGTTCGGGATGAAGCGTCCCCCGCGGCGCTCGCCGCTGGAACGCTCTTTGGAGGAGCTTGCTGCCTTGATCTTCATCGGGGAAATAAGGGGTTTCGGGTTTCATCCGCAAATCCGCAGTGGCTGACAATCCAAAAGCGTAGGCGAAGCTCTTCCCTGAAGTCGGCGAAAGGGCGCCCGGCGGGTGGCGGCGGGCGGCTTGCCTCGCGATCTTTCGAGTGCCGGCGATGCTCCGGCCGATCACATCGAGACGCTTTGCCCGAAGATAGGGCTTGATCTTGCCGGAAGGCTGGGCAAGTTCTGCATCATTCGGCGCGGTAGCCAAGTGGTAAGGCCGAGGACTGCAAATCCTTTATCGCCGGTTCGATTCCGGCCCGCGCCTCCATTTTTTCTCGGAGTCAGGCCAAAGTTTTGAGACTGGAGCCGGTGGTGGCGTCCGGAAAAACGGACAAGCGGAGGCGGGTGCATCCGTAGGGGACCAAGGTGACGGTCTCGACTTCGGGTTCGAGCCGCTCTGGGAGTTCCTTCGGCGAGGGAAGCGGCGGGGTGAATCGGAAGTCGCCTCTGAGGGTTTCGGTCCGGACCTTGTCGTCCAAGGGCTGGAAGCCGCCGTAGATCTTGCACTCGATCTCCTTGCTTTCGATCAGGCTCCAGTTGCGGATGCGGCGGGCGGGCACCTTGAGTTCGACGGGCGCGTTTTCGGCGGCCCAGGGATTGCCTTGGCCGAGCTTCTTCGCGACGAGTTCGACGCATTCTTCGAGGCGGTCGCGGTCGACCGCCAGTGCGTAGTTCCAAGGGCTTTCCGGAAGGATATTCCAAGCTGGAAAACGGTCGGTGGAGCGGATGTCCGGCTGCCGCTCGCGGCGCTCCTTGATGCGGAGGCTAAAGACCAGCGGTCCGCGCTCGAGGACGACTCCGCCGCCCGGCCAATCGAGAATTCGAAGGCGCATCGGCAGCTGCAGCTCGATCCGATCGCCCCGGCGAAAGCGATGGCGAAGTGAGAGGAGGCCGCTCTCCGCCTTCGCCTCGACGATCGAGTCGTTCAGCTTCAGGAGCGGCCGGGCGCACCAGTTCGGGTTTCGGAAACGGAGGGTGATCCCGGTCTTCTCCGGTGCGTCCTCGATCGTGTAGAGGATGCGGTCTTCGAAGGGGTAGGCGGTTTCGGCGCGGATCTGGAAGGCCTCCCGCCCGACCTTCGCATCGAGACGGCTCGGGCCGTGGAGCAGGGCCACGAAGGTTTCCGGCCCTTGGCGCATCCACATGCGGGCGGCGAAGTTGGGCATGAAGCGGTGCACGTTGGCCGCGCAGCACTCGGTACCTGGATTGGGCCGGTAGCTCATGAACTGCGAACCGCGTTTGAAGTCCGTATGGGCGGAGCTCTGATCGGCGATGACTTGGTTGGGGCAGGAGAAGTACTGGAGCGCGGAAAAATCCTCGGTCACGGAGCCGGGGCCTGCGTTGAAGCAGATCTTCTCGATCTTGTCCGCATAGGCGGTATCGCCGCTTGCCGCCAGCAGGTAGCCGAGGGTCCAGGTGTGGTCGCTCACGTTGCAGGTCTCGTGCGCGGCGAGGGCGTCGTTGCCGTCGAGAAATTCGGCGCTGCTGTGGAGACCGGAGGCGAGTTCGTGGTCGAGTTCGATCTTTCGAAAGCCCTTGACCACCGCCTTGAGGTAGGAATCGCGACCGGTGTAGGCGTAGAGAATGGCGGGCAGCTTGCCCAGTTCGTTGTAGGTGACCCCGTGCTCGTTCGGGACCCGGTCGCTCGACATGTAGGGTGCCGAGGCCGAGTCGCCGCCGGAATGGGCGCAGTAGGCGTCGTAAGTCCGGACCGCGAGATCGAGAAGAGAAGTGTCACCGGTTTTTGAATACGCCCAAAGCATCGCTTCGACGTTCGTGACGTTGCGGTGCAGGGAGTGGTCGATGTCGGTGCCGCTTTGAAAGTGGCGCCGGATGGCGGGCGGGATGCGCTCGTCCCCGGTCGCGCTGTGCCAGGCCATCATGGCGCGGAAAATCACGGTTTGCGGCCAGCGGATGTATTGGTGGACCTTGTGGTCCTGTTCGCCGAGGTACTTCATCGACGGTCGCCCGAGGTAGCCGTCGGGCTCGGCTTTGGCGAGGATGGTTTCGATCACCGCCTGGGCCGAGGCCATCATTTCCTCATCCTCGATCAGCGCCCCGCAGCGCACCACGCCGTCGATCCAGTAGGCCCATTGTTCGAGCGTCACCCAAGTGGCTTCCTGCCCCGGGCGGCCGGTAAAGTGGAAGACGGGCTCTTTCTGCTGGCAGCCGGGATCATGGCTGAGCACGCCCATGAAATCGACGCCCGGCGCCCAGCCCACGGTTGTATCGCAAAAAGGCATGCCGCCATGCTGTTGGTGTCCGGTCAGGCCTTCGCGCTGGGCCTGAAGGAAGTTGCGGAGCCAGCCCTCGGGCCGGACTTCGGCCAGTTCGACCGGTTCGAAGGCGGCAAAGCGCGCGGGAGAGCCTGAAGACATGGATCGGGAGATTGTTTCCCGGCGATTCGAGGCGCAAGCACCTTCCCCAAATCCCATGCCCCCTCCGCCCGGGCTCGCTCTGCCGGCCGCGTCGACCGGGGGGCGGCCTCGCCGCACTGAAGCGAGCGGAATCCGTAAAGTCGAACTGGTTGCTTCGCCCGAGTGAGCTAAAGAAGGATTCGCGCGATGCTTAGGCGATTCCATCGAACTCAATCCAATACCTGAATCCGTGAGATAAATTATTTTGGCCGCAGGCCAACTTATTTCTGGCCGCGATGTGGGATTTTGAGTCAGCGACGGTTTCAATTACTCAACGAATGGATGCGGTGACAGAGACTTCTTCGTCAATCGCTTACTAAATATGCGTTATTATTGAATCGGGGGCACAGTTGTCCCGCTCGTGCTTGACGAGATTGTC
>Ga0208112_100905_pt1 | contig 14745 bp, 15 predicted proteins | sample HotLakConsoUCCLE_FD_184736 | JGI IMG/M metagenome (GOLD analysis project Ga0208112, IMG submission 184736) | Hypersaline microbial mat communities from Hot Lake, Washington, USA - Hot Lake Consortium UCC-LE (SPAdes) (version 2) ... | reverse complement strand
CTGCTTTATTTCATCAGTTACCCCTAGCCGGGGGCGCGGGGGGCGGCAATGAGCCCCCCGCAGATCACGAGACCCGCTCCCGAATATCCTAAAACACGTTTTCACCCACTGATTGTCCTGAAGAGCCTTTGTTTTGAGGCTTTGCCTGAAACCTCAATCAGCCCGCTCCCTTGTTGGCTGTAGGGCGCGAAGCGCTCCCGATCTCCCCAACTGCCAGAGCAGGATGGGACACCTCTGCCGGGGAAATGGCTCGGAATATGTCATCTCGGGTGGTGACAGGCGGGAACTCTTCAGGCCTTTAAACTCGCATCTGCGCGACAAATTTCTGCCCGATGCGGGCCGGCCCAGTTATGAACTTCGGAAGTTCCACGCGTCCGCCTCAAAGGTGGCTTTGGGTCTGGACATCACCCATCAGCGAATGGGGCACAAGAATCCGTCTACGACTGAAGACCACTACATCGACAAAGACACGCCGCAAGTGCTGGTCGATCTCTATGAGGAATACGCGCAAGAGCTATTCGGCGACGCCGCTTTTCTGAAATAGCCCGATTCGAAGGGGGGATCGGAGAAATTTTTTGAAAAAAGTGGCTATACAGATTCGTTGTAAAAGCGCTCAAATGGTCCGAGAAATGCCGCTAAGTCCTTCATTTGAAAGCACTAGAGGATTCTCCAAAGTGGTAGGCCGTCGGGGACTCGAACCCCGAACCAATTGATTAAAAGTCAACTGCTCTACCGATTGAGCTAACGACCCCCGGTTGGAAAGCGAAGTAGGGAAGGAAAGGCGCCCGGTCTTGTCAAGCATCCTGAGCAGGAAAATCGCGCTCCATCTCCGTGAGAATCAGCGGATTTTGAACATTTTTGACGGGAACAAATCTAAGTTTGGACGCTCCCACCTACATGAATCCATCGATGGCTGCCCGAAGCGAATCCGCCCACCCCGACGACCTGTTGATCGAACGCATCAAGCAGGGCGATGCGGCGGCTTACAACGACATGGTCACCCGCTACTGGGACCGCATCTACGCGCGGGTCCACCAGCTGCTCAAGAACCGCGAAGACGCGGAAGAGGTGACGCAGGACGCCTTCATCCGCGCCCACCGGGGGCTTGAGAACTTCCGGGGCGACGCCTCCTTTTCGACTTGGCTTTACCAGATCGCGACCAATCTGGCGCACAACCGCTACTGGTACTGGTTCCGCCGGAAGCGCGACCAGTCCGTTTCGCTCGACCAGCCGCTGACCGACGAAGGGGACATGACGCTGGAGAACGTGATGCCTTGCGACGGCGAGAACCCGGCGGACGCGACCTTGACGCACGAGTTCGTGAACCGCGTCTCGGAGTGCATGGAGGGACTTAACGAGAAGCACAAGGAAGTGCTGATTTTGCGGAACCTGAAAAATCTGTCCTACGAAGAGATCGCGCTGCATCTTGACATCAGCGTCGGAACGGTGAAAAGCCGGATCGCCCGCGCTCGGGAGAGTTTGCGCGAACTCATGGGGGAGGATTTTCATGACGGACGATAAGTTCAAGGAACTGGTCAACCTTCATCTGGACCGGGAAATCGCCGCCGAGGACGAGCTGCGGCTGCGGGAGGAACTGGCTGCGAATCCCGCGCGGCGGCAGGAGTTCGAGGAGATGCGCCGACTGCACCGTGCGATCCTGGTGGCTCTGGGTTCCTCGCTCGATTTCTCCGGGCTGCGTCGCGAGCCCGGCGGGGTCGTGAGTTTCCGTCGCTGGGCCCTGAGCCTCGCGGCGGCCGCCTGCTTTTTGGTCGGGGGTTCCCTCGCTTTGTCCACTTTAGAGAGGGAGGAAACGAGCGGGATCACGGTCGTCGACGCGGTCGAAGCGGCGACGCTCGCCGAAGCGGTCGGCCCCTCCGATATCCGCCGCTTCGAGGCGAGTCAGCGGTCGAACGCGGTCCTGAGCAGCAGCCTGACCGCGCAGCTCCGCTTGGCGGGGCTGAGTCCCGAGCTGGTGCCTGATCCCGGCGACCTCGCGCCGGTCGATGCTTCGACCTTGCGTGCGCGGGCGGATTCCCGTCAGCGCGCGGTCGAGCTCTTCGAACGCTTGAAGTCGGCCAAGCCGATTCCCGAGACCCGGCTCGTGCGACTGCCGGAGGCCCCGGCTTCCGAATCGTGGACGCTTTTCGGGGGCGGGACCCAGGCGTCGCTGGCAAGTTTTCGCTGATACCGGCCCGGGCGGCATCCGCCTCGGGAATCAGGAAGGCCGCGGGAGCGGAAAGGGGTGGCGCGGCGCCATTCGAGCGTCGAGCTGGATCGAATTTCCGCGCTGGCGGAGCTATCAGGAGACCCGTATTTTCCCGGTACGCGAGAAGTGGACGCTGTTGATCACCCGGTCGACAAGGCGGGGACGCTGGAGGGGGGTGCTGCCGGTGGCGCGGAGAATGTTACCGAGGAGGGCTTCCCGCTCCTCGTTGCGGGGCAAGTAGCGGTGGCGGACCTCTACCAGACCCGGCCGCAGCTCGAACCACTGGGCCTTGATATCGAGCACCCGGGGGAATTGCTGGGCGCGCTCGCAGAGAGCGCGGTTGAGTTTGAGGTTGTCGCAGCGCTTGAAGGAGGCGCTGATGGCGACGAGGCAGTCGCGCTCGTTCCGGGAAAGCGAGTCCCAGCTGATGCCGCAAAGCTCGCAGCGGGTCTGGGAGAGGACGACGTGGAGCTCGTCGGGCCGCATGCGCATGACGAGCCGGACCCAGCGCTCGGACCAACGCTCGAACTCATGGGCGAGGAAGACGAAGCGGGCGCGGGGATCGAGCAGGCGGAGCTTGGTCACGAGCGGTTCGCGGGAGACGATGGGCCCGCGGGTGTCGGCGGTTTCGAGCAGGGCGCCGGCCAGCATGAACTCGAAGTCCGAGAGGCGCTCGGCGTAGCGGAGGTGTCGCCACAGGCCGAGGAAGAGCTGTTCGGCGCGGTCCAGCCGGGTGAGGCTGTCTTCCGAGCGGCTGCTGCCTTGGAAGGTCAGCACGAGGTCGAGGTAGTTCGCGACGAGCGAGAGGTAGGCCTCCGGGCTCTCTTGGCGGGCCTCGTGGAGGTGGGCGCGGGCGAGGCGGCGTTCGGGCGTGGAATGCGCCAGCCGGTCGTAGCAACGACGAAGGAATTCCATGGGGTCTTGCGGGCTTGAAGGCCGGCTTACTCGCTCCCGCCGGAGCGCCGTTGGCACTCGTAGCGGCAATCCCCCATCACGCGGATCCAGAGCTCCCGCAGGTCGAAGATGCGGATGCGGATCTCCTGGCGGAAGGCCTCCAGGTAATCGCGGTTCGGGTGGGTGAGCTTGTTGAGAAGGCCTAAAGTTTCGTTGATGGCGCTGAGGCTGTTTTTGAGGTGGCAGATGGCCAGGCCGAAGTCGCCGAGGTCGATGGCTTGAATGGAAAGCAGGACGTTGGTCTCGCCCTGGTGGAGGGACTTGCCATAGCGCCAGCAGAGCTGCGGCGAAACGCGACTCTGGCTGTGCACGATGAAGTGTTCCCAGCTTTGGTGTAGATAGCGGTAAAGCGCGCGGGAGACGACGAAGACGGGATGCCGGTGGAGCGTGTAGGGCGTGGCCTCGTTCTCGTCCGGCCGTTCGACCTCCTCGGTCTCGACGATGCTGAAATCGTCGGTCATGGAGATGTCCTCGGTGTCCCAGCCCATCAGGCTGGCCGCTTCGTCCAGGTGATTGGGCTGGTCCTTGAGCGAATTGTAGATCGAGAGGAAGCGGGCGGTATCGCGATCGGAGTTCTTCAGGTAGTTCCGCCACTGGGACTCGCTCCAATTCGGCTCGCTGGAGAAGTCGTCCCAGTCGCCCTCTGCAGGGTCAAAATTTGAATCACTCATAAGCTACGGATGATCCGATATTCCAGACCTTGGGCCCTCCGTTTTGAAAAATCAAGGTCGTTTTAAAGGGCTTCGGGATTTGCTTGAGAGGCGGGAATCCGCCGTTAAGTTCCTTGCACGCGGCATCTTTCGTGCCGAAAATCCGCCATTCCGAGCAATTTTACCGTCCATGTCCGAAAAAGTATTTCAAATCGACTGTTGGTTCGAGGGCCGGGTGCAGGGGGTGGGCTTCCGCTTCCAGACCGTGCAGGTGGCCAAGGGCTTCGAGGTCGGCGGAACCGTGCGCAATCTGAGCGACGGCCGGGTCCACCTCTACGCCGAGGGCGAGGAAGCGGAAGTCGAGGCCTTCGTGGAGGCGGTCGGGCGGGAGTTGGAGAGCTACATCCGTAAAACCGAACGCAGGGCCGGCAGCGGCGCGCGCCGTTGCGAGGGCTTCCGTCTGATCCACTGATGGCGACTTCCGCGATTTCCATCTCCGGCCTGACCAAGGACTTCGCCGTGGGCATCGGCGGAAAGAAGCTGCGGGCGGTCGACGACCTCAGCCTGGAGGTCGAGGACAACCAGATCTTCGGCCTGCTGGGCCCGAACGGCTGCGGCAAGAGCACGACGATCAAGATCATCCTCGGGCTGCTGGAGCCCTCCCGCGGCGAGTGCCGGATCTTCGGCCGGCCCAGCCGCCTGGTTCGGGCGAGGACGAGCGTGGGCTTCCTGCCGGAGGCGCCTTATTTTTACCGCTACCTTTCCGGCCGCGAGCTGGTGCGCTTCTACGCGCGGCTCTGCGGCGTGCCATCGGCCCGGCGGGAGGAGCGGGTGGAGGCGGTCATCGATTTGGTCGGGATGCGCGAGGCGGCCGACCGCCGGGTCGGCACTTACTCGAAGGGCATGCTTCAGCGCATCGGCCTGGCCCAGGCGCTGGTGCACGATCCGCAACTGGTCATCCTCGACGAGCCGACCGCAGGGGTGGACCCGATCGGCTCGGCCGACATCGCGGAGATCGTGCGGGAGCTGAAGCGCCAGGGGAAGACCATCCTTTTGTCCTCCCACCTGCTGGCGCAGATCGAGGGGCGAGTCGACCGGGTGGCGATCCTCCACCGCGGCCGACTCGTCCGCGAGGGGCGGATCGCGGACCTCGTGGCGGAGACCGACGCGGAGGCCTACGTGGTCGAAGGGCTCGCCCCGGACCGCCGCGCGGCGCTGGAGGAGGCGATCCGCGCGCAGGGCGGCCGCTTGAAACGGGTGGAGCAGCCCCGCCTGAGCCTCGACGCGCTCTTTCTCGAAGAGGTGCGGCGCAAGGAAACGGACCGTGCGGAGAAGGGAGGCCGAGGATGAACGGCGTGGTCGGCAGCCTGAGCCGCATCCGCCTGATCGCGGGCAACACCTTCCTCGAGGCGGTGCGGCAGAAGTTTTTCAACTCGCTCCTGCTGATCGCCGTCGGGCTGGTCGGCAGCGTCCAGTTTTTCCAGCAGTTCGACTTCGGGACGAACGAGTTGAAGTTCATCACCGACTTCGGTTTCGGCGCGCTTTTCTTTTTCGGCTCGATCCTCGCGATCGCGGCCACGGCGCAGCTCTTTTTCAGCGAGATGGAGAACCGGACGGCCCTGACCATGCTGGCCAAGCCGGTCCTCAAGCTGGAATTCCTGGCCGGCAAGTTCCTCGGGAGCTGGCTGCTGATGCTGGTCTTCACCTTGGTGGTGGCCTTCGTGCTCGGCGCTATCCTCTTCTGGCGGGAGGCGCAGTTGCTCGCGGCGCACGGGGCGGAGCTGGCCGAGGAACAGGGGCGCGCGCATCCGGAGGGGCTGGTGCGCTACGGCGACCTGCTGGCCTTCGGCCTCCTCCAATGGATCAAGTTCGGCGTGCTCGCGGCGATCACGCTCTTTATCGCGAGCTTTTCCAACACCAACCTCTACACCGTGCTGGTCTCCTTCATCGTGCTGATCATCTGCCAGCTCCAGTACATCGCGCGGGACGCCTACGCGGGCCTCGAAGCCGGTCCGGCGAGCTGGCTGGTCGGGCTGCTGGCCCTGATCTTTCCGAATTTCCAGCTCTTCAACGTGGGCGACCAAATGGTCTTCGACGTGGAAAGTCCTCTGCCCGCCCTTACCCTGCTGCGCATCGCCGCTTACGGCCTGATCTATATCGCCGCCTTCATCCTGCTCGCGCAGCTGAATTTCCGAAGGAGGGAGATTTGATGAAAGCGACGGGTTTCGGTGCCGAAGCGGTTATGTTTGGAGGTATCCGTCCGGAGTCGCGGCGGTCCAATTTCTTACGAAATCGGCTACGGGAACGGGCATGAAAGCGGGTTTGTTCGGCATAAGCGGCGCGGAGCGGCGGTTTGCGCGGCTGCGCGTCTTCGTGCTTTGCCTGGCCGGGCTGATTCTGGTCGGATTTTTAACCCGGCCGGTCGAGGCGCCGGCTTGGGCGGAACTGAAATCGCGCCAGCCCGAGCTGCGGATGGAGGGCCTTGAGGACGCGCTCGGGCAGGGGATGATCATCGGCGTGGTCGGCGGCTTGCGGACGATCGTGGCGGACTTCGTCTATATCCGGCTCAACAGCGTCTGGGAGCGGAGGGACCGGGTGGCGCTCGACGCCTTGCTCCGGCTGGTGACCACACTCGACCCGCGGCCCGAGTTTTTCTGGATCAACGGAGCGCGGATGGTTGCCTACGACGTGCCCAACTGGCGCATCCGCGAGGCGGGCGGCTACGCCGCGGTGCCCGAGCGCCGCCAGCGCGAGATCGACCGCGAGCAAGCCGAGCAGGCCTTCGCCATCCTCGAACGCGCCCGCGAGTTCGATCCCGACAATCCCCGCTACGCACTGGAAATCGCGCAGATCTACCTGAACCGGCTGAAGGACCGGGAGCGTGCCGCCGAGTGGTTTCTGAAGGCTTGGGAGATGGGCGGGCCGTTTTTCACCGCACGCATCCATGCCGAGTTATTGAAGCAGACGGACCGCCCGCGCGAGGCCTACGCCTTCCTCGTCGGTCTGCACCGCGAGCTCCCGGACGACAATCCCTTTGCCCAGAAGGAGGTCGTGTTGGAGCGCATTCGCGAGCTTGAAACGGTCCTCGAAATCCCCGAATCGCTGCGCTACCGGGCGAAGGACGGGCGCTGAACAGGCGTCGCCCCGACGTAGCGCGGCGCTCTTGACGGGCATAGCCTCGGCGACGCCTGTTCAGCACGCGTTCGTACGCAGGGTACGGGGACGCTCGCTGAAGCGTCGCGCTACGACGGGGGGCGCGGGCTCAGGCCTTGGCGGCTTTGGCCAGGCGGCGGCGGACGTTTTCGTCGAGGATCCGCTTGCGGAGGCGGAGGTGGTTGGGCGTGGCTTCGACGAGTTCGTCGGCGGCGATGTACTCGATCGCGCGCTCGAGGGAGAAACGGATGGGCGGGGCGAGGGCGACGGCCTTGTCGGAGCCGGAGGCGCGCATGTTGTCGAGGTGCTTGGTCTTGGCCGGGTTGACCGGCATGTCTTCCTTGCGCGGGTTTTCGCCGACCACTTGGCCGCCGTAGACTTCCTCGCCGGGGGCGATGAAGAGCTTGCCGCGGGCCTGGATCATATCGAGGGCGTAGGGCATGGCCTTGCCCTGCTCCATGCTCACGAGGGTGCCGGTCTGGCGGGTGATGATCTCGCCGCAGAAGGGGCGGTAGTCGAGGAAGGAATGGCTCATCACGCCGTGGCCGGAAGTGAGGGTGACGAGGTCGCTCTCGAAACCGATCAGCCCGCGGGTGGGGGCCTCCGCCTCGACCGTCACGCCGGCGTGGTGGTGCTCCATGTTGGTCACCTTGGCCTTGCGCTTGGCGAGGTTTTCCATAACCGCGCCGAGCTGATCCTCGGGGACTTCGACCCAGACCTGCTCGAAGGGCTCGCAGTGCTTGCCGTCGATCTCCTTGACGAGCACGGTCGGCCGCGAGACGAGCAGCTCGAAGCCCTCGCGGCGCATGGTCTCGACCAGGATCGCGATCTGCATGGCGCCGCGGGCGTTCACGAGGAAGCGGGTGCCGTCGTCGGTGTCCTCGACGGAGATGGAAATGTTGGACTGGGTCTCGCGGATGAGGCGTTCGCGGATCTGGCGGGAGGTGACCTTCTTGCCGTCCTTGCCGGCGAGGGGGCCGTTGTTGACGGAAAACTCCATCTGCACGGTGGCCGGATCGATCTCGACGAAGGGCAGGGGCGGGGCGTCGGCGGAGGCGGCCAGGGTGTCGCCGATGTTTATGTCCTCGAATCCCGCCAGGCCGACGATGTCGCCGGCCACGGCGCGCTCGACGTCGTCGGTGGCCAGCCCGGAAAAGGTCTTCAGTTTGGTGATCTTGACGCGCTCGCGGCGGCCGTCCTTGCGGAGGGCGAAAACGGACTCTCCCTGGTCGACCTCGCCGGAGAGGACGCGGCCGATGGCCATGCGGCCGACATAGTTGTCCCAGTCGATATTGGAGACGAGCATCCGGAACGCGCCCGGCTCGATGACGGGGGGCGGGATGCGCTCGACGATGGTCTGGAAGAGGTCGGCCATGTTCTGGCGCGGACCTTGGGGGCTGCGGTCGGCGAAGCCGTTCTTGGCCGAGGCGTAAAGAAAGGGCGCGTTGAACTGGTCCTCGTCGGCATTGAGGTCGAGGAAGAGCTCGAGGACCTTGTCGTGGACCCACTCGGAGCGGGCGGTTTCCCGGTCGACCTTGTTGATCACGCAAATCGTCTTGAGACCGGCGTCGAGGGCCTTGCGCAGGACCCAGCGGGTTTGGGCCTGGGGGCCGCCGACCGCGTCGACCAGCAGGAGGACGCCGTCGACCATCTTCATCACGCGCTCGACCTCGGCCCCGAAGTCGGCGTGGCCGGGAGTGTCGACGATGTTGATGGTGTAGGTGATGCCGTCGTTGGGATTGGCCCACTTGATGGCGGTGTTCTTGGCCTTGATGGTGATGCCTTTCTCGCGTTCGAGGTCCATCGAGTCCATCACGCGCTCCTCCACGACTTGGTTTTCACGGAAGGTGCCGCTCTGGCGGAGGAGGCAGTCGACGAGGGTGGTTTTCCCGTGGTCGACGTGGGCGATGATGGCGATGTTGCGGATATGGGCGGCGTTCATGGTCGGAAAAGGAGGGAGGAGGGCTGCCTCCGGAAACGAAAAGCCCGCCACGCGGCGGCGGCGGGTTCCGGAAAAAGCAGCCCGCGAATACGCTCGGGGCGCGGCGGGAAGTCAATGGAAATCAGCGGTTCGCAAGCGAAAGGCTGAGGGCCTGTTCGACCTCGCAGCCGACGTATTCCTCGGCCGCCTCGATCGTGGTGAAGACGCGGATCTGGGCGTCCGCTCCGATCCGCCGCTGGAGCAGATGTCCGTAGGCATTGAGGATAGGATGGTCGGTCACGATGGCCCAACGGCTTTTTCCGAAATCCGAGTGTTCCGCGACACCCCGGGAGAAGCGGTCCATCTCGGCACGGCTCAGCTTGGGCCTCGCCTTGCGGAAATCGCAGATACCCCGCATGGTGGATTCGTAATTCGGGTCGGCCAACAGCTCGCTCATTTTCCGTGTGAGCTCCGTTTCGGTGACGTCCCCGCTGACGCGCTCTAGGACGAAATGGGCCTCGGTGGAAATGTGCTTCTCGACCCTCATTGCAAACAATCTGCAACTATGCCTTTGAAAAGACAACAGCGGGAAGAAAATCGTCGGGAATCACCTATTTTTTTTCTAGGGGGATAAACGGGGTTAGGATCTGGTGAAGACCGTAAGCGGCGAGACGATCCGGGCCGGCCCGAGCGCTAGAGCGACTTTTTCGGCTCAGGATTCCTTGATCAGGTCGAAGAGGATCTGCTTATCGAGGAAATCGGCGGCCGCTTCGACCGATCCGACGACGGCGACGGTGTTGACGTCCCTAAGCCGCTTTTGGAAGACTTGGCTGAGCGCGACTACCAGTGGATCGTCGGCGATGATGGCCCAAGGGGCTCTGCCGAACTTGTCGGAATGGTTGATCAGGTCCGCAAAGCCGTAGAGCTCGACCTTGGTGAGGCCGGAACTGGCCTCGCGCATGTCGATCACCCCGCTGAACTCCGGGGAGTAGTCGGGATCGGCGAATACGGTCTCGGTCTTGCGGATGATTTCCCGCACGGTGATCTCGCCGGTAATGGTTTCGAGCACCAGCTTGTGCTCGGGGAGTATCTCGTAATCTTAGTGCATCGAAAATGCTCTAAGGCACTGGCTGATCGCGGCGCTTTCAAGCGGAATCGCCTTTTAGATAGTGTAAACCACGCCGGGCTTGGGATCAAGCAGTTTGGTCCCATTCAGGGCCGTGCCGAGGGCGCTCATGAACCAAGCGCGGGCCTCGGGGTCGCCGTGGGTGAGGAGGATGCTGCGGGCGCCGGACTCGGCGGCGTAGTCGACGAGCTCCTCCCGGTCCGCATGGCCGCTGAGGTCGAACCGATCGACCGAAGCGCGCAGCGGGGCGAGGTAGTCGAGGGTCTCGAAGAAAAATTCCTTCGCCCCGCTGTCGCGGGCGGCGAGGAGCTTGCCGCCGGGGGTATCGGGATCGCAGTAGCCGACGAAGCAGAGGCCGTTGCGGGCATGGGGCAGGAGCGAGGCGGCAATTTGGTAGGAGGGGGTGCGCTCGACCATCATTCCGCTGCTGACGAGGTAGATGCCCTTGTGGGGCAGGTCGCGCCCCGGTCGCATCTTCGGGTCGGGCGGGCGCACGCGCATTTTTTCCAGCATGCCGAAGTCGAAGTCGACGAGGCGCGTGCTCTGCCGGATCTTCTCGAAGTGGTTGCAAAGGTCGATCCCGAGGCCGGCGGCATAGACCGGACAGCGCGGCAGGCGTCCGAAGTTGCGGGCCTCGAAGAGGATTTTGAACATCTCCTGCATGCGGCCGAGGGCGAAGACCGGGATGAGGCAGCTGCCGCCGTGCGCGAGGATTTGGCCGATCCGGTCAAGCATCCGGTCGACCTCGGAGGCGCGGGTGTTGCCCGATTGGCGCCCGGTCGCTCCTCGGGTCGTTTCCAGCACGAGGGTGTCGATCGGCCCGCGGGGGAGGTGGGCGCCGGGGAGGGTGCGCTGGGCCTCGAAGAGCAGGTCGCCGGAAAAGACGATGCGGCGGTGCTTGTGGACCAACTCGACGGCCGCCGCTCCGGCGACGTGGCCGGCCGGATGGAGGATGACCTCGATGCGGTCCGTTCCCTTGGTGTAGATCTCGCCCCGCTCGAAGCGCTGGCCGACCAGTTGGCGGCCGACGGCGGCGACGTCGCGGTGGAGGAACAGGGGATAGTCGGCGATGCCGTGTTCCTCGCGCTGCCGTTTCATCACGTTGATGGAGTTGCGGAGCATGCGGGGCGCGAGCGTCAGGTTGGGCAGGGCGGTGACGATGGGCGCCTCCGGGTGCCGGCCGGCGACGAGGGGCAGGGCGCCGAGGTGGTCGAGGTGGCAGTGGGTGAGGACGATCAGGTCGAGCTCGACGTCTTCGATCGGCGCGAAGTCCGGCAGGGCCTCGCGGCCGAGCTTTTTAGGGTGCAGGCCGCAGTCCACCAGGATATTGAAGGAGCCGATACGGACGAAGCTGGAGTTCGCGCCGATGCCGCCGTGGCGGTTGAGGTCGATGAATTTCATGAAGGGCTGCTTCCGGGCACGAGGGAAATTTCCACTTCAGTAGAGTCGGCGGCTTCGCAGGCGACAACGGCAAAATGTTCGCGACAGCGGAGGGGGCGGAGCTATGGTTTTCTCCGGATGAGCGAACGCGACAACGGATTCGAGGTCACCTTGGCGGGCCTGCTGATCAACCTCCTGCTCGGCGGGGCGAAGATCGCGGCCGGGCTCGGGCTTGGCTCGAAGGCCCTGATCGCGGACGGCCTCCATAGTCTGGTCGACCTGTTGACCGACTTTGCCGTGCTCTTCGGGATTTTCATGGCGCAACGTCCGGAGGACGAGAGCCACCATTTCGGGCACCACAAGTATGTTAGCTTGGCGAAGTTCTTCATCGGCGGCGTGCTGGTCTTTTTCGCCGGACTGCTGGTGCTCTCCTCGGTGCTGGATTTTCACGCCGGTCGGGTGGCGGAGCTCGCGGGCGGGGCGGTGGCGGTGGCGCTGGCCGGGCTCGTGGTGAAAGAGGCCTTGTTCTGGTGGACGCGGGCCGTCGCGCGGCGGCTGCGCTCGGACCTCCTGATGGCCAACGCCTGGCACCACCGGTTGGACAGCCTTTCCTCCCTCGGGGTGGCGGCGGCCCTCGTGGGGGTCTGGATCGGCGGGCCGGACTGGGCCTTTTTGGACGGCGCGGTCACCCTCGTGCTCGGCTGCTACCTCTTGCTGGAAGCCGGCAAAATCCTGAGGGCCGCGACCGCCGACCTGCTCGACGCCGCGCCCGCGGCCGAGATCGTGGAGGACTTCCGCGAGCACATCCTGCCGGTCCCGGGCGCGCTGGCCTACCACGATTTTCGCGTGCGGCGGGTGGGCGACGTTTACGAGGTCGACCTCCACCTCCAAGTCGACCCGAAATTGACGGTCGACCGGGGCCACGAGATCGCCCGCAAAGTCAAACAGCGCCTGCTCGAGACCCATCCGGAGGTCGCCAAGGTGCTCGTCCACGTGGAACCCGCCCGTCGGGAGCACCTCAAAAGCCGCGGCATCCACGACATCTCCGGGGACGAGCCGGTCGCGCGTTGACACGGGTTCGTGGCGAATTTCACAAAATCTCAACTTTGCATCGCCAGTTCCGGAGAAAGGCTTTTAGCCTGCGGCGTCTTATTACCTTATGAGTGACTCTCTCAAGCACGAGTGCGGCATCGCCATGATCCGCCTGCTCAAGCCGCTCGGCTACTACCGGGAAAAGTACGGCAGCCCCCTTTACGGCTTCAACCAGCTCTTCCTGCTGATGGAGAAGCAGCACAACCGCGGCCAGGACGGCGCGGGTATCGGCTGTGTAAAGCTGAACGTGCCGGCCGGGCAGCCCTACATGTTCCGCGAGCGGAGCATCAAGACGAACTCGCTCGCCCGCATCTTCAAGGGGCAGTTGAAGACCTACCAGAAGCTCGTCGACCGCGGCGAGATCTACCCGGAGTTCCCGCATTCGGTGAAGGAGAACTTCGACTTCGGAGGCGAGATCCTACTCGGCCACCTGCGCTACGGGACGAGCGGCATCTACAGCTCCGGCAATTGCCACCCCTACGTGCGGCAGTCCAACTGGCCGACGAAGAACCTGATGCTGGCCGGCAACTTCACCATCACCAACGAGAAGGACCTGAACCACGACCTCATCCACCGCGGCCAGCACCCGATCTTCGGGACCGACACCCAGGCCGTGTTGGAGGAGATAGGCTTCCATCTGGACGAGGCGCACGATGCTATCTACCACAAGATGCGGGCGCAGAACATGGCCGGCCCGCGCATCCCCCGCGTGATCAGCCGCGAGCTCGATCCGGTCCGTATCCTCAAGAAGGCCGCCGACAACTGGGACGGCGGCTACACCATCGCGGGCCTGATCGGTAACGGCGACGCCTTTGTCATGCGGGATCCCCAGGGCATCCGGCCCTGCTTCTACTTCCAGAACGAGGAGATCATCGCCTTCGCCTCGGAGCGTGTGGCCCTGATGACTATTTTCGACCAGCCCCAAGAGAGTATTTGCGAGCTCGATCCAGGCACCGCCATGGTGGTGAAAAGCGACGGGAAGATCTACTCCGGCCGCTTCACCGGGGAAAAGCCGAAGACGCCCTGCTCCTTCGAGCGGATCTACTTCTCGCGCGGGAACGACCCCGACATTTACACCGAACGGAAGGCGCTCGGCGGCGCCCTGCTCGAGCAGGTGGTCAAGGCCATCGACAACGACTTTACCAACAGCGTCTTCAGCTTCATCCCGAACACCGCCGAGGTGGCCTACTACGGGCTGCTCGAAGCGGTCCGCATGCACCGGCGCACGGAGGTCAAGGCGGCCATCCTGAAAGCCCGGAACGAGGGCCGTCTGACGGAGGAACTACTCGACCAACTGATCATGGACAACTGGCCGCGCGGGGAGAAGATCGCCCACAAGGACATCAAGCTGCGCACCTTCATCTCCCAGGAAAAGGGTCGCGCCCAGCTGGTCTCGCACGTCTACGACATCACCTACGGGGTGGTCCGGCCGAAGGACAACCTAGTAGTGATCGACGATTCGATCGTGCGCGGGACGACCCTGAAGGAGTCGATCCTCAAGATCCTCAGCCGGACCGAGCCGAAGAAGATCGTGATCGCCTCGACCGCGCCGCAGATCCGCTACCCCGACTGCTACGGCATCGATATGTCGGAGCTGGGCAAGTTCATCGCCTTCAAGGCGGCCGTCGAGCTCGTCCGCGAGGACGGCGCTTCGAACCTGTTGCAGGAGATCTATCAGGACTGCGTGGCTCAGGAAAAGGCCCCGGCCTCCGAGATGGTCAACCACGTCGCCCGCATCTACAAGCGTTACAGCGACGAGCAGGTGGCGGCCAAGGTCGCCGAGCTGGTCTACCCGCGTAACGTGCCTTGGAAGGGAGAGCTCGAAATCGTCTTCCTCCCGGTCGACAAGATGCGGGCCGCCTTGCCCGGCCACAACGGCGACTGGTACTTCACCGGGAACTACCCGACCCCCGGCGGCTATTCGGTGCTCAACCGGGCCTATATCAACTACTACGAAAACAAGAGCGGCCGGGCCTATTAAGCCCGGATGCGCACCCGACGCGGATCGTCCCCTCGTAGGGCGCCGGCGAGAGCCGGTGCCTCCGCGGCGGAGCGGGGGCTCGTTTTTGCCGTTCGGGCGGGCTTTGACAACGGCTGTCGCCGTCGTCCTACGGGCTCTGGGGCAAGCCGCCGTGCGGATCGTCCCTCGTAGGGCGCCGGCGAGAGCCGGTGCCTCCGCGGCGGAGCGGGGGAGCGTTTTTGCCGTTCGGGCGGGTTCTGACAACGGCTGTCGCCGTCGTCCTACGGCTCTGGGGCAAGCCGC